>OGYQ01000846.1_pt1 | contig 22911 bp, 19 predicted proteins | sample 1576641 | NCBI WGS metagenome assembly OGYQ01 (sample SAMEA3541476, study PRJEB24748) | human gut metagenome | biome: human gut; feature: human-associated habitat; material: faeces | place: China | collected 2012 | reverse complement strand
TTCCACGACGTTTCCGTAAGCCGTCTCTTCGATAAATAAGGGACCTGTCGTGCATATGATCGTAGGCCTGGGCAATCCGGGCCGCCAATATGAAGAATCGAAACACAACACGGGTTTCCGTGTCGTCGATGAATTAGCCAAGCGCTGGAACGTGACCTTGTGGCAGGATAAGATGGACGCCCTCGTGGCCCAGACCACGGTGAACGGCGAAAAGATCATCCTGGTCAAGCCGCAGACGTATATGAATGAAAGCGGCCGCGCCGTTGGCCCGCTCATGCGCTGGTATAAAATCGATCAGCCCGATGTCTACGTCGCCTATGACGATATGGACTTGGCCGTCGGCCGTCTGCGCATCCGCAAGAGCGGCAGCGATGGCGGACATAACGGCATCAAGAGCCTGTTTGCCAACGGCTGTACCGATTTCACCCGTTTCCGCGTCGGCATCGGCCGGCCCTTGCCGCACCATGACGTCGTCGACCACGTCCTGACTCCTTTCCCGGAAGAACTCCGTGAAGCCTACCAGCAGGGCATCGAAGACGCAGCGACAGCTATCGAAGGCTGCCTGAGCCTGGGCGTCGACAAAGGCATGAACCGCTATAATCCTAAAAAGAAGAAATGAGAAAAGAGGCTGTCATCTGACAGCCTCTTTTTGAGTAGTAAGTTTGTAGTTTTTAGTGAATGGTTTTAAATTTAAAGGCCTTTATTCGTAGGGGCGTCCCAGAGGGCGGCCCGCCTGATTCCTTTAAAAGGAGGTCCCATGATCCAACAAGTTCATTCTCATCCCGATATATACCGTATCCGCGTCGATTTGCCCGACAATCCCCTGCAGTATCTCAACGCCTATGTCATCAAAGGAGTGTCTGGCAATCTAGTCATCGACACGGGCTTTAACCGTCCTGAATGTAAACGCGCCTTGTGCCAGGGTTTACAAGAACTGGACATCCGTTTACAATCTGATACGTCCCTGTTCATCACTCATCTCCACGCTGACCACAGCGGTCTCGTCGGCCTCTTTGCCCAGGCCGGCTGTCCTATTTACATGCATCCCGTCGATTACCAGTACCTCGTCGATTCGGAAGACGGTTCGACGTGGAAAGCGGCTGAAGATAACTTCATGCGCGAAGGCATGCCGCCGGCCGAAATCAAGACGCAGTTCTCCAATCAGGCCCGGACCTTTTCGCCAGACCCGCATTTCCCGGTGAACCCTGTCCATGACGGCGACTGCCTCCACCTGGCCGGCTGCGATTTACAGGTCATTCACACGCCGGGCCATACGCCGGGCCTGTGCTGCCTGTACCTGCCGAAAGAAGAAGTCTTCTTTACCAGTGACCACATCCTCTTCGACATTACGCCGAACATCCAGGTCTGGTATCATATGAAACAGGCCCTGCAACGCTATCTCGAAAGTTTACAGAAAGTGCGGGAACTCCCCGTCCGACTGGCCCTGCCGGGGCACCGTGAAGGCGATACGTCCATTGCCGGCCGCATCGACGAAATCGTGGCCCATCACGACCGACGCCTGGCGGAAATCTGCCATCTGGCAGGACTCTATCCGCACAGCACGGCCTACGACATCGCCCCACATATGACCTGGTCCATGCGCGGCAAGCAGTGGAAGGACTTTCCGCCGACGCAGAAATGGTTCGCCCTGGGGGAAACGCTGGCCCATATTGAATATCTCGTTGACCACGGTGTCCTGTGCTGCCGTGAAGAACAGGGCTGCCGCCATTATGATTTAGTAAGGACGGAAACATAAGTCCTCGAAGGAGGTTTTTATGAAATTCAGTCTGCCTGGTTTGCGTAATTGGATAATCGCTTTTTCACTCCTGGTCTGTCCGGCCGGAGCAGCTGCTGCGGGAACGGCGGACTGGTCGTCTGCCGGCCGGTCTTTGGCAGCGACACAGGCTGGGACGGCTTCTTTTTATGAAATGGCGTCGGACCTTTTCTGGCGGCGCAGCGATGATAATCGTTTCGCTTCTTATAAAGACTTGGCCGAACCGTCAGAAGATACGGGCTGGTGGGTCAAGACCGATTATCGCAGCTATACCTTTCCCGATTACGGCAGCCTGTCTTTCAGCCAGGACTACAGTGCGACCCTCATCGGTTATGATTCGCCGCATGCCATGGCCCGTTGGGGTGGGACCCTGCATCAGGGCGCTTTTTATACGATGAGCACGTCGAATGTATATACTAATGGTCAGGCAGGAAGCCAGCCTTATGGCGGTGGATCCGATTCCATCAAGGAATACGGCGGCGGGTTTGCCATGGAATGGGGCGATAAGCACGATCGCCATGGCGATGCCGTCATCCGCCTGTCCCAGCTGCAGCATACTGTTTCCTATAGCGACGCCGACGGGAATGGTGACCTGGTCAATTACCGGACCTGGCTGCTTGGCGCCGGTATCCGTTACTATGAAACACGGCTCCTGCCCAAGCAATTCTTTTGGGAACCCCAAGCCGGCTTGTCCCTGGGATATGTCTTCCCATACACGATCAGCGGTGATGACGTGGCCTATAAATCGGGGAATAAACCCTATGTCACCGGACGCCTGGGCATTATGGCCGGGAAATCGTATAGCGTCAACGGCCATGCCGGCCTGCTCTATGGCCGTTTTGGTGTTCAGCGGGAAATGAATGGGACTACGACGGGCAGTCTCCATGGCGATGGCCAGGCACCCCAGACGGCCGATGTCGGTTCCAGCCATTACACCTGGTATGACATGACCTTTGGCACGTCCCTGTCTTTGGGGAAGGGGAATTCCGTCTGGGGTGAATTGACGCGGCGGTCCGGGTCCAATATGACGCCGACGTGGAGCGTCAATGGCGGATTGGCCCTCAAATGGGGCGGTGCCAGCCGGACGACGCGGGAACGGATGAAGGCTCTGAAAAAAGACCCGCACAGCATTGAGCTGGATATCAAGAAAAAATAATAAAAAATAATTATTCTTCATTATTGACAAGTGTACCGATTTAGTCTATAATAAGCACATAAAGAAAAACAATTATTAATTAGTAAATAACTTCTTATATATAAACCGTACATTCGTCAGGGGCCAAGCCCCGAAGGAGGAACCCATATGAAACACGTAGAATTTTACCGTAACGATAAAGATGGCAGCGTTTTAGTATCTGTAGGCACGCAAGTACCGGAAAAACTCATCTATGCCGGCCAGGAATTGACTCATCTCGTCGCCGACACTGTCGATGCAGCTAAAGAAAAACACGTACCGGCTATCCAGAAAATCGATGGCCACCTGGAAGTCCACGTCGGCTCAGTGACACACCCGATGGAAGAAAAGCATTACATCGAATGGATTGCCCTTGTCGATGACAACGGCGTCGACATCCGTTACCTCAAACCAGGTGAAGAACCGAAGGCTGAATTTGAAACAGGCGATGCCGGCGAAGTCTATGCATACTGCAACCTCCACGGCCTGTGGAAGGAGTCGTTCGCTGTCAAAGAAGCGCCGTCCCTCGACGGGGCCACCTGCTCGCCGGAATTTGGCGGCTGCGTCATCCACGAATTATAAACCATAAGGAGGTTACACCATGAACGTATATGATTTCACTGTCAAAGATATCCAGGGACACGATGTATCCCTGAGCCAATATAAAGATAAAGTCCTGCTCATCGTCAATACGGCCAGCAAATGCGGCTTTACACCGCAGTACGACGGCCTGGAAGCCTTATATCAGAAATATAAGGATAAAGGCCTGGTCATCCTCGGTTTCCCGTGCAACCAGTTCCTGGAACAGGACCCGGAAGATAACCAGCACATCGAACAGTTCTGCCGCCTCAACCATGGCGTCACCTTCCCGCTCTTTGCGAAAATCGACGTTCGCGGTGATCAGGCAGCTCCGCTTTATCAATACCTCACGGAAGCCGCGCCTTTTAAAGGCTACGAAACCGATAAAGAAAGCGGCCAGCTCATCCAGAAGGTCGTTTCCGAATACTATCCGGACAATGCCCAGGGCAACGGCATCAAATGGAATTTCACCAAATTCCTCATCAACCGGGACGGCAGCCAGGTCCAGCGCTTTGAACCCAGCACGACACCGGAAGAATTAGACCCAATCCTCGAAAAACTACTCCTCCCCTAATAAGAAAAGGGACTGTCGCACATGCGGCAGTCCCTTTTCTGTAGGAGTGCCACGTGGGGCGCCCGCTTCGAGATATGTATGATTTACCGCCCCGTTTGCTGGAAGAATCATCCCAATCCCTAACGGGCCGCTCACGTGGCGCTCCCCTTATAAGATCCGTACTAAAGTTTGTAGAAAATGGCTTTAAATTTAAAAACCTTCACTACAAACTGCAAACATAATACTCAAAAAGGCGCTGTCTTCACGCGACAGCGCCTTTTTATATGACAAGCCCTGATGAAATGGGGTATAATAAAACCGAAGTGTTATTTGTAGAAAAAGGAGAGTGTTTCCCATGAATAAAAAAGCGGAAAATTTCAAGAAATATCTGGACGAAAAGGATATCAAGGCTTTTACAGTCGATGAAATCAAGGATGACCAGTTCCAGACGGTCGTCTTCCGGTCGGCTGCTGACATCAATGGCAACCGCCTGCCCCTCATCGTCATCCTCGACACCAGCATTTACGGCATGATCCGCGTCCTGGTAGCGCCGAAGGTCCTGCACGATGACAATGAAGCCGCCGTCCTCAAGCTGCTCAATACGTACAACAAGCAGTACAAGTCCTTCAAATACTATGTCGATGACGAAGGCAACCTCATCCTCGATACGTGCGTCCTCCTTAAAGACGATGAAGTCGACGGCGATTTGATTTACGCCATGTTCGACGTCATCATCCGCCATCTCGGCGAATCGTACAAAGAGCTCATGAAATCCATCTGGGCGTAATATAGTTTATCGTGAGGTTTTTAAATTTTTAGCTGTCCATTCACTAAAAACTGAAAACTACAAACTAAGGACTAAAAAACAGGCTGTCTTTGTGTGACAGCCTGTTTTTTATGACTCTTTTTCATGAATATATACGCGTTTAGACAAAATCGGCATAAGATGAACGTTTTACTAGAAAGGCCTTGCATAAATTTTTTCGAAATAGTACAATGAAGATAACAAATAGTCATCTAAAAAATACCTTAGTCACATAGTGAAAAAAGATGATTTTATCTGCGCAATGTTAAAGATGACTCCTAAGTGTACACGGATTCTTTCAGTTACCAGGTTTTACAGAAAGGGGAAAAGTACTATGGCAAAGAAAATCTTCAAGACAATGGACGGCAACGAAGCTGCGGCTTATATTGCCTACGCCTTTACGGAACTGGCTTCCATCTTCCCGATAACGCCGTCGTCGCCGATGGCTGAACACGTCGATGAATGGGCCGCTCATGGCCGTAAGAACTTGTTTGGCACGACCGTCCAGGTTCAGGAAATGCAGTCTGAAAAAGGGGCTGCCGGTGCTATGCACGGCGCTTTGAATACCGGCGCATTGACGACGACCTTTACATCTTCCCAGGGCATGATGATCATGCTCAGCAACATGTTCAAGATTTCCAGCGAACTCCTGCCCGGTGTCTTCCACGTCGCATCCCGTACAGTTGCCACCAACGGCTATACGATTTTTGCCGGCCATGACGATGCCATGGCTATGCGCGGCACGGGCATCAGCATGATGTGCGAATCGAGTGTCCAGGAAATCATGGACCTGGCTGCCGTCGTCCATGCCACGGCTATTTCCTGCCGCATCCCGATCATCAACTTCTTCGATGGCTTCCGCACGTCCCACGAAATCCAGAAAATCGAAGTCCTGCCGTATGAAAAACTCCGGCCCCTCCTCGATATGGATGCCGTCCGGGCCTTCCGCAAACGCGGCATGAATCCGGATAATCCGGAAGCCATTTCTTTCTGCGAACCGGCTGAAACGTTTATGCAGCACCGCGAAGCCCTCAATAAATTCTACGACCGCGTTCCCGATGTCGCTGAAGGTTACATGCAGAAAATCAGTGAAATCACGGGCCGTGAATACCACCTGTTCAACTATACCGGCGCTCCTGATGCTGAATTCGTCCTCGTCGCCATGGGTTCCGGCGCCCAGACCATTGAAGAAACGGTCAAGATGCTCGTCGATAAAGGCGAAAAGGTCGGCTGTATCAACGTCCACATGTTCCGGCCCTGGTCGGAAAAACATTTCCTGGCCGCTCTGCCGAATACGGTCAAGAAGATTGCCGTCCTGGACCGCACCAAGGAAACCGGCGCCAACGGCGAACCGCTCTATCACAGCGTCGCTGCTACCTTTGCCGTAGCTGACAATGCGCCGAAAGTCTACCACGGCCGCTATGGTATCGCATCGAAAGAATTCTTGCCGGGTGACGTCGTCGCTGTCTTTGAAAACCTCAAGGCCTTCGAACCGAAGAACGACTTCACTTTGAGCATCGTCGACGATGTTACCTATAAATCCCTGCCGCGCGTCAAAGGCATCATGACAGGCGGCAAAGGCCTGAAAGCCTGCAAGTTCTGGGGCTTCGGTTCCGACGGTACAGTCGGCGCCAATAAGAGTGCCATCAAGATCATCGGCGATAACACCGATATGTATGCTCAGGCTTATTTTGCTTATGACTCCAAGAAATCCGGCGGCGTCACCGTATCGCATCTGCGCTTTGGCGATACGCCGATCAAGATGCCGTATCTCATCAATAATGCCGACTTCATCGCCTGCCACCGCCAGTCCTATGTCCATGGCTTCGACCTCCTGCGGGGCATCAAGAAAGGCGGTACGTTCCTGCTCAATACGGTTTGGAAACCGGAAGAACTGGATGAAAAACTGCCGGCTAAATTAAAACGCGCTATTGCCCGCAACGACGTCAAATTCTACATCATCGACGCTGTCGGCATTGCTCAGAAAATCGGTCTCGGCGGCCGCATCAACATGATCATGCAGTCGGCCTTCTTCAAACTGGCCGATGTCATTCCTCTGGACCTGGCTATTGCGAAACTGAAAGAATCCGTCGTCGCATCGTATGGCAAGAAAGGCCAGAATATCGTCGACATGAACAATGAAGCTATCGACCAGGGCCTGTCTGCTATCGTCAAGGTCGATGTACCGGCCGCCTGGGCTGATGCTGTCGATGAACCGGTCGACATGTCGAAACATACGAAATTCTTCCGCGAATTCTCCATTCCTGTCAATGCCCTCGAAGGCGACGACCTGCCGGTCAGCGCTTATGATGGCATCGAAGACGGCCGTTGGCCGACGGGGACCTGCGCCGAAGAAAAACGCGGCGTCGCCATGTTCGTACCGAGCTGGGATGCTGAAAAATGTATCGGCTGTAACCAGTGTTCCTTCGTCTGCCCCCATGCTGCTATCCGTCCGTTCCTGATGACGCCTGATGAAGCCGCTAAGGCTCCGAAAGGCTACCAGGACAAGGAAATCAAAGTGGCTCCGGGCTACAAGTACAATATCGTCGTATCCGTCATGGACTGCCTGGGCTGCGGCAGCTGTACCCATGTCTGCCCGAAACAGGCATTGACCATGAAACCTTTCGACGGCGAAGAATATAAAGCGGCTCTTTGGGATTACGTCATCGGCCTGCCGGTCAAAGCCAACCCGATGGATAAGAATACCGTCATCGGCAGCCAGTTCGAACAGCCGCTCCTCGAATTCACCGGCGCCTGCGCAGGCTGTGCTGAAACGCCGTATTGTAAAGTCGTCACCCAGCTCTTCGGCGACCGCATGATGATCGCCAACGCTCACGGCTGCTCCAGCGTCTGGGGCGGCAGTGCACCGGACTGCGGCTATACCAAGAACGCTCAGGGTCACGGCCCGGCTTGGTCGACATCCCTCTTTGAAGACAACGCAGAATACGGTTTCGGTATGATGCTGGCTGAAAAGACGGAACGGAAACTGCTGGAACAGTACATCGATGCCGCTATGGACGTCGCCAGCCCGGAACTGCAGGCAGCCTTTACGGAATGGAAAGAACACAAGGCTGAAAGCGAAGGCACCCGCGAACGTTCGGATAAGGTCATTGCCCTCCTGGAAGCTGAAAAAGACGGCAAACCGGCACTGGAACAGGTCTATGATATGAAACAGTTCCTGGTCAAACGCAGCCAGTGGATCTTCGGCGGCGACGGCTGGGCTTACGATATCGGTTATGGTGGCTTGGACCACGTCTTGGCTCAGGGCGAAGACGTCAACGTCCTGGTCTTCGATACGGAAGTTTACTCCAATACAGGCGGCCAGGCTTCCAAAGCTACGCCGACGGCAGCTGTTGCCCAGTTCGCAGCTTCCGGTAAGAAGACGCGCAAGAAGGACTTGGGCATGATGGAAGCACAGTACGGCTACATCTACGTCGCTCAGGTCGCTATGGGCGCCGATAAGAACCAGTTCATGAAGGCTCTCAAAGAAGCTGAAGCCTACAACGGCCCGTCCCTGATCATCGGTTATGCACCGTGCATCAACCACGGCCTGAAAGTCGGCCAGGGTCAGAGCCAGCTCGAAGAAAAACGGGCAGTCGAAGCCGGTTACTGGCATCTGTGGCGCTATAATCCGGAATTGAAGAAACAGGGCAAGAACCCCTTCATCCTCGATTCCAAACCGCCAACAGCCAACTTCCGCGACTTCCTCATGGGCGAAACACGTTTCTCGTCCTTGCAGCGCACCTTCCCGGATACGGCAGAAGCACTCTTTGAAAAGACCGAAGAAGATGCTAAGGACCGCTACGAAGGCTATGTCCGCATGACAAAAGCCTATGATGACAAATAAATAGTTCGTTGTAAATGAAAAAAGGAGCCGCCCCATTAAGCAAGAACACGCTTAATGGGGCGGTTTTTTTGCACTGTAGGGGTCGCCGCGTGGGCGACCCGTTAGGAATCTGGAAGCTTCTCCTAGCAGACCGGCTAGAAAATCACATATATCCTGGACGGGCTCGCCACGTGCGAGCCCCTACGGATTATGAGCCCCTTCGTGAGACAGCCACTACAAGCCACGAACTACGAGCCACTAGCCTTGCTCCCGTCCTTCTAAGAGGCCGGCCAGGATGGTGATGTAGTGGCGAGCTTCTTCGGGCAGGGGTTCTCCGGCAATCTTGATCCAGCCTACGGTCATCGTATCCAGGGGATTTTCGATGGGGATGGCCTGGATATGGCGGCCGATGATCGACGGGGCTACATGGCCCGTGCCGATGGTGTAGGCATCGGTAGACCGTATGACGCTGAACAGGGTGGAACGGTCGGTGACGTAGATGCACTGGCGGCTGGCCGGATTGGGCAGGAGCAGTTCTTCCGAGAACTGGGACTTGTCATGGCCCTGTTCAAAGCAGACACAGGGATATTCCGCAAATTGACTGGGAACGACGTGCTGACACGCTGCCAGGGGATGGCCACTGCGGACGTAAAGACAGGGCGTAAAGGCGCAAAGAGACGTGAATTCCAGCTTGTTTTTGTGGAATAAGTCCTGCAGGAAGCGCTCGTTCATATGGGACAAGAAGAGGATGCCCAGATGGCTCTCGCGGGTGACGACGTCGTGGATGACCTGCGACGTCCGCCCTTCGCGCAGGGTGAATACGCAGGACTTGCCCGGCTGGACGTGTTGCAGGGCATGGATGAAGGCTTCATCGGCAAAGGGATAGTGCTGGGAAGAGATGGACAGGATCTGGGGCAGGTCCTGTCTTTTTTCTGTCTGGAAATGGTCGTGCATGGCCGCTGCATGGGAGATGATGTGACCGGCATAGTGCAGGAATTCCAGCCCTGCCGGTGTGAACGTGATGCCATGGCGGTTGCGCTCGACCAGGGTCAGGGAGAACTCTTTTTCCAGGTCCCGTATGGCCGTGCTCAGGCTGGGCTGGGAGATGTTCAGAGCCTGTGCGGCAGCCGAAATTGAATTGTGCTTAGATAACTCTAAGATATAACGAAGTTGCTGTAAAGTCATAATAAAACACCTCGAATATCAACCGTACCTATAGAATCGCATATCGTACTTTTATTGTATCAAAATAAAAAAATAGAGGAAAGTTATGAGTTTTTGATACAATAAAAGAATATTTAAAATGAAAATAAAGAATAAATAGGAGCAAAAAGTTAAAAAGAGATGTCTAGCTATGACTTACAAATTATAAAGAAAATATATCGAAATTTGACTTTTTGGAAAGGACATTTCTTCATAGAAATGCTGGAATCGTGAGAACAAGTCATTCTCAATATATGAAAAACCTAGCAAATGATTAAGAAAATTTAAAGGAAATAAGTCGTTGATATAGGGATTTCCTATAAAAGTAAATTGCGCAATGAATATTTTACAGCATATACCTTCCATGTTATACTTTAAGTAAGAAATAGAACGTTTTAGTAAAAGGTGAAACGCCGACATATACATTAAATTTTACGGTTTTTGGAAAACAGACCAGAACTGATATAGATAAAATGTATATGAACAGAAATTGAGAAAGGGGAGCCGATGACATCGACAAACATGTAATGTTAAGAGAGACACTTTATTTTCAAATGTATCCATCATAGGAGGTAATTCATATGAACTCAACAGCAGCATTGGCCCGGCAGGCGGGCATGACAGATGCACAATGGAAAGAAGCCGTCAAGTTCGACAGTACGGACTGGGGCTGGATTATTATGAGTATCGGCATGGCCATCGGCGCCGGTATCGTCTTTTTGCCCGTTCAGGTAGGCCTGGTCGGCGTATGGGTTTATTTATTCTCAGCTATCATCGCCTATCCGGCTATCTATCTCTTACAGCGCTTATTCATCAATACCCTGGCAGATTCGCCGCGGTGCGAAGATTATCCCAGCGTCATCAGCGGTTACCTCGGTAAGAACTGGGGCTTCCTCCTGGGGATCCTCTACTTCCTGAGCATCCTCATCTGCGTCTTCATGTATTCGACGGCCCTGACCAACGACAGCGCGTCCTTCCTGTTTTCCTTCGGCGTAACGGATACGCTCCTGTCGGACAGCCCCTTCTACGGACTGGCCATCATCTGCGTCATGGTCCTCATCGCCTCCCGGGGTGAACAGCTCCTGTTCCGCGTATCGACGCTCATGGTCCTGACGAAATTGTTAGTCGTCATTTGCTTGGGCGGCATCATGATCCAGCATTGGAACCTGGCCAACATCGGCGTCTTCCCGGACCTGGGCTACCTCGTCAAGAATACCATCGCCATGCTGCCGGTCACGCTGACATCGATCCTCTTCATCCCCAGCATCAGCCCGATGGTCATTTCCTACCGCTCTCACAACAAGTCCATCCACGTCGCCCGTTATAAAGCCATGCGGGCTATGAAAATCGCTTTCTCCGTCTTGTTCATCACGATTTTCTCGTACGCTATGTCCTTCAACCTGGCCCTCGGTCATGACCAGGCCGTCCTCGCTTACTCCCAGAACATTTCGGCCCTGGCCATCGTTGCCAGAGGGTTTGATGGCAGCGCCGTCAAGATCTTCAGCCTTATCCTCAACATCTTCGCTGTCATGACGGCTTTCTTCAGCGTCTTCCTCGGCTTCCGTGAAGCCTGCCAGGGGATTGCCATGAACATCCTGCGCCGTTTCATTCCGGAAGAAAAAATCAGCAAGACCGTCGTCCGTCACGGCATCCTTATCTTCGCCGTCGCCGTCGCCTGGGGCGCCATCGTCCTCAATGCACCGGTCCTCAAGCTTTTGACCCTGCTCGGCCCGATCTTCGGTATCATCGCCTGCCTCATCCCGGCATACCTGGTTTACAAAGTCGATGCCCTGCATAAATACAAAGGCATCTCCCTGGTCCTCATCGTCTTCGCCGGCATCCTGCTCATCATCTCGCCGGTCATCGCTATGATGTAGGGCGTGCGTAAAGGACTCTGTCATCAGGCGTGACTCATTCGTTCGTAAAGTTTGTAGTACAGAGTGTGTAGTTTGTAGAAGAAGGTTTTAAATTTTTTACCATTTGCTGAGAACTAAAAACTACAAACTTAAAACTCAAAAAGAGGCTGTCTTAATGCGACAGCCTCTTTTTTCGCCAGTAAAACGATTGTCTTTAGAATATGGACAAAAATCTCCTTGACAGGTTAAAAAATGCGGTGTATCATACAACCATCAAATGAACATCGTCCATGAAACCTTTGAGGCGGAAGTAAAAACGATGACGTGCACGTACAGAGAGCCGGGGTGCTGAGAGCCGGCCGACGCAGCTCGTTAAATGGACCGCTGAGGGCGCAGTCAAAGGCCGTAAGGCTGAGTATTCTGCGACGTGTTGGCATACGTCAGTTGCCGGGAATATGTTGGTATTCCGTCGAGAGTAGGGTTCGATCCCTAAAACAAGGTGGCACCGCGGAACTTAATCCGTCCTTGACAAGTAACATTGTCATGGACGGATTCTTTTTTTAGGAGGCTCATATGGAAACGCTCAGTCTGGAACAGGTAAAAGCATATCAAGGTGAATATAAGGTCGTGCCCATCTGCCGCAGCATGTATGCCGACGTCCGCACGCCCATCGAAGTATTGCGCATCGTCAAGAACATCAGCTCTCATTGCTATTTGCTGGAAAGCATGGAAGACTCCCAGCGCTGGGGCCGCTACACTTTCATCGGCTATGACCCGCAGATGGGCCTGTACTGCAAGGACGGCACGGTCCACATCAAGACCGGCGCCGAAGTCCAGATCCATACGGACCATCCGGAACAGCTCATTTCCCAGATCCTGGCAGATAATAAGGCGCCGCGCCTTTCGGACCTGCCTCCCTTTACGGGCGGCCTGGTCGGCTACTTTGCCTATGATTTCATCAAATATGCCGAACCGTCGCTGAAGCTTAATGCCGTCGATGATGATGGCTTCAATGACTTCGACCTCATGTTGTTCGACAAGGTCATCGTCTTCGATAACCTGAAACAGCAGATTTACCTCATCGTCAATGTCCGCCTCGACTCGGTCGAAGAAAATTACAACCGGGCCCTCCTGGAAATGAAGCGCATGGAAAGCCTCATCTGCGAAGGCAAGAAGGCACCGGACGTACCGCTGCAGCTCAAGAGCGATTTCAAACCCTTGTTCAATGAAGAAGAATATTGCCAGATGGTTGAAAAGGGCAAGAACTACATCCGTGAAGGCGATATTTTCCAGGTCGTCCTGGCCAACCGCCTGAGCGCCGAAGCCGAAGGGAGCCTCCTCGATACGTACCGCGTCCTGCGGACCATCAATCCGTCGCCGTACATGTTCTTCTTCTCTGGCGACGATATTGAACTGGCCGGTTCTTCGCCGGAAACGCTGACCCGCCTGGAAAACGGCGACCTCTTCACCTTCCCTCTGGCCGGCTCGCGGCCGCGGGGCAAGACGCCGGAAGAAGACCAGGCCTTGGAAGACGAACTCCTGCACAATACCAAGGAACTGGCCGAACACAACATGCTCGTCGACCTGGGCCGCAATGACCTGGGACGCATCAGCGAATTCGGCAGCGTCCACGTCGAACGCTATCTCGACGTCCTGCGCTTCTCCCACATCATGCACATCGGCTCGACTGTCCACAGTACGATACGCAAGGACAAGACGGCTGTCGATGCCATTGCCTCGGTCCTGCCGGCGGGCACCCTGTCGGGGGCGCCGAAGATCCGGGCCTGTGAAATCATCGACGAACTGGAAGGCCACAAACGCGGCGTCTACGGCGGCGCCATCGGCTACATCGACTTTACCGGCAATATGGACTGCTGCATCGGCATCCGCCTGGCTTACAAGAAAGGCAATCACGTCTATGCCTGCTCCGGTGCGGGCATCGTCGCCGACAGCATCCCCGAACAGGAACATCAGGAATGTCTGAACAAGGCCAAAGCCGTCGTCATTGCATTACAGCAGGCTAATGGAGGGATCGACAAATGATAGTTCTCATTGATAATTACGACAGTTTTTCTTATAATCTCTACCAGCTCCTCGGTCAGTTCGACCCGGATATCACGGTCATCCGCAACGATGAAAAGACCGTCCAGGATATTGAAGCCATGCATCCGGATCACCTCATCATTTCACCCGGTCCGGGCCGTCCCGCCGATGCCGGTGTCTGCGAAGAAGCCATCAGCTACTTCGCCGGCAGGGTCCCCATCCTGGGCGTCTGCTTAGGCCATCAGGCCATCTGCGAAGTCTACGGCGGCACCATTACCTATGCCAAACAGCTCATGCACGGCAAACAGTCCGTAGCGACGCTGCAGACGGACAGACCGTTGTTTAAGGGACTGCCGGAACAGGTCGACGTCGGCCGTTATCATTCCCTGGCCCTCGACCCGGATACGCTGCCCGAAGAATTGGAAGTCCTGGCCCATACGGAAGACGGCGAAATCATGGCCGTCGGCCACAAGCAGTATCCCGTCTACGGCCTGCAGTTCCATCCCGAATCGATTTTGACGCCCCAGGGGCCGATGATGGTAGAAAATTTCCTTACATTATAAGTAATATAGATGACTCTTTGAATGGAGGTACTTACGATGATTAAAGAAGCGATTATCAAGATTGTCAATAAAGGCGATTTGACTTACGACGAAGCCCATCAGGTCATGATGGAAATCATGAAAGGCGAAACGACGCCGACTCAGAACGCCGCTTTCCTAGCTGCCCTTTCGACGAAGAGCACCAAAGCCGAAACGATCGATGAAATTTCCGGCTGTGCCGAAGCCATGCGCTCCCTGGCGACGCCCGTTCCCCATCCGGGCATGGAAGTCCTGGAAATCGTCGGCACCGGCGGTGACGGCGCCCATTCTTTCAATATTTCCACGACGTCGGCCATGGTCCTGGCCGCAGGCGGCGTCAAGGTCACCAAACACGGCAACCGGGCCGCTTCGTCCCTGTGCGGTACGGCGGACTGCCTGGAAGCGCTGGGCATCAACATCCAGCAGGACCCGCAGCTGGCCTTGAAGATGCTCGAAGAAACGAATTTCTGCTTCCTCTTTGCCCAGAAATACCACGCTTCCATGAAATACGTCGGCCCTATCCGCAAGGAACTGGGCTTCCGGACGGTCTTCAACATCCTCGGCCCTCTGACCAACCCGGCCAAGCCGGAAATGTTCCTCCTCGGCGTCTATGACGGCTATCTTGTCGAACCGCTGGCCAAGGTCCTGGCCTCCCTCGGCGTCAAACGGGGCCTCGTCGCTTACGGTCAGGAAAAACTCGACGAAATCTCGCCGAACGGCCCGACGACGATCTGCGAACTCCGCGACGGTTATTACCGGACATCGGTCATCAAACCGGAAGACTTCGGCCTCACGCCGGGGACGAAAGAAGACCTCGTCGGCGGGACGCCGGAAGTCAATGCCCAGATTACCCGCGATGTTCTGTCCGGAAAAATCCAGGGGACGAAACGCAATGCCGTCCTCATGAACAGCGGCGCAGCCTTCTTTGTTGCCGGCAAAGCCGATTCCATCGCCGACGGCATCCAGCTCGCTGCCAGCCTCACCGACAGCGGCAAGGCGACGGCAGCCCTGGAAAAATGCATTGCCGTCAGCAACGAGTGAGAAGGTGCCCTATGATATTAGATGATCTTACGGCAGCCGTTGCCAAGCGGCTGGTCGCGGATAAACAGCAGGTCCCGCCGGAAGTCATGAAGCAGCGGGCCCTGGCAGCTCCGAAAAAAGAAGAATTCCCCTTTGAAAGGAACCTGAAGAAACCGGGCTTATCTTTCATCTGTGAAGTTAAGAAGGCCTCGCCGTCGAAGGGACTCATCGCTCCCGATTTCCCTTACGTCGCCATTGCCAAAGAATATGAACAGGCCGGCGCCGCAGCCATTTCCGTCCTGACTGAACGGGATTACTTCCTGGGCAGCCCGCAGTATTTGCAGGAAATCGCCGCTGCCGTCGATACGCCGGTCCTGCGCAAGGATTTCATCATCGACGAATACCAGATTTATGAAGCCCGGGCCCTGGGCGCGTCGGCTGTGCTCCTCATCTGCGCCGTCCTCGACGACGACCGGCTGCGGACCTTCTTCCAGCTGGCCGATTCCCTGGGCCTGTCGGCCCTGGTCGAAGCCCACGATGAAGACGAAGTGCGCCGGGCCATCGCCATCGGCGCCCGCGTCATCGGCGTCAATAACCGCAACCTCAAGGACTTTACGGTATCCCTCGATACGAGCTGCCGCCTGCGGCCGCTGGTACCGAAGGACATCCTCTTCGTCGCCGAAAGCGGCATCAAGACGGCAGACCACACGAAGGTCCTGCGCGACCACGGCGTCGACGCCGTCCTCATCGGCGAAACCTTCATGCGCAGTCCCGATAAGAAAGCCATGCTCGACGAGCTGGCCGGAGGCTATCGTGGTTAAGGTCAAGTTCTGCGGCCTCAAGCGGCCCTGTGATATTGTCTGGGCCAATGAACTCCGGCCCGATTATGCCGGTTTCGTCTTTGCCGGCAAGAAGCGCCGCGTCAGCGACGACCAGGCCGTAGCCCTGCGCAAGGCCCTGGACCCGTCTATCCCGGCCGTCGGCGTCTTCGTCGATGACAGTCTGGAACACATAGGGCAGCTGGTGACGGCCGGGACCATCCAGATCGTCCAGCTCCACGGCTGCGAAGACGACGCGATGATCGAAGCTGTCCAGCAGACCTTGAAGGTACGGGTCATCAAAGCCTTTTCCATCGCCAGCGAAGCCGATGTCCGGCAGGCCCGGTGCAGCCAGGCCGACTACATCCTGCTCGACCACGGTGCCGGCGGGACGGGGGACTGTTTCGACTGGGCCCTGCTGGCCCATATAGACAGACCGTACTTTCTGGCCGGCGGCCTCAATCCGGACAATGCCGTCCAGGCGGCAGCGCTCCAACCCTTTGCCCTGGATGTGAGCAGCGGCATTGAGACAGACGGCGTGAAAGACAAAGAAAAAATGAAACGATTCATGGCACAAGTACGTGCTTACAGGAGGTAACTACATGAGTACAGGAAGATTTGGCCCCTTCGGCGGTCAATACATACCGGAAACATTGATGAATGAAATCCAGCGCTTGGAAAAAGCGTACAGCCATTATAAGAATGATCCTGATTTCCAGGCTGAATTGAAAGACTTGCTCGACGATTATGCCAACCGTCCGTCCCTGCTCTACTATGCCGAACGGATGACCAAAGATTTGGGCGGCGCCAAGGTTTACTTGAAGCGCGAAGACCTGAACCATACGGGTGCCCACAAGATCAATAACGCCCTGGGCCAGTGCCTGCTGGCCAAGAAGATGGGCAAGACGCGGGTCATCGCCGAAACCGGCGCCGGCCAGCACGGCGTCGCTACGGCGACGGCAGCGGCTTTCTTAGGCCTGGAATGTGAAGTATTCATGGGCGAAGAAGATACGATCCGCCAGGCCCTGAACGTCTACCGTATGGAACTCCTGGGCGCCAAGGTCCACGCCGTCACGTCGGGCTCGCGGGTCCTCAAGGACGCCGTCAACGAAGCCATGCGCGAATGGGTCAGCCGCGTCGACGATACGCACTACGTCATCGGCTCGACCATGGGTCCACATCCCTTCCCGATGATGGTCCGCGACTTCCAGTCCGTCATCAGCAAGGAAGCGCGTCAGCAGATCCTCGAACGGGAAGGGAAACTGCCCTCGGCTGTCCTGGCCTGTGTCGGCGGCGGCAGCAATGCCATGGGGATGTTCTACCACTTCATCGGCGATAAAGACGTCAAGCTCATCGGCTGCGAAGCTGCTGGCAAGGGCATCGACACCAAGATGCATGCCGCTACTATGGCCAAAGGGGAAGTCGGCATTTTCCACGGCATGAAATCGCTCTTCTGCCAGAACGAAGACGGCCAGATCGACGAAGTCTATTCCATTTCTGCCGGCCTCGACTACCCGGGAATCGGGCCGGAACACGCTTATCTGCATCAGACCGGCCGTGCCCAGTACATCCCGGTCAAGGATGACGAAGCCGTCGAAGCCTTTGAATACCTGGCCCGGACGGAAGGCATCATCTGCGCTATCGAAAGCGCCCACGCCGTCTACGAAGCCATGCAGATAGCACCGAAGATGAGCAAGGACGACATCATCATCGTCTGCTTGTCCGGCCGCGGTGATAAAGACGTCGCCGCCATTGCAAGATATAAAGGGAGGGACTTACATGAGTAAGATTGGCAACGCCTTTAAGAACGGCAAAGCTTTTATCGGATTCTTGACAGCCGGCGACCCGTCGCTGGACAAGACGTATGAATATATCATGACCATGGAAAAGGCCGGAGCAGACCTCATCGAAATCGGCATCCCTTTTTCCGATCCCATCGCCGAAGGCATCGTCATCCAGGAAGCGGACCTGCGGGCTTTGAAAGCAGGGACGCGCATTGACGACGTCTTTGCCCTGGTCGAACGGGTCCGCAAGGAAACGCAGATTCCCCTGGTCTTTTTGACCTATCTCAATCCCGTCTTCCATTACGGCGCTGAAAAATTCTTTGCCCGCTGCCAGGAAACCGGCATGGACGGCATCATCATCCCCGATATGCCCTTTGAAGAACGCGATGAATGTGCCGCTGCCGCTAAAGCCCATGGCATCGACATCATCTCCATGATTGCGCCGACGTCGAAAGACCGTATCCAGAAAATCGCTAAAGTCGGCGAAGGCTTTCTGTACATCGTTTCCTCCCTGGGCGTCACGGGGACGCGGACGGAAATCAAGACGGACCTCAAGGAAATCATCGATACGGCTAAAGAAGTCACAGACGTACCGTGTGCCGTCGGTTTCGGCATCAACACGACGGAACAGGCTGAAAAAATCGGCCGCGTCGCTGACGGCGTCATCGTCGGCAGTGCCATCGTCAAAATCATCGCCAAATACGGCGACGATGCGGCTCCGCACATCTACGACTACGTCAAAGCCATGAAAGAAGCTACCATTCGCGGCTAACAGTTATGCTAGCCCCTAACCACTAGCCACTAACAACTAAAAAAAACCGCCGTCTTTAAGACAGCGGTTTTTTTACGCTCTTAATGCTGAGCCGGTGCCGGCTGGGCATCGAGTTCAGAAGCTAAGTCGTGGTCGGTCATGGCACAGACGGCCGAGTCGGACCAGACGTTTTCGGCTGTTTCGATCATGTCGATGATGGTGTAGATCGGCAGGATGATACCCATGATGCCGATAGGCGCACCGATGCCGGACATGAGCGACAAAGTCAGGAAGTAGCAGCCCATGGGGACGCCGGCGTTGCCGATGGCAGCCAGGACGGCGACGAAGAGCCAGGCAATCATGGTGCCCATGGAGAGGTCGAAGCCGCCGTTCTGCATGAGGAACAGGGATGTGACCAGGATGAAGGCGGCACAGCCGTTCATGTTGATGGTCGTGCAGATCGGCAGGACGAAGCGCGATACCTGGGGATGGACGTTGAGGCGCTGTTCAGCCGAAGCCAGGGTGACCGGCAGGGTACCGGCCGAGCTCTTGGTGAACAGGGCGACGGCAATGGCCGGAGCCATCTTGCGGAAGACGTAAATCGGATTGAGGCCGCGGAGGACCAGGAAAATCGGCAGGACGATGAAGAACTGGATGAGGTTGCCGCCGAGGATGACCAGAGTATATTTACCCAGGGCACCGACGATGACACCGGCTTCAATCTGAGCCGACAGCTGTGCCGAGAAAGCCAGGATGCCGACAGGCAAAATCCAGAGCAGGGCACGGATGAGGGTGAACAGGACTTCCTGTAAGCCCAGGAGGCCTTTCAGGAGGACGGCGCGGTTTTCTGTCTTAGGCATGAAGGCCAAAGCCAGGCCGACAGCAGCAGCGATGAGCATGACCGAGAGGACGTTGCCCGACAAGAACGGCTGGAGCATGTTATTCGGGATGACCGACAGGAAGTGGTCGTAATAGGTGACTTTTTCCAATTTCTGCGGGACATTGGAAACGCCGGAATTGATGAGGTCTACCGGCAGGTTGCCCGGGGCAATCCAGAGGTAGAGTACCAGGCCGATGGCGGCGGCACAGATGGTCGTCAAGAGCGTGTACGTGACGGCATGGGCGAAGATGCGGCCCGTTTCTTTTTTGGCTCCCAGCGCCGATAAAGTAGTAATGACGGCTAAGGCGATAGTCGGTACGGCAATGAACTGGAATAAGCGCGTGAAAACTGTTGCAATGAAATCAAATAATTGGTTCAGTGCCGGAATGCCGAGCCAGCCTAAAATGGCGCCGATGATCAAGGCGCCCATCCACAAGGCGAACTGACGGCCGCGATGCTGGCCTTGGCTGCCGCGGATGGCTTCCCGGGCTTGTTCTTGGACCCGGTCTTGAGATTCGTTGGACATAATTGTCTCCCCCTTTGATAAATCTAAACGAATTCTATAGAATACCGTTTTAGTATATTATAGAAGAGGGGACTGTTTCTGTCAATGGAGAAGGGACAAGTCAGGTAAAAAAACACGTAAAAGGACCGATACACACGCGACATATGTCTACCGGTCCTCTACGTTATAGGATTCATATTCATCTCGTTTTTGGTTCTGGTTACTTTAACCTCGTACAAAAATGTTGAAACAATAATCGTTCGTTGCGCTTGGATTTACTAGACTAACCTATTTGAAAAACATCACACCCATTCGAAAAGTTCGAAGCACTTCAATCAAGATAAGTTAATTCGTAATGTTCATCGACGAACGCTTGCTGATCCTATGGACATTATTTAGTTGTTAATGATCAACGCAATGAAAACTAAATCGTTCTGACTTTTGTTTTCCAAGCTGTGACCCTTACCATCTGATGTGTAAGTAACGTCTCCTGGTTTAACGGTCCGGATTTCTCCGTTGTCGTCATATTCTCCCTCTCCGGAAAGGATGTAATATGCTTCTGCGTTGTCACTGTGAACGTGATAGCCTAAGGAACATCCAGGTTTCAATGTGATTTCGGCGAACATACCTACCTTGTCTTTCAGCTCGGTGGCGCTCAGAAGTTTTCTCTTCAAGATGTACCCCTTACCGCCGGCGGCATGTTCTACTTTCTCTATTTCCACTGGATTCACCCCTTTCTAATGCGCTTACAAAGGAAGGGAAACTTGCTTGCCATTCCTTTCGCATCTCTTGGCTATATTATAGCATAGGATTTTACGCTTGTCATGATATATACGAAAATATATTATGTTATTTACGCATCAAAGAATAGACACGTATAGCCTTTGGGAATAATGGGGAACGCGGTCCGCAGGTCGCAGGTCGCAGTCCGCAGGCCTCCCCTGATAGGGGAGGTGGCCTGAAAGGCCGGAGAGGTTGCATTTTCGAACCCGCTTGTGAAAATCCCGTAACTTGCACGGTGATTCAAAAAGCAACCTCGCAGTCAGCGGCGCCGACAGCTCTCCTATGAGGAGAGACTTGGGATAGGGCGTCAAAAAAAGGCGCTGTCGCATAAAGACAGCGCCTTTTTTGAATATTAAGTTTGTAGTTTTTAGTGAAGGCTTTTAAATTTAAAGCCCTCTTCTACAAACTCTGTACTACAAACTTTCAGGAGAAAGGGGCCTTTCATGATGGTAAAAGCCTTCGTGCGTCCCCCTACGGGTTATGGAATTAGGCGGGACGCCCAAAGGACGTCCCCTACGGGAACAATAATGAGGTTATTTGTCCTGTAAAATCGGCATGACTTTGGTGGCATGGGGCATGATGTTGATGGTGTAGTCCTTGTCTTTGCCCTGTTCTTTCAGTTTCTGCTGTGCCAGGTCCCATGCTTCCTGGACGGTTTCGACCGGAATCTGGCCGGTGCGGCGGATGTCGTTGAAGTTGCGCGGCAGTGTGACCAGGATGACCGTGTCCTTATGGGTCAGGCAGAAGAGGTTGAAGGCGACGAAGAAGGGGATAGTGAAGTGTGCCCGCAAGGCTTTTTCCATGTCTTCCATCGTGTCGTATTTGAAGCTGTCCATGTAGATGGCCGGTTCTTTGATGTCCCGGGCTTCCATGATGGCGATGATGATGCCGCCGTCTTTGACAGCCATTTCAGCCGGATCGTAGCATTTGCAGCCCTGGTAGAGGCTGACATCGCTGGGATAGCCGCCGGCGCAGGCGATGACGACGTCCGATTTTTCTTTCATCGGGACGCGCTGGATGTCGAGGACGGCTTCCGTGCCGGCCCGCCATGCTTCGTACCAGTCGCCGCCGACCATGCGGCAGATTTCACCGTCGCCGTTGATGACGGAATGGACGAGGAAGCACGGATTGATCTTGCTGCAGGCTTCGACCATGTCATCGTTGAGCGGGTTGCCGTCGATCTTGAGGGCCCGCGTCTTGGGATTGATGCCGTGGCCGAATTCGTCAGCTAAAGCGTGGCAATGGTTGCGCTGAATCGTTTCAAAACCGGAGACGCCCGGCAGGATGAGCTTGCGGCCGCCGCCGTAACCGGCAAAGAGATGGGTCGTAATGCCGTCGACGATGATGACTTTGTCGGCGTCGACGACGTGTTTATTGAGTTTCAATGGTGTGCCGAGCTTAGTCGTACCGAAGTCGACGAGAGTCGGATCCATGCAGTCGTGCTGATAGGTCTTGATGCGGCGGACAACTTCTTCGCCGCAGACGAGGACGTCTTCTTCCGGCGTCTGGGCGCGGTGCGAGCCCTGGGCAAAGACGATGTAGATGTCGTCATCGGGGATGCCGGCCAGGTTCAGTTCGTCGATGATATAGATAAGGAATTGATTGGAATGGTTCCACGTGCGGGTGACGTCGGCGACGACGAGGCAGACCTTATCGCCTTTCTGGACTTTTTCCTGCAACGGGGCGCTGCCGATAGGATGACGCATGCAGTCGATCGTCGCCTGTTTGACGTCGACTGCAGGGACGTGTTTCCCTTCCATGACCCCGACAATGTGTTCTTCCGGGAGCTTGACAGTCTGCGTAGTTTCACCAATATTAAAAGTAAATTCCTTTAATGCCATTCTTTACCACCACTTCTTTTTAAAAATTAAAAATAGATTGTACTTTATTATATCATGTTCAAAACAGTGCGCAAGTGTGAACGTACTCCCGCCTATAGAGGCGGGAGCTTCCTGCTTCAACGAGAACAGCGCCAC
>OGYQ01000843.1_pt1 | contig 23044 bp, 20 predicted proteins | sample 1576641 | NCBI WGS metagenome assembly OGYQ01 (sample SAMEA3541476, study PRJEB24748) | human gut metagenome | biome: human gut; feature: human-associated habitat; material: faeces | place: China | collected 2012 | reverse complement strand
AATTGCAGAGGATAGAACAGTTGCTCTGGCGGCACAAGAAGAAACAGATGAGCAGGATGGCAATATCCTGCAGGGTATGCGTTTTCTGTGTGCAGAGGACAATGAGCTGAACGCAGAGATCCTGACGGAACTGTTAAAGCTTGAAGGTGCGGAATGTACCATCTGTGAAAATGGCGAAGAGATTTTGAAAGCATTTGAACAGTCTGCTCCAGGTGATTATGACATGATTCTGATGGATGTGCAGATGCCTGTTATGAATGGTTATGAGGCAACAAAGGCAATTCGCAGAAGTTCCCATGAACTGGCAAAGACAATTCCGATCATTGCCATGACTGCCAATGCATTTTCGGAGGATATCCAGTATTCCTTTGCGGCTGGTATGAACGCACATATTTCAAAACCGGTTGAAATGAAGGTACTGGAAAAGACGATTAGAAGCATAAAATTCATGGGGGTACCGAACCGCAGGTCACTGAACAGTGACAAATGAAAAGTAACCAGACATAAAAAAATCGAAAAGGATAGTTAAGGATAGACAGAAAATGAAAGGAAAAAGAGTGATTGCAGGCATTCTGCTTGCAGGAATTTTAGCAGTCACCCTGGCAGGGTGTAAAAACACAGATAACACAAAAGAAGAAACCGAAAAGCCTGTTATTACCCTCGGCAGCGATAACTATCCACCATATAATTATCTGAATGAGGATGGAATCCCGACAGGAATTGATGTAGAACTGGCTACGGAAGCTTTTAAAAGAATGGGATATCAGGTGGAGGTTGTCCAGATCAACTGGGAGAAGAAAAAAGAACTGGTGGAGAGCGGAGAGATTGACTGTATCATGGGCTGCTTTTCTATGGAAGGACGCCTTGACGATTACCGCTGGGCGGGACCATATATAGCAAGCCGGCAGGTGGTTGCTGTAAACGAGAATAGTGATATCTATACACTGAGTGACCTGGAGGGAAAGAACCTGGCTGTTCAGTCCACAACCAAACCGGAAGGCATCTTTCTGAACCGGACGGATGAGAGAATCCCAAAGCTGGGCAATCTGATCAGCCTGGGACACAGGGAACTGATCTATACGTTTCTGGGAAAAGGATATGTAGATGCAGTCGCCGCACATGAGGAATCTGTTGTTCAGTATATGAAGGATTATGATGCAAGCTTCCGTATTCTGGAAGAGCCTTTGATGATCACTGGAATAGGTGTTGCTTTTGCAAAAGATGATGACAGAGGAATCTGTGAACAGATGAGCCAGACTCTGGAAGAAATGCGTCAGGATGGCACATCCTTGAAAATTATTGAAAAATATCTGGATGATCCCCAGAAGTATCTGGAGGTGGATGATCTTGGATATTAAGAAAAAGAAAAAAGAAAAACGAATCCAGCTGCTCGGCGGTCTGATTGGAAGCTGTGTGGCTGTAGCCTCTCTGTTTTATTTCTTTCACGCAGAAAAAGAGGAAGCAGAGAAAAGAATGGTGGAGATTGTAAACTATGTGAAAGTGCAGTGCTCCACCTACACCCATTATAATGAATCTTCAGAATCCAAAAGTCTTCTCCGTGCCATTGAAAGTGCCAGACAGATGAGTACAAATATCGACATGGAAACAGAAAATGATGGTCAGCTAAGTCAGGAGTTCCTGAAAGAAAATCTGCAGACTCTCTGGGTGGATGGTATCATTGTACTGGATACAGAGGGAAAGATAGACTGTGAATACAGCATGGATGAATCTCTGGCCAATGAAATTACGGCATATCTGCAAAAAGACATTATTATGGATTTTGCCGGATATGAAGAAAGATCTTATTCAGAACGGTTTGCCAGGGAAGACGGGTCCTATATTGATGTTGCAGCCTGTGCCAGAAAAGATGCACCGGGTATTGTGGCAATCTACTATTACACACCTCCTGAATTTGCCAGAAATTATACACTGACGATACAGGGACTTTTAAATGGTTATAGTATCCAGAAAGATGGAACGATTATTGTTGCAGACGAGGGGATCGTTGTTGCCAGCAATGATGAGAGCTTGCTGGGGCAGAATACGGCTGACAACGAAGTTGTTCAGGCAATGAAGAAGCATACAGATAGTCAGCACATTTACCATTTGAAAAATGAAGGAATCGGATGTTACGGAATCATGCTTAAGCAGAGAGATTATTATATCTATGCGTATCTTCCGGATACAGAAGTGTTCCATAATCTTCCATTAAGTGTGATAAGCGTTATTTTTCTTTATTTTCTGATGTTTAGTATATTCTGGTTCTGGACATACAGAACCAATCTGGCACACCGGAAACAGGAACAGGAAAAAGATGAAAAATATAAAGCAGAACTTCTGATAGCAGCAAAAAAGGCAGAAGCAGCCAATGAGGCAAAAACAGAGTTTTTACAGCGAATGAGTCATGATATCCGGACTCCGATCAATGGAATTTGTGGCATGGTAAATATGGCAGATCATTATGCAGATGATATAGAAAAGCAGACAGAATACAGAGCAAAGGTGAAAGAGGCATCCAATCTGCTGCTGGAACTGGTAAATGATGTTCTGGACATGAGTAAGCTTGAGTCAGGTGAAATCGTTCTGGAAGAGATTCCATTTAATCTGAGCAAAATTTCCATGGAAGTATTTGTTGTGATCGAGCAGATGGCAGCAGAACAGAATATTCGGATCAAATGGGAGAAGAAAGAAATCACGCACCGTGCTCTTATTGGAAGTCCGGGATATGTGAAACGTGTGATGATGAATATTCTGTCCAATGCGGTGAAATATAACAGAGAAAACGGACATATCTATATCAGCTGCATTGAAATTCCGTCCGAACAGCCAGAAATGACGACAATGGAATTTGTCTGCCGGGATACAGGAATCGGAATGACTGAGGAGTTCCAGAAATGTGTGTTTGAACCATTTGCACAGGAACATACGGGAAGCCGCACAAAGTTTGCCGGAACCGGACTGGGAATGGCCATTTCAAGGAAGCTGGTCGAGAAAATGGATGGAACCATTACTTTTGAAAGTGAAAAAGGCGTAGGGACGACATTTGTGATCCGGGTTCCATTTAAAATAGATCTGGATGCGGATAAACATGAAGAACAGACGGATGCATCAGAAAAATCTATAAAGGGGTTGAATATTCTTCTGGCAGAAGATAATGAGCTGAATATGGAAATCGCCGAATTTATGCTTCAGAATGAAGGCGCTCACGTGTCAAAAGCATGGAATGGACAGGAAGCGATCGAAGTATTCAAAAAAAGTGAGCCTGGTGAATTTGATGTCATTCTTATGGACATTATGATGCCGGTCATGAATGGTTATGAAGCTACAAAAATAATCAGGTCTCTGGACAGAGAGGATGCAAAGGTAATACCGATCATTGCAATGACAGCAAATGCGTTCACGGAGGACAGAATAAGAGCAAAAGAAGCAGGAATGGATGAACATGTTGCTAAGCCTGTTGATGTGGAATTACTGTTAAAAGTAATTCATAAATTGGTGAAATAATTGATAGGGTAATGTTAAATAAGCGGTGCACACACACTGAAAGGTGTGTGTCAGAATCTTTTCTTATATTTTTTATAGTGAAAGATTGCTTGAAGTGCGGTAAGGAATATGGTATCATAATAGAACGTATATTCGATTAAAGCAAGGCGGTGAATAAGATTGACGAATACTGGCAAAATACAGGCAATCCGGTCTGTCCTTTTATTGAATGATCCGGATAAAAGCCAGTATATTAAACTTCTGGAAGATCTGGGAGATTTGCTGCGGGGCAGGTTCTTCCGGTTCTGGTACGGATGAAGGATGTTTCTGGTCCGTTTTACAGATACGGGCGGCGGAATACAGGTGAAGGCTCACAGGCTGTTTGCAACGAGGGAAGAAGCTGAAAAGAGTATTGAGAAGGCATCAGAGACAAAGAAGGTGCGTGGGAATCCGTATGACCGATGGTATTGAACGGATGGTAAAGTAAATAAATGCATCAGGGGAAACCTGTTGTTGTCTGTGGAGAGATCTGCAGATGGCAGCAGGTTTATTTTTTTGTGTGAAAGGACAAGAAAGTAGATACTCGAGTGTTCCAAGGAATCCGTTTTCTTTTGGAAGAGAATAGTTATTACCTAATTGGGCAATCAGGTGAGCTACTGTGGTGTAAAACTGTGTTTCTTCCTTTTTGACATTAAGGCTAAAATCTCCTGTGGGTTTGTTAATTGACGTCCGGGAAGTGTCTGCTTTGGTGTGCGGTCATGATCAGCTTCGTCAATTGCTGCAACAAAACGTTTTACGCTATTGGGATTGGATACGACAAAATTATGAGTAATACTTGAAGTAGCCATGTTAACCGATATGCTCTGTATCTGTTTTCATTATGATAGGTATTTGAATTTGGAAAAGAAATTCCATACAGGCATTGTTGATTCAATCAGAAAGGAAAACAAATTCATGAAATCAGTAATTTCCATTGGAAATCAGGATTTTATATCCATATGATCGGCCGTGCCATCAATGATGTGACCATCAATGGAATCTTCGGCGCAGGAGGAGATACCATGTTTGATATGTACAGCCTGGCAGTGTGCATGTGGTGCTTGGCCATTCCCCTGGCAGCCGCCGGAACCTACTACTTCCACTGGCCCGTTGTGGTAGTATACGCCTGCACCTGCATCGACGAGGTGGGCAAGCTCCCCTGGGTCCTCCATCATTTCCAGAAATACAAATGGGTGAAGGACCTGACACGCTGACTTTCAGCAAACCTGTTTTTTCATCATCCGGTAGTAGCAGGGAATCAGCAGTGCGCAGGCTCCGAACCATGCAAGGGGGCTGGCGATGCAGACGGAGAAATATCCAAGAACTGCAGAAAGTCCCAGTGTTGTTGCGATGCGCATAACAAGTTCGATCATACAGGCAGTAAATGGAGCCCAGCCATTTCCCATACTTTGTACAGATGCCCGGTAAATGGACAGTAATCCCAAAAGAAAGTAACAGGGAGCGACAAAGGTTAAGTACTGGTCTGAGTAGGAATAAATTTCTGCAGTTGGATTGGAAAGAAAAAGCTCTACAATAGGATGGCGCAGAAAAAGAATTCCAAGGCACATGATCAGATTCAAGGCTTCTGTCTGTATCAGGCATGCACGCACGCCCAGACGAATCCGTTTCTTATTGCCAGCACCAAAATTTTGTGATACATAAGCAGAAATTGCAGCGATCATGGCATTATTTACAAGCACGGATACCTGGTCTGCTTTGGAGGCAGCTTTGTATCCTGCAACTGCATAAGTTCCCAGGGAATTGACAACTGCCTGCATGGCAAGCTGCCCGATACACATAACAGACATTTGAAATCCCATCTGAAATCCAATTTTTAAATGGGAAAAAAGCGGACTTTTCAGCTGGTCGAAATCCTGTCGGCTGATATGCAAAACCTGATATTTTTTCAGCCCGACCAGCAGACAGAAGAATGCGGAAAGGAGCTGGGAAATAACAGTAGCCCAGGCTGCACCTGCAACGCCCATATGGAACGGAACAATAAAAAGCAGATCTAAAAAAATATTCAATATAGAAGAAAACACCAGAAAATACAGAGGCATATTGCTGTCTCCCAGGGCACGAAGCATATTGGAAATCAGGTTATAAAAGACGGTTGCACTGGTTCCAAGAAGAACAACAAACATATAGTCATAGGCCTCTTTGGAAATGTCTTCCGGTATTTTCATAATGGTTATAAGCTGGTGCGCCAGCAGGCAGCAGATCAAAGTCAGCAAAACAGAGAAGAAAATACTTAAGACAGCAGATGCTGCAATGCTTTTTCGCATAACACAAAGTAAATAATAATACTGGTGGAACCAACTGCTGCAAGTGAATTCGTGCCAAGTGTTTTTCCCACAATCACAGAATCTGCCAGCGTGTAAAACAGCTGGAATAGATTTCCGATAATAACAGGAACCGCAAATTTCAGCAGACACCAAAATGGATTCTCGCTTGTTAAATCCTTTTTTTGCGAACGGTTCATAATAGCCTGCTGTTTCTTACATTTTTTCTGATACGTATTCGTACAATCACACTTCCATATGTGTAATCAAAACGATTTGTATTATATCATCAAAAAAAGAAAAAATATTGCATAATCTCACAATTATATAGTACAATATCACTATTGAAAAGGATGTGGGAATTTATGCAGAGTGTCAGCACCAATCTTAACCTTCAGGAAACAAGAAGACACGGCAGTCCTGACTTTCCCCTGGAATTTAATACAGATGATACACGGGATTATTACAAGAATGATATTAACTGGCATTGGCATGAGGAATTTGAACTGGTCTATATTATAGAAGGATGTGTTGCCTGTCATATTAATCAGAGTGTATATGAACTTCAGCCAGGGGAGGGTATTTTTATTAACAGCAGTGTGCTGCACCGTTTTACCTCGGAAAAATACGGGATTATAACGAATGTGATATTTCTGCCGGCTTTTCTGGCTGCCAAAGAGAGCCTTATTTACAGAAAATATGTGATGCCGCTGGAAAAGGCTGAGATGCCATGTATTGTGTTAAGAAAAGAAGAAGTATGGAAAAAGCAGATGTTGTCTCTTTTACAGGAACTGTTTTCTAACCTGAAAACTGCTGAATGGAATGAATTATCTATTCGAAATCAGCTAAGTGAAATATGGCTTCTTATGTTTTTACAGTTGAACAGCGAACAGCTTGCCCCGAAAATGGTCAATGGTTCCGCCCATTCCAGGAAAATGCTGCAGGCTATGATTCAGTACATCCAGATGCATTTTGAAAGGCCAATTACCCTTGCCGATATTGCAGGGGCAGCTAATATCAGCAAAAATACTGCTTTGCGTTATTTTCAGGAAAATATAGGAATTTCTCCAGTGGAATACCTGATGCAGTATCGTCTGAATAATGCCTGCAAAATGCTTCGGGAAACCTCTGAGAAAATAACTTACATTGCCAGATGTGCAGGATATGACAACGTAAGTTATTTTAACCGGATCTTTAAGAAATACGTGGGAAAAACTCCGTCCCAGTACCGGGCGGAACGAAGCAGGGAGTGAACATCGAGTTGCTTAGTTTAACAGACTAATGGATTTCTTCAGCCACTCAATCATCATTTCTTCCCGCATAATAGCGCCCATGAGTACCAGATAGTCGCCGAATTCATTGGAATCACTGTCTGGAACCTGGGAGAATTTCTGCTGGTTGTTCTGAAGGTGCTTCAGGCGGGCGGTGTGCCTGTAGACCTGTTCTTCCAGCATAAATTTCCGTTCTTCTTTGGGCAGGCAGCTGCAGAAAAAAATCTTCAGCCGGGAGATGTCCTTAGGGGTGGGCTGGGCCGGCGTTTCTGAGGAGAGCCAGGACATGAAATCTGTCCGTCCCTTTTCGGTAATATGGTACAGCTTTTTCTCCAGGCCATTGTCGGAGGCTTCCTGCCTGTAGGCAACGCAGCCTTCCTCTGTAAGCTTCTTCAGTTCCGGATAGATCTGGCTGTGCTTGGCAGACCAGAACTCGCACAATGCGGATTCAAACTGCTTCATCAGATCGTATCCGGTCATTTTTTTTTGATTTAAAAGGCCAAGAATGGCGTATTTTAATGTTCTCATATGATTTCTCTTTCGTATTTAGGGATTCAAACATGCTTTAGTTTTCAATGCGGCATATTTCATATCATAGCACACCAGCAGAATTTTCCAACTCTTTTTCCTCAATTTCTCAATATTCTACAAAAAATCCATGGAAAGATTGTTAATAATTACATGTAATAATTTATATGTCTATATTTACATATAAAACAAAATGTGCTAAGATAAACTGGCTTTGATAGAAAAATAACAAACAGAGAAAAGGAGAGACAAGATGAACTTAACCAGAAAACGGTGGAGAACCTTAATCGCATGCTGTTTCATCAATTTATGCCTTGGGTCCATTTATGTATGGAGTGTATTCGCAGCTTCCATGGCTGAGTTCTTAAGCACCGGAAATGGTGTTGCCTTAACCACAGCGGATCTTGCAATTGTGTATACCATTGCCAATTCCGTAGGACCGATTACCATGATCACAGGAGGAAGCTTTAACGATAAGTTTGGCCCGAAGAAGGTGATTCTTACAGGCGGACTTATGGTTGGAATCGGAATGATCGCTTCCGGGTTTGCCACAAGCGTAGGAGCCCTGATCGTGACATACGGACTGATCTTCGGACTTGGACTTGGAATGACCTACGGTACAGCGGTCAGCACATGTATGAAATTTTTCCCGGATAAAAGAGGCCTGATCGGCGGAATCACCACCGCAATTTACGGACTTGGATCCGTTATCCTGCCGCCAATCGTAACAGAGATAGTAGCAGTGACAGATGCGGCCGCAGCTTTTAAAATCGTAGGCGTCGCATTCCTGATCCTCATTTGCGGATGTTCCTTCTTTATGGAGCAGTGTCCGGCAGATTTTGTGCCAGATGGATGGACACCGCCGGCAGTGGCAGCAGGAAATAAAGCAGAGAACAAAAACTGGAAAGAAATGCTGAAAACTCCGGTATTCTACGTTATGCTTCTTCTGTTTACCTGCGGTGCATTCAGCGGAATGATGGTAATTTCACAGGCATCTGCAGTTGCTGCCAATATGGTGGGAATGACCGCTATTATGGCAAGTACAGCCGTTTCCGTTCTGGCTGTTTTCAATGCTGCAGGACGTATTCTGGCAGGACTTTTGTCTGACAGGATCGGAAGGATTAACACCCTGTCTGTGGCAAGCGTGCTTGGAATCATCGGTCTTTTACTTTTATATATGACTGGTCAGGGGGGATACGCTACATTCTACATTGGAATTGCAGGAATCGGCTTAAGCTTCGGTTCTTTCATGGGTGTATATCCTGGCTTTACAGCAGACCAGTTTGGAGCAAAGAATAACAGTGTAAACTATGGAATCATGTTTATCGGCCTTGCAGGTGCCGGATACTTCGGACCTTCTGCAATGAGAAAAATCTACATGGCAGAGGGAACCTACCATGGCGCATTTCTGGTTGCCTGTGCATTTGCCGCAGCCGGACTGGCACTTACATTTGTGTACCGCTTTTTCGCAAAGAAAAAGGCGTGAAAAACACGAAATGAAAATATTGTTTAAATAATTGCACTATAAATAAAGAAACATATTGATTATATAAAAATTGTTATAAAAACACATAGAAAGGACCTTCACAATGGAAAGAAAATACCCGCATTTATGTCAGCCTATCACTTTAGGAAACGTAACCTTCCGCAACCGCATGTTTGCATCCCCGATCGGAGCAACCGATATTGACAAGGACTGCGTACCAGGCGAGAGAACCCGTGCCTTCTACGAGCTTCGTGCCAAAGGCGGAGCCGCAGCTGTAACCATGAGTGAGCTTGTAGTTCACCCGGAGACAGACGGTTCCCACATGCTTCATCTTGACCTTGCCACAGTTGGCTCCCTGGCTGCTTTCACCTTCACAGCAGATGCAATCAAGAGACACGGTGCAGTGCCAAGCGTGGAATTTTCCCATTCCGGCCAGTATGCAGGTACTTACATGGCAGATAAGAACAAAAAGCAGGGCCTGACCCAGTACGGACCAAGCGATGGCGTCCGTCCGGACGGAATGAAGGTAACTGCCCTTACCAAAGAGCAGATTGCAGACATTGTGAAGCGCTACGGCGAGACCGCCATTCTTGCAAAACGTGCAGGCTTTGAGATGATCATGATCCACGGCGGACACACCTGGCTTCTGAACCAGTTTATTTCCCCTTATTTCAACCACAGAACGGATGAGTACGGCGGAAGCTTCGAGAACAGAATGCGCTTCACCATCGAAGTGCTGAAGGAAGTGCGAAATGCAGTTGGCCCTATGTTCCCGATCGAGTTTCGTATGAGCGGTTCTGAGCTGTTCGAGGGCGGTTATGACCTGGACGAGGGTGTTCGGATCGCACAGGCAGTGGAGCCTTATGTAGACCTGATCCATGTATCCGCAGGATCCTACCAGTTCGGATTTTTCAGAACTCATCCGTCTATGTTTGCAGAGCATGGCGTGAATGTGTACCTTGCAGAAGAAATCAAAAAGCACGTAAGCAAACCGGTTGCCACCATCGGTGCCTTAAATGATCCGGCACAGATGGAAGAGATCATTGCGTCCGGAAAAGCTGATGTGGTTTACATGGGACGTGCCCTTCTGGCAGATCCATACCTGCCCCAGAAGGTTGTGTCCGGAAATGATGACAAGATCGTGAAATGTCTGCGCTGCTTTGCATGTATGGCAGAAAGACCTACCACACAGACCAGAAGATGTACCGTCAACCCGCTGATCGGACGTGAGATTGAAGGTACAGAGGTACTTCCTGCAGCTGTGAAGAAGAAAGTGCTTGTAGTTGGCGGCGGCGTAGCTGGACTGAAGGCAGCTGTGACAGCAGCCCTTCGCGGTCACAGGGTTGTGCTTTGCGAGAAGAGCGACAAGGTGGGTGGAATTTTAAAGTGCGAGCAGGCGATTGATTTCAAGCAGGAAATGTACCAGCTTGGTCTTTCCCTGGAAGCACAGGCAAAAGAAGCTGGCGTTGAGATCCGCTGCAACACAGAGGTGACTCCGGAATATGCAGAGGCACAGAATGCAGATGTGATGATCCTGGCAGTTGGCTCCAATCCGATTGTTCCCCCGCTCAAAGGTATGGACCAAGACAACGTGGTTGTCGTTAACAACTATTACCTGGAAAAAGAAAAGGTAGGCGATTCCGTTGTAGTTCTTGGCGGCGGTCTGGCAGGCTGTGAAGCTGCCATCCACCTTGCACAGGAGGGCAAAAAGGTGCATCTGGTAGAGATGAGACCTGAGCTTGCACCGGACGCAAACATCCGCCACCGTCCGATCCTGATGCAGATGATCGACAAGTATGTGGAAGCACATACCTGTTACCAGGGAATGGAAGTGACACCGGACGGCGTACTTTGCAAGGACGCAGATGGAAATGAGGTTTTGGTACCTGGAAAATCCGTAATCTGCGCAGTTGGCCAGAGAGCCAACCGTGATGCAGTAAATGCACTTCGAAATTGTGCACCTGTGGTACGCGAGATTGGAGACTGTGTCCGCCCAAGCAACATCACAAACGCAATTTACATGGGATATCACGCAGGTCTTGATGCGTAAAAATATGGAAAATGGAAAAGGCGTTCGCTTATGCGGGCGCCTTTCTTTGGTCTGCACTGTTGGAAATTGACACAGGACAGTGGGATGCCTTATAATGAAAAGAACAAAAGTTTTGCGGCACGCCTGTGCCTTAGCTATTCGGAGGTGCCATATACCAACAAAATTGTATTTATTGCAGCAATTTTTATGTTCGGAATTCTTGCTGTGGGCAATACAGTGGTGAAAAATAAGCGGTGGCTGGTTCATGCTTCCGCATATCTTTTCATGGCCTTTTATCTTGGTGTTGGAATTTTGGCTTCTGTGGGAGAAGGCAGTGTGCAGGAGCGCACCCAGAAACATATGTTTTGCCGTGGACGCTGTGTCTGACGGTGCATCGGCTGTGGAGAAATTGAAAGGCAGCGATGGCACCATGTATGATCAGATCCTGATGGACATCCAGATGCCGGGCATGAACGGCCATATCGCCAAGCCTGTGGAGATTCCAAAGCTTCTGAATATGCTGGGAAAAATTCTGGGATAAAATAGAAAGAGGGGTATAAAGAAAATGACAGAGAAATTTGAATTTAGAAATATTCGTCCAGATGAGGCAGAACAGGCAGTGGAAATCGAGCAGATCTGTTTTCCTCCCAACGAAGCCTGCTCTCCCAAAAGCATGAGAAAGCGTACCGAGCATGCATCTGAGACATTCCTGGTGGCAGTAGATAAGGCAACTGGTAAAATTGCGGGATTTTTAAACGGCGTCGCAACAGATGAAGAAGTGTTCCGCGATGAATTTTTTACGGACATCACCCTTCATGATCCAAAAGGAAAAAACATTATGCTCCTTGGCCTTGATGTGCTCCCGGAGTACCGTCACCAGGGTCTTGCCCGCGAGATCATGACCCACTACGCAGCCCGTGAGCAGGCCAAAGGCCGCAAATGCCTGTACCTCACCTGCCTGGACCAGAAGGTGGAAATGTACAAAAAAATGGGCTACACCGACGATGGCATCTCCGGTTCCGTCTGGGGAGGCGAAGAGTGGCACGATATGAGCCGTAAGCTTTAATTTGGGAAGATTCCATTTTCCAGGGAAAGGAGCGGCACACCTATGATTCGTCTTCAGGATATTGCAGATATGGCTGGGGTCAGCAGAACCACAGTATCGAATGTAATTAATGGAAATACGAAACGGGTTTCTCAGGAAACCATTGATAAAATAACGGCAATCCTTAAAGAGCAGAATTACGTTCCACATATGGGCTCTGTGATGCTGTCCGGTCATGGTTCCAGGATCATCGGGGTTGTGGTTGGCTTTAACCAGGCACACGGAATGCAGCCCTTGCAGGATTCCTTTGTAGGGGAGCTGGTGGGAACCATCCAGAACGAAGCGGAAGCGAAGGGCTACTATATCATGCTCATCGGCGGGGAAAATATTCAGCATGTGGTAGACATTGCTTCCAGATGGAATGTGGAAGGCCTGATTATCCTGGGTTACAATGACGAGAAATACAGGCAGCTGTCCCGGAAGCTGAACAAGAAAATGGTTCTCATCGATACCTATCCTGCCGGTGAATATTTTTTCCAGAATGTAGGTGTAGATGATTATTCCGGCGGCTATCAGATTGGAAATTATCTGTATTCCTGTGGCTACGACAAGGCAATTTTTATAGCAGAAACGGATATTGACAGTGATTACAGCCGTTGGGTGGGCTTCAAACAGGCCATGGAACAGGATGGGAAGTTCTGCAGCCGTACACGTCTTGTGATAGTATCCTATGAGAAAAAAAAGCGGCTTCAAAAATACAGTGAGCTTCTGCCCCGCTTTCTTGAAGTAAAAGCACTGGCTTTTTCTTCAGATTATGATGCCATTGAGGCAATGAACTTCTTTTTGGATCAGGGAATTAAAATTCCGGATCAAATTTCCATTACAGGCTATGATGACAGCATTTACGCGCAAATGGTGCGCCCCAAGCTGACCACGGTTCATCAGGACGTCAGCCAGAAAGCACATCTGGCCTTAAGCCGTCTGCTTCGGATGGCAGCAGGCGAACAGCTAAAGGAAATGAATGTGAAAAGCCCGGTGCATCTTGTGAGAAGAGAATCTGTAAAAGAAAAAAATAGACCTCTTATTTGAATAACAGCCCAGCTGCCCTATGTGCAGATCTGGGCTGTTATTGCGTTATGAGCAGTTCGTACTTTGTTTTTCTGCATGAAATTTCCTTTAACGGGGAAAAATCTGACAGTAAGCTGCAATGCTTCGTCTGCCGCCATTCCTGGTTTTGTCATATATGCACAAAAACAATAAAGGAACTTTGTCAGTTATTTAAGTTTCTCGAGAAACCTGTTGATTTTACTGCAATCACGCGATATGATAGAGCCACCAAAAGGGAAGCAGGACAGACGTGTTCAGGAAATGCTTTCACAAAAACAAATGCTGCGCAGCCTTCATAAAGGAAAAATGGAGGAATAAAAAATGAATAAGAAAATCGTTTGCACATTGATGGTTGGTACCTTACTGGCAGGTATGCTTACAGGCTGTGGAGGCTCCTCTGAAGGCGGCTCTTCAGCAAAAGGCTCCAAAGGAACAGAGCTGGAGCTTTTCTCTACAAAGGCAGAAAACAAAGACATTCTTCAGAAGCTGGTGGACAAATTTAACGAGACACATGAGGACGTGACAATCAAGATCACAGCTCCGGCAGATGCAGGAACTGTATTGAAAACCAGAATGGCGAAGAACGATATGCCGGACATTGTTGCAATGGGCGGTGATAATAACTACACAGAAGTGGAAAGCGCAGGAATGCTGGTAGACTTAAGTGGTGAGGATTACATTTCCACAGTTCAGGAATCCTACCTGCAGATGGTTTATGATGTAAACAAGGACAAAGAAGAAAAAGCATACGGCGTTCCATATGCAACAAATGCTTCCGGTGTCATTTACAATGTAGACAAGTTTGAAGAATACGGTATTGAAATTCCAAAAACCTGGGACGAATTCATCGCTGTGATCGAGAAGCTTCAGGATGCAGGAGAGCAGCCGCTTCTTATGACCTACAAGGATGCATGGACCAGCCTGTGCCCATGGAACAGTATGGCACCGGACCTTGCACCGACTACATTTAATGATGACCGTAAAGCAGGCAAGACTACATTTGTGGGAACTCACGAAGAAATCGTAGAGAAATACCTGAAGCTTCTTGACTATGCACAGGACGACTTCATGGGACTTACCTATGACGATGGAAATAAAGCATTTGCAAACGGCGAAGCAGCTATGATCGTCAACGGTAACTGGGCAATCAACCAGTATCTGAATTCCAATTCAGACCTGAAGGTTAATATGTTTGCATTCCCGGCATCTAATGACGAAGCACAGAATTATGTGACCTCCGGTGTTGATGTACTCCTGGGCGTATGCAAGGACAGTGCAAACGAAGAGATGGCAAAGGAATTTGTATCCTTTATGCTGGAACCGGAAAACGCAAAAACGTATATTGAAGACCAGTTCGCTTTCTCTGCTGTAAAAGGCGTAGAGCAGGAAAACGAAACCGTTGCAGGTGTAAAAGAAGACATTGCAAACGGCAAGGTTGCCAACTTCCCGGACCACTACTATCCATCAGGCTTTGATCTTTCCGCTCTGATTTCCGAAATGTGCCTGAACTATACAAACGGAATGGATAACGAGGAAAATATGAACCAGTTTCTTGCACAGTGCGACGAGAAATATGATATTGCAAATGTAGATTAATCTGCTGATTAAAGCAAGAGAAGCCCTCTTTAGCCTCTGCCGGATAAATGTATATAAATCCGACAGAGGCTGAAGAAATCTGATATAGATGAGGAGAGGATCTCATGAAGAAAAAAACATCACGGAAAAGACCGGCAGTAAACCGGATCTACTACATCTACGTAGGAATCCTTGCAGTTCTGTTTTTTACCTTCCATACAATACCATTCCTGAAGGGTGTTATGTATAGCTTTACAGACTGGAGAGGCTACGGAGACTGGAACTTTGTAGGACTTCGGAATTATATCCACATGTTTTCCGATGCAGATACCGGAAATGCATATTTATTTACATTTAAGTTTGCAGTGATCACTACTATCCTGGTCAACGTAATCAGCCTGATTCTTGCCTGTGCCTTAAATGCAAAAATCAAATTTAAAAATACGATCAAAGCATTCTACTTCCTTCCATACATGCTTGGAAGTCTGATCGTTGGATTTATTTTCAACTATATTTTCGCAAATCTCATTCCTCAGCTGGGAAAAGGACTTGGCATCAAGGCCTTAAGCGTAAATATTCTTGGAACCAACAATGCCATCTGGGGCATCATTGCCGTATCCCTCTGGATCGGATGTGCATTTAATACATTGATTTATATTGCAGGACTTCAGTCTATTGATACAGATGTGTATGAAGCAGCTGACCTGGATGGTGCAACCGGGTTCCGTCGATTCAGCAAGATCACCTTTCCCCTTCTGGCTCCGTCCTTTACCATCAACATGGTTCTTTCTGCAAAAGGCTATCTGATGGTTTATGACCAGATCATGGCCATGACAGAAGGAGGTCCTGGAACCAGCACTACCTCTATTGCCGTATTAATTTATAAGAAAGGCTTTGGAGGCGGACAGTTTGCTTACCAGTCTGCCAATGCTGTTATGCTTTTTATAGTAGTTGTGCTGATTTCTGTATTCCAGCTGCGTATACTTGAGAAGAGGGAGGAAAAATTAGGATGAAACACGATACAGTAAAAGTAAAAGAGCGTTATAACTGGCCTGTTACGATTCTTCTGATCATTGGAATCGTAGTAGTTATTCTCCTGCCTCTTTATATGGCACTTATGATTGCCATCAAAGACCCATCTGATATGAATAATATTCTGGCATTTCCAAAGAAAATCCGTCTTCAGAACTTTGTGGATGCATGGGTAATGACAGATTTTCCCAGAAAGTTTTTTAACACTGCATTTATCACTGTGATCAACCTGATTTTCACCCTGATCACAAACTCCTTTGCAGCTTATGCAATTACAAGAAACCGCAAGAAGAGCAAATTTTTCTCCCTTATGTATTACTATTTTATCAGTGCCATGTTTATCCCCTTCCAGGTAATCATGCTGCCATTGGTTGTGCAGGCAAACACCTTCCACCTGGATAATATTTTCGGAATCACTTTCCTGTATATTATTTTCGGTCTTCCTATGAATACCTTCCTGTATACAGGTGCTGTAAAAGCAATTCCGGAGGCACTGGATGAAGCTGCAATGATCGATGGTGCAAACCCCATCCAGATTTTCAGCAGAATTATTTTTCCGGTATTAAAACCAACCACTGCAACGGTAGCGATTCTTTCCTTTATGTGGACCTGGAACGACTTCACTATGCCGCTGGTACTTTTAAGCGATGAGAGCCAGCAGACCCTGCAGCTTGCACAGTATGTGTTTAAGAAACAGTTTTCCGTAGATTATAATCTGGCATTTGCCTCCTATCTGCTTGTACTGCTTCCTGTACTGATCGTGTACATCTTCTGCCAGAAATGGATCATGAATGGAGTTGTTGCCGGAGCAGTGAAATAATCATCGTATGTGAATGCTGAAAAATAAGACAGAAAGGAATTGCTTTGTATGAAAAAAAACTGGTGGAAAGAAAGCGTTGTATATCAGATTTATCCAAAAAGCTTTAACGACAGCAACGGGGACGGAATCGGAGATATCAACGGAATTATAGAAAAACTGGATTACTTGAAAGAGCTTGGTGTTAATGTTTTGTGGATTTCCCCTATGCTGGAGTCTCCTCAGGATGACAATGGATACGACATTTCCGATTACCGCAGGATTTACAAGGACTACGGAACTATGGAAGACTATGAAAAGCTTCTTGAGGAAGCGCACAGGCGTGAGATCAAGGTGCTTATGGATCTGGTGGTAAACCATACCTCTGATGAGCACCAGTGGTTCCTGGAAAGCAAAAAATCCAAAGACAATCCATACCGCGACTACTACATCTGGAAAAATCCGGTAAACGGAAAAGAGCCTAACAACTGGGGCGGTGCTTTCGGAGGCTCTGCATGGGAATATGATGATGAGACACAGATGTATTATCTCCACCTTTTTTCCAAAAAACAGCCTGATCTGAACTGGGAAAATGAAAAGGTCCGCCAGGAAGTCTATGATATGATGAAATTCTGGTGCGACAAGGGAATCGACGGCTTCCGTATGGACGTGATCAGCATGATTTCCAAGGATCAGTCCTTCCCGGAGGGAAAGGTTGGCAGCGGTCTTTACGGAGATTTCGGCCCGTACTGTGTTCATGGACCAAGGGTTCACGAATTTCTTAAGGAAATGAACCGTGAAGTTCTTTCCAAATATGATATCATGACAGTTGGGGAAACATCCGGTGTCACCATAGAAGAGGCACAGAAATATGCAGGAGAAAACAGCGGTGAGCTGAACATGGTTTTCCAGTTCGAGCATGTGGAGGACGCTTCCCAGTATGTGGAGTTTGGCAAATGGACTACAGCCAGATATGATTTCAAGGCATTCAAAAAGACTATGATCAAGTGGCTGGAGCAGCTTCAGGGAAAAGCATGGAACAGCCTGTTTCTTGGAAACCATGACCAGCCCCGAAGCGTATCCAGATTCGGAAATGACAATCCTGCCTACAGAGTGACCTCTGCGAAAATGCTGGCAACCTGTCTGCATATGATGCAGGGTACCCCTTACGTATATCAGGGGGAAGAACTTGGAATGACCAATGTCTATTTTGACAAGCTTGAAGATTACCGCGACATAGAGAGCATTCAGTATTACACAGAGCTGACAGATTCCGGACTTATGGATCCGGATTACATGATGAAATGTCTCATGCTCAGAAGCCGTGACAATGCCAGAACTCCTATGCAGTGGAATGATTCTGAGCAGGCCGGATTTACCAAGGGTCAGCCCTGGATCAAGGTAAATCCTAATTATAAAGAGATCAATGCAAAAAGCCAGCTGGCAGATCCGGATTCCATTTTCCACTATTATCAGAAGCTGATCCGCATTCGTAAGGAAAAGGATATTGTGGTATATGGCGAGTTTGAGCCGCTGTACCGTGAGGACGACCAGATTTTTGCATATATAAGAAGGCTTGGGGAAGAAAGACTTCTTACTGTCTGCAATTTCAGTGAGCATCCGGCAGAAATGGAAATTCCGGAGGAATTTACCAATGCCAGATGCCTGATCTCAAATCTTGAAAGAAAGAGCTTTGAGGGAAAAATTGTGCTGAAGCCTTATGAGGCATTTGTACTTTATAAATAAAGCAAGCTCTGGAGCGTGTTTGAAAAAGATTTTCTGCAAGATGTGCGTCACACTTTGCGGGAATGGTTTTTAAACACGCTCCATTGTTGTATTCATCAATAAATATTTGTTATTGACAGTTTATTTTCTGCATGATATGATAAATTCGATTTTGGAAGACGAAGATACAGCGTAACAGACAGAGTCTTTTCAAAGCAATTGTTTTGGACCACCCGATCAGGGTTAAGGCCATACGGACAGCCGGGTCCACTGCCGATTATGGTAACTTTGGTTACCTTATTGATTGAGTTAAAAGCTCAAATTTTATAAGTAGGTTCCTTTGATAACCGCGATGCGCCAGAAGCGCAGACTTGTGAAACGGTCAATAAGAGTAGTAAAAGTATAATTGCTATATAGACTCTGACACCCATGATCCAGAAGCATTATTTATGAAAACGAAAAGTACATCCTTTTCTTTTTATGTTGTAAATAAAGCAGATAAATACCGATCAAGACGCAGGTTTGTGGTTTAGTGCCCTTGCCTGCGCTTTTTTTATGTAATGAGAATTGTTTTATGGAATAGACTGCAGGATTGCTGATTGAGGGCTTAAGCAAAGGAAACCGGAAATGGAGGAATGATGATAGGAAGTCGTTTTAAACTGAACCAGAATCATGCACCTATACATGAAGCTCTGGAGACCTTTAGACGAATGAGAGTTGTGCCATTTGATGTTCCAGGACATAAGCGTGGAAGAGGTAATCCGGAGCTGACAGAGTTTCTTGGACAAAAATGTGTAGGGGTGGATGTTAACAGTATGAAGCCTCTGGACAACCTTTGTCATCCGGTCTCCGTAATACGGGAAGCAGAAGAGCTGGCAGCAGATGCTTTTGGCGCAGCACATGCATTTCTGATGGTAGGGGGTACAACAAGCTCTGTTCAGACAATGGTATTGACTGCCTGTAAGCGTGGAGATGAAATCATACTGCCGCGTAATGTTCACAGAAGCGTTTTAAATGCCCTTGTTCTGTGCGGCGCAATCCCTGTTTATGTAAATCCGGAAGTGGATCAAAGACTTGGAATATCCCTGGGAATGCGCAGGGAACAGGTTGAGAAGGCCATAAAAGAGCATCCCAAGGCAGTTGCAGTGCTGGTAAATAACCCGACCTATTATGGAATCTGCAGCGATCTTCGTGCCATTGTGAAGATGGCCCATGACGCAGGAATGCTGTGTCTGGCAGATGAAGCACATGGAACCCATTTTTATTTTGGCGGCGGGCTTCCGGTTTCTGCCATGGCAGCAGGTGCAGACATGGCATCTGTATCCATGCATAAGAGCGGAGGAAGTCTTACACAGTCAAGTCTTCTCCTTACAGGCCCGGGGGTACACGCAGGCTATGTGCGCCAGATCATTAACCTGACTCAGACCACCTCAGGAAGCTATCTTTTGATGTCAAGTCTTGATATTTCAAGAAGAAACCTTGCCCAGCGCGGCCGTCAGATCTTTCATCAGGTAGCCGATATGGCAGAATATGCCAGAGAGGAAATTAATGCAATCGGCGGCTATTATGCATTTGGAAAAGAACTGGTAAACGGAAATTCAGTTTTTGATTTTGACATTACCAAATTAAGTGTACATACACTGGACATCGGACTTGCGGGAATTGAGGTTTATGATATTTTGCGGGATGAATATGATATCCAGATAGAATTCGGTGACATCGGAAACATACTTGCCTATCTTTCCATTGGTGACCGTGCCCAGGAGGTGGAACGGCTTGTAAGTGCACTTGCAGAAATCCGCAGACGTTTCCAGACTGACGGCTCCGGGCTTTTGAGCCAGGAGTATATTGACCCGCAGGTAATAACCAGTCCACAGGAGGCTTTTTATGCGGACAAATGCAGCCTGCCTCTTCGGGAAACAGAAGGAAAGGTCTGCAGTGAATTTGTCATGTGCTATCCGCCTGGAATTCCTATTCTTGCACCTGGAGAGAGGATTACAGCAGAGATCCTGGATTATATTGAATATGCGAAAGCAAAGGGCTGCAATATGACAGGACCGGAGGATCCGGATATTTTGAAACTGAATGTTCTGAAAGGGAGGTAAAGGCAATGGAAATGTGGTTTTCAGAATTTCATACACCGGATGTGAAGCATAGCATTCGGGTAAACCGTCAGCTTTATTCGAAACAGAGTGATTATCAGAGAATTGATATTTTTGAGACACCGGAATTTGGCCGTGTGCTGACTTTGGATGGCAATGTAATGCTCACAGAAAGAGACGAATTTATTTATGATGAGATGATCACCCATGTGCCCATGGCAATCCATAAGGAGGCCAAGGATATCCTTGTAATTGGTGCAGGAGACGGCGGTGTTGTCCGTGAACTGACCAGATATGACAGAGTCAGACGCATTGACCTGGTAGAAATGGACCCTATGGTTGTGGAAGCCTGCCGCGCATATCTTCCCGGAAATGCATGCAGACTGGATGACAGAAGAGTACACCTTCATTACGAAAATGCACTGAAATTTATCAGAAGGTGTGAGGGAAAATACGACCTTATTATTGTAGATTCCTCCGATCCCTTTGGACCCTCTGAAGGACTTTTTACCCGTGAATTTTATGGGAACTGTTACAATGCACTAAAGGACGACGGAATTATGGTAAATCAGCAGGGAAGTCCCTTCTATACCGAGGATGCACATGCCATGCAGCGCAGCCACAAGAAAATTGCCAGTACCTTCCAGATCAGCCGTGTTTATCAGGCACATATCCCCACATTTGCTGCAGGCTACTGGTTGTTTGGATTTGCAAGCAAAAAATATCATCCGGTAGATGACCTGGATCCTGAGGCATGGAATGCATTAAATCTTCGCACACGTTACTATACAACAAGACTTCATAAAGGAGCATTTTATCTTCCTGCATTTCTGGAGGAGATGCTAAAAGAAGTGGAGGAATAACATATGATCCGACCTAACGTAGAAACCTTTATCGGCTGTGAAAGCAGCTTTGAGGAAGCATCTGTAGTTCTTTACGGGGCACCGTTTGATTCTACAACAAGCTTTCGACCGGGTGCCAGATTTGGTCCGTCAGCCATGCGCCATGAAAGCTTTGGCCTTGAGACCTACAGTCCCTATCAGGACAGAGACCTTATGGATATCCGGGTATTTGACAGCGGAGATCTGGAGCTTTGCTTTGGAAGCAGTGAAATGGCTCTTTTGGATATAGAAAAGAGAGCAAAGGAAATATTAAAGGCAGATAAGCTCCCGCTGCTGCTGGGAGGGGAGCATCTGGTGACCTTAGGGGCGGTACGGGCTGTCTTTGAGAAATATCCGGATCTTCATATGATTCATTTTGACGCACATGCAGATCTAAGAGATGATTATCTGGGAGCAAGGCTAAGCCATGCCTGCGTGCTGCGAAGATGCCACGACCTTTTGGGAGACAACCGCATTCATCAGTTCTGCATCAGAAGCGGTGAGAGAGAAGAATTTCAGTTTGCCAGATCCCATACGGATTTTCATCCATTTACCTTTGATGGTTTGAAGGAGACCGTGAGGGAGCTGACGGAGATAAAGGCTCCGGTATATTTTACAATTGATCTGGACTGTCTGGATCCATCAGCATTTCCGGGCACAGGAACACCGGAGGCAGGAGGGGTAAGCTTCCTTGCGCTTCTTGATGCGATCCGCACGGTTTCCCAGACAAATATAGTGGGGGCAGACGTTAATGAACTGGCACCTATGCTGGACGTAAGTGGTGTTTCCACTGCGACAGCATGTAAGGTTCTCAGAGAGCTGCTTCTGGCAATTACAGAATAAATCAATCTGGTATCAAAGGGGTCAAAAAACCTTTTGACCCCAACATCATCAATATGAAAAGGAGAATGATTATGAGCAGAGTACTTGTAATCGGCTGCGGAGGAGTAGCCAGTGTAGCAATTCAGAAATGTTGTCAGGCAGATGAGGTATTTACGGAGCTGTGTATTGCAAGCCGTACAAAGGAAAAATGTGATGCACTTGCAGAAAAATTAAAGGGAAAGACAAAGACTGTTCTTACTACAGCCAAGGTTGATGCAGATGATGTGAATCAGCTCATCGAACTGATCAATGGTTATAAACCGGATCTGGTCATGAACATTGCACTTCCTTATCAGGATCTGACCATCATGGATGCATGTCTGGCCTGTGGCGTAAATTATATGGACACAGCGAATTATGAGCCGGAGGATACCGATGATCCAAAGTGGCGTGCCATTTATGAAAAACGCTGTAAAGAAGAGGGATTTTCCGCTTACTTTGACTATTCCTGGCAGTGGGCATATCGTAAAAAATTCGAAGATGCAGGGCTTACCGCATTGCTTGGCTGCGGATTTGATCCAGGCGTTACACAGGCATACTGCGCTCATGCATTAAAGCATGAATTTGACCAGATTGATACTATTGACATTCTGGACTGCAACGGCGGAGACCATGGATATGCATTTGCCACAAACTTTAACCCGGAAATCAATCTCCGTGAAGTAAGTGCACCGGGAAGCTACTGGGAAGACGGACACTGGGTGGAAATCCCGCCGATGGCAATTAAGAGAGAATATAACTTTGACCAGGTGGGAGATAAGGACATGTACCTGCTCCATCA
>OGYQ01000840.1_pt1 | contig 23123 bp, 28 predicted proteins | sample 1576641 | NCBI WGS metagenome assembly OGYQ01 (sample SAMEA3541476, study PRJEB24748) | human gut metagenome | biome: human gut; feature: human-associated habitat; material: faeces | place: China | collected 2012 | reverse complement strand
GCAATAGATCCGGCAAACAGGGGAAAACACATTGGATGGCATTTGTGAAGGAGGTAGAGCAATGAAGGATCAAAGCTGTAAGACCTGTAGATACAATGACAATCTTCTCTGTGACCGTAAAGGAATCTGGATCCAGGACGATGATACCTGCAGCAAGTGGCAGCAGGACAATAAGGTAGCTTGGAAGGAAACTATGTTGGCAAAATTTTTAAGGACGAGGTGAGGCAAAAATGACAAGGGCAGAAATAACAAAATTCCTTGGACAGTTACTCATAAATACACGTTTTCGAGGAGCTGGGAAGCATTGGGCCAGCGAGGTGAGCATTGACCCATGGGGGACCGAAGCTAAAAGAATTGACTACATGCAATTTTGCCCGGAAAACCAGTGCTCTGTATCTGGAATCGAAAAGGGAACATTTGTATGTTATGAGGTAAAGAGCTGCAAGGAGGACGTTTACAGCGGAAACGGACTAAATTTTTTAGCAGAGAAGAACTATATCGTGACAACAATGGAATGCTACAAGGACATTTTGCCGGATTTATACAGTGGGAAATTTGCAAGACATATGGAGCAATTCCCAGAATCATCCAGCTATTTTGGCATAATGGTTGCTATTCCTCGCTTGGCGGAGCTTACGGATGAACTTAAGAATCCGACACCAATAGATTCTGATGTAGAACAATGGAAACTGGCCGTGGCTCTTCCAGCTCGGCAAGGGCCAAGAAAAAGATCAATGACGGAATTATTGTTTTGCATGCTCCGAAGCGGGCGTTGAGAAAGGAGAACATTATGAGCAAAGTAAGAGAACACTTAGAACAGCTGAAACGGGATCTGGAGAACCACACCATCTACAAGGAAGGCCTTCCAGGAAGTGCCCTGGATATCGTCAATGCCCTTTTGGCGGATCTGGAAGAGGATGAGGCGGAAGAACAGAAGAAGATTCCCAAGAAACCAATCGATAAAACCAAGCCCGATGACACTGCGAGCCAGGCTTATGAGAATTGCCATATTGTTGTGTGTCCTGCATGCGGCGGGCGGTTGAAATTAAAATCTAAGGGACGATATTGTGATAAGTGTGGACAGGCGCTGGATTGGAAAGAGAGGTAAAACGGATGGTAGATATAATCGTTGCCATGATACTTGGAATTGTGATTGGAGCTTTCGGAATAGTTATCTGGGCGTTGAACGTGGTGCAGAAGAAAAACAGGGAGGTTACCGTGGTAGAAGATAAATTGATTCCGGATCAAGAATCTATTAAAGCAATAAATACAGTTAGACAGTACTGTGATGGTAGATATTGTCGTGATTGTGCTATCCGAAAAATATGTAAAACATATTTTGATAACAGTATTGGAGATCCGGAGGACTGGCCAGAAATGGAGGTGCCGCATGAGTAAAGCATACAAGGACCCAACAGCCGACAGAGCTATTTCTGAAGCTGATAAATGGGAGAAACGGCAGCAGGAGCTGGAAGCCCTGCATGGAATCAAGAGAGGAGATACTATTTGGATTGTAGTATCCAGTTATTCCTCTGGTGAAGGAAAGACTATCCAGAAAAGGGTCAAAACCAAAGTTAAAGCCCTGTACCCACATGTAGTACAGCTGCAGTTACCAAATGGATTAACCAGATCCCCTACATACTGGGAACTGGAAAGATTAAGAATTGCGCCCGCGCAACTAGGAGGTGGTACCAATGGACAAGAACATCCTGGATCAGTACATGGATGCATGTGCACTGATCAAAGAGACAGAAGCAGATATTCAGGAACTCAAAAAAAGAAAAAGAGTCGTTCAAGATTCTGTTAAAGGATCCAATCCAGAATTTCCCTACCAATCGCAGAGCTTTCACATCGAGGGAACTATAGAACGCACAGGAGATTGGAGCCTGCTGGCAGCAGAACAGAGAATCCTAGCTGATCGGAAAGCAAACGCTGCCAAAATCAAAACAGAAGTGGAAGCCTGGATGAACACCATTCCGCAGAGGATGCAGAGGATTATACGGTTTAGATTTTTCCAGAACTTATCTTGGGAAGAAACAGCAACTCGGATGGGAAGAAATGCTACAGCGGGCAGCGTAAAAATGGAATATCAAAGATTTTTTGATAAAAAATGAAAGTTTGTTACGAATGTTACCAATGTTACGATTTCAAATGTTATAGTATAAACTGAACTTAGGATAAAAAGTTCTCAGACGAAAAACTCCCCGCATTAAGCAACGGCTACTAGGCTTCATACCCTGGTAGCCGATTCGAGTCCTGGTGTTTCGAATTTCACTAAAATAATAGAATGAGGCTGTCTTTTAACAAATATGTTAATATGACAGCCTTATTCGTGTTGATAAATGAAAGGATGAATGTTATTATGAAATTTATAAAAATATTATTTTGCGGGGAAAAAAGAATGAAAATTAATCAATTGGAAATATCAGGGATTGGTGGAATAAAACAGCTTACATTGAATTTTAATCCTCGATTAAACGTTATATGTGGAGCAAATGGAATTGGAAAAACTACAATATTGACAACTATTTCAGATGCATTTTCAAACAATATGAGAATTGTAAAAAGAAATGCAGAATGTGAAAGCGGTAAGTATAAAATCCAAGTAGAAACTGCAAATGAGACTTCCGATATTGAAATTAAGGTAGAAAAGTTTGCTCCGGATGAAAGTGAAATTAGCATTAGTCACATGGAACTTGCGAAGGATTTGTTAAAATTTAATATAGAAAGAAATTTCAATTATGTACCTCTTAAAGCTATATCCAGTGATTCCGAGAGAAGAACCTCTGATAATGGAGTAATGGCTGCTCACGGAGTTGGAGCGTCTGATTTAAAAGGCTGGTTTGTAAATAGATATTGTTTTTATGATAAAGAATATAGTTTGAGCGAAGAAGAAAAAGCAAATTATCTATGTGCACAAAAAATGTTTGGCATTTTAGATCCAAGTATCAAATTTAAAACAGTATTGGCAAAAAGCTTTGATATAATGCTTGAAACTCCAAAAGGTGATATTTATTTTGAATATTTGTCTTCTGGATATAAAAGCTGTGTCTATATCATCATGGGTATTATGAAAGAAATTGAGTTTCGATATAGTCAAACTCCGATTAAAATTGCAGATTTTGAGGGATGCATATTAATAGATGAAATTGAAGAACATCTGCATCCGAGTTGGCAGGCGCGATTAGTTCAATCTCTTAAAGAAATTTTCCCAAAATGTCAATTTATTATAACGACTCACAGTCCTAGTATTTTGCAGAATTTAACCTCTGATGAGATTATTCCACTTTATTTAAACGAGAAGAATGAGACGGCAATTAAGCCATTAGAGTTAGGACGGTATGGTTTACAGGGCTGGACATTGGAGGAAATTTTGACAGACGTTATGGGGATGCCAAGTACTACTTCTGAAGTATATAAGCAAACTATTGATGAATTTGACAAAGCAATGTATGAAGAAGATATTCCAAAATTAACACAATGTTACTCTGTTTTGAAAGAAATGTTGCATCCCAAGAGCGTTCAAAGAAAACTTCTGGAAATTCAGATGGCTGGTTTGGAGGCATAAGGTATGATTAAATTAATGCGCCCGGATAAGCCTAAAGAGTTAGAAAAAAATGAAACAAGTCTTACAGAGGAATATAAAAAAACAGGAAAAAGTGTTTGGAGAAAAGATTATATTGTGAAGGCGTTAATGGAAATGTCACATAATAAATGCTGCTACTGCGAGACAAACCTGACAACGCAGGCAAGAAATATGGAAGTAGAACATTATCATTTTAAAGATGGCTATCCAGATGAAGTGGTTAGTTGGGAGAACCTATTGCCATCTTGTAGACAGTGTAATTCTAATAAGGGAACATACGATACTATAAAAGATGGTGATATTATAAAACCGACCGATGACGATCCGCGTGATTATCTATATCTGCATTGCTTTATGATTAAAAGCAAAGATAATGCTTTGGAAAGTAAAGGGCGTAAGACAGTAGATATTTTAGATTTGAATAATCGTACTCGTCTAGTAAATCCACGTATTCAAATTGCTAGTGAAATAGATGAAAAATTACAAAATATCTATGAAAAAATGTGTGCTTATGCAAATAGGCAGGATGGAAAACAATATGGCAGAAGCAGAATTACAAATGGCATACTAGATTTGTTGAAATTAGCACAGCCAGATGCTGAATACAGTGCTTTTATTTCAACTGTGTTGTCAAAAGCAAAGGATTATCAGGAAACAAAGAAAATGATGGAGACATTTGATTTATGGACTTCGGAAATGGAAGATTTACATAACACGATGATATCTATAAAACTTGATACAAAGTAATTAGCGATTACTAACAATAACAGCAAAAGGCAGCTCCCCGGGGCTGCTTTTGTTGTACTCAAAAACAAACACGAATGAGAGGTGGTGAGGCTTGGCACGGGCACCGAATGAGAAAGTTGAGCAGGCCAAGTCATTATATGATAAAGGCTTGAAATTAATAGAGATTTCCAGTCAGCTGAATGTTCCGGAAGGAACGGTTCGGAGCTGGAAAAACAGATATCATTGGGATTGCAACGTTGCAAAAGAAAAATGCAACGTTGCAAAGAAGCGAGGAGGTCAGCCGAAAAACAAAAATGCGGTTGGCAATGCTGGCGGAGCCGCTCCGCCGGAGAATAAAAATGCCTTGAAGACAGGAGAGTTTGAGACTCTCTTTTTTGATTGCCTGGAACCAGAAGAACAGAAACTGATCCAGGCAGTGCAGCCGGATAAAGAGCAGCTGCTCCTTCAGGAAATTCAATTACTAACTGTCCGGGAACGGCGCATGCTGAAAAGAATTGAAGCTTTGAGGCTTCTGGAATCTTCTCCAATACAGGAAGAGGAGCTTAAAGCAGGCAAGAAAGGAACCGAAACTGAAAGGCCGCCAGCCGGCATGTCAGTCACAAAGTACAAATCCGGTACAGAAAAAGGCAAGCCAACTCTTCTGAGGGAATACGAGGGCATTCTTGGTCAGATCCAATCCATTGAAGATGCTCTTACCAGAGTTCAAGCCAGACGCCAGCGAGCAATTGAAGCCCTGCATAAGTTTGGCTATGATGATGCTCACCTGGAGCTTGAAACTATGAAGTTCGAGCTGGAGCTTCTGAAACAGGACGGCCAGAACGAGGAAGAAGCGGATGACGGCTTCCTGGATGCAATGAATGCGGTAGCAGAATCTGTCTGGGGTGATGAGGATGTATGAGAAAATAAGCAGCCTCAAGAAACGCCTGCAGCAGATGAAGCAGAATCGAAAGGGCAGGCAGAGTGGTCAAACATTCCATTTTTCCCCGTTTTCCAGGAAACAGAAACAAGTTCTTACCTGGTGGTGCAAGACCTCCCCGGTTCATGACAAAGATGGAATCATAGCAGATGGAGCTATCCGATCAGGAAAGACCGTTAGCATGTCGCTGTCATTTGTCATGTGGGCAATGAGCAGTTTTGCAGGTCAGAACTTTGCCATGTGTGGAAAGACAATCGGTTCTTTCAGGCGAAATGTTCTGTTCTGGCTTAAGCTCATGCTCCGATCAAGAGGATATTCAATCACCGATCACAGGGTAGATAACCTGGTGGTCATCCGGAAGAATGGTATTGAGAACTATTTTTACATCTTTGGCGGCAAGGATGAACGTTCCCAGGACCTGATTCAGGGTATTACTCTGGCTGGTGTTTTCTTTGACGAGGTTGCGCTGATGCCGGAATCCTTTGTCAACCAGGCAACAGGACGCTGTTCTGTGAAAGGCTCCAAGTTCTGGTTCAACTGCAACCCGGATGGACCGTATCACTGGTTTAAGGTCAACTGGATTGACAAGTCTACCGGATATCTGGGAAAAGAACAGGTCGAGAAGATCCGCCAGAAAGCAAAAGCAGAAGGTAAGGACCCCGGGCTGAAAGAAATCCTGTATCTGCATTTCACCATGGACGATAATTTGTCCTTGAATGAAGAGATAAAAGCCAGATACCGCAGCATGTACATTGGCGTTTTTTTCAAGCGGTATATTCTGGGGCTATGGGCAGCAGCCGAGGGCGTCATTTATGATATGTTCGATGAAGCAAGGCACGTTCGAGATATCAAAGACTTCTTCCAGCTTCTGATCAATGGCAACAGATATGTTTCCTGTGATTATGGTACTCAGAATGCCACGGTTTTCTTGCTCTGGAATAAAGGCAGGGATGGAGTGTGGTACTGCATCCGGGAATACTATTATTCCGGCAGAGACAAGGGCAGACAGAAAACAGATTCTGAATATGCAGATGATTTAAAAAAGTGGCTGGACGGAACAAAGATAAAAGCTGTTATCGTGGATCCATCTGCCGCTTCTTTCATTGCAGAGCTCCGCAAGCGGGGATACAAAGTCCTGAAAGCGAACAATGATGTATTGGATGGAATCCGCCTGGTAGGAATGCTGCTGAATCTGGAACTGCTGAAGTTCTCCAGCTCCTGTGTAGAAACCATCAAAGAATTTGCATCCTATATCTGGGATGAAAAAGCCCTGGAGCACGGCGAGGATAAGCCTGTTAAGCAGCATGATCACAGCTGTGATGCTGTACGTTACTTTGTAAGTACTGTGCTTGGCAGCAAGGCGGCAAGATTTAGAGAGATAAGTAGGTGAGCACGATGTATATATTTACAATTCCAAGAGAAAAATTTGATGAGAGGGCACCGGATAAAAGGATCATCCGTCAGCTGATCAGTAAGCACATCAGCCAGGTTGGAGATCTGAAAAAGAACATGGCTTATTACCAGGGGAAACATAAGATCCTGGAAGATGCCAAGCGGGAAAACAGGCTGGTATGCAACCATGCAAAGGACATTTCAGACACAGCCAGCAGTTATTTTATCGGAAATCCTGTTACTTATAAGTCAGATGCTGATATAAAGGATTTGACAGATTCATTGGAGACAGCAGGGGCAGATGAGACTGACGGTGATAATGGTCTGGATCTTTCCATCTATGGCCTGGCTTATGAATATGTGTATGTGAAAGAAAATGAGAATAATCTACTGACCAAGAACCTGTCCCCGGAAAATACGTTCATGGTAAAAGATGACAGCATAGAGGAAAACGAGCTCTTTGCTGTCTATTATTATGTCCGGAAAGATGATTCGGGGACAGGTCCGGAGCATTACATAGCAACCGTGCTGACGCCGAATTACAAGTATGAGCTGGACATTCAGAATAATGAAGTACCACAGCTGACAACAGAACTGCCGGTCCCTCATTACCTGGGAGAAATCCCGATTATTGAGTATCTAAACAATAAGCTGGCAATCGGCGACTTTGAGCTTCAGATTCCGCTAATCGACGCATACAACGCGCTGATGAGCGATCGCATCACAGACAAGGAGCAGTTCATTGACGCCATCCTTGCCATTTATGGTACGCTGCTCTCAGATGAGGATGAGCCTGGTACAGAAGAGGAAGACCAGAACATCAAAAAGGCAAAAGAAAGGCTGAAAAAGTACAAGGTACTTGAAATGCCTGATACATCTAAGGCTGAGTATCTGACCAGGACATTTGATGAATCCGGAGTGGAAATACTGAAAAAAGCTATTGAGCAGGATATCCACAAGTTTTCCCATATTCCCTGCATGTCGGATGAATCCTTTGGTGGAAACGTGTCTGGTGTGGCTATGGAGTTTAAGCTCCTGGGCATGGAGAACATCACCAAGATAAAGACCAGATATTACAGAAAAGGTTTAAGAAAGCGCATTCGGATTTTTTGCAATTATCTGGCACTCCATGGTAAGAGCGTGGACCCGGCCGGGATCACAATGACTTTTACCAGGGCACTTCCGAAGAATCTGCTAGAGATATCCCAGATTGTGGCAAACTTGTGGGGAAAGGTAAGCCGAAAGACATTACTGTCCCAGGTACCGTTTGTGGATGATGTGGACGAGGAACTGAAAGCTTTGGACGAAGAGACAGAAGAGAACCTGAAACGGCAGCAGGAGGTCTTTGGCATGCAGGAGAACACACCACCAGCAGATGGCAATCCAGATCAGCACCCATCGGATGATAAAACTAAAAAGGATGATGCCGAATGAGTACTTACTGGGAGGACCGCGCTGTTTGGGATCTATATCAAAATATGGATGACGCCGAAGCTGTGGCCGCTTTGATTGTCAGAGTATACAGGCGCGCTTCCATGCAGCTTGTGTTTGATGCGCAGGATATATTTGAAAAATATATGACAAAGCATAAGCTTTCAGAGCTAGAAGCCCGCAGGCTATTGGATGCAGTGCAGGATAAGAAGTCCTTGGATGAATTGTTACAGGCTTTAAAGAACAAGGATTTTTCCGAAAAGAACAAAGAGGAACTGCAAAGAGAACTGGAAGCTCCTGCGTATCGTGCCAGGATGGAAAGGTTGCAGGAACTGCTGCAACAGGTTGATGTGGTAATGGAAAACGTCTATCATCAAGAACAGCAGTTTGACACCAGCTTTCTTCGTGATCTGGGGGAGAAAGCCTATTACCAGTCTATCTACAATATCCAGAAACGTACAGGCCTTGGATTCAACTTTTCGCATATCAGCCAGAAGCAGGTTGAGCAAGTCCTGCGGATGAACTGGTCAGGAAAGCATTATTCAAAGCGTATCTGGAAGAATACGGAAAATCTGGCACAGGCATTGAAGGAAGAAATGCTGGTCAGTCTTCTAACTGGCCGTACAGATCGGGAAACGGCGCAGATTATTGAAAATAAGTTCAGGGCAGGAACCATTCAGGCAAGACGTCTTATAAGAACAGAGAGTTGCTTTGTAGCCGGCGAGCTTACAGCCAGGGGCTATGAGGAATGCGGTGTTGAAAAATACCGATATCTGGCAACCTTGGACCTGCGCACCAGTGAGATATGCCGGAAACTGGATGGGAAAGTATTTCCTCTATCAGAAAGGCAGGCAGGAAAGAACTACCCGCCCATGCATCCCTGGTGCCGTTCCACCACCATTAGCATCATTGATGAAGAAACTCTTGCCCGGATGAAAAGAAGCGCCTATAACCCGGCTACAGGTCGTATAGAGACGGTGCCATCCAACATGACTTACGATCAGTGGTATGAAAAATACGTAAAAGGCAATACCAAGGCAGAAGCCCAGGAGAAAGCTGTTAAGAACAGTGCATCAGACCGGGAACAGTATGAACGCTATCAGAAAGTCCTGGGAAAAGAAATTCCAAAAAGTTTTGCAGGATTCCAGGAAATCAAGTATAATGAACCTGAGAAATGGGGATTCATGAAGCTGGATTACCAGAGAAGGAATGAGCTTCTGCAGCATCCGGAGTTGAAACTGCCGAATGCAGAAAACGCAATTTTGCCAGAGCCTAAGTTTACGAAATATCTGTTTGATGAGAACAGTGAGAAAGGTTATCCTAAGGGCAGGGCCTTTACAGATCGCTTGGGCTATGGAATGGATAATTGGCAGAAACTTCAGAAAGCGTTGAAAGAAGGCACAACGCAGTATCCGGCCACATTCAAAGGAAATGAAGGATTTGGTGATAGATATGAACAGAAAATGGTTTTGTATGGTCTTAAGGACACACCAGCAAATGTAATTGTTGCATGGATCCAAAAAGAAGATAATGTAGTATCTATGACCAGTACGTACATTAAGGAGGCAAAGTAAATGCATATAAAAGAATTTGATACAGTCCTTCTGAAAGATGGACGGAAAGCAGCAGTTGTTGAGATATTAGATGATACACATTTCCTTGTGGATGTAGGAGATTCGCCTGCTGACTGGGATACTATTAACGCAACTATGGATGATATCGAAAAAGTAATTTCCGACTGACAATTGTTAATAAAGTTATAAAAACAATGATAGCACGTTGAAAAACGTGTTATTTTTGTACTCATTTTTAAGAAAGAGAGGATAGGGAAAATGAAAAGAAGAGCAACCAAAAGAATTGCAGTATTAATGACATTGGTAATCCTGGTGTGCTTTGTAGCTACTGGTTGCACAGAAGCTGACCAGGTGAGTGCGAACATTTCACAGGAGGCAGATAACTTCAATGTAACCAGAAAACTTACTGTTTTGAATGCCAGAACAGACACAATCCTGTTGGAACTGACTGGAACATTTGCACTGAAGAATAACTCTTCGAATGAACTGGAAGTAATTATTGAGACCGCAGAAGGAAAGTACCAGAAAGACTATGTTTATTTGAATGACTATACCATGTATGTAGTCGAAGATATCTCTGGATCGGATGTGGACAAGTACCATTATGAGATTAATTTTCTTCCACAGTGGGGACTTAAAGTCACACATAATGATTAAATTTGCGCCGGCGCAAAAGGAGGTGAGAACAATGAAAGTAAAAGCAATCAAGCGTTACAGCGATATTCGTCTTCACAAAGTAATCGAGCCTGGTACCGTCCTGGAAGTGGACGAGGCAAGGGCTGATCACCTGGTGAAAGAGGGTATGGCTGAAATCGTGAAGGAACCAGTTAAGACCGCACAGGGAAAGGAATAGGTGATCCAATTATCTCCCTCTGGGACGCAGGGTGACGCGTCTTATTTTTATGCTCCGAAATGAGGGTAAACTAGAAAATCTGAAACGAATGGCCCGGGCCCTATAGGGAATAGGCTGGGCGGAAAGGATAGACATGAGAAATAAAATTGTAAAAGCATTTTGTAAGTTACCAATGAACCTGCAGCTTTTTGCAGAAGGAGGAGACGGTGCTGGGGCTGATGGCGGCAATGGCGGCGGATCCGGCGAAGGCGCAGGTGGTGAAGGTGGAACTGGTGGAGATACCCCTCCATCTTTTGATGACTTCCTGAAAACAGGCGGCAACCAGGCAGAATTTGACCGCCGTGTCCAGAAAGCAGTCAATACGGCAGTGGCCAATGCACAGGAGAAATGGCAGGTATTGACAGACGATAAGCTTTCTGAGGCAGAGAAACTTGCCAAGATGACTAAGGAAGAAAAAGCACAGTACATGCAGCAGAAAAAGGAAAAGGAACTTTCTGACAGAGAAGCAGCAATCACGCGCAAGGAGCTGATGGCAGAAGCTAAAAACACTCTTGCCAGTGACGGGCTTCCCCAGGAACTTGCAGAGGTACTGGATTATTCAGATGCTGATACCTGCAAGAAATCCATGGAGAAAGTCAAGGAAGTGTTCCAGAGAGCTGTAGAGACTGCAGTGGAGGAAAAGCTGAAAGGCGGCAAGCCCCCGAAGAAGGCACCAGGCGGTGACGCACAGAAAGCCCTGGAAGAGCAGGTGTATAACATCATGATGGGCAATAATTAAAGGAGAGTGAATAAATTATGGCAATTAACACATTAGCAGCTGCAACCTTATTTATGACTATGCTGGATAAGGTCGCAGTACAGGAAGCAACAACCGGATGGATGGACGCCAACGCAGGACGTGTGATCTATAACGGTGGAAATGAAGTAAAGATCCCGAAAATGTCCCTTCAGGGAATGGGAGATTATGACAGAGATAACGGATATACACAGGGCTCCGTTACTCTGAATTATCAGACAAAAACAATGACTCAGGATCGTGGACGTCTGTTCAATCTTGATCCAATGGATATCAACGAGGCGAACTTCATTCCAACAGCGTCTGCTGTTATGGGTGAGTTCCAGAGAATGCACGTAGTTCCGGAGATTGACGCTTACCGTATCTCTAAAGTGGCTACAGAAGCAATCACTGCTGAAAAGGCAGGAATGGTGGATTACGGCTACACTCCGGGAGCCACTGGAACTTCTGCGCTCAGAGCTTTTAAAGAAGGTATCAAGGCGGTACGGGATAACTATACCGGACCTCTTGTATGCCAGGCAACTACTGATTTTATCATGGAGCTGGAACTGGAACTTGCTGGAAAAATCACTGCGACAACCTTTTCCAAAGGCGGCATTGACACACAGGTTCCTTCTGTGGACCGCGTGCCGATTATTCCAACATCCTCTAACCGTATGTACACTTCTATCAAAATCAATGATGGAAAGACAGAGGGGCAGAAACAGGGCGGTTATGAAAAGGGAGCCACCGCAAAGAATGTCAACTTCTTTATCTGCCCGGTAACCACACCAATTGCGATCACAAAACAGGATGTCATGAGAATCTTTGATCCGTTAGTAAACCAGAGATTAAACGCATGGCAGCTGGATTACCGTAGATTCCATGATATCTGGATCCTGGAGAACAAACTGGATTCCGTTTATGTGAATATCAAGGAGGCAAAAGCATGAGAGTGATCAGAGAAAATGTAGAACGTGAAGTGGATGCTTCCAAGTGCGAGCTGCTGCTTAAAGATGGCTATAAGCTGGTAGAGACTTCCGGGGATTCCAAAAAAGAATCCTCGGAAGCGGCAGTGGAAACTCATGGAGACATTGCCAACATGAGCCTGACTGAGCTTCGCGCTGTTGCTAAGGAAAGAGGACTTTCCGGTTATTCCAGTCTGAGCAAAGACGAGCTGCTTGGCATATTGAGAGGGTGATTTGATTGACAAATGCAGAGAAGAGCAAGACAATTGAAAAATTGACCATATTGACAAAATGTAATGATGAGGAACTTTTAGAAACACTGCTGGATGAAGCAGAAGCTTTTGTTCTGGCTTACACCAATCGGACTAAGATTGTAACCGGGCTTGAGAAGGCAGTAAGGGACCTTGCTGTGATTGCCTTGAACCGTCTGGGAACAGAGGGTGAGACAGGCAGAAGTGAAGGGGGGGAGTCCTATTCTTTCGATAATGCTCCCAAGCAGATCTATGACGTGCTGAACCGGTTCCGGTTGGCCAGAGTGGGGGGCAGGACCTATGAGACTAAAGCAAAGTAGACTGAAAACCTATTACCACCGAAAACGTACTGTACAGAAAAATAACGAAGGCAGCACTTACGAAGAGTACGGTGCTGCCAGTTCTTTTTCCGGAGAATCCTGGCCTGCTTCCGGGAAGGTCCAGGCACAGCAGTATGGTCAGCGACTGGGCTATATCCGCAATCTGAAAATTGATGGAGCATATACCATTAAGTCGGACGAAAATGGAAAATTGCATTATGTCCTGGAAAATGGCACTGATCTGATGGAATTGGACGGTATCTGCCTGTTTACTGATGGGGCAGCAGATCCGGATTATAAGATCGTGGCAATTAAGCCTTACCATTTTCTTACGCTGGAGGTGGAGCGGATATGAGTGTAGAAGGACTGGATGAACTGGAAGTGAAGTTAGATCAGCTGGCAGACATAGATCTGAAAAAGGCAGTTTCGGATGCAGTTCAAACCGTCCGAAGTGCTGCGGCTATGAATGTGCATGTAGATACAGGAGAACTACGGCAGAGCATTTATGCAGATGTGGAAGTTAGTGGTGATACGGCGACTGGCACCTGCTGGACAAATAAGCCTTATGCTGTATATCTGGAATTTGGTACCGGACCAAAAGGCCAGGAGAGTCATGCCGGTATTTCTCCGAAGATTACTCCTGCTTATACTCAGAATCCATGGTGGATCCATGAGAGCCAGGTGGATAGACGAGTAGCTGAAAAATACCACTGGTTTCACATTGATACCCCAGATGGAAGATTCTATCAGTGCACTGGGCAGCCCGCCTATCCGTTTATGTATCCGGCACTAAAAGATAACCAGAATCAGATCCTGGAAGGAATGAAAGCTGAATTTTCGGCAGCAATAAAGGAGAGCATTAAATGAAAAATGTAAAAGATCAGGTATATGCAGCCCTGCTCACGGTTACAGAGCATGTGTCTGATACATACCCCAAGGAATGGGCGGAGAATGGACCAACCATTCAGTACACAGAAGAAGAAAACAACGTTTTTGAGGGCAGCAGCTGCAGTGAGGGCATGCATGAAGATAAATCTAAAGTGCGATATCGTATCGATATTTGGGCACACAAAACTACATCACCTACAGCGGTGGCTGTAGACAAGGCTGTATCCGCCCTGGGCTTAAAGCGTATCAATTGTGCAGATGTTTCGGATCCATCCGGCATGAAACACAAACAGATGAGATACGAAGGAATTATTGATATGGATTCAGAAAGGGTATATTGGCTGAATTAAGAAAGGAGAGCAAAGCATGTTAGCAAATGGTGCAAAATTAGGATATAAGAAAAAATCTGCATCCAGTGCTGATTATACAGATCTTCCGGGATTAAAAGAAATCCCGGAATTAGGTTATGAGCCGGAAAAAGTAGAGAACACCGGACTGAATGATCCCCATAAGATGTATGAACTGGGCATCGGTGATCTTCCAGACATGGTGTACAAATTTAAATATGATAACACAAAGGCAGACAGCCCTTACCGTGTTATGCGAAAAGCGGCAGATGACCTGGAAGTACTGAGCTTTCAGGAAACAGATCCAGATGGCACAAAGGTTCAGTATGATGCCCAGGTATCAGTAAAACGTACTGGCGGTGCCGTTAATGGCGCGATTGACTTTGAACTTACAATGATTGTACAGTCAGACATTGAAATTGTAGACCCGGCATAAGGAGGCAGAATATGGAAAACTTAGGCGGATTAAATGAAGTATCCGAAAAGGAAAAAAATACAGAAGTAAAGGTAGTGGATCTGGACGATGAGAAAAAGAAACGGAGACCATTTCACTTCTGGACAGTAAAAGGGAGAGATTACCAGCTGAAATTAAAAGCATCTACCATTAACAAGCTGGAAAACAAATATCGGCAGAACATCCTGAACCTGGTGGATGATATGCCGCCTCTTTCTGTAATGCTTACCATTATCCAGGCAGCCATGGAGCCGTGGGAGCATGGAATTAGCTATCCGGATGTTATGAAACTTTATGATGCCTGGACAGAAGAAGGCGGAAACCAGACAGATCTTTTCAAAGACATTATCATTCCGACTCTGGTGGTATCGGGTTTTTTCCCGGAGAAACAGGCGCAGAGCATCCTGGAGGAACTGGCAAACCAGTAAAGACAACCTCAGAGTTTCTGAGCGAATTATATCCATTTGCTCTTGATGCTGGTATCTCCGTTGATCTGTTTTGGAATTCTTCCGTGAATGAGATCATAGATATGCTGGAAAGCCACAGACGAAGGAAAGAACAGGAACGTAAGCTGAAAATCCAGGATGATTTTATCATTGCGGAAGTAATTGCCGCAAATGTACTGATTCCATTTGGAGACAATAAATCCGAACTTCCTCATCCATGGGACTATTATCCTGGTTTCTTCCGGAAAGAAAAAGAACTCTGGGAGGAAAATCAGCTGAAACAGCAGATGGAAGAATATTATGAACATCGAAAAGCGTATATAAGAGAAATGAACAGACGCAGGCAGCTTGGACTATAACCGGGCTGCCTGTTTTATGCCGCAAGGAGGTGAAAAAATGGCAGATGATAAGAATATTGCATCCTTAAAAGTTACCATCACAGCGGACAAAAATCCTTTGAAAAAAGCTCTGGAAAGTGCAAAGCAGGATGCCGAAAAAAGCACATCTCAGATTCAGAGAATCTTGCAGAAAATCAGGAAAACAATGTCCTCTGTTTCTCTAAAGGGAATGGTAAAAGATTTTCAGGTGAAGTCTGGGATAAAGGTTCCGACACAAGAATTTCAGGAGCTTCGAGAGGGCGCAAGTCAGGCAAGGGATGCTTTGGCTGATTTACTCGAAAAGCAGAAAAAGCTGAAAGCACTTGGTGTAAAAGAACAGAGTCGAGAATGGAAATCATTGCAATATGACATCGAAAAGGCAAAGAATGCTGTTGAAGGATATAAGTCTGAAATGTCAGAAATGAAAGCAAATGGTACAGATGTGAAAAGACCAGTATCTCTTTCAAAACAGGCGCTAGGACTTGGAAAAGGAATTCTGGGCGGCATTGGTAGGGTAGCAGGTCTTGGTATATCAGCGGTTTCAAAAGGCTGGGGTGGATTCACAAAGATCTTGGATGGAGTGAGGTTCGCATTATCAAAGGTTGGTATTGTAATCAAGCGTACTTCCGGTTTATTCGGTGCACTGATTCAGAAGTTTTCAAGCGGAATCCCTGTACTAAGGCGCTTTACTGGCGGAGTAAAGGACAATGGAAATTCCTTTGGAAGCAGTATAAAGAATCTGCTTAAGTATTCCCTGGGAATCAGAAGCCTGTTTGCTCTGGCAAACAAGCTCCGGAGCGCCTTGGTAGACGGATTTAAAAATCTGTCCCAGTATAGCGGAAATACCAACAACAGCATTTCTATGTTGATGTCTTCCCTGACTCAGCTGAAAAATGCTTTTGCCGCAGCCTTTGCGCCAATTCTGAATATCGTTGCGCCGGTTCTGAATGCGGTAATTCAGAAAATAATTTCTGTAGTGAGCGCAATAGGGCAGCTGACCAGTGCTTTAACTGGCAGCGGCACTTTCATCAGGGCCAAGCAGCTAAATCAGAATTATGCCGTAAGCCTGGATAATAATGCAAAAAGTGCCAATAAGGCAAATGATGCCAACCAGAAACTGCAGAGAACCATTCTTGGCTTTGATCAGATCAATAAGCTGGATGATACATCTGGCAGCAGTTCTTCTGATAGTGCCGCGACAGGCGGGCTTACTGGAAAGGACATGTTTGAAACCCTTAACGTTTCAAACGAAATGCGGGCAATTGCCGCCCAGATCAAGGAAGCCTGGAAGAATGCCGATTTCACTGAAATAGGCAGAATTGTTGGTAGAAAATTAAATTCTGCCCTGCAGAACATTCCGTGGGGATCTATTCAGAGTACTTGCAATCGGATTGCCAAAAGTACTGCCACATTCCTGAATGGCTTCATAGAAGAAACAGACTGGCAGTTGGTTGGAAATACCCTGTCGCAGGGCATAAATACAGCTTTCGGAACGGCAAACACATTTGCTGAAAACTTCCATTGGGGAAGCCTTGGAAATGCAGTTGGTAATGGCATCAATGGTGCCCTGGGCGGGCTAGACTGGAGCCAGATCAATACAACTGTCTATAACATTGCCAAAGGCCTTACAGACGGGCTGAATAGCTTCATCCAGACAACAGACTGGAGTTTGCTTGGACAGTCTTATGCCAATAAGCTTAACACTGTTTGGAGTTTCTATCATACATCCATCAGCAATTTTGATTGGAAGGGTGCTGGAAATGCGCTGGCGCAATTTATCAGCGAAGCATTAGAAACTGTTGATACAGGGAAGCTGGGAGCAATAGTTTCAGAAAGCATAAAGGGAATATTTGATTATGGTATAGGTTTTATAGAAGGCCTCGACTGGTTTTCTATGGGAGAAACCGTATACACAAAAGTCAAAGATTTTTTAACAAACATTGATTGGAATGGGATTGCAGACCGAACTTTTGAACTGATTGGCGCAGCTTTTGGGGGACTTGCGGCTTTTATATGTGGAGTATTTAAAACGGCAATCGATGACGCAAAGCAGTTTATTTCGGATCATTTTTGCGAAGCTGGAAAATTTACTTGGGATGGATTTAAGAAGGGCATAAAAGACGCAATTAAAGGTTTGGGTAGCTGGATTAAGGAACATATTTTCAACCCATTTATTAAAGGCTTCAAGAATGCTTTTGGAATCCACAGTCCATCTACAGTCATGGCAAAACAAGGCGGCTATATTATATCTGGCCTATTGAAAGGATTAAAAGACAATATCGATTCTGTATTGACATGGATTGGAAAAATCCCAGGACGGGTAAAAGATAAGCTGTCTGATGCAAAGACCTGGCTCCTGGAAACAGGTGGTAATGTGCTTACTGGCTTCAAGAATGGTCTGGATGACAGATGGAACAGCATAGGAGACTGGTTTCGAGATCTTCCGAGTAAAATCAGCAACGCAATTCCGGATTTGTTCAATACAGGAAAGAATGCAATTCAGAATTTTGCAAATGGATTCGGCTCTATACACATTCCACTGCCGCATGTTTCCGTATCATGGAACAAGTGCAAGGTAGGACCCATGAGCTTCTCAACACCTAAATTTGCTCTCAACTGGTATGCAAAAGGCGGTTTTCCAGAAAATGGAGAAATGTTCATGGCTCGAGAAAGCGGGCCTGAGCTGGTCGGTAAGATGGGAAACAAAAATACTGTTGCGAATAATAATCAGATCATCGAAGGTATTCGGACTGGTGTATTTGAAGCTGTTGTAGATGCACTAAATGCAAGCGGTCTGCTGGATAAAGAAGACTCTGAAAAGGATGTTGTTCTTGAATTTACTTTGAAGGCAGACAGTGAAACTGTATATAAGTTTGTTCGAAAAGGCAGGAAAAAGTACGAAAACCGTTATATGGTGGCAGATACGATTTAGGAAGGAGGTGCCGCATGGACAATATACTGTTAAAGGTAAATAATGTGGCACTTCCAAAAGAAGTGTCAAAATTCAGATGGAAAAAATCTGATGTGTCAGCTAAGAATGCAGGAAGAACGCAGGATGTAAAAATGCATAAGAATCGTTTGGCTAAGAAAAGAACTTTATCCTTAGGATGGTCAAACCTTACCAAGCAGCAGATTACAACGATTCTTCAGGCATTTGATCCAGAGTACGTCATGGTTACGTATTGGGATCCTCTTGCCGGCACAGATGTGACCAAAGAATTTTATACAGGCGATATGGAAGCGGACGTAAGATGGTGGGCAAAGGGCCGTGAAAGATATTCTACAGTAGAATTTGATGTAATTGAGAGGTAGCAGGATGATTCAGGTATCAGATGAATTTAAACAGCAATTAAAAACAGATAATAGAAATTTCAAAGCATCATGCACAGTTACATTAAAAAATGGAACTGTTTTACCGATTGATGAAGAGAATCTTTGGGATGATGGTTTTATTGTTGATAAAGCTACCTCAAATTCAGAGAGTTTCGATATCGGAGCGGCAATAACCGGAAAGCTTACTTTACGTTTGAGCAATATTTACAATGAATTTTCAGAGTATGATTTTGTAGATGCAGAAATATCAGAGGTGAAGGTAACATTATCTTTGCCTTCCGGTAAAAACGAATCTGTATATCTGGGTATCTACACAGTAAATGATACACAATATGATGGGGATATTATTACTCTGGAATGTCTGGATAATATGTATAAATTTGATGTTGCCTGGACCAGGAGCAAGCTGACTTATCCGGCCACTTTGCTACAGATTGTGCAGGATGCTTGTTCGTGTTGCGGAGTAACATTAGCACCAGACTCTTTGCAGTTTGAATTTTACAATTATGTAATACAGAGTAAACCAGAAGATACCAGTGTAACATTCAGAGATGTACTTGTATGGGTCGGTCAGATATCAGGACAGTATTGGAAATGCAATTACAAAGGCCAGTTAACAGCAGCTTGGTACAACATGGAAAATTTATCTGAGGGAACTGGCATTCATGAATTAAATAATGATGTGATAACAGACTTCAATGCAGATATGTATGACGTGACCATAACAGGGGTAAAGATTCTGACTGAAGCTGAAGAGGGAGAAGTGCTTACTTATCTGTCTGGAAAAGACGGATATGTATCTGTTATTGAAGAAAATAAATTTATCACAAAGGATAATGGGGCTGAGATTGCGAAGATGGTTGGAAGCAGAGTGACGGGGCTCTGCTTCCGTCCAATGACTGTAAGTCTGCTACAGGATCCTACTATTGAAGCAGGGGATGGAGCAATCGTATATGACCATAAATTAAAGGAATACAAGACCTTTTTTACCAATGTAGTATTTTCTCTTGACGATGATTTGCAGGTGTTAAACGAAGCCGAATCTGTAATCCGGAACAATGCAGAACGGTTTACCAAAGAAACCAGAGCTTACCAGGACATAAAACGAAAAATTGCCAGACAAAAGTCTGCTGTAGAAGCCAGTTTCGAAAACCTAAAAGATGCAATGAAATCCATAAAGGGCTTATATCCCATTTCCGAACAACAGCAGGACGGAAGCTTTATCCTATATCTGTGCGACAAACCAACCTTAAAAGAATCCCAGGTTGTGATCAAAATGAATGCGGAAGGCTGGGGAATGTCCACAGATGGAGGGAAGACCTGGAATGTGGGAGCATTGGTGGATGGTACGACAATTACGAAAATTCTTAACGCAATTGGCATTAATGCAGAGTGGATTAATGCAGGGACCATTAAAGCAGTAGATAAAGATGGAAACACCACATTCCTTGTAGATATGGATACGGGACAGGTTTCCATTAATGCCAATCTTTTACAGATAAAGGGCAAAGATTTTTCCAGCATCTCCAAAGACCAGCTAGACGATTTCATCAACAACACGTACCTTTCCGATATCCTTGGCATTAAATCCCGCCTCGATGGAAAGATTGAAACCTGGTATCAGGATAAGGATCCCTCCTTGGAATGGACCAGGATCATGGAGACCCCTTGGCTGGATTCAAATGGGGAGAAAATCCTGGATTCAAATGGGAATGAGATCATTCTTTTCTGGGAATCCGAGAAAGCAGAGCATGAGGGAGATTTATGGTACAACACTACTGATAAATCCCAGTGGACTTACATATCAGGAGAGTGGCGGCCATACTCTATCCCGGATGCACTTCTGGATAAGATCGATGGTAAATGTACTGTGTGGATGCAGCAGCCGAAACCACCTTATAATGCTGGTGATTTCTGGGTCATTACGGATGAGAAAGGCAAAACATCGCTGAAAACTTCGGTAGTAAACCGTGTAGACGGTGAATTTAATCTGGAAGACTGGATTGATTTCAAATATGTTGACGCAGACGATGTTGCGGATGCCATCAAGAATTATGATACGAGCCTGGGACAGCCGGAAATCTTTAACAAGCTGACCAACGGTGGAAAAGAGCAGGGAATCTACATCAAGGATGGAAAGCTGTATATCAATGCCACCTATATTTTATCCGGAACCCTTGCTGGAAATCTGATCAACGGCCGTGGCCTGAAGGTTATCGACGATGATAAAAAGGTAACCATGGAGATTGACAGTAAAGGAAATGTAAGCCTTGCGGTTACTAATTTTTCACTTAAAGGTAAGAGTGTTGAGGATATTGCCAGTGAGGAAGCCAGAAAGCGGATCGAGGAGCTTCCCAGGGAAACAGAAAATCTCCTGAAAGGTTATGGACTGGCAGAAGAGGATGTGACCAAGTATTGGAATATTGCAGGGACGCCTTCTTACAATCAGGCTGATCCTGTGGGACAAAGCCAGGCACTGCAGCTTTCTGATCTGTCAGCCGGGGATGTATTCTTTTCCAGCAAGATTACAGAGAATCCAATATCTGCAGTGAGCGGACGGTATAACATTTCATTTTGGATGAAGGGTGAAGGAACTGTATTCACGGATTATATCTACACGGAAGTAGAAATCTGGTTTAACGGTACGCTGGTTGACACCGTAAAAGTGCAGTATTGGAAAAAATACAGTTATTCCATAGATGTTTCCAAAATGAATTCCGGATCTGCAAAGCTGCAGTTTAAGATTAAAGGATTCAGTAATATCAAACACAATATCTGTATATACCGACCGCAGGTGACCTTCGGCTATACCAGCCTGGATATCTTTAATATGCTCACTAACAATGGTGCGCTGCAGGGAATATACATGATCGACGGCAAGCTCATGCTGAACGGTGAGTATATCAAGGCACTCAGTGTTGCAGCAGAAGCACTTGCAGCAAACTCAGTTACTACAGAAAAACTTTTGGCAGGTGCCGTTACAGCCGAAAAGATTACCATTAAGGAACTGAGTGCGTTAGGGGCTTCCTTATCCGGCTTTAAAATGGATAACGTGAAAATATACATTTACAGTGAAGAACAGGGCGCGAGCACTGGATTAGTGATTTCCAGGATAGATGGAAATATAGAGAAACCTTATATATCATTTGGAATGGGTGGGAGTGCTGATTCTCCAAGGCTTAAACTCAACGCAGATGGGATTGTAGGTGCGGATACAAATGCTCTTGATCTGAAGGATGATACAGATCTTGATACAGATCAGTGGCAGTCCGGAAGACATCACAACCTTGGGAAAACTGAATTCTATGGAGATGTAACGGTTCACGCAGATTTTAAGGTAACCGGAACCAAATCCATTGTTGCCAAGACGCAAAATTATGGCAGCCAGGCTTTTTACTGCTATGAGACGCCAACACCTACGTTAGGAGATTTTGGCGGCGGTGTGATCGGTGAGGACGGGCTGGCAGTGATCCTGATTGACGATATCTTCCGGGAGTGCACCGATACAGAAATTGAATACTATGTATTCCTTCAGCGGGAAGGAGCCGGTGACGCCTGGGTGTCTGAAAAAACAGATACCTATTTTTCTGTACGGGGAACACCGGGACTGCGATTTGCCTGGGAGCTGAAAGCCCGGCAGATGAACAAAGAATACATCCGCTTTAATGCCGGCAAGGAAGACCGGGAGGTGGACTTCAAGACTGTGGATCTTGAGAAAGCAATGTTCGCAGATCGCGAAAAAATCATAATGGAAATGGAAGGAGAATTAGCATGAGCCTGATCAAAAAACTTACATCATTTATGAAGCTTTCAACCGGAGAAGGTGACCGGATCGCCTTTTCTTATTCTGTGATTGATACGGACAGCGGAAAGATCGTGGAGCAGAACCAGAGGGGAAACTTCCTGATTCTGGATGATGGGGTAGCGGAGCATGTGGCTGCCATTGAAAAATACATCAAAGAAAATAAGTTGGATTGAGTTGATCACTCACCTTGATCATATAGGGAGGTTCCAATAATGGCAAAATGGATTGAATACTTACTGAAAAAGAAACCTGCAGATGAAGATATGCTGATGCTGGAAGATGCCGAAACCCATAACAATAAGCGCGTCTCATTTTCCGGAATTGCTGACTGGCTGATCGAGAAAATGAAAAAGAACAACCTGATCAGCGGCGCCCTGCGCTTTAAAGGCTCATCTGCCTACGCTGCTCTTCCGGGAAAGGGGGCTGCGGAAAATGATTATTACTACTGCACAGATGGTGATGGAATCCACGGTCCTGGTTACTATGCCTGGAATGGATCCTCCTGGATCTGGATCGGAAACAACGATAAGGGAATTGATAAAAGCCTGAAAGTGGAAGGGGCAGCAGCTGAGGCTGCGGCAACGGGGGAAGCGATTGCTTCGCTGAAGGAAGATATAGTTCCACTTGAATACGATATTTATAATCAGTTAAATAATATAA
>OGYQ01000834.1_pt1 | contig 23297 bp, 25 predicted proteins | sample 1576641 | NCBI WGS metagenome assembly OGYQ01 (sample SAMEA3541476, study PRJEB24748) | human gut metagenome | biome: human gut; feature: human-associated habitat; material: faeces | place: China | collected 2012 | reverse complement strand
AATCCCCCTAAGAAAGGAACTGGTAATCTTCTATAGTAAAAAAATCTCCCCAGACATTTCCCAATCGGAAATGTCTGGGGAGATTTTTAGTTTTATGCAAGTCTGCGGCGGAAAACGCGAACGTATATGTTTGTAAAACCCCACGCATTTTATAAACTGTGGTCACTTGGTTTGAGGCTTCGGCAAAAAGCGACTTGCAACCAACAGGTGAAAAATCATTGTAAACACCAGGCCAAACGTTACGCCCATAACCGTATCGGCAATACGCAGGACTACAGCACCCTGGAGTCCATAGATTCCGGCTCCCAGCATCAGGGCCCCCAGACAATTCATGGCAGTTTTATATCGGTAGTCGGTGCAAAATCCCAGGCACAACCCGCCCAGCGGTCCCAGCAGGGAATGCAGGGATTCCGGCAGCAGCGAGTACAAAACAAAAAACAGGCAGGACCCCGCAAGCGCTCCGACGATCCGCTGCCAAAACCGCGGAAAGGTGTTGGCGGAGTAAGGATACTCCGATAATAGGGAAGCGCAGGCAAATCCCATCCACATAAAGCGTTCCACGCCAAAAACCTGCCCGGCGGTCATGACGAGGCTCACACCGAGCGCCATGCGCAGCTGCCATAAATAGACGGGTTTGGACAAATCGAACTTCTGCACCACATGGTGAAAGCGGATCTCTTGGTGCTGATGGTGATGCTTGGCATACAAAATCGCACCGCAGAGCACGTAACCGGTCAGGGCCAGAAGGCCGCGACGGATCAGCGCTTCCCCCACGACGGGATTGCCTGTGAGATAGATGTAGGCAAAACTGTATAAACCGCCGTTTCCCATCTCAGGCCGTTGTGTGGTGATATATAAAAGCGAGAAAAAGCAAACAAAGTGCAGGGGAATCAAAAATAGGGGAGGCAGTACAGCGGCAGCGCTTGGGCCCAGCACAAGAATGGCCAGCGCTGCGGCCAAAGTCAGGAGAGAATCCCCGATGCAGTACTCAAAATTGACAAAGCGGATTCCCAGCAGAATACAAAACAATGCTACTGCCAGCGGGGTATTGTCGGCGCCAAACACGCCGGACAGCAAACTTATGAATACAATGGCAAAAGCCACAATCAGCACAGAGCGTATGGCGATGGCCGCCCAGTAATACGCCTTGTCCTGTCTTGTATCGCAAGCAGCGATTTTCCTTTTGAGGATAGCTGGGTCCATCTGCAATGCATCATAAAATTTCATCTTCATGAATTTTTCCCTTTCCCGACTCAATATGTGCAGCAAGTTTATCTGCATAATACATAAACATCTCAAAGTCCTTGCCGGAACTTCGCCACAGGTCATAAAATGGCTGCAAAATATTTTCGTATCCCTTCCGTAATTCGGTAAGACCTGTTTCAGTAAGAAACAGCTGATAGCTGCGTTCATCGGCCGTGTTCCGCTGTTTGGAAATACAGTTTTTTTCGTAGAGTGTTTTTAAGCAACGGCTCACCGCTTCTTTTTTCATGCCGCTGCCCTGACTGAGCAGGACAGGGGTGTTTTGCTCAGGCCGCAGATAAAGATGAGCCAAAAGCTCGCATTCGCTGACAGTCAGCACAGATTTATGCTCCGGCAGCAGGGAACGCATGATTTTCTGCATCTGCTGCTGGTAGTGAATCATATCTGTCCACTCCATAGTAATCTCTCCTGAAATATAATTAACGTTGTTAATCATATTCCTCGAGGCTGCTTTTGTCAAGAGCAGCCTTTTTATCAGCTCCTGTGCGCCAGGGAAAAAGAAGCCCCCGGCTCTATGCCGGGGGCTTCCTTCGGATTGTATTTTCCAAAAGCGCTGATTATAATAAAGATACAGAAGGACCACCGTTTGCGCCGCTGCCTGTTGCCGAGCGCAACGGCAATCAATATGGATTTACAGGAGAAATGCGTAATGCAATATCGCAGTGATAAAACCGGCACAAACGTATCTATCTTGGGGTATGGCTGCATGCGGTTCCCCAAAAAGGGCGGAAAGATCGATATAGATGCCGTCACCGAACAAATCGGAGAGGCAATCAAACTGGGTATCAACTATTTTGACACTGCCTATGTCTACGGCGGCAGTGAGGCAGCCCTGGGGGAAGCGCTGCGCCGCCTCAATTGCCGCGACAAAATCCTGATTGCGGATAAACTGCCCCAATATCTGATCAAATCCAAGGCGGGCATGGAGCGTTGTTTTCAGGAGCAACTGTCCCGTTTGGGCACTGACCATATCGATTTTTACCTGATGCACATGCTCACCGATCTGTCTGCCTGGCAGAAATTGTGCGGTCTGGGCATCCGGGAATGGATCGAGGAGAAGAAAGAAACCGGGGCCATCGGGCGTATCGGTTTTTCGTTCCACGGCGATACAGCGGCTTTTTTGGAGCTGCTCAATGTTTATGACTGGGATTTTTGCCAGATTCAGTATAATTATCTGGATGAGCACACCCAGGCTGGCCGCAAAGGACTGGAAGCCGCCGCAGCGCAAAAGCGTGTGGAGCAAAGTGGCCGCTCCGCCGCCGGATGGGGGTTGCGCTGGTTATGGGACCAGCCAGGGGTCACGGTGGTGCTGTCGGGCATGAACAGTATGGGGATGATCCGGGATAATGCTGCCCAAGCCGCAGAGGCCCACCCCGGCTGCATGACGCCGGAAGAGCACGCTTTTGTGGAGGCACTGCGGGATGACCTGCAAGGTTCCATGCGTGTGGGATGCACAGGCTGTGGTTATTGTCAGCCCTGCCCGGCGGGGGTGGATATTCCCGGTGTGTTTGCCAGCTATAACCGTGCCGCCACCGAGGGCCGCCATGCGAAGATCCAGTATCTGCTTACAACAGGGTTACGCCGCAAGGGCACTGGCGCCAGCCAGTGTGTGGCCTGCGGGAAATGTGAACAGCATTGCCCCCAGCACCTGCCCATCCGCCAATTGCTGAAAGACTCATCCAGGGAACTGGAGGGGCCTGTTTACAAGGCGGCCCGCTTGGGGGTAAAAATCCTGAAACTCTGGTGACGGGGCAGGGGAGTGGCAAGGGCCATACATCATTTTCTGCCCAAGGATGAGATCGCCAGACAGACCAGGCCGATCCCCAACAGAAGAACGCCTTGCTGCGGCGCAATGGTATTCAGCGTAACCAAAACGACGGTTGCCACTCCCATGGCCAGCGCCACAGCTTTCATAATGGTATCCACCAGCTCGCTGTATTTGTGTGCGGCGGGCTGATTTTCTTTCTTGCCCTGCATCAGTTCTTCCAGCGTCAGTCCCAACACCTCTGCCAGCAGCGGCAATGAATTCACATCCGGGCAGGATAAATCCCGTTCCCATTTGGAAACGGCTTTGTCCGTCACGTTCATCTTTTGTGCCAGTTCCAGTTGGGTCATGCCTTTCTCTTTGCGGGTTTCCGAGATCAAAGTTCCCAGGGTCTTTCTCATGGTGGATTCGCTCCTTTTTCGTTTTTTCTCATTGTACACAACGCGATGGGAGCCCTCAACCAACCGGTAGTTTCCCGCACTCGACCATTGGTAGAATGGCCGGTGTTCCCCTGGAATATCACGGAGGGACAAGTCATTGCTTCAGCAACCATGCAATCCCCTTTGCTGTACGCCGGGCGGCTTGGTTATAGTGGTTTCCCGGATTCAGTTCAAATACAGTGTGGATGCCTTGGCTCCGGTAGTAGGAATAAATTGCCTGTGTGTTCTCCCCGACGGTTTTTAATAGGGGATTGCGGGTCTTGCTTTCTTTGTCCCCCAGGGAAAAGTATAAACGATCCGGTAGCCGCCGGGGTTTATGAGAAACGACGTATTCTTTGATTCCGGGCAACCAGAGGGAGCCGGAGATGCTGGCGATGCGGGAGAATGCGTCGGTACCGTACAGCGCATAAACAGCAAACAATCCGGCCAGGGAATAACCTGCCAGGCCCCGCCAGCAAGGTGTTCCGGGCAATTCACTTTCTGCCGAAGGCACAATGACATCGGTAAGCAGACGCAGATACTCGTCCGCGCCGCCGGTACAGGGGGCTGCATTTTTGAATGCCGGTGGAGTATCCCAGGGCACCAAATCATGATTCCAGTCCAGATCGCTGATGGTAATGAGTGAAACATCCGGAAGCCCGGTTTTGTGCAGCTGCTCAAAAATCTGCGGCCCCTCTCCGGAAACGGTATTCAGATAAATTACGGGGGCTTCCGGGCTTTTACCGGGAAAAACAGATATGGTTTTGCCATGGATTGTAATACTGCGCATAATAACCATTCCTTCCTGTTTTCTCACCGGGTATCGCCCGGTAATGCGGTGGCAAAAGTCCAAGAAGTGCCCCCAAAAGCCCTCCCGGAACAAAGTCTGCACCCGATGGTGTTGGAATTCCCGGCACAGTTTCCTGCGTAGATAACGTCACCTGCGCAGGATCTTGTCCATGGGCTTTCCCTTTGCCAGTTCGTCCACCAGCTTGTCCAGATAGCGGATCTCCTGCATCAGCGGATCTTCGATAGTTTCCACCTTCACACCGCAAACGCTGCCTTTGATCATGCGGCGGTTTTCGTTGGGAGCCGGCGCATTTTTGAAAAAGTCGCCGTAAGAAAGGTCACTATCCAGAAACTGGTCCAGCTCCTCGGCAGTATAGCCGGTAAGCCAGGTGACGATCTCGTACACTTCTGCCCGGGTGCGGCCCTTTCGCTCCGCTTTGGTGATAAGCAGTGGAAATACTTTGGCAAATTTCATGGCAAAAACAGCTTCGTTTTTCATGGGCAACCTCCTGCAGATATAGTTGTACTCATTATAACACAGAAACTTTTTGATGGCATAGAAGCCATTTTCAGATTGTCAACACCCGTTCTTGGCGGCAGGCTGAAAGCAATAACAAGGGGACGGTCCGTATACGCTGGATAAGAACGCCAACGCTGCTTTGCTTTTCCCCTATAAAGGGAACAGCCCGCAGCAACCGCTATTCCGAGTTGGCAGTAAAAAAGGCTTCTCGTCCCTGATATTCGCTTTTTATGATTTCAAACATTTCTTCCGGGGTTTCCCGGCAGCCATTTTGCAGCCACAGTTTGATGATTTGCGTCAGTCCGCTTTTGAAAAATTCCATGTGGTAACTGACAAAACGATTCCGGAAATATTTCTTGGCCAGTTCAGTATCATACGTAACGATTTTATAATTGTTATCGTATCCCAGTTTGAAATAGGTCCGGTAAAACACTTGATTTTCCCGTATATGACGGAACAGCTTCAGATAGTTGTGGCTGTTGACTTTTGCAGAGATTTCCTCTTTATACAACTCTGCCAGATTGGCTTCCAGCTTGTCCCGGATAGAATCCGCCAACCCGTAAATATCCGTATAATTTGCATAGAAAGTGGTCCGATTCAGACCTGCTTGTTTGCAGATATCGGATACACGAATTTCGGTCAGTTCCCGGGTTTGCAGCAATTCTACAAACACTTTCTCGATTTTCTGGCAGGATGTTTTTCTTCGTTTGTTGTTGGCAGTATTCATAAAAATTCCTTTATCCCAACACTTGTTGCTAAATTGGTGATTGTTTTGTGCCCTGGTAAAAAGTATACTACAGGCAGATTAAACCAACAAGCGTTGATTTAATCAAAAGGAGGTATTTTTATGAAAAAAAGCAGTTTTGTTGCCCTGTTGCTGGGGACCGTAAGCGGTGTGTTTTTTGCTTTGGGTATGTGCATGGCCATGATTCCGGAGTGGAATTCTTTCCGGCCCGGCGTAGTTTTGGGATGTGCCGGCCTTGTGTTGGGCCTCGTCACCATCTTGGTATGGCGAAAAATGGAGCATAAACAACCGGTTCACGTTTCCGGAAAAGCCCTCCTCACCATAGCATTTGGCATTCTGGGAACATTGGCGCTCGGTGTGGGGATGTGCTTCTGCATGGTGTGGGACAAAATGGTTTTTGGCATCGTCCTTGGGCTTGGCGGTATTGTGCTGCTGCTCTGCTTGATTCCTTTGACAAAAGGGATTCAAGAATAACCGCAGGACCGGATGTACACTCGAAAATACCTGGTAAGGAGAAATCACCATGGCAAAATCCAAACTGGTTAAGGCACACGAAAAAGTTGTCCGGAAAGTCACCGATACTTTTGGCAAGATCGAAAATCATGTCGTAGACGGCTACACCAAAATTGAGGATGCGTTTGTGGACCGCTATCTGACAAAAGACGGCGAGTCGGTGGAAGAAGCCAAGCGTCGGCTGCAGCAGGAACATCCCGGGAATAACACGGACCAAGCCTAACCGCAATAACAAAAACCTCTGATTCGTGGCGAAAAACGCCCCGAACAGAGGTTTTTTGTATAGAAAGTTTCCTGCTTGCTGCACAGTGCCCCAATCCCGTGGGGATGGAACCGCCGGGCAGTTCTCTATCACGACCCGCCCGGCGGCCCGCTGCCAGTACAAAAACAGCTGCCCGCGGTCATCGGCTTGCTGTGCATGACGGGGGACGGTACCCGAGAAAGGCATCTTTTTACCCGTTTGTCTTCCCGGAAAGTACAGTCCCCATCCGCACCAAGGCCAGGCCCAGGCCATCAAAACCTGCGCACCGGCTGGGGCGGGTGTTGACGGCGTGATCCAGCAGCGGCTGGACCTGGGTGCTGGTGTCCAGGCAGGTATCCAACGCCATCACATCGTCCCATGCCCGGTTCAGGAACGCAACCTCCCGGCGGCCATGGGTACGGGTCAGCTTCAACGTTCCGGCTTGCTGCAGGTATGCTTCCACCTGTATGGGGGAGAAGCCGGCGGACGTAAGGCTTTCCACCGCCCCCTCCCGAAACAGCCCCGGAAGGTCCGCCCACTGAAAGGGGGCTACATCCCAGCGCACAAAGGTATAGCGGGTATGACAGTGGACCGCCAAAAGGCAGCTGCGTCCCCGCAGATCAATGATATGCAGATCCCAGCAAAACCGCCGGTCCGGTTCTGTGCCGTAGACCGGCGGTTTTCTTTTCAAAAACCGCTGCAGCGGAAAGGTCAGTCCCAGCTCCATCATGATACCTCATGGGGAAGAGTGATCTTCTCCACCGCAACGTTGCCGTTTTGCACTTCGGCCACCATCAGGGTGATTTCCTGGTGAAACCGGCGCGGCCCGCAGGAACCGGGATTGAGCCACAAAATACCGTCTTTTTCTTCCTGCAGATATTTGTGGGAATGGCCAAACACCACCACATCGGTATTGGCAAAATCCGGTGCCGCTTCCTTTTTGTTGTGGACCATGTAAAAGCGTACCCCGTCCAGGGTCACGGTCAGGTCGTGCGGGAGTGCCTTGGCCCATTCCTTGTCATTATTGCCCCGCACAACATAAAGAGGTGCGTATTGCCGCAATTGCTCCACAATGTCGGGTTTGTTGATGTCCCCGGCGTGGAGGATCACGTCGGCCGTTTTCAGGTATTCCACCACCCGGGGACGCAACAGGCCGTGGGTGTCGGAGAGAATGACGATTTTCATGGGCGTATTCCTCACTGAAAGTATTCCTGAATTTCCCGGTAAAAACAACGGGCTTTTTCCAGGTCTTTTTCGTCGGGGTGCCCTTTGGCGATGCCGCCAACCAGTTTGAAGGGGCCGAAAGTATCATACCCCTTGCAGCTGAATTCCCCCAGCACCGGACAATTCTTTTCCCGGGCAACAACAGCCACGGCCCGGGCACCGCTGCCTTTGGCACCGCCGTAGGTATAGACGAAAAACACCGGTTTGCCGGCAGGCAGATACTGCCGGGCAAAGGCGGCCACAGCCTTGTGAAACGTAGTCCCATAAATGCCGGAAGCAAAACCGATGCAGTCGTAGTCTTCCAACCGGACGGCCTGACGGGTCGTTACGTCGATCAGGTCCACATCACCTTCCCGGGCCATGGCTTCCAGCACTTTCAGGGTGTTCCCGTGGTGGCGGGAATAGTAGCAAATGGCAGTTTTCATCAGGTGCTTCCTCCTTGGAGAGTCCAACCGAAGTCGTTGTGATAGATCATCTGGCGGGTCATACCGCCGTCGATGCAGATATTTTCACCGGTGATAAAACCGGCCTTGTCGGAACAGAGAAACAGCACCATGTTGGCGATATCCAGGGGATTGCCCACACGCCCCGCCGGTTGCTGGAAGGCATCGGCGCCTTCATACACGGCAAAATCCGTATCAATCCAGCCGGGGGAGATGGAATTTACCCGGGCTTTGCCTGCCAGGCTCACCGCCAGGGCATGGGTCAGAGCCGAAATACCTCCCTTGGCCGCTGTATAGCTCTCTGTCTGGGGTTGGCTCATGCGATCCCGGGAAGAGGAAATGTTCACAATGGATGCCCCCGGGGCCAGGCAGGGCGCAAACAGTTTGGTGAGATAGAACGGCGCCGTAACGCCCACCCGCAGGGCGTACTCGAACTCCTCGTAGCTGCACTGGTCGATTCCCTTCATCAGAGGCAGAGCATTGTTTACAAGAAAATCCACATGGCCATAATCATCCATAACCTTGCGGGCAAAATCCTCCAGCACCGTCCGGTCGGCCAGATTCCCTACATAATAGTCGTTGGGCAGCAGGTCAATGACGCATACATGGGCGCCCGCTTTGCGGAATTCCTCAGCAATGGTTTTGCCAATTCCTTTTGCGCCGCCGGTCACCACCGCCACTTTATCTGTAAACATCTTTTTCCTCCTCAATCTGCTTCTTCATCCAGCGCTTCCACCAGAAAACTCACGGGGCGGAAACCGTCATTGCAGGAAAGCATGGCGGACCGGGGATCTTTCATCCAGCCGTCATAGAAGTCCTTCCCTCCATGGCTCAGGGCCAACACAAAAGGGGAGAGCGTATCCCAGGCGCTTTGGCAAAAACCTTCCGGTTTCTGCCAGCCGTTGGCGATAAAAACGTGCCCTTCCTGTAAAGTGCAGGCGTGCTGGATGGGATTTTCGTACCGGGCCATCAGATCTTCGTATCGGGTGATGCGCATAACGGTGATTCTGCACTTTTTCATGGGGTCTCCTCAGATGATGATGCCTTCGCAATGGTCGATCTCATGCTGGATAATCTCCGCAGTCCAGCCGGTAAAGTTTTTGATCCGCTGCTGGAACTTTTCGTTCTGCCACTGCACTTTGATGGTTTTCCACCGTTTGACGGGGCGGACCCCGGTCAGAGAAAGGCAGCCTTCCTCGGTGTCATAAGGCCCGCTGCGGCGCAAGATCTGGGGATTGAACATCACCATGTACTCGCCCTCGTTATCAAAGGCGATGATACGCTTGTTCACGCCGATCATATTGGCGGCCATGCCCACACAACCGTCTTTGTGGTGTTCCAGGGTTTCCAGCAGGTCTGCCGCCACAGGCAGGTCCTCGGGCGTGGCGGGTTCGGCCTTCCGGGCCAGAAAAATCACATCTTTACAGATTTCACGAATCATAGTGTTATCTCCTTGTGGTTGTATCGGAAGTGCAGCCCCTCGACCAGGGACCATTTCGGTGCAGGCTGCAAAACTTTTCAATTGTGCACTGAATAACAACTCTTGCAAGCCTCCGGAACCAATTTGGCACACATTACTGCCCACACCTGGCCAGCCAGTGATTTCCCGCATCCGCTGACAGGCTTTTCCTGGTCTGCGGGCAGGAAACTGCAGTCATTTTTCTGCACTTCCGGGCAATTTTTCAGATTTTTTTGCAAATGGTTGTTATGCAGTGCACATTTGATTGAAAGGAATTCCGCCGCAGAATTCTTTCCGCTCTTTATTATTTATTTAAGGAAGCTGACCTCCGGTATTTTCAGTGTGCCGCAGGGTGTTGCCGAAAAAACGCGCAGCAGTTATCTTTGCCAAACGATCTCGTTTTCCCCGTGCTCCCGTAAAAACGCATTGACCTTTCCGAAGGGGGCGGACCCAAAAAAGCCGCGATACGCCGAGAGGGGACTGGGGTGGGCCGATTCCAGAACCAGAACAGGCCGACGCCCGGCAACCTCCCGGAAGATGGGAGCGTATTTTTGGGCCGGCTTGCCCCATAACACAGCGGCCAGCGGCGTGGCATCCAGTGCGGCCACGTAATCCAGCGCGGCCCGGGTAAAGATTTCCCAACCATGTCCCGCATGCGAAAACGCCGCCCCTTGTTCCACGGTCAGCACGGTATTCAGAAGAAGAACCCCCTGGTGTGCCCACGGGGTCAGGTCGTTGTGATGCACTGTAGAGGCACCGAACTCCGCATCCAGTTCCTTGAAGATGTTTTTCAGGCTCGGCGGTGTTTTACAGTCATCCGGTACCGAGAAGGAGAGTCCCATGGCCTGACCGGGTTCGTGATAGGGGTCCTGTCCCAGAAGTACGACCCGCACCTGATGTGCCGGGCAGGCCCGGAACGCGGCAAAAATATTTTCCGCCGCAGGGTAGACGGTGCGGCTGCGGGCAGCCTCGGTCACAAAAGCATCCAGGTCAGCAAAATATGGTTTGGCAGATTCGGCATTCAGAAAAGGTGCCCAGTCACTGTTCGCAAACTCAGACAACTGCTTGCGCAAAAGCATGGCGGTACCTCCATCCATAGAATTTTCACCAGTATATCACAAGGCCGCAGGGCTTGCAATGTGCGGACAAACGCGGTATAATAACGTTTATATTGCGGCATTGTGCCGCAGGAGAGTTTATTAAAGGGGAGAATTCTCTATGCGTTCTATCAAGACCAAACTGTTGAGCCTGGGTGTGGCCGCTGCCATGCTGCTGGCTTTGGCGGGCTGCAATATTTCCACGCCGTCCAGCGTGGGCACCATCGGGAATGTAGATATCCCGGCAGGTGTGTATCTGCTGGCCCAGTATAATGCCTACAATACGGCATCCGGTCTGGCCGATCTCGCCACCGGTGAATCTGCCAGTGATGTCAAGGCGGTGCTGAAGGCCGAGTGCACCGGTACCATCGGGGATGAGGAAGTTACCGCCACCGGCGCCGAATACGTGGAAAAACTGACGATGCGCGCCATTGAGTACTATGCTGCGGTAGAAACCAAGTTTGCCGAACTGGGCGCCACACTGGAAGATGCCGCCACCTCGGAAGTGGCCGACAACGTCGAAAGTATGTGGGAATCCAATGGTGACCTGTATGAGGCCAACGGCATCGGCAAGGCCAGCCTGCAGGCGTACCTGCTGAATGCGCAGAAGGCTGTCACCATCCTGGATCTGCTCTATGGCCCGCAGGGCACCACTCCGGTCAGCGATGAAGAGTACACCGATTTCATCAACAATTCCTGCTACTACATCGAGAGCGTCCAGATCCCGCTGATTGATTACAGCACCTACACCATGGCGGACGACACACAGAAGGAGCAGATCCAGCAGGTGGCGGAGCAGTGCCTCCAGCAGCTGCAGGTAGAGGCTGACGGCCAGACGGTTTCCAGCAGTGCATTGTATGAAGCCGCTGCCACCTACGTGCCCCAGGCGATGGAACTGCTGGGCGCCACCATGGAGGACGCCTCCCAGGCTGTCTACTATGCAGGCTCGCAGCTGTACACGCCGGACGATCTCGCCAGCTACGGCAGTGACGAGTACAACAACCTGACCGACCCTCTGGACGAGGCCGGTATGAATGAATGGACGACCATTGATCTGGGCACCACCATCCTGGTGGCCCGCCGCGTTGATCCGTTCAAGACCTACACGGTCGCGCAGCTGACCAGTATGTACGATCTGCTGACTGCTCTGAAGGGCGATGACCTGCAGAATCAGTTCTATGCAGACGGCGCGGCACTCAACCATGCACTGGATGAAGGCGCCATGAAGACCTACAGCGCATCCAAAATCAAAAAGAACGTCTGAGACTGACTTGGCCGGGAGCATCATGGAGTGCCCCGGCCATTTTGTTGTTTAAGGAGGAAAGCCATGACCCAGAATAAGACCGTCAACCTGTTGCTGGAGGTGCTGGGATGTTTCATCTCGGCCGCAGGCATCTACAGCTTTGCCGTGGCTGCCGAAGTACCGGTCACCGGCATCGCCGGTATCTGTGCTATTCTTTATCGCTTGTTCGGCCTTCCCATGGGCCTGAGCAATGTCATCATCAATGTGCCCATTATCTTTTTCAGCTACAAATTGCTGGGCCGTTCCTTTCTGCTGCGCAGCCTGCGCTGCATGATCCTCTTTGCTCTGTTCACCGACTATCTGCTGCCTGTTATGCCGGTGTATACCGGCAACCGTCTGCTGGCGACCATCTGCGGCGGCGTCGTAAGCGGCATCGGTGACGCTTTGATCTATATGCAGAATTCCAGCACCGGTGGTATCGATTTTATTACCATGGCCATCAAAGCCAAGCGCCCGCACCTGCCGTTTGGCAATCTCACCTTCGGGGCAGCACTGGCGGTCATCCTTCTCAACGGTGCCGTTTTCCACGATGTGGATTCCATCATCTACGGTCTGATGTTCAACTTCATCGTAGCTGCGGTGATCAACAAGATGATGTTCGGCTTCTCCTCCTCTATGCTGGCGCTGATCGTTACTGACGACGGCAAAGCGGCCTGCGATGAAATTGACCGGGTGGCAGACCGTGGCTCAACCATTTTGCAGGGCCGCGGCGGTTATGGCGGCCAGCCCAAGGACGTGGTGCTGTGCGCCTGTTCCAACAAACAGCTGTATGAGATCGAGCACGCCATGCAGGTCCTGGACCCGGGCTGCTTCATTATTATGCTGCAATCCAACGAAGTTCAGGGCGAAGGCTTCCGGCGCCTGGAACTGGGCAAAAACGACGAAAAAACTTCCTGAATCCAAAAAGGCAGACAGACCCTTGCGGGCTGTCTGCCTTTTTCTTATTTCAGGATGCCCCGGGCCATATCCCGGAAGATGCCCGGCGTATTCTCCAGTTCTCGGAAAGTTCCTCGCTCCACGATGCGTCCCTGGTCCATGACAAGGATCTCGTCACAGTTCTGCAGGGTGGACAGGCGGTGGGCGATGGAGATGACCGTGGTACCGCATTCCTCTTTCATGCGTTCAATTTCGCGCTGGATGAGTTTTTCCGAGGTGTTGTCCAGCGCCGAGGTGGCCTCATCCAGGATCAGGACTTTGGGGTTGCGCAGAAAGATACGGGCCAGGGCAATGCGCTGCCGCTGCCCGCCCGAAAGATTCGTGCCGCCCTCCGACAGCATGAAATCGTAGCCGCCCGGCAGCTTTTCAATGTCGGCAGCAATGTTGGCTTTGCGGGCCGCTTCCTGTACCTCGGCCAGCGGGACAGCCTTTTGCAGTCCATAGCAGATATTATGATACACGGTATCGGCGATCAAAAACGGGGTTTGGGGAACCAGAGCTACGTTCTCAGCCAATACCCGGCGGGATAAAGCCTCCAACGGTGCACCGCCCAGGGTGACTTCGCCCTCAGCCCGTTCCAGCTTGTCCATGACTTTGATCAGGGTGGATTTGCCGCAGCCGCTGGGACCGGCTACGCCGATGAATTTCCCGCCGTCAATGCACAGGTCAATGTCTTTCAGTATACGTTGGTCCGGTTTTTCGGGATAGCTGAACTGCACCCCGCGCAGCTGCACCTCGTTGCCGGCAGGAGAGGCAATGGGCACTCCCGGCGTTTCCTGATAGGAAAAGTCCAGCGGAAGTTCCAGCAAGCGGAAATAGTCATCCGCCAGCACCACGCACTCAGAAAATTCATCCAGAATCCGATGCAATTCCCGCAGTGGTCCTGTCAGCTGGGTGAAGCAGAGGTAGGCGGTCAGCACCGTACCGATGGTGATGACCTGCCGGGATGCCAGCAGCACCGAGATCCCGATGACCAGCACGCTAAAAAAGGCTTCATTCACAAATTTCAGGCAGTCATACAGGGCCATGGCCTTGTGGTGGCGCATTTCCTTGCGGCGCAGCTGCTCGGACTGTGCTTCGATGCGGGCGCTCTCGGTCCCGGCACTGTCCAGCGTGCGGATGGTTTCAATGCCTCCCAGCAACTCCACCATGGTGCCGTCCATGTCAGCCTTGGTGTCCATCAGTTCTACGCGGATGCCTTTCTGGGTACTGATCTGCCGGAATACGATAAAGGTGCCCACCGGTATTACCAGAATCACCAGGCAGGCCACCGGAAAAGGCAGCTGCCAGAAGATGGTGACGATGGCGGCCAGACCGGTGGAAATCGCAGGAGCAAAGTCCATGAACAGCAGTTTGATGAGCTTTACGGTACCCTCCAGGCTGCGGTTAAGCCGCCCGTGAATATTGCCGGTCATGTGCCCCCGGAAATAGGAGAGGGGCGCCATCAGCAGAGAAAGGGCCGCGCGCTGCCGGGCGTTTTTCTCGGCCTGGGTAGCGGCATCTTCCACGATCAGACGACGGATGACCTTGATGACTTCATTGACCACATTCACCAGCAGGATCACCAACAGAATGGGCAGTACCGACTGGAAGGTGGCCGTCTGGGCAGCCAGAACGTGGTCGGTCAGATAGCCGATGGCCAGCGGCGTCAGCTGGCTTAAAACCGCCGATACCCCCAGAATGGCCAAAACCACAAAAAATTCCAGCTTCTGCTTTTGCGGCAGCAGAGCAAAAATCTTGTTCCAGACCTTGCGGGCTTCCTTGTTTGTGCTCATACGGGGCAGCACCCTTTCCGCGAATGATTTCGCCGCGATGTTGCCTTCATTCTATCATACTTTCATCGGCATGAAAACGGCCCAGCTGAATTTTGCCCGCAAAAAATGCACAGGATATAAAACCCTGTGCACAGAAATTTTATTGGGAACGGGCGGGTTTGTCCGGCGGATATTCGCCCTGCATTTTGGCTTCCATCCGGCTCAGGCGCGCCTCCAGCTCCGAAATGCGGTTGCTGACAATATCGGGCAGTGCCTGCTGGTCCAGGTCGTCGGCCGGGCAGCACTTGATATTTCCGACCCGCACGACCTCGGCAGGCACACCCACGGCGGTGGCGTTGGCAGGCAGATTTTTCAGCACCACACTGCCGGCACCCACACGGACGTTGTCACCAATGTAGACCGGTCCCAGAACCTTGGCCCCGGCACCGATCAGTACGTTGTTGCCCAGGGTGGGATGCCGTTTGCCGGTATCCTTGCCAGTACCGCCCAATGTCACGCCGTGGTAGATGGTGCAGTTGTCGCCGATTTCGGTGGTTTCACCAAAAACAATCCCCATGCCATGGTCAATGAACAGCTTGTGCCCGATCTTGGCCCCGGGATGGATCTCAATGCCGGTCAGATGCCGGGAAAGCTGGCTGACCAGCCGCGCCACAAAGAATAACTTCTTCTGATACAGAAAATGTGCGATCCGATGGGTCACCAGCACATGAAAACCGGGGTACAGAATGATGACCTCCAGCACATTGCGGGCGGCAGGGTCCTTATCCCGGATATTTTTTGCGTCTTCCCAAAGCCCCATGATGATTTCCTTTCCATCCAAACCATACCATTATATATAATAGAATACTAACACACTTTGCCGCAAAAGGCAACGCTGGCCGACAGAAGCTGGCTTTTTGTCAAAATGTCCAAAAGTTGACGCAAAAATCCATAAAATCCCTCGCCTTTGAAAAAGCCGGCCTGCATTGACACTTGCGCCGCGGCATGGTACAATAAGTAAAATCTGTGTAAGGGGAGAGGTGCGCCACATGCTGAGCTGTTCGATCAGCTTTAAAATGTACGGTGGGGTGTTCTTTCCTGGCACCGCACAGGGTATCGTTTTTTGACTTTTCCCTTTTTGGGGAAAAGTTTTTTTTTGCCCGCACGCCGAAACGGTCTGCAGGCGCCACAAAGAAAAAACAGGAGGTCTTGCCATGCTGATCCGCAATGCGAAGGATTTTGACGGAAAACCCGTGGAACTCTGGCTGCGCGACGGCAAAATCGCCGCTATAGGCCAGGGGCTGCTCGTCCCCGAAGGGGAGGAGGTACTGGATGCCAAAGGCCGCACCGTGCTGCCCTCGTTCATCGACACCCACTGCCACTGGCGCACGCCCGGCTTTGAGTATAAGGAGGATATCGCCACCGGTTCCGCAGCTGCGGCCGCAGGCGGGTATACCTTTGTCAACCTGATGCCCAATACCAAGCCGGTATGTTCTTCGGCGGAGATTGCCCACACGGTAGAGGAGGAAGCCCGCCGCATCGGCCTGTGTGATGCCAACCAGACGGTTTCCATCACCAAGGACTTCGACGGCAAGACTATCGACCATCTGGCCGCACTGCCCGAAGACATCAAATTCATCACCGAGGATGGCCACGGTGTTATGAACAACGCGGTCATGGCCCGGGTCTTTGCCCTGGCGACCGATCGTGGCCTGACCGTTATGTCCCACGCGGAGGACAGCGACATCAGCCCCTGGGATTACCGGCTGGCCGAGAACATCGAAACGGTGCGCAACTGCCACCTGGCCGAATACTACGGCACCCGGCTGCACATGTGCCATGTGTCCACCAAAGAGGCGGTGGACGCCATCCGCATCAGCCGGATGCGCGGCGCACGGGTCAGCTGTGAAGTCACGCCGCATCACCTGTGGTTCGACGACAGCCGCCTGCAGTATAAAGTCAATCCGCCCATCCGCAAAGCTGATGATGTCACTGCCCTGATCCAGGCGATCAAGGACGGCACCGTGACCTGCATCGGCACCGACCACGCACCTCACACCGCAGAGGAAAAGGAAAAGGGCGCCGCCGGTATGGTGGGCCTGGAAACCGCCTTCGGCGTCTGCTACACCAAGCTCTGCCGGGAACAGTGCCTGCCGCTGGAACTGCTCAGCTTCCTGATGAGTTCCGGCCCTGCCACGGTGCTGGGCCTGGAGGACCACAAGGGACTGCTGGCTCCCGGCTACGATGCCGACGTGGTGCTGGTGGACATCGACCACATGTATCAGGTGGATGCAGCCGAGCTGCACAGCAAGAGCAAGAACTGCCCCTATGACGGCGCCTATCTGTTCGGCAAAGTCGTAACGACCATCAAGGGTGGCAAGGTTACTTTTCAGATTGAGGAATAAGAGAACGGGGGAATCATCATGACCAACATGGATAAACTGTACGAGAGCGTAGCCGCCAACGGTCCGGTCTGCGTCGGCCTGGATACCGAGATCAGCTACCTGCCCACCACCGATACGGCCAAGACGGCAGGGGAGAACGTGGTGGATTTCAACCGCGCCCTGATCGCCGCCACCAAGGGGGTGGCCGGCTGCTACAAAGTGCAGATCGCCTACTATGAGTCCCTGGGCATGGATGGTATGCGCGCCTACGCCGAAACGCTGAAGATGGCCCGGGCCACCGGTCTGCCTGTTATTGCGGACATCAAGCGCGGTGACATTGCCAAAACCGCTGAAATGTACGCCAAAGCGCACTTTACCGGCGATTTTGAGGCAGACATTGTGACGCTGGCTCCCTACATGGGTCTGGACTCCATCAGCCCGTATCTGCCTTACTGCAAGGAGCAGGGCAAGGGCGTTTTCGTACTCTGCCGCACTTCCAATCCCGGCGCCAAGGATTTTGAGTACCAGACCCTGGCCGACGGCCGCCATGTCTACGACCTGGTGGGCGACAGCCTGACCCAGCTGGGCCAGGACTACATGGGCGAGCACGGCTATTCCAGCATCGGCCTGGTCATCGGCGGCACCCACACCGAGGAAGCCACCGCCATCCGTGCCGCTTACAAGAATACCTTTTTCCTGATCCCGGGCTACGGTGCCCAGGGCGGCAAGGCGGCCGATATCGCCCAGTACCTGACCAAGGGCAACGGCGGCGTGGTCAACTCCAGCCGCGGCATTCTGCTGGCTTACAAGAAACAGCCCGGCGTTGCCTTCGATGAAGCGGCCTACAACGAATGTGTGCGTATGCGGGAGGATATTCAGGGTGAATGCAATAAGCTGTAAACTTCAGGTCCTGGCACAGGAAACCCTGGCCCCGGACATCCGCCGCCTGGTGGTGCAGTGGCAGGATCCCCGCCACGAGCCCCATGCCGGCCAGTTCTATATGCTGCGCGCCTGGGCCCCCGACGCAACCCCCATTCTGTCCCGGCCCATCAGCGTGGACGATTTTGACAACCAGAGCGGCGCGCTGACCTTCCTGTATCAGGTCAAGGGGGAGGGCACCCAGAAGCTGGCAGCCCTGCAGCCCGGCCAGACCCTGACGGTCACCGGCCCCTGCGGCAATGGGTTTGATACGACTGCCCTTGCCCAACAAAACAAAAAAATTGCCGTGGTGGGCGGCGGTATCGGTACCGCGCCGCTGCTGCTGCTCTGCAAGCAGCTCTGCCGCGACGGTGTGCGTCCCGACCTCTATGTCGGCTTCCGGGATGAACCCTACGGCATGGAATCCTTCGTGCCGTGGTGCCACACCATCCATCTTGCCACCGACTCCGGTGCCCATGGCCATCACGGCCTGGTCACCGACCTGCTGGATGCCGCCAACTACGACCTGGTGCTGACCTGCGGCCCCATGGTCATGATGCGCGGTGTTGCCAAACTCTGCACCGCGGCAGGTACGCCCTGCCTGGCCAGCCTGGAAAAGAAGATGGCCTGCGGCCTGGGAGCCTGCCTGGGATGCACCTGCCACACCAAAGTGGGCCCCCGTACCGTCTGCAAGGACGGTCCCGTATTCAAAGCTGAGGAGGTGTTTGACTGATGGCAGACCTGCACGTAGACTTTCTTGGCAAGCGGCTGGCTGGCCCGGTCATCGCAGCCTCCGGTACCTTTGGTTTTGGTCCGGAATACGCCGACATCGAAGACCTTCGTGTCCTGGGCGGCATCTCCGGCAAGGGCCTGACCCTCAACGGCCAGCCCGGTAATGAGGGGGAGCGCCTGTATGAAACCCCTTCCGGCCTGATGAACTCCATCGGCCTGCAGAACCCCGGCGTACAGCACTTCATCGACCATGAACTGCCCGCCATGCGCCAGTGCGGAACCACCGTCTGGGCCAATCTGGGCGGCCACACCATTGAGGAAAATGTGGAAGGCGTAGAAAAACTCTGTGCCGCCGGGATTGATGTGCTGGAACTCAACATCAGCTGCCCCAACGTCAAGCAGGGTGGACTTGCTTTCGGTATCCGCGCCCAGGATGCCAGCGAGGTGGTCAGCGCTGTGCGCAAAGTCTGCACGGTGCCGCTGGTGGTCAAGCTCAGTCCCCAGGCTGAAAGCATTCCTGAGATGTGCAAGGCCGTGGAAGCTGCCGGTGCCGACGGCATCAGCCTGTGCAACACCTTCCAGGCCTGTGCCATCGATCTGGAAAAACGCCGCCCGGTGTTCAACAATATCTTCGCAGGCCTTTCCGGTCCGGCGGTGCGGCCCATCGCCCTGCGCATGGTCTGGCAGGCCGTGGGTGCTGTCAACATTCCGGTGGTGGGGCTTGGCGGCATCCTGACGGGCCGTGATGCTCTGGAATTTATCATGGCCGGCGCAGCCGCCGTTCAGGTAGGTACAGCCAACTTCCTGGACCCCCAGGCCTGTGTACGCATCACGGCGGAGATCAACCAGTGGATGGACGCTCACGGCGTCAAGAACCTGGAGGAGATCCGCGGCTGCGCGCGAGGCTGATTCTGAATTTTTATTCATATAACTTGCAACAATATACAGTTTGTAGTAGTATAAAATTGAGTGAACATACAGGAGGAAAGTATCATGGCGAGAGAAGCAATCGAAGTTTTGAAGGAATGTGAAGCCTTCCTGGAAGGGCATTTTCTGCTGTCGTCCGGCCGCCATTCCGGCGCCTACTGCCAGATGGCGTTTCTGCAGCAGTATCCCGACCGCTGCGCCGAGGTCATGGCCCCGGTGGCCGAGAAGCTGAAGGAACTCAACGTGGACGTAGTTGTCGGCCCTGCTATGGGCGGCATCGTCTATGCCTACGAACTGGGCCGTCAGCTGGGCAAGCGCGCCATCTTCACCGAGCGCGTGGATAACGTGATGACCCTCAAGCGTTTCAAGATCGAGCCGGGTCAGCGCTGCATCATCGCCGAGGACGTTGTCACCCCCGGTGTGTCCAGCCTGGAGACCAAACGTGTCATCGAAGAGGCCGGCGGTGTCTGCCTGGGCATTGCCTGTGTGGTGGACCGCACCCGTGCCGACGCTCCGTCGCCCATTCCCATTGTTGCCAGCGCTCTCAAGCTGGACCTGCCCAACTACGCACCGGAAGAGTGCCCCATCTGCAAAGAGGGCAAGCTGCCGCTGGTTCATTTGGGCAGCCGCAAAATGAAAGAAGCAGCCAAACAGACTCTTTAATCAGAAACAGGGAGTTTAGAATATGCAGGCATATCTGATACTGGCAAACGGCCGGGTGTTCCGTGGGCAGAGCATTGGCTGCCCCGGTACGACCATCGGCGAAGTGGTGTTTGCCACCGGTATGGTCGGGTTTGAGGAAACCCTCACCGATCCCAGTTACTATGGGCAGATCATCACCCAGACCTACCCGCTCATCGGCAACTATGGTATGAACCATGAGGATGTGGAAAGCGGCAAAATCTGGGCGCGCGGTTACATTGTACGCGAAGCATGCAAGACGCCCTCCAACTTCCGCAGCGAGGAAACGCTGGATGCTTTCCTGAAAAAATACGGCATCATCGGTATTGAAGGCATCGATACCCGAAGCCTGACCCGCACTCTGCGGGAGAGCGGTGTTATGAATGGCGCCATTACTACCGAGTTCGATCCCGAAGCCGAACCGGAAAAGGTGGCGGCTCTGCTGCCGCAGATCGAGGCCTATGCCGTGACCGAGGCCGTCAAGACCGTCACCTGCTCGGAAGCCAAAACCTATGAACCCACCGCACAGGGTGCCCGGGGCGAAACGCCCCTGCACGTGGCACTGCTGGACCTGGGCTGCAAAAACAATATCGTACGCTGCCTGCAGAAGCGCGGCTGCCGGGTAACGGTACTGCCCGGTACGACCACGGCGGCTGAACTGAAGGCACTGAATCCCGATGGCCTGATGCTTTCCAACGGCCCCGGCGACCCCGCCGAGAATGTGGAGATCATCAAAAACATCGGTGAAATGCTGGACTCCGGCATCCCCGCTTTCGGCATCTGCCTGGGCCATCAGCTCACTGCGCTGGCAGCCGGCGCCAAGACTTGTAAGCTGAAATACGGTCACCGTGGTGCCAACCAGCCCGTCAGCCACATCAGCGGCAAGCGTACCTTCATCACCAGCCAGAACCATGGCTACGCCGTGGAAGGGGAAACCCTGCCTGCCGAAGTGGGCCAGGTCAGCTACCGCAACGCCAACGACGGCACCTGTGAGGGTGTGGACTATTTCCGCTGGAATTGCTTCACGGTACAGTTCCACCCCGAAGCCAACGGCGGCCCCAAGGATACCGAGTTCCTGTTTGATCAGTTTGTCAGCCGCATGCTGGCGGCGAAAGGAGTAATCAACGATGCCTAAAGACCCCAGTATCAAAAAGGTGCTGGTCATTGGTTCCGGCCCCATTATCATTGGTCAGGCGGCAGAGTTTGACTATTCCGGCACCCAGGCTTGCCGCGCCCTTAAGTCCGAGGGCGTGGAAACGGTGCTGGTCAACTCCAACCCCGCCACCATCATGACCGATCCCGACATCGCCGATCATGTGTATATCGAGCCGCTGACGGCGGAAGTCGTCGAGCGCATCATTGAAAAGGAAAAGCCCGATGCCATCCTGCCCAACCTGGGCGGCCAGATGGGTCTGAACCTCTCCATGGAACTGGCCCGCAATGGCTTCCTGGATCGCAGCGGCGTGCGTTTGCTGGCCTGCAAGCCGGAAACCATCGACCGTGCCGAGGACCGTCAGCTCTTCAAGGACACCATGGAAAAGCTGCACCAGCCCATCGTGCCTTCCAAGGTCGTGGAAGATCTGGATGCAGCACTGGAATTTGCCGAGGTCATCGGCTATCCCGTTATTGTCCGCCCGGCCTTCACCATGGGCGGTACCGGCGGCGGCATCTGCGAAGATCGGGAAAAACTGCATGAGATCGCCACCAACGGTCTGCGACTGTCTCCCATTCATCAGATTCTGGTGGAGAAGTGCATCTCCGGCTGGAAAGAGATCGAGTACGAGGTCATGCGTGACTCCAAGGGCAACGTGATTACCGTCTGCAACATGGAGAACCTGGACCCTGTAGGCGTTCACACTGGTGACTCCATCGTTGTGGCCCCCAGCCAGACCCTGTCCGATAAAGAGTACCAGATGCTGCGCACCGCAGCCCTGGACATCATTACCGAGCTGGGCATCGAAGGCGGCTGCAACTGCCAGTTTGCCCTCAAGCCCGACAGCTTCGAGTACGCGGTCATCGAGGTCAACCCCCGTGTGTCCCGTTCTTCGGCGCTGGCCTCCAAGGCTACCGGCTATCCCATTGCCAAAGTAGCCACCAAGATCGCGCTGGGCTACACCCTGGACGAGATCACCAACGATGTTACCGGCGAGACCTGCGCCTGCTTCGAGCCGGCTCTGGACTACGTGGTCGTCAAATACCCGAAGTGGCCTTTCGATAAGTTCGTTTACGCTGATAAATCCCTTGGCACCCAGATGATGGCTACCGGCGAAGTCATGGCCATCGGCAATAACTTTGAGCACGCCATGATGAAGGCTGTGTCCTCCATTGAACTGGGCATGGATACCCTGACCCTGCCTGATTTTGAGCAGCTCTCCACCGAGGAAGTCATCGAGCATCTCCATGTACAGGACTCCGAGCGTGCCTTCTGCGTGTACGAAGCTCTCAAACGCGGCGTCCCCCATGAAACGATCTACAATATCACCAAGATCGACTGGTGGTTCCTGGATAAGATGCAGCATCTGGCTGACATCGAGTTGGGCCTGCAGCAGGGCGAACTGACCCGGGAAAAATATCTGGAAGCCAAGAAGTTTGGTTTCCTGGACAAGACCATCAAGCGTTTGTCTGGTGTGGATACCCTGCCCGAAACGGTTCAGGCATCCTTTAAGATGGTCGACACCTGCGCGGCAGAGTTCGCGGCCAAGACGCCGTATTTCTATTCCACCTATGATGAGGATAATGAAGCGGCGCAGTTCATTGCTGAGCACAGCGATCCCAAAAAGAAAAAGGTACTGGTTTTTGGCTCCGGTCCCATCCGCATCGGTCAGGGCATCGAGTTCGACTACTGCTCGGTACATGCCGTCTGGACGCTGAAGAACCACGGCTGCGAAGCCATTCTGGTGAACAACAACCCGGAAACCGTATCCACCGACTTTGATACTGGTGACCGCCTGTACTTTGATCCCCTGAACCCCGAGAGTGTGGACAACATCATTGCCACCGAGAAGCCGGACGGCTGTCTGGTGCAGTTCGGCGGTCAGACGGCCATCAAGCTGGCCAAACACATGGACGAAATCGGCCTGCCCATTCTGGGCACCCCTGCCGATGCCATCGATGAAGCCGAGGACCGTGAACGCTTTGACCAGTTGCTGGAGCGCTGCGGCATTCCTCGCCCCGAGGGCCGCAC
>OGYQ01000826.1_pt1 | contig 23553 bp, 26 predicted proteins | sample 1576641 | NCBI WGS metagenome assembly OGYQ01 (sample SAMEA3541476, study PRJEB24748) | human gut metagenome | biome: human gut; feature: human-associated habitat; material: faeces | place: China | collected 2012 | reverse complement strand
AAACGCAGCGTGTTGAGTATACCTTGACAAATGTACTGTCTGACGAGTGGATCCCAGCTACAGAAGAAAATACAACCATGTTGGGAGGAACTCCGACTTTCAGCTTTGGTGATGCCATCAAGTACATGAAACGCGGACTTAAAGTGAAGCGCCAGGGCTGGAACGGGAAAAACCAGCATATCGAACTGGCTAGGAACATTAGCTATGTTACATCGGACGGAAGTGTACAGAATTGTGAACATGAAGCCATCGGAAATATGGCTATTGCTTTTGTCGGGACATCAGGTGTACAGATGGGGTGGCTTGCTTCTCAAGCTGACATGTTGGCTGAAGACTGGATTTTTGCAGAGTAGAGAGGCGGTGATCCAGATGATCTCCCTCCGGCGGGGAATGACCGGGACAGTAAAGGAGTGGTGTGATTGATTGCAGTATGCGTCCGGAAGGACAGGATTACAGTCTCCGGTCATGCGGGATATGCAGAGGCTGGAAAAGATATCGTCTGTGCCGGTGTTACGGCACTGATACAGACACTGATTAAGTCTATCGGTGATCTGACCGAAGACAAAATTGAATATGAGATATCGCCCGGAAGGGCTGATATACATTACAGGGATCTGTCAGACGCAGGGAAGCTACTGATAGATTCCTTTTTCATTGGCGTCTGTGCAATCGCCGATGAGTTTCCGGATCATATCCGGATCGAGTAACACGTCGTGTCCGAAATGACGATAAACTATGATTCGATGCAATGGCCTGGGCTTAAATGAATGGGCTGGGGCAGAAAGGAAAAAACGATGAAAAATAAGGTGTTTGAAGCAATGAGAAGCCTGCAGTTATTTGCAGAGGGTGAAGGCGCTGGAGCTGGAGGGTCCGGAGATGGCGGCGGCACTAGTGGAAAAAACGGAGCAGGTTCAGGAGGCGAAGGCGGAAGTGGTGATGAACCCCTCTCTTTTGATGACTTCTTGAAACAGGAAGGTAATCAGGCAGAGTTTGACCGTAGGGTACAGAAAGCCATTGATACAGCGGTATCGAATGCACAGAAGAAGTGGAAGGATATCCACGATGATAAACTGTCTGAGGCTGAAAAGCTCGCAAAAATGACCAATGAAGAAAAGGCGGCTTATCGGATGTCACAGATGGAAAAGGAACTGAATGCTTTTAAGGAGAAAGATACTCTGGCAGAGATGTCCAAGACGGCGAGAAAGATGCTGTCCGAGGATGAAATTAACATCCCGGATGAGCTTCTTTCACATTTGGTCAGCACGGATGCAGAGGATACGAAGCAGGCAGTCCAGGCATTTGCGAAGCTGTTCAAAGATGCTGTACAGGATGCTGTTAAAGATAAGCTGAAAGGCAACCCACCCAAGCGTGGAACCGGAGGAAAGGGTACCGTTACAAGAGAGCAGATTCTTGCAATTAAGAATCCTTCCGAACGCCAGAGGATGATTGCGGAACACATGGAACTATTTGAGTAATAGAAACGGAGGTATTTAAAATGCACGATGTAAGAAAACTCGGGCTGCAGGTATTTGCTGCACCCAACAATATGACAGGACAGGCACAGATCCAGGTAAGGGCAAGGGAGATTGACTTTGTCACTTCCTTTGGAAAGAATATGCAGGCCTTACTGGATATCATGAGAATCACCCGGATGATTAAGAAAGCAAACGGAACTGTACTGAAGGTGAAAAAAGTAACCGGTACGCTGCAGTCCGGGGATGTAGCAGAAGGTGATGAGATCCCGTTATCTCAGTACAGAGTTGAAGAGAAAGATTTTGATACCATTAAGATTGAGAAGTACAGAAAAGGTGTTTCTCTCGAAGCTATTGCAGAGAAGGGCTATGATGCTGCTGTAGATCAGACTGATGCAGAATTTAAGTCCGATCTGCAGAATAAGATCCTGGACAAGTTTTATACTCAGCTGAAGATGGGATCTCTGGTAGGACACGAGAGTACCTGGCAGATGGCAATTGCTATGGCGATTGGAAGAGTGAAGGATAAGTTCGAAAAAATGAAGAGAACCGCTACCGGAACAGCTGTATGGGTAAATACGCTGGACGTCTACAAATATGTGGGCGCTGCTGATATTTCTACTCAGACGGCCTTCGGAATGAACTATATCAGGAATTTCCTGGGCGCTGACATCTGCTTTATTTCTTCCCAAATCCCGGAGAACACAGTCATTGCCACTCCTCTGAATAATCTGGTCGCATACTACGTGGATCCGGCTGATTCAGAGTTTGTAAAGGCAGGGCTTGCTTATACCGTAGATTCTGAGACTGGTTTTATTGGTTTCCATGCACAGGGGACTTATGAGAGAGCGATTTCTGACATGTTTGCGATCATGGGCGTCCGGCTGTTCGCAGAGTACCTGGACGCAATTGCATACATTGCTGTTGGTTCTTCCGATACACAGACTCTTGGAACTCTTACCCTGACCTCTGCAGAGGGAACTGAAGAGGGTAAGACAAAGATTAGTGTCAAGGAACAGCTGGTATCTATCAACGATGTGTTCCGGTATAAGACAAATGCATCCGCAGCAACGGAAGTTACATACGGCATGGATGTGTCTGCATGGACTGCATGGGACGGAGAGTCTGAGATTACAGCTACAGACGGGCATCATGTGACGGTCGTAGAAGCTGATGTAAACGGAAAGGCTGTTCGTTCTGGAGATGTAGTAGCTGATGTGTTTGCAGGAGCGTAGGAGGTGTAAGGCATGTATAAAGTAATTAAACGGTTTCATGATTTGCAGGATGCAAGGAAGACAAAAAGCGGTACAGTCTATCATGAGTATAATGTGGGGGACGTGTTCCCCCGTGATGGCATGGAAGTATCTGAAGAACGGATCCAGGAGCTGGCCGGATCTGATAATAAGCAGGGTGTTCCCCTGATCGAACTTGTCGAGGAAAAAGCTGCTCCGAAGGAAACAGCAAAAAAGACAGCTTCGGGCAAGTCAACCACTAAGCGGACAACGGCAAAGACGGCTTCAAAATAAGGGGCGGTGGATATGCTAAAAGATTTAAAGATTCTTCTTGGGATACCGGAAAATGATACTTCACAGGATTCAAAGCTTAATTTGATTCTGTCCGGGACAAGAAGCCGGCTGAAATCCCTGCTGGGCGGTCAGGAGCCTCCGGATACCCTGAACTATATCATTACCGATGTTGCAGTGATCCGGTTCAACAGGATTGGATCCGAGGGGCTTTCTTCTCACAGTGTTGAAGGGGAGAGCCTCTCTTTTTCAGATGATGATTTTGCAGGATATCGCGAAGATATACAGGCATATCTGGACAGTCAGAAGGAGACGAAGAAAGGCCGGGTGAGGTTCCTATGAGATACGACACACCTGTATATTTTCAGAAGATCACCTCTGGCGAGTATGATCCGAAGACCGGGAACTATGGCGAGGATACTGTGGAGGAAACCCAGCGGTACGCCTCTATTATGGATACCGGAGCAGTCATGTTGAAGTTTGTCTATGATGGTCCGAAGCAGGGAAGCCTGACGATCCAGATCCAGAATCATTACACGGAGCCTTTCGACCGGATCCGGGTGGGCAATAAGCTGTATGCGGTTGACTTCTCCCGGAAACTTCGGGCAAAGCATACGTTTGTAGTATCGGAGGTGCAGTGATGGGAGATATCAAGATTGTTGGTTTACAAAAGTTGCAGAAGAAGTTGAAAGATAATGTTAGCATGACCAAAGTCCGCACTACTGTTCAGAAAAATGGAGACCAACTGAACGAACGCATGAAGGAGGAAACGAAAAGGGCGTTTGTAAAGGGGTATTCTCTTGGAGGAACGGCAGGAAGTATCAATACCACAATCACAGATGGAGGGTTAACTGCGGAAGTAGAGCCAACGACCGAATATGCGGGGTATGTGGAATTTGGTACTAGAAAAATGGAGCCGGAGCCATTTGTTAAGCCGGCTTTTGATGTGCAAAAAGAGATCTTTGAAAAAGATATGAAAAAGCTGGTGAAATGAGGTGATCAGACGTGGATCCACAGCAGGAACTCTTCACGGAGTTATTATTGAAACTTAAGAAACTGGGATATGACGTGTATGATACATTCCTTCCGCCGGAAGGCACGTCGTATCCTTTTATCTTTATTGCAGACAGCCAGCAGACGGATACCCAGACTAAAAGCGCTGTGATGGGAAAGGTATACCAGACAATCCATGTCTGGCACAACAACCCGAAGCAGCGTGGCACGGTGTCCCAGATGTTGCTGGATATCAAGAAGGTCTGCTACAAATTGGAACATACGGAGAATTTTGCTTGGATGATACAGAATGTCAACCAGCGGATTCTTCCGGACAAGACAACTAAGACTCCACTTCTGCATGGTGTGCTGGAACTGGAGTTTAAATTTTCATAGGAGGTATGAAGATGGGAGCAATTAGAGGAAGTAGAATTATTTATCTGTACCGGATTTTGGCAGATGCAGCTACGGCCGATGCGACAGGAATCGCATTTACGACAGAAAATGGCCGGACAAAATCCAGGGACGCAGACACGACTGAAACAAAAGACGGACCGATCAGAACGCCGGGAGCATTGGAGTCTGAGATTACCACCACAGCTATTTTTTCAAGCGAGAGCGATGTGATGATCGGGAAGCTTGAAAAGGCGGTAGATAACTCAGATAAGGTTGAAGTATGGGAAGTGAATCTGGATAAGCCTGGAGAGACGGAAAACGAAGGAAAATTTGCGGCAAAGTATTTCCAGGGGTATGTGACGGAGTTTGAACTTACATCAAGCGCAGAAGATCATGCAGAAGCTTCTCTTACATTTGGCATCGAAGGAACCGGAGCAGACGGATATGCAACCGTTTCTGATGAACAGCAGGAACTGGCTGCTTATGCATTTGCCGATACGGAAAAGACAGGAGCGTAGGCAGGAGATTGATTTCTCCTGCAATTTTTTATATGGAGGTAAACAAAAATGATGGAATTAACAATTAGCGGACAGGTGTATCAGTTTAATTTTGGGATGGGATTCCTGCGTGATGCGAACAAAACAGTTTCTGAGAAGATCAACAATGCAACCGACAAGAAGAAAGATGTTGGCGCAACTTACATGATCGCCGGGATTATGGATGGAGATCCTGAGGATCTGGTCAATGCTTTGGATCTAGCGAATAAGGGACAGAACCCGCGGGTAACAAGAGCACTGCTAGATAGCTATATCGAAGATCCTAACACAGATATCGATCAGCTTTTTGAGGATACGCTGGATTTTTTAGAGAGAGCAAATGCTACAAGGAAGATCGTGGAGCGTCTGAAGAAGAGGATCGAGGAAGCGAAAGCGGAACAGAACCAGAACTAACCTTTGAAGAACAGTACCGGGAGATGGCTGTGAATTGTTTCCGATACTTTGGCTTTACGACCTTTGACCAGGTGGATAACCTGACAATCACACAATATGAAATCATGGTAGAGGCCTTGGAGTTGAGAATGTTGGACGAAAGCCTGCATGAACACCGCCAGGCCTTTTTAAATTACGCGGCGCAGGCAGAAAAACCGGCTGGAAAAGGAAAGACCAGGCCGGTATATCGGACGTTCCGGCAGTTTTTTGATTACAAAAAGGAACTGAAAAAGCTGAGGTCAAAGAAGAAAAAGAAGGCAGACAGCCGGTTTTCCGGAATAGGTAAGCTTCTGCAGAAAGGAGAGTGAGAGCATGGCAGAGTCATTTAGCATAAAAGCGATATTGTCGGCGGCAGATAAAGGATTTACATCTACGATGAAAGCTGCTTCTGGATACGTGGACAATCTGAAAAGCACTCTCACGAGCGGCGTTGGTTTTGGTGTGATGATGGCCGCCGGGCAGGCTGCCTTTAATACAATCAGCAATGGTGTAACCGGTCTGGTAGGAGATCTGAACTCTTCCAGCGCTGCGTGGAAGACCTTCCAAGGCAACATGGAAATGACCGGGAAGTCAGCAGATCAGATCAAAGCAGTTAAGAATGAATTACAAGACTTTGCAGAGGCTACCATTTACAGCTCTTCGGATATGGCGTCAACCTTTGCACAGCTGGAAGCGGTAGGAACAAAGAATACCACGAAGCTGGTAAAAGGCTTTGGTGGCTTGGCGGCGGCAGCAGAAAGCCCCACGCAGGCGATGAAGACCCTGAGCCAGCAGGCCACCCAGATGGCAGCAAAGCCCACAGTGGCGTGGGAAGATTTTAAGCTTATGCTGGAACAGACTCCGGCCGGTATTGCTGCAGTTGCAAAGCAGATGGGAAAATCTACTCAGGGACTCATTAAAGATGTGCAGGCTGGCACGGTGGCTACGGAAGATTTCTTTGATGCCATAGCTGCAGTTGGGACGAATGATTCATTTACGAAACTGGCCACGGAATACAAGACGGTTGATCAAGCGATGGATGGACTGCAGGAGACGATGTCAAACAAACTACAGCCTGCGTTTGATGTTTTGTCTGCTGTCGGTATCGGGGCAATCAGCAAGCTCGTTGATAAGATGGGGCAGTTGGATGGCGAACAGATTGCGGCGAAGCTGACTTCCGGCCTGGATAAGATAAAGCCATATTGGGATAAAATCGTTGGCGTCGCAAGTGAAGTAGGCGCTGCGTTCGGTGATGCGGTTTCTGCAATTTCCGGGAAAATGGCTGAACTGAATGGAAGCTTTGGATCCACGGAAAGCGTGGAAGGGTTTGGTGATGCCATTGGGGTAGCCGGAGATGCTCTTAAAGTATTTGCCGGGTTCCTGGAAGATAATGCCGATACGGTTGCTGTGTTGATAGACAATCTACCGAAGCTTTTAATGGCATACATGGCATTTAAGATGGTGAAGGCTGTGGCGCCGGGAGTGGTGGCATTTGGAAGTGCTATTACAGGTTTGGCAGGAAAAGGAATCAAGGGACTTGCAGGGAAATTACTTGGTGTATCAAAAGGGCAGGAGGCAGTCGGTAAGTCCAGTTCTGGAAGCTCTAAAAAAATTCTATCGTCCGCAAAAGCGTTTATGATGCTTGGAACCGGAGTTGCCCTGATTAGTGGAGGGTTTTATCTATTGGCACAGTCTGCGGTAGCTCTTTCGGATGCAGGAGGACCGGCTATTGCAGTTATGTTTAGTTTGGTAGCAGCTGTAGCGGCTCTCGGTGCAGGAATGGTTGTAATGATGAAAAGTATCAGCATGGGTCCGGCGAAATTGAAAGCATTAAGTACAGCTATGTTATCGCTTGGGGCAGCAGTGCTTATGATCAGTGCAGGTTTTGCTGTCCTTGCACAATCTTCCATAGCACTTGCAAATGCTGGGGCTCCTGCGATAGCCACAATGTTGGGTATGGTAGTTGCCATTGGTGCATTGATGGTTGTGGCTTCTGTAGTTGGAAAACAACTCACTGCCGCATCTGTTGGTATGATTGCCTTTGGTGCTGCAGTTTTGATTGCAGGTGCAGGGATGTATGTCCTTTCGTCTGCAGCAATTAATCTGGCAAGCGCAGGACCTATCGCAATCGGCATTTTGGTTGGAATGGTTGCGGCCATTGCGCTGCTGGCGGCAGGGGCAGCTGCTTTAGGACCCGCATTAACAGCGGGGGCAGTTGGAATGATTGCCTTCGGAGTTGCCATTGTATTGGTAGCAACAGGCGCATTAATAGCCAGTGCAGCCCTTGCAGTCGTAGCATCTGTCCTTCCGGTCATTACACAGTATGGCATGCAGGGAGCGGCGGCTATTGCAGTTCTTGGCGCCGGCATGATTGTTTTTGGAGCTGGAGCAGCTGTGGCTGGTGCCGCATGTATCGTTCTTGGTGCTGGTTTGGTTGTAGTAGGAGCAGCGCTGGCTGTGGTAGGGGCAGCCGTTTTGATCACGGCGGCTGGGGTATTGGCCTTGGCAGCTGGATCAATGGTATTAGGTGCAGGGCTTACGCTGGTATCTGCATCTCTTCTGGTGACTGCGGCGGCGCTTCCTGTGGTGGCAGCAGGAGCCCTTGCAAGTGTCGCTGCTTTTGCAGCGCTCCTTGCTGTAGCAACTGGAACCAGTGCTGTGATGCTTCTGCTGAGTACATCTTTAATAGCTTTGGGAGCAGCCCTTCTGGTTGGGACGGCCGGAATGGCAGCGTTTGGTGTTGCTATGGTAGCAGGTGCAGCTGGTACGGCGGCGATGGCGTTGGCACTTAAAGCGGTAAACTCCAGCATGAAATCTATCGCAAGCAATGCAAAAAGCGCTCAGAAGTCTCTTTCAAGTATGAGGTCTTCTGTCAGTGTAGTGAATGAAGGATTAGATGCACTGGGGAACAAGGCAAAATCAGCGATCAAGTCATTGATTAGTGAATTCTCAAATGCAGAAGGAAAGGCAAAATCTTCCGGACAGGCTGTGGGAAACAACTTTAATAACGGTGTAACATCCGGAATGAGCCGGGCAGTAGCCACGGCAACAACGATGTCGGCATCTATTGTAGCAGCTATGCGGTCAGCGTCTGGCGGTGCATACAGCAGTGGTGTCTATATTGGGCAAGGGCTTGCAAATGGTATGCGGTCACAGATTGGGCCAGTTCGGAGCGCTGCTGCAGCTTTGGCATCCGCGGCAGAAGCGGCGATTGTTGCTAAGGCGAAGATTGGAAGCCCGTCAAAGGTATCCACAAAGCTGGGCGGTTTCTTTGGCATCGGCTGGGTAAATGGAATTTTGTCGAAGATGAAGGCAGCAAAAGCAGCAGCGGTGGATCTGATCAGCATCCCGTCTCTGGTTCCGGTTCCGGATATCGGTATGAATATTCGTAGCGGAGGCATCCAGGATCTGAACGATGACTATAACTACACCAGGACGGCGCGGTATACGATCATTGTTCCGGTGGAGATTGACGGGAAAGAGACAGCCCGGGTGACGGCGCCGTATACCCAGGAAGAACTGGATAAACTGGAAAAGCGGAATGCGCGGAAACAAGGACGCAGGTAAGGAGGAGACATGTACAAGTTTATTGACACAAATGAAACGCAAGAGACAGGATCCAGCCTTCCTGTAGAAGCGTTATCCATCAATGGACAATATATTGAGAATCTAATTTCCGGTTACCGGACACTTCATGTGTCCGGCCGGGAATTGCTGGGGAGCGAGATTTCAGACTTAGAGATTGGCAATTCAGACGGAAGCCGGTACCAGAGTAAAAAATATCTACCCAGAACAATCACGGTGACATATCAGCTGTTGACCGCCAGTGATGCAGCATTTCGGGCAGCATTTAATAAACTGAACCAAGTTTTAGATGTAGAAGAGGCGCAGCTGGTCTTTGCTGATGAGCCGGATATGTATTTTATCGGCACGAAAGCAGAGGTCGGAGAAGTAACACCAGGAAGCAATAAGGTGATTGGAGAAATTGAGTTTTATTGTACAGATCCCTTTAAATACTCTATGGAAGAGAAGGAGCTGACACCTGTCCTGGATGACAATTTAACTTTTGTAGTGGATTATGACGGGACCTATCCTTGTTACCCAAGGCTATCTGCGGAAGCGAACGGAGATCTTGGTTTTGTGGCATTTATAAATGAAAATGCAAAGATTATCCAAATCGGGGATCCAGAAGAGGCAGATAAAGAGACAGCAGATTTTTCCGAGGCGCTGGTGGATTATCAAATGCAGGATTATGATTCTGCAGACTGGACCTTGAATAAAGCAGTTCCTGTGGATGCGCTTAACAGCTGGACGCAGACGGGCACATTGGCGGTCAAGCAGGACGGGAGCCGTTATGTTCTGGCTCCGACCAGTTATGGCGGAGCTTCTGGATGGCACGGGCCCAGCATTACGATGCAGGTGCCGGCCGACTCTTCTGGTCATGCAGGAGCGAAGAACTTTACATTTGAATGGATTTGCAGTGTTGTAGCGGCAGATTATAGCCGGATGGGAGATGCGGAATTTCTTGTTACCGCAAAAGACAGCGGAGGCAGAAGATACAATCTTGCCGGTGTGGCTTTCTTTAAAACGGAGTATGGAACATTGAATGGTGCTATTGGAATGTACATTAATGGAAAGGAGATTGGGCTGATCTCGGCTCCGTTCATCGAAGGGAATGCGATTGTAGATTATAAGATGCACAGTATCCAAAAGTTTGGCAGCACGATCACGTTTAATATAGCCGGCCAGAAATATGAATATACCCGGCCGGAGTTTGAAGATGTCGAAGCTGTGGAGATCAGTGTAATTCTGGCGCAGTTACGTGGAAATCTTGGATTCTATAAAAATAATGTAGAATGGCTCCGGTTTACTTCCCACAGTGTTGCCGGGTGGAAGGATGTTCCCAATAAGCTTGCGGACGGCGATGTGGTAGAAGCAGATTGTCAGTCCGGTGAAATTTACTTTAATGGTGTTCCGGCGCCGGAATTAGGTGCGCTTGGGAATGATTGGGAAGATTTTCAATTACATCCAGGACAAAACCAGATTACATGTGCATATTCCAGCTGGGGAGAACAGCCGGATTTTAAATTGAAATATCGGGAGGTGTACATATGATCATATATTTTGCAGACAGAAAAATGAACATTCTTGGGCGTGCCAGTACAAATCTTCCAAAGGGGGTCCGGATCACGGATGATCTAAAAACAGAAGAAGTAGAAGTAGGCGTGAAGGTATTTGAATGTGATCTGTCCTATACATCCGGAAATCAGAAGACAATCAAGGAATGGGCGAAAGCCGGGAATTATATTCTTCGCAAGAATGGAGAAGAAACAGAATTTTATACGATCATCGATTCAGAAAATGATTCAAAGGACCGTATCATCAGTATTTATGCAGAAGATGTAGGACTGGATCTGTTGAATGAGGTGGTGGAGCCTTATGAAGCAGATCAGGCATATCCGATCACCCATTATATCGAGAGATTTTCCTATGACAGTGGATTTGAGGTGGGAATCAATGAAGTCAGCAACCTTTCCAGAAAACTGAAATGGGAGGGAGAAGAGACAGCGACGGCTCGGATTCTTAGTGTAGCAACTCAGTTTGATGCCGAGGTAAAATACCGTTTCGAGGTTAAAGGACTGACCATTACACACAAATATATTGATATCTATAAGAAGATCGGGATGGATACTGGGATTAAGCTTCGGTTAAATCGGGATATTGACCGCATTGTGACGAAAGAGTCAGTAGCGAACCTGGCAACGGCTCTTAATGTAAAAGGTGGTACCCCGGAAGGGCAGGAGAACCCAATTACATTAAATGGCTATCAGTATGATGACGGTGATTTCTATGTGGACGGTACGATGCTGAAGTCCAGGAAAGCCTTGGAGAAATGGAGTCGTTATCTGTGGGAAACGGGACCGGATGTAGGGCATATTGTCCAGCAGTATTCTTATGATACGACAAGCCAGTCAGAGCTTTGTAACCGGGCAGTCAGTCAGCTGAAAAAGATCTGCGACATGGAGGTCAACTATGAGGTGGATATCTCTGTGCTTCCCCAAAATGCGAAGATTGGCGACACTGTATATATTGTTGATGGGAAAGATCAAACGTATTTATCTGCAAGGATACTGAAATTAGAGACATCGGTATCGCAAAAGACCAACAAGGCTACTCTTGGGGAATACCTGATCCAGAGCAGGGGGATTTCACAGAAGCTAGAGGAACTGGCGCAACAGTTTCAGAATATAGCGGCTAACCGTATCATGTATACCTGGATTGTATATGCGGATGATGAACTGGGAACCGGAATTTCATTATACACAGAAGGAAAAATCTATATGGGTATTGCAGCAAATCAGTTTACGAATATTGTTGACTTGAGTGATCCATCAATCTTTGAGTGGTCTTTGATTAAGGGTGACAAAGGGGAGACCGGAGAACAAGGGCCACAAGGAGAGCAAGGTCCCAAAGGTGAGAAAGGGGACAAGGGTGACCAGGGAGAGCGTGGATTGCAGGGACTCCAAGGAGAGAAGGGGGACCAGGGAATCCCTGGGCCTGCAGGGAAAGACGGAGAAGACGGTACGGACGGAAAAACCAGCTATACCCATATTGCCTATGCTAACAGTGCAGATGGGCAGACAGATTTTTCTGTATCAGACAGCAACCGGGATTATATTGGTATGTATGTAGATTTTACGGCAACTGATAGTAATGATCCGGCTGATTATGCATGGAGCAAGATTAAAGGAGCAGACGGAGCTCAGGGAACACCAGGGAAAGCAGGCGAAGATGGAAAAACGCCATATCTCCATATCGCTTACGCTAATAGTGCGGACGGAACCAGTGGTTTTTCTGTTACAGACAGTGAAAATAAGTTGTATATTGGCCAGTATACTGACTATACAGCGGCAGACAGCACAGACCCTGTGAAATATTCCTGGACGCGTATTAAAGGGGAAACCGGAGCCACCGGCCCGAAAGGGGATAAGGGAGATACCGGAGCGCAAGGAGAACAGGGCGAAAAGGGAGATAAAGGTGATACCGGTGCGACTGGACCAAAGGGAGATAAAGGGGATGCCGGTGCTGCAGGGGTAGGGATTAAGTCTATCACGGAATATTATGCGGTATCAGCATCCAATACTACTGCACCGACCTCATGGAATACTTCTGTACCGACCATGACGACTACGAACAAGTATCTCTGGAACTATGAGCGGATTACCTATACCAATAATACCACCAGTGACAGCAAAAAAAGGGTGATTGGAGTATACGGCAACACTGGCGCCACAGGAGCAAAGGGGGATAAAGGTGACAAGGGTGATACCGGAAGTACTGGGGCGACCGGACCGAAAGGGGATACTGGAGCAACCGGGAACGGAATCAAATCCATCACCAATTACTATTTGGCCAATGCATCTTCCAGCGGGGTAACAACTTCCACTAGTGGGTGGACGACAACTATGCAGTCCACCAGTACATCAAAACGGTATCTATGGAATTATGAGAAGATCGCCTATACTAATGGCACTACGGTCAATACTACTCCTGTAATCATCGGGACACACGGGGCGACGGGAGCAACTGGAGCGACTGGACCCAAAGGTGAGCAAGGCGAAAAAGGCGATAAGGGTGATACCGGTGCGACTGGACCCAAAGGCGACACGGGAATTATTGTGTCTGCAACGGCACCGGCTTCCCCTGCAGTCGGACAACTTTGGCAGAGCGCTGCAGGTCAACCTATTAAAAGGTGGGACGGAAGCAAGTGGGTTATCCATTATCTTTCGGTGGAAAACCTGGATGTAGATGTATTGAGTGCACTGTCAGCAAACCTTGGTACTGTAACGGCTGGGAAGATTCAAAACAATAACAGTGCAGGTTATGTGGTCATTGACCTGGCTACCGGGGAAATCAAATCCTATAATGATACAGATCTGGCGACCTTACTCATAAAAGCAGGAAAATTTACTATGACCGGAAAGGATCCTAACACTATTTTAGTGGAGTTAGGCATCAGCCCTGAAGACGGATTTTCAGGAGTGGTTTCTAATAAGCGCATATCTATCCAGCCGAGTCCGGCTAGTATTGATGGAACGTCTACGGCGGACTTCGCATTAACACCGGAAGGGAAAACTGGGATACTGATGTACCAAAGGCTGTCCAATGTGCCTGAAAAGGTATACCGCGCATCTCTAGTAGTCAATCCTGGAGGGAATAACTATGTAAGAATATTTACAGAAGCACAGGCAAAATCAATTTTTGGAAATGATTTCCAATGTACAAGATTGACAGGTATGGCTATAAACGGAGACGCTGGGGCGAATAGTGCAAGGCTGGGTGAATTTCAATATTGGATAGGAGATGGGCTATATCTCTATTTCTGGACCAATTTCAATGGACCTTTCCGGGCAAACATTAAACTGGAATACGGCTAAAAGAGGTAAGATGCATGGCAAACAGGATCAGAGGGAGACCGTAACGGGTCTTATTTTTATTGCATAAAATAATATGGAGGTACAGTCCGATGTATATAAGCATTGAGACAATCATTACTGCGGGCAGTCTGATTGCGGCACTGGGTGTAATAGGCGGAATGTTGATTGCGGCCTATCGTTTTTTTAGAAAACCGGATGAACTGGAGCGCAGGATCGAGAAGATCCGAAAAATTCACGAGGATGATATCCGGAAGATTAACGAAGAACAGTGCCTGATCACATATGGCCTGCTGGCCTGCTTAAAAGGTCTCAAAGAACAGGGCTGCAATGGTCCGGTAACTGATGGTATCAATAAAATAGAAAAGCACCTGAATAAACAGGCGCATGATATGGAGGAATAGACTATGAATGTAGAAGTGTTAATGGAGTATGTTACTTATGCGCTGATCGCGATCGGCGTGCTAGCTTTTTTAGTTAGCATTATCACACAAGTGATCAAGGAAATGCCTGGATTGAAGAATATTCAGACAAACGCCGTGGCGCTGGTGATCGCTCTGATTCTGTGTCCGCTTGCAGTGGTGATCCTGTGCATTTATTTACAGATCGCAATCATGTGGTATTACATTGTCGGATCCGTGATCGCGGCATTTATCGTTTACCTGGTCGCTACTGGCGGCTGGGAGAAGGTCGCAGAGATGTGGAGCCGGACAAAGTATAATAAGTCAAAATAATAACCGGGGCGCTGATTGGCGCCCTATTCGTCTCGACGGAAAGGAGAGAGTTTTATGGCAAGAGTATTTATTATTGCAGGACACGGTGCAGGGGACCCCGGTGCTGTCGGGAATGGTTACCAAGAGGCAGAGAGAGTCCGGGCGTTGGCCAGCAGGATTAATGCCCTTGGTGGTGATAGTGTGATGTTGGGAGACACTTCAAGAAACTGGTATGCAGATAAAGGGATCAGTTCGCTTTCTATTCCCAAAGACTATCAGATTGTTGAGTTACACATGGATAGTAACCCATCGGCAAGTCCGCATGGAGGACATGTAATTATTTATTCGGGATATTCTCCAGATACCTATGACACAGCGCTGGCGAATTTCATTGGCAGTATACTCCCCGGACGGTCAAGCTTGATTGTTGGACGGTCTGATTTGGCAAATCCGAAACGTGCAGCTAACCGAGGGTATGGATATCGGCTTGTTGAATGTGGATTTATTACAAATGCAGGAGATGTAGATACGTTTAATTCACGTATGGACGAATTGGCTGCTGGTATTCTGGCTGCTTTTGGTATCGGATCAGCAAATGCAGGGTGGGTATTAGATGACACAGGATGGTGGTATCGAGATGCTGGCGGCGGTTATCCGGTATCCTGTTGGCGCCAGATTGGAAACGATTGGTATTATTTTGACGGCCGAGGTTACGCTGTTTCCGGACAGTGGCTCCAGGATGGAGGACATTGGTATTATCTTAAGGAAGACTGCCGGATGGTAACAGGATGGCGTAAGGTTGATGGAATCTGGTATTATCTGAATCCGCAGTCCTATTCGGGACATCCATTGGGAAGCATGTTAGACGGCTGGCAGTATATCGGTAATTACTGGTATTACCTGAACCCGAGATCCGGAGAAGAGATTCCGCACGGCGGCATGCTCACAGGGATGCTTGATGTCGGAAATCATACTTATTACTGCAGGCCGAAAGCAGACGGACATCCAGAAGGCAGTATGGTGACAGGCTGGCTGCAGATGGAGGACAGCTGGTATTACTGTAATAAGGATAACGACTGCCAGCCGGTAGGGTCAATCTTTAAGAACCACTGGCATGAAGAGAATGGGGAGCGGTATTATCTGAAGGATGATGGAAAAATGGCTTGTGATGAGACACTGGTCATTTCCGGAAAGGAATACAGCTTCGACAGCAGTGGAAAGCAGGTGTAAAACAATTCCCGGAGCCGTCAAAAGCCCCAGGAATCCTGAATATTGTACCATCTTTGTATTGTATTTCTTCCTATTAAAATCATTTCCACAGAAAACGGGATAAATCCTCGGTGCCGATGTCTGTCAGCGTTCCGGTGACTTCTTTATACGGCATGGTGTATCGCTGGGAAAGGTACCGCATGGATGCGGCCAGTTCGCCGTCAGGGCCACCGAACTGGCTGATGATGACCTGGGCCATCTTAGGATTGGTTCGGGTGATCTTTACCGGGTACTGCAGTCTTTTTTCATAATTCCACATAAATCAGCATCCTCCTTCCTGCCATGGCCACGGTTCGTTGATCCAGCTCCAGCGGTCCGAAGAGGCCGCGGCGGTATCGAGGGTCAGGGGGCCGTAATACTTTGCATATTCTTTTAGGGATTCCGCACGCTGTTTTTTCAAGGTGTCAAAATACTGCTGGGCTTCCTGGTGGTGCGGATGAGTATCCAGAAACAATTTGGTATCGTCTGCGGCAAAGCTGACCACATTGATCCAGTTTAACAACTCCCTGCGGCAGGGACGTTTACGCTCTTCCATTGCAGACACCTCCCATTCCCCGGAAAGGTTTATCCAGTTCTTCAAAAATAGTTCCACGCTGGAAGGCTTTCTCGGCTTTGTAGATGTTTCTCCATTCCTGCCAGGGGACATAGGCCATTGCCAGTGACATATCCGCCAGATCGCCATGATCCATGTCAGGGTTACAGATGTTTTCTGTTGGCAGAGGACAGCCGCCGACCTGGGGCATTGCCGGTGGATTTTGGCGCATACATCCGTTCTGACGCATTTGACCAGCTGTATGATATCGATAATTTGGCATCTGCCATGCTCCTTTCAGACAATCTCCGGTTATCCGGATCTTGTTCAGATACACTTTTCAATAATATTGTATGGATATGATGGAAAACTGTGCATATTTTCCGGCCTGTCGGCATATGGTTTCCGGCATTATTCCCTTGGCGGTCATTTCATTGGCAGCGAGGCAGATAAAAATAAGGGATTGACTCGGAAAGAGGCGGGATGCTATACTACGAATGTAAGTAACATAGGGACGTCCGTTACTGACGGATCAGTGGGTTACCACAGGGGAACGGAACGTCTTTGTATCAGCCGACCGTCTGGGCAGCATCTTCAGGGATGCTGCTTTTTTGTTGCCGGATTTCAGGTAAGACGCGCTTGATATGTGTTTTGCCGGGCTTCAAAAAAGCGGTTCCCGGGATGTCACACACAAAGAAGGAGGAAATACAAAAATGGTTACACAGTGGGAAGGGTTTAAGCCGGGAAACTGGCAGGAGACGATTGATGTCAGAGATTTTATCCAGAGGAATTATACTCCCTATACCGGAGATGGATCATTTCTGAAATCGGCGACTGAGCGGACGAAGGGGCTGCTCCATAAGCTGGAGAACCTGCTGGCGCTTGAGCAGGAATTCGGCGGTGTGCTGGACATCGATACCCAGACGGTAACGTCGCTTCTGAACTATAAGCCGGGGTATCTTGATAAGGAGAAGGAGATCATCGTGGGGCTCCAGACGGACCGTCCGCTGAAGCGGGGCGTCAATCCCTTCGGCGGACTTCGCATGACGAGAGAGGCCTGCCGGGCATATGGCTATGAGCTGTCACGGAAGGTAGAGGATGAATTTCAATACCGGACGACCCACAATGACGGTGTGTTCCGCGTATATAATAAGGAAACAAAAGCGGCAAGACACTGCGGGCTGATCACCGGGCTGCCGGACGCCTATGGAAGAGGACGTATTATTGGCGATTACCGGCGGGTAGCCCTTTACGGCATCGACTTTCTGATCGAAGAAAAGCAGAAGGATAAAGACCGTATCAGCATGGAAACGATGGATGTGGACCATATCCGCCAGTTGGAGGAGCTGTACCAGCAGATTAATTTCCTGGGGAAATTAAAGGAGATGGCGGCAATGTACGGCTTTGATATCAGCGGGCCGGCGAAGGACGCTAAAGAGGCAGTGCAGTGGCTGTATTTTGCCTATTTGGGAGCTATCAAAGAACAGAACGGCGCAGCCATGAGCCTGGGACGGACCTCCACTTTCCTGGATATCTATTTTGAACGGGATCTGGCAAGAGGGATCCTGACAGAAGAGCAGGCGCAGGAGATCATGGACGATTTTGTTATGAAGCTGCGCATGGCAAGGCACCTGCGGACGCCGGAATACAATGAGCTGTTTGCCGGAGATCCCATGTGGATCACCGAATCCATCGGAGGGATGGGAGAGGATGGAAGAACGCTGGTCACGAAGAACAGCTTTCGGATCCTTCACACGCTCTACAACCTGAAGCCTTCTGCGGAGCCAAACCTGACGGTGCTTTGGTCCGCCGGCCTTCCGGAGAATTTTAAAACCTATTGTGCCAAGGTTTCCTGTGATACCGATGCGATCCAATATGAAAATGATGATCTGATGCGGCCGAAATTTGGAGACGACTATGGGATCGCCTGCTGTGTGTCTGCTATGAGGATTGGAAAAGAAATGCAGTTTTTCGGCGCGCGGGCAAATCTTGCGAAACTGCTCCTGATGGCCTTAAACGGAGGAAAGGATGAGAAACAGAACATGCAGGTGGGACCGGAGCATGAGCCTTATCAGGGAGAATACCTGGATTACGATAAAGTAACTGAGCTCCTGAGCATCTATCGGCCGTGGCTTGCAGCTATGTATGCCAATACCATGAACGTGATCCATTATATGCATGATAAATATGCTTATGAAAAAACGCAGATGGCGCTCCATGACACAGAGGTACACCGGTTCATGGCGTTTGGAATCGCAGGCTTAAGCGTCCTTGCAGACTCTCTTTCGGCGATTAAATACGCAAAAGTCAGATGCATCCGTGATGAAGAGACCGGGCTGATCACAGACTATGAGGTGGAGGGAGAGTATCCGGCCTACGGAAATGATGACGACCGGGCGGACAGTATCGCTAAAGAGCAGGTAAAGCTGTTCTATGAGGAGTTGAAAAAGCAGAAGCTGTACCGGGATGCAGAGCCGACTCTTTCCATCCTGACCATTACTTCTAACGTAGTCTATGGGAAGAAAACCGGGGCAACGCCGGATGGAAGAAAGGCCGGAGAGCCGTTTGCACCCGGAGCGAATCCTATGCATGGGAGGGATAAAAGCGGAGCGTTGGCGTCTTTAAATTCCGTGGCAAAGCTTTCCTATGATGACTGTAAGGACGGGATCTCCAATACCTTCTCTATCGTGCCGCAGGCCATGGGGAAAACGGAGGAAGAGAGGCTTGCCAATCTGACGGCGGTGCTGGACGGCTATTTTGCACAGATGGCGCATCACCTCAATGTAAATGTGCTCAACCGTGAGCTTTTGGTAGATGCATACCATAATCCGGAAAAATATCCGAACCTTACGATCCGGGTGTCCGGATACGCAGTGAATTTCCATAAGCTGACAAAAGAGCAGCAAAAAGAGGTGATTTCCCGTACGTTCCACCAGAGGATGTAAATGTGAAATCTGATTTGGCGGTTGCATTTTACTTTTATATCTGATTAAATATATACGATGGGAGTGTAATCAGATGAGTAAAACCAAACGTGTAAAACGAAAAAGGTCTAACGAAACCATTTATTTTGATTATAGTCTGCTGGCTGTCCTGATCTTTCTGGTCTGCTTTGGTCTGGTCATGTTGTATAGTACCAGTGCCTACAGTGCACTGGTGAATTACAGTGACAGTATGTATTATTTCAAGCGGCAGATTCTCTTTTGCATTGTGGGATTTATCGGTATGTATATGGTTTCCAGGATTGATTATCATTACTATATCAAATGGGCCAGGGGAATATATTTTGTAGCAGTCGTGATGATGGCGCTGGTGCAGACGCCGCTGGGTATCGAGGTAAACGGGGCCAGACGATGGATCAGACTGCCGTTCGGACAGCAGCTGCAGCCTGCGGAGATTACTAAGATCGCCGTGATCCTGTTTATTCCGGTGCTGATCTGCCAGCTGGGAAGAGAAATACGTACGCTGAAGGGTATGGGCCAGGTGTTTTTATGGGGTCTGGTGGCGGCAGGATGTGTATTTATCCTGACGGAGAATCTAAGTACCGCTGTCATCGTCATGGGAATTACCTGTGTAATGATCTTTGTGGTCCATCCACAGACCAGACCTTTTATAGCGGCTGCCGGTGCGGGACTGGTGCTGATCCTGGTCGGGGTACAGATCCTGGATGCAATGCTTTCTACGAGCGGGAATTTTAGACTCAGGCGTATTCTGGTCTGGCTGAATCCGGAAGAATATGCTTCAGAAGGCGGATATCAGGTTATGCAGGGGCTTTATGCTATCGGCTCCGGAGGTTTTTTTGGGAAAGGACTGGGAAACAGTGCGCAGAAAATGGTCATTCCTGAAGTGCAGAACGATATGATTCTTTCTATTATATGTGAGGAACTGGGAGTGTTCGGCGCCATTATCGTGTTGGTCCTGTTCGGGCTTCTTTTATTCCGGCTGATGTTTATTGCCCAAAATGCCCCGGATGTTTACAGTTCGCTGGTAGTGACGGGAATCTTTACCCATATCGCCTTGCAGGTATTGTTAAATGTAATGGTAGTGATCAACCTGATCCCCACCACTGGAATCACGCTGCCGTTCATTAGTTACGGAGGGACGTCGATCCTGTTTCTGATGGCGGAAATGGGAATTGCGCTTGGGATATCGGCGAAGATTAAGATTAAAGAATAAAAGCCTTTTCAATCCGGCATAATTATGTTATGATTAAAAATGTAGTATTCAAAACTACATATAATAGAAGTGGAAGACATGCTGTGAATTGTGAATAATTGCGTGCCGGGAGGTTGAAAATGAGTTATAAGATTATTGTGGACAGCTGCGGAGAACTGACAGAGGAAATGAAGGCATCGGGACATTTTGAAACTGCTTCTCTGCAGATAGACGTGGCAGGCCATCATATTATTGATGATGAGACCTTTGATCAGAAGAAGTTTTTAAAGCTGGTGGCAGAGTCTCCGGAATGTCCAAAATCATCCTGCCCGTCGCCGGAAAGATATATGGAAGGATATCACTGTGAAGAGGATAGAGTTTACGCCGTTACTCTCTCGGCGGAATTGAGCGGTTCTTATAACAGTGCTGTCCTTGGAAAAGAACTGTATCATGAAGAATATGGGGAAAAGGATATCTATGTATTTAATTCGCGCTCGGCATCAGTGGGAGAAACTCTGATCGCCATGAAAATCCGGGAGTGTGAGGAAAAGGGCATGGCATTTGAAAAGGTCGTTGAGACGGTGGAAGCCTATATCCGGGAGCAGGACACCTATTTTGTACTGGAGACACTGGATATCCTGAGAAAGAACGGACGGCTGACAGGTGTGAAGGCGGTGGTTGCCACTGTTTTAAATATTAAGCCGGTTATGGGTGCGACAGAAGCGGGAACGATCTGCCAGCTGGGCCAGGCAAGGGGAATAAAGAAGGCGCTGGTGAAGCTGGTAGATGAGGTGGTGAAAAATTTAAAGAACCCAAAAGAAAAGGTGCTGGCAATATCTCACTGCAACTGCCGGAAACGGGCGGAATATGTGTGTGATATGCTGAAAGCAAAAGCACAGTTTAAGGATGTGGTTATTTTGGACACAGCCGGAATCAGCAGTATGTATGCGGCAGACGGAGGCGTAATAGTGGTTGTATAATTCCTGGGATTGTGGTAAAATACACTTCAGATGTAAACCAGAAGGAGTTAAGTGACATGAGTCAGGAAAAGGTAGATAAATATAAGAAAGAAAAAGCAGACCGCAAGAAAAATATCAAAAAGCAGAAGCTGCAGAATGTGGCACGTAAGTGTGTGGTGGGGGTTATCGGTATCGCGCTGATCGGGTGGATCGGATACTCCGCATACGACACATATCAGTCGAATCGGCCGGTAGACGAGGTTCAGATCGATTATACGGCTATGGATGAGCTGCCTCAGGAACTTGCAGCTGCACAGGAAGCGGATGCGGCCGCAGCAGAGTAAAAATGCGAAAAGTCAACTGTCGTACGGAAACGTACGGCAGTTTTTGATTGGGGACGTACACCTTTGCAAAAGGTGTACGTCCCCAATCGCGTTTGCCGGTGTCCCCAATCGTCAAATCCCCTGTCCCCAAAAGCAACTATTTCACAAAAAGGGGTTGAAATCAGAGAAAAAGTAGTTTACAATGGGGTCAAGTGGTAGAAAGTGGTTGAAAGTGGAGCTAAGTGGTAGAAAAGTGGTAGCCACTTGGGAGAAGGTGAAGTTCTATGTTGAAAGGAGAGTACAGTCATAATATTGACACGAAAGGGAGACTTATCATTCCTGCGAAGTTTCGTGACGATTTAGGGGAGCATTTCGTCATTACCAAGGGAATGGAGAACTGCCTGTATGTATATCCGGAAGACGAATGGGCCACCTTCGAAGCAAAACTGAACGCCTTACCGACCACCACCGACAAAAAAGCACGTGCATTTGCGTACTTCTTTCAAGGCGCAGCAACTGACGGAGACCTTGATAAACAAGGCAGAACACTCATCCCTGCGAACTTAAGAGAATTTGCACAGCTGGATAAGGAAGTTGTGTTTATCGGTATGGGGAAGCGTGCCGAGATCTGGGACAAGCAGAGATGGATCGAAAAGAATACTGAAGTGGAAGAGAACATTGAAGATATTGCATCGGATATGGAAGCCAGCGGATTCAGTATCTAAGAGGGAGAAGATATGGGATTCGAACACAAATCAGTATTGCTTGAAGAAACGATCAATGGACTTAACATCAGGCCGGACGGCACTTATGTGGACGGAACGCTTGGTGGAGGCGGACATGCTTATGAGATAGCAAGACGCCTCAGTGACAAGGGGAGTATTATAGGAATAGACCAGGACGCGGCAGCCATCGAGGCTGCAGGCATCCGCTTAAAAGACTTCGGGGAGAAGGTCACGATAGTCAGGAGCAACTATTGTGAAATGAAGTCGCGGCTCCATGAATTGGGAATTGACAAGGTCGATGGAATCATCCTTGATCTGGGCGTATCATCTTATCAGTTAGATACGGCAGAACGTGGATTTTCCTATCGCGAAGATGCACCTCTGGATATGCGGATGGATACACGTCAGACTATGACGGCCAGGGACATCGTCAATGACTACAGTGAAATGGAGCTTTACCGTGTGATCCGGGACTACGGGGAGGATAAGTTTGCGAAAAATATCGCCAAACATATCGTAGCGGCACGCGGTAGGGCAGCCATCGAGACCACAGGACAGCTGACACAGATCATCCGGGAATCTATCCCGATGAAGTACCAGAAAATGTCCGGGCATCCTGCAAAACGGACGTTTCAGGCGATCCGTATCGAACTAAACAGGGAATTGGATGTGTTGAGGGATTCTCTGGACGATATGATCGATCTTCTGAAACCGGGCGGAAGGCTGTGTATTATCACCTTCCATTCGTTGGAGGACCGGATTGTCAAAAGTGCGTTTCGAAAGAATGAAAATCCATGTACATGCCCGCCGGATTTCCCGGTGTGCGTATGCGGAAAAGTATCAAAAGGGAAAGTGATCACCAAAAAACCGATCCTTCCCAGTAAAGAAGAGCAGGAGTATAACAGCCGTTCAAAAAGCGCAAAGCTTCGGATTTTTGAACGGGCATAGATGTAATTTTTGAAAGGGGCACGTATTCATGGCAGCAAGGCGGTCATACAGCAGAACAAATACCAGATATGCACAGACAAGAAATACGGACAGAAGTGTGTCCGGAATGTACGTATATGGAAATACAGTGACAAAGCCGGCA
>OGYQ01000822.1_pt1 | contig 23681 bp, 20 predicted proteins | sample 1576641 | NCBI WGS metagenome assembly OGYQ01 (sample SAMEA3541476, study PRJEB24748) | human gut metagenome | biome: human gut; feature: human-associated habitat; material: faeces | place: China | collected 2012 | reverse complement strand
TCAACCCCATGGCGGGCTGCCTGCCGATGCTGCTCACCATGCTGGTGCTGTTCGGTTTCCTGGGCGTTGTGTACTACCCCGTGCATTACATTTTCGGCGTGTCGGACGCCGCCGTGCGGGAAGCCTGCCAGGCGCTGGGCCTGGCTACCGCCAACGCCACCACCATGCAGACCTCGCTGATCCAGGCCATCCACAACGGCGCGGTGATCGATCCTTCCATCATCTCCGCCGACGTGGTCAACGAGATCAAGAACTTCAACACCGTGTTCTTCGGCATGGATATGTGTGATATCCCCGGCTTCAACCTCTCGCCCATCGCCGTCTTCCCCATCGTCGCTGCCGTGACGATGATCCTGAGCTACTTCATCAACCAGAAACTCTCCGGCATGGGCGCCCAGATGCAGGGCAGCATGAAGATCATGATATGGGTTACGAACCTGATGTTCGTCACCTTCTGCTTCAATGCCCCCGTAGGCTTCTCGCTGTACTACGGCGTTTCCAACCTGTTCCAGATCGGCCAGAGCTTTGTGACCTATAAGATCTACAGCCCCGAAAAATTCAAAGCCCAGTACGAGGCGGAACTGGCCGCCAAACGTGCCGAGAAAAAGAAGAAAAAGACCGTGACCGTGGAAGAAAACGGCAAGACGGTCACCAAGGAAGTCACCAAAGGGGAGGAAAACAAACTCCGCCTGGAGATGGCCCGCAAACGCGAAGCCGAACTGTATAAGGATGAACGGACAACCCCGTTGCAGCATTAAAAAGGAGGGAGAAGCATGCGCACCATTGATATGAGTGCCCGCACTGTGGAAGAGGCCGTGGAGGCCGCCTGTGAAGCGCTGGGCGTGGATCGTGACGATCTGAACGTCAGCTATGAAGTTCTGGAATTCCCTGCCCGTAAACTGTTCAAAACCATCCCTGCCAAGGTCCGCGTGACGGTGGAGGAACCCGAGGAAACCGCAGCTCCGGCCGCGGAAGCCCCGCAGTCCGCCCCGGCTGCCGAGGCGGTACCCACCCCGGCTCCCGTGGAAGAAGCGGCTCCGGTGGCGGAACCCGCCCCCCAGCCTGTGGAAAACGCGGAAGAAACCCCCGCTGCCGAACCGGCGGAAGCCGCCGAAGTGGCCCTGGACATCGACGCCGACCCGCGGCTGCAGGCGGCGGTGGACTACCTGACGCCCATCTTCAAGCTGATGGGCGTGGAGGACTTTGCCTTCTCGGCCCTGAAGAAGGGGGAAGCCACCATTCTGCGGGTCACCGGCACCCACATGGGCGCCCTGATCGGCCGCCGCGGCGAAACGATGGAGAGCCTTTCCTACCTGGCCAGCCTGGTGGTGAACCGGATGGAAGGCCCCTACGTGAAGCTGGGCCTGGACGTGGGCGGCTACCGCGATAAGCGGGAAGAGGACCTGGCAGCCCTGGCCCGCCGCATTGCGGACCGTGTGATCCGCACCGGCTGCTACTACGAGATGGAACCCATGAACCCCTACGAGCGGCACATCATCCATACCGCCGTGGCGGACATCGAGGGTGTGCGCAGCGAGAGCAAGGGCGAAGGCCCCAGCCGCCGCGTGGTGATCTATTCCACCGACCCCAATGCCAGCAACCTGCCCGACCGTGACAACGCCCGCAACGCCCGTGGCGGACGCCGGGACGGCGGCCGCGGCAATCGTCGGGATGGCGGACGTGGCGGCCGTCGGGATAACCGCGGCGGCCGCGGTGGACGCGGCCCCCGCCGTGAAGGCGGACGTTTCGGCGGTCCCCGTTCCAGCGTACCGGGCCGTGAATTTGTCGATACGCCCCGTGATCCCAACGCCCAGCCCATGGCGCCCAAGACCACGGAACGCATCCACGACGGTGACGATTTCGCCTTCGGCAAGATCGAACTGTAAGGTCGTATTCTTTTCTTGAAAGAAAAGAAACAAAAGAACTTTCAACCAAAAACCTCCGCAGGGTGGAAAACCCTGCGGAGGTTTTTTATTTGGAAAACGGCGTCCGGTTGTGCTATAATAAAAGAAGTTTTCAACAAAGATGTGGAAAACTCTGCCCGGCCGGGGCGGAGGAAAGGAGAAAAACCATGAAACTTTCTGCAAAACTGGCTGCACTGAGCCTGACGGCGGCATTGCTGCTGACAGGCTGCGGAACGACGATCACGGGGGTGACGTTGTCGCTGCCCGATACCATGGAGCGGGGCGCCACGGCGACAGCCACCCCGGAGTATGCCTACAGCGGCGCCACGCCGGAACAGGCAAAGGCGGAAGAACTGGCGGATAAGATGGGATTGAGCTATTCTTCCAGCGACCCCGGTGTGGTAATGGTAGATGCCGACGGCAATCTGGTGGCGGTGAGCGCCGGCACGGCAGAAGTAGCCCTTGCCAGCGAGGACGGCGCGCTTTCCGCCAGCGGGGTCATCACGGTGGTAGTCAGCCCCACGGGTCTGACGATGCCCGAAACCCTGACGCTGACTGAAGGCGGCGAAGCCCAGTCCGCAGCAGCCACCGTGGAACCGGAGGACGCCACCGACAAGACGGTTACTTACACTTCCTCGGATGAATCGATCGCCACCGTGGATGCAGCGGGCAACGTGACGCCGGTTGCTGCAGGCGAAGCCACCATCACGGCAAAGCTGGGCGACCTGGAAGCCACGTGTGCGGTGATGGTGGAAGAAAAGGAACCCGAAGAACCGGAAGAAGCCCCCGCGGAAACCCAGACCGCGCAGGATCAGCAGGAACCGTCCGCCGCCGGTGCCGACAACAGTTCGGAAGCTCCAGCCGCCAGTACGGCTTATGGAGCAATTCCCTTTAGTCTGGCAGCGGGGACGCAGGAATGGTGGCATATTGATTCCACCGATGATGCGTATTGGGCTACGTTGGAAAACATCAATGCCTATCGAGCTGCGGTAGGAGTTGCCCCGTTGACGGTGGATTCGGGTATGTCCAACATCGCCTATCAACGGACGTTGGACATGGTTCGTTCCGGCGTTATGAGCCACGACGGCTACCAGACGGCAGAGATCATTGCACAGAACTACAATTCTGCCCAGTCAGTGGTGGATGCCTGGGCGGCCAGCCCGGGACACTACGCAGCCATGACTGATCCGAATTACACGGTTTGCGGCATTGCCTGTGAATTTGAAGAGGGCGGCGCCACCTACTGGTGCGTCACGCTGGGCTGATACAAAAACCGCAAAGAGCCGGGAGTGAAAACTCCCGGCTCTTTTTCCACAGCACGGTGGAAAACTTTAAGAAAGAGAAAAAGGTTACAGAAAAGGTAAGCGGCAGCCGGGTGCAATACAAAACTCTTGCCAAAAACCGGCAACTGTGCTATGCTCAAATCAAATACATAAGAAAGGAAAAGGTACAGCCAGAATGCGCATTCGCTAAGGATTTCACACAAACAGGATGCTGAAATGCAGAAGGGGTCTTGGACCCTTTGTTTGTGCTGGAACCGGGCGGATATTGCTGGGCCTTTCCTTTGCAGGGTAAGGGCCTGGAAATGTGCGGCGCTGTGCGTTTCCGGGCTTTTTTGTGTCCCAACCGCCCTCCGGCGCCTTCTGCAAGGCAAGGGAGGTATTTTTTATGTCCAAAATTTTGTTATCTGCAAACCATATTGTCCACTATTTCGGGGAGCGTAAAATCCTGGATTTTGAAAAACTGACCGTATACGAAGGGGACCACATCGGCATTGTAGGGACCAACGGTGCAGGAAAAACCACGCTTTTGAATATTTTGTCCGGGGACCTGATCCCGGAGGAAGGAAGTGTGATCCGCACGGTGCCGGTACGCTATTTCAGGCAGTTTCGGGATAAGACGGAAAACCCGGACCCGCAAAGCTGCCGTAAACTGGGGCTGGCGGGAAATCTTTCCCATGAACATCTCAGCGGCGGAGAGAGGACCCGTTTGGGACTGGCCGCCCTGGGCAAAGATCCTGCTTTGATTTTTGCGGATGAACCCACGGCCAATCTGGATGCCGAGGGGGTGGCGATTTGCTGCCGGATGCTGGAACAGTGTTCTACGCTGCTGCTTATCAGCCATGACCGGGCGGTGCTGGACCGTCTGTGTACCCGCATCATCGAGGTAAAGGACGGGCAGATTCATTTTTACACGGGAAATTTTACGGCGTACCGCGAACAAAGAGAGCAGGCCTACCAACGGCAGCAATTTGAGTACCAGCAGTACCGTTCGGAAAAATCCCGGTTGGAGAAGGCGGCCCGCCAGCGGAGCCAGGCCAGCAAAAGTATCCGAAAAGCACCCGGACGCATGGGAAATTCCGAAGCACGCCTTCACAAACGGGCAGCGGGAGAAAAAATGGAAAAGCTGGACAATGCCCGAAAAACGATCCTATCCCGCCTGGAACAGCTGGAAGTAAAAGAAAAACCGCAGGAAATCGCCCCGGTGCGGATCGATTTTTCCCTGACAGACCCGCCCGCCAACCGGGAGATCGTCACGGGCGAAGGAATAACCTTCCGCTATGGAAAAAACCTGATTTTTGAAAATACTTCCTTCTCCCTGCCAAAAGGGAGCAAAACGGCCCTGGTGGGACCAAATGGTGCAGGAAAAACCACCCTCATGGAGATGATCTGGTCTGGTGCTTCGGGCATACGGATGGCTCCCAAAGCAAAAATCGGGTATTTCAAACAAAGTCTGGATACGCTGGATCTGAGCAAAACGGTTTTGGAGAATGTGATGGAAACCTCGGTCCAGAGCGAAAATACCATGCGTGGTATCCTGGCCAGGCTGTTGATTCGCCGGGAGGATGTGTATAAAAAAGCGGGGGTCCTGAGCGGCGGGGAACGGGTCAAACTGGTTTTTGCAAAGCTGTTCGGTTCCCCGGCTAATCTGCTTTTGCTGGATGAGCCCACCAATTTTCTGGATATGCCTGCCATCGAGGCCCTGGAAACCATGGTGAAAGACTATGAAGGAACCGTGCTGTTTGTTTCCCATGATCGGGCTTTTGCCGATGGATGCGCCACCCGGATTTTACGCATCGAGGACAGAAAACTGATTTCCTTTGACGGAACTCTGACCGATTGGGAGAATAAGCAGCGGGAGGTTCAATCCGCCAAGAAGATGGACCGGGTCCTTCTGGAACTGCGCCTGGCAGAGGTGATTTCACGGCTGTCCACCCCCAACTGCCAGAATAAAGAGGAACTGGAAAAAGAATTCAAACGGCTGGTTACCCAAAAGAACGAACTGTAAAGGGTAAAAAAGCGCCGGCAGATACTTCCCTTGATGATACGGGAATCTCCCGCGGGCACGCCCCGTACCGGGCGCGGGTACCCCGGATCGGTCAGCGCCCCTTGGGCGGGGCTTGCTCTCTGCGACCCGCGGCCCTGCTCCGGCTCCCTGCATCCGCCGCAGGCGGGAGCAAGCATTTTTTAATGTCAACATTCAAAAAAGAGGACGAAAGCATTCAATGGCTGCTCTCGTCCTCTTTCTGTTGTCGGGTTTCTATGTTGTCAAAAAGTGGGCTGTTCCAGAATTCCCGAAAAGGAATATCCAACCCCACGCACAGGCGGGCAATAAGTTCCGTAGAAGTGTTTTGTATCGTGGCATACGGTTTGACCGTACGCTTCAACACGCTGGGAGCAATGCCGGACCGTTCTGCCAATTTATTGATGGTCCACTTTCGATCAGCAGCAAGTTCCAGAATCCGTTGATTGATTGCCTCTTGCAAAAGCATGGCCTGCTCCTCCCCCTATAATGTATGTTTACCATATTAGTTTAGGGGTTTGCAGCCTCAAGAATCGTGCTTATAAGCACGATTCTTGTTGAAAAAGAATGTGCTTGGTTGTATAATAAAAAATATGACCGGTTGGGAGGGGGCTGCCGCGCAGCGGTAGGCTCTGTCCCCAGCCCTCATCCTTCGGTGAAAATGGTAAAAATCAAAGCCGCTGGGCCTTGGCAAGACCGGCGGCGTAGCGCAAAAGAAAAAGGAGAAACGCAGTATGAAAATTGTACGCAGCATGGTTTCGCGTTTGCTCGCCCTCGGGACGGCAGCAGCGCTGGCCCTGAGCCTGACGGCCTGTGGGGTAGATATTAAAGGCATCGTACTCCCGCCCGATCTGGTGATGGAAAAGGGAACCAGCCAGCAGCTGGAAATCCAGTACGATGGAGGGGATGAGGTCAGCACGGCAGAGATTGCTGAAGCGGCATCGAAGCTGACTTTTGAGTGGGTCAGCAGCGATGAAAACGTTGTGACCGTGGATGAAACCGGTTTGGCCACTGCAGTGGGCGCCGGCGAGGCGGATGTAACCGTGACCGCCAAGGAAAAAGACGTCAGCTCGACGACTCATATCAAGGTCGTGATTCTCCCCACTGGCGTGGAAGCACCGGCAGCCCTGGATTTGAAACTCAACGGCGAGGCAACCAAGGCGCTGGGTGCCAGGATGGTTCCCGAGGATGCCACCGACGTCAAGCTCGTTTACACGAGCAGCGATGAGTCGGTAGCGACCGTGGATGAGTCCGGTAATGTCACTGCGGTGGGCGTTGGCGAATGTACCATCACGACCATCATCGTGGCGGATACGACCTCTACGGCAGAGGACGCCGGTGTGGACAGCGAGATGCTGGTCGTTCCCGAGAATGCCAAGGCCGAAACCAAAGTCACCGTGGGCAAGGCAATCGAGTCCATTACGCTGGATTCCAAGGAAGGTGTTCTGAGCGTTGGCAACACGCACACCATCAAGGCAACCGTGTTCCCGGAGGACGCTACCGACAAGACCATTACCTGGAAGAGCAGCGATGAGTCCATTGCTACCGTAGATGCAGAGGGCAAAGTGACCGCCAAGAGCACCGGAAATGTGATTATTACGGCAGCCAATTCTGAGGGGAATGTAAGTTCAACTTACAATCTTACGGTAAAGGCAGTTACTTGCAGCTATTGCGGTCAGGCCGGCCACACCAGCAGCAACTGCCCGGTAAAAGCCGCTGACCAGCAGGCAGCCGCTCAGCAACAGGTTGCGGCGCAGGCCGCCGCCCAGCAGGCAGCCGAACAGGCAGCACAGCAAGCGGCCCAACAGGCCGCTGAACAGGCTGCCCAGCAGCAGGCACAGCAGCAGCAGCAGTCCGGCGGAGGTTCTTCCGGTGGCAGCACTCCTGCAATCGGCTCCAGCGGCTTCGACGAACACCTCGGTAGCTGGTCGGTAACTGAAAGCCATGACTGGACGCAAGACAACAGCTGTGGTTCAGAAGAAAATTCTGTTGCCGGCGAGTGGTAACCAAAAAATTTTGGGGACGGTTCCTATTCATAAGTAACGAGCATTAAGAAAAAGGGGACGGCGCAGTCGCATGATCTGCTCCGTCCTCTTTTGATTTTTCCTCGTTAAATACTTTTAAACGATGGAATCCGCTGAAGTGGCGGGTTCCATTGTGACCCGGTGCAGCTGACGATTCCGGATGACCCTTGCGCCGATATAAAACAACTGAAACCGGTAGAGGTCGGAATAAGGGGGGCATTTACCATCTTCTGCTCCCGGTACGGTACCAACGTATGGCACAAGAAGCTACAGATAAACAAATCCCCCTGATTGCAGGCTCTTTAATTTCCTGCATCAGGGGGGAAGGCAAGTTCCTTGTGCGTGCTTGCGAACTCGATTCAGATATTCTGCTTAGATGTGTAGATATTTTTTACGCCTGCTGGCGGCTTGCCAGTTCGTAGAACAGACCGTGCTGCTTCATCAGCTCATCGTAGGTGCCGCACTCCTGTACGGTCCCCTTGTTCAGTACGATGATCCGGTCGCAGTGCATGATGGTGGAAAGGCGGTGGGCGATGACGAAGCGGGTGGCGTGCAGTTTTTCCAGGCTCTCGGTGACCTGGCTCTGGGTTACGTTGTCCAGCGCGCTGGTGGCCTCGTCAAAATAGATGATCTTGGGTTTTCCCACAATGGCGCGGGCGATGAGGATGCGCTGCTGCTGGCCGCCGGAGATGGTACCGCTGTCCTCGCTCAGAACCGTATGCAGTCCCATAGGCATTTGTTCAATGTCCCGCTCCAGTCCCACATCGGCGATCACCTGTTTGACCTGCTTCATTGTGGCATTGGGGGCGGTGATAACAATGTTTTCGTAGATGCTGCCGCTGATCAGGTTGCCATCCTGCAGCACTACGCCGAACTTTTTGCGCAGTTCCCGTTTGTCGATACCGTCTATGTCACGGCCGTCGTAGAAGATCTTGCCGCTCTGGGGCTTTTCAAAGCCCAGCAGAAGTTTGAGCAGGGTGGATTTGCCGCAGCCGGAAGGGCCGACAACGCCGATGTACTCACCGGGATGGATGTGCAGGGAAAGATCTTTGAGAACGGGCGGGGCGTCCTTGCTGTAGGAGAAAGTCACGTTGCTGATTTCGATGTCGCCGGTCAGGTCACCGGGCAGTTCGGTGTCTGCCTCGATTTCGGGGACCTGTTCCAGCATGGGTTTGACGCGGCGGTAAAGCGGCACCACATCGTTGACCGTCAGGATGCTGGAAACCGCCTGCAGCATGGCACTGGAAAAGGAGCCGAAGGCCGCCGTGAAGCCCATGAAGGCGCCGACCGATAGTTTGGCGTTGTTTTTGATCATCAGGTAGTACAGCACAAGGGAAAAGACGCTGGTCATGGCGGTGGAGATCACGGTGACGAAGTTTTCCAGCTTTTCCTTGGAGATGGAAACCCGCTTGGAGTCGGTATAGGGCTTCAGGTATTCGTACAGGGCGCGCTCCTCCACACCGGCAATGCGCAGTTTGTCGATGCCGCTGAGGAGCTGGTACAGGCGGGAACTGATCACGCCGTCCAGGTCCAGCAGCCGGGCTTCGTAGCGGGTCTGGCGCCAGCCCAGCAGGCCGATCAGCAGCATGGTGAGGGCGAGCATTAACAGGCTGAACCACGAGAGGGTGGTCGAATAGCTGAACATCCGCCCCAGGTACATCAGGGAAAAGAGGGCGGTAAGCCCAGTGGTGAGCAGCACCTGCACCGCTGTCTGGAAGATGGTGGCCAGGGACATAACGCGCTGCGCCAGGTCGGCGCAGTCATAGTTGCGAAAGAAACTCTCCGGCATATTGAACACCCGGTCGTATGCAGCAGATTGAATGCTGTATTTCATGGTGCTCATGCTGCGAAAGGTGGCCAGATTCTTGACGATGGTGAAGGTGATATTGCCGGTGGTGCAGGCCAGAACGACCCAGCAGACCTGCAGCAGGCCGCTGGAATCGCCCATGGGGATGAACAGATCGTACAGCTGCTCATTGATATAGGGCAGCAGCAGGCCGATGGCAGTGCCCACCAGCGCCAGGAGCAGAAAGGTCAGGATGTCCCGGGGGTAGATGTCCTGCAGACCGAACCGCACAATGTCCTTCAGGCTGAGGCTGCGTGCCGGGAAGGGGCGGTAGATCATCTGTGCCTGGGGCTTGAGGGTGGCTGCCAGCTGCGGCGTGACCCGCACGCTTTCGCCGGTGGCCGGGTCATAGCAGCGGTAGCGGGTGGGGCCGTCCGGCAGGCAGGCCACGGGCTGGCCGTTCTCGGCGTAATAGGCCAGGATGGCGCCGGAATCGTGGACATACCACTTTTCTTCCAGAAGGATGTCCCGGGTGATAAAATGGGACAGCCGTGCCACGTCGTTTACGGTGAACTGGCGCCCGCTGCTGGCAACAACCGAGTCCAGCGGGATGATGGGAATGTGGCGCACATCACAGATACGTGCCAGGGCGTCGTACAGGCCGTTGCCGGTGGGCTCATGGTCACCGTGCCGCTGCCTGGCAGGGCGGAACAGATCGAAGATGGTTTCCAGATTGCGGGTGCGCACCCGGGCATACTCCTGCCCGGCAGTATACAGGTTGCGCAGTTCCTTGGTCAGGCGCAGCTGGTATTCTTCGATACAGCAGTTTTCAAATTCCTCGAATTCCACGCTGCGCATTTTGGCCCGGCGCGCAAAGTCCTTTTTCTCCTCATCGGACAGGGGTTGGTTGTACTGGCGCAGTTCGGCCGTGTCCACAGCCACCAGCCCGAAACACCAGGTACACATTTCGTCGTCATCGTAGCTGTATGGCGCATCCTGGCACAGGGCGGGAATGCGCTCCCCGGGCTGCGCTTCGTACAGCAGGAACCGGCGGTCCGCATGGCCTGCCCGCATGGGAAGAATGTAGACAAGGACCTTGCCGCTGAGAATTTCAAAGTGGGAATCGGGCAGCATGGTATATCGGATGGTACCGCCGTGGAGATGGACGGTTTTCGCTTGACTTTGCATCGACATCATGCCACCTTTCCTTAAATATTACGAATCAGAGTCTGATAGACGCCCGGCTGGTTTTTCAGTTCCTCATGGGTGCCTCGCTGCACGATCTTGCCGCGGTCCATGACGATGATCTGGTCACAGTCGCGGATGGCCGACAGACGATGTGCCACGATGATGCAGGTGCAGCCGCGCCGTTTGATGTTGTCCACGATCTGTTTTTCCACCAGCGGGTCCAGTGCGCTGGTGGCCTCGTCCATGATGAGGATGCTGGGCGAGGTGACCAGGGCCCGGGCAATTTCCAGCCGCTGGCGCTGGCCGCCCGACAGATTGGTGCCGCCCTCGGTCAGAACATAGTCGTAGGCGCCGGGCAGCTGGGTGATGATATCGTGGATGCAGGCATCCTTGGCGGCGCGCACCATATCCTGCTGCAGCACCGTCTTGTCCCACAGCGTCAGGTTGTCCCGGATGGTGCCGGAAAACAGTGTGATTTTCTGACTGACCGTAGAAACACTGCAGTTGAGGATTTCCGGCGGAATCTGGTCATGGGGAATGCCGTCCATGAGGATCTGGCCGCTCCAGGGGGTGTACAGGCCGCTGATCATCTTGGCGGCAGTGGACTTGCCGGAACCGGACGGCCCCACAAAGGCGATGGACTGCCCGCTGGAAAGCCGGAAGCTGAAATGTTCTACCAGCGGCGGTTCCAGGATGCTGTAGCCGAAGGAAAGGTCCTCCAGTTCCACCGACCCGGACAGTTTGCGCTCCATAGGAACCAGTTTCTTGCCGCTGTGGTACTTCTGGTCGGTGCGGTATTTCATGATGTCTTCCACCCGGCTCATGTCGGCCTTGAGGGTGTGGATGCGCTGGACAAAGCTGACCAGCTTGTTCACCGGGTCGATGAAAGAGCTGAGCAGGGAACTGAAGGCCACCAGCATACCGGCAGTGATGTCGCCGCGAATGACCAGCAAACCGCCGATCATGACCACAAGCACGTCGGCGATCTCGTCGGTTACCTGGGGGATGGCGTTCACGATCTCCTGCAGTTTGCCGTTTTTCTGTTCCAGCGTCACATTCTTGGCATAGTAGCCCAGAATGCGGGAAACATACTGGCTCTCGGCGCCGCTGGCCTTGAGGGTGCTGGTGATGTTCAGGCCGGCATAAACCGCGCCCACCAGTTTGCCCTGATCCTGCTGCAGTTTCATGGTGGTGCCGGCCAGTGCCTTGCCGCTGTACTGGATCAGCAGCAGGTTCAGCAGCACGCTGCCCACGCCGATAGCGGTGAGGATCGGGCTGTACACCAGCATGAGCAGCAGATAGAAGGCCGCCACAAAGATGTTCAGCACCGTTTCCGCCAGGTCGCCGGCCAGAAAGTCGCTGACGGCGTTGTTGTTGTCCACGCGGGAAGCCAGGTCGCCGGCATAGCGCTGGTCAAAGAAGGCGATGGGCAGCCGCATCAGGTGGGACAGGAACCGGTAGGCGGAAAGCAAGGCCATCTTGGTCTGTAGTTTGAGCAGTACGGCGCCGCGGTACCAGGTCAGAAACGCCTGGAACAGGATGGTGAAGGCCATGGCCGCCAGGAAAGCCGGCAGCCAGCCGGTGTTGCCGCCCAGCAGGATGTCGTCCACAAACACCTGGGAGAAGGTGGGCAGGACCAGGCCGGGCGCCACCAGGCACAGCCCCACCGTCACCAGCCCGGCCAGCGAGCCATACTGCCCCGCCAGCCGCTGGCGCACAAAGGAACCCATGGTGTTGGTCCGCCGGCTCTTCTTGAAGGCGTCGGTCTTCTCAAAGGTCAGTACGACGCCGGTGTAACATTCGTCCAGTTCCTCCATGGTCAGCTTGCGCCGGCCCATGGCAGGGTCATTGATGTAAGGGCTCTTGTTTTTGATCCCTTCCCACACCACAAAGTGATTGAAGTTCCAGTGAATGATGCAGGGCGGTTTGAGTTCCAGCAGGGCCTCCAGACTTTTGCGGTAGCCTTTGGCCTGAAACCCGAATTTGCGTGCCGCGCGCAGGATGTTCTTGGCGTTGCAGCCATCGCGGGAAACGCCAGTTTCGATGCGCATCTGTTCCAGCGGGATGAACCGCCCGTAATAGGCGCAGATCATGGTCAGCGAGGCGGCACCGCATTCGGTCGCCTCCATCTGGTAGACCGTAGGAGTTTTGGCGTATCTTTTTGTGCGTGTTGCCATGCTCTCACTCCTCCGACGGTTCAGATGCCAGCGACAGTTTTTCTTTCAGCAGCGGAATGACCATCTGGATGGGAGCTTTTCGCTCGGTGACGATGTCCACCGTGACCAGGGTGCCCTCGGCAATGAGGATGTCGGCAGCTTTCTTGCTGGACCAGTAATAGCCGCTGGCGGTGGTTTCATCAGTGCGCAGCGCACAGGTGACGGCAATCACAGGGCCGTCTTGTGTGAAACTGTTGACAAGCAGATCATCGCCCAGGGTGTTCTTCATCTGGGTGGTGCTGGTGACGTACTGGTCTACCGACAGCACCGTGGCCTCCATGTGCCCGTATTCCTGCTTGTTCAGGGTGGTGGGGTAGACCATGACCGTCATGCCCTCGGTGATCTTTTTGCCGCTGGTGAGCGGCACATAACAGACGACCACATTGCTGTCGGCAGTGTCCGCATTCGTGTCCGAGGAGAGCTTGAGAATTTCGCTGCCCTGGCTCACCAGGGTACCCTTGGAAACAGGAACTTCCACCACGGTGCCGCTCTGGTGGGCCACCAGGCGGGTCTTGTTCATGGTGCGCTGGGCCTGTTCCAGTTCGCTTTCCAGCGAGCTGATGAGCGCGCTGCGGGCGTTGTCAAACTGCTGCATCAAGGTGTTGAGCTGGGTGCCGGTGTTGGACTGCTCGGCCGCTATCTGTGCCTCCACCGAGGCAATGTTCTGCTCAAGGGAGGTAACTTCACTCTGCTTGGTGCTGTACTGGGTGCTCAGGTCGGAATATTCCGTCTGCTTGCGCTGCAAGTCCACGTCCGAGCTGCTTTTGGCACTCAAATACTCCTGATAGGCCTTTTGCTTTTCTTCGTAGGTGGATTTGGCACTGTTCAACGCATTCTGTGCGTCGGACACCGCCGTCTGGGCATCGGGATAGTAGTTGTTGATGAGGGCCCGGTTGGTGCCGCCCGCCTGGGAAGCATCGTTGAGGAAGGCTTCCCGCTGGCTATTGGCGTCTGCCAGCACGGTTTGCGCTTCGCTCAGGGCGGCTTTGGCGTTCTCCAACTCCCTTTTCAGCGTTTCGTTCTCCGGGTCGGCGTCAAGCTTTTTCTGGGCGTCATCCACCGCCGCCTGGGCGGTATTCACATTGTTCTGGGCACTGCTCACAGCGGCATCGCAGGTGTTCAGCCCGGTCACCGCTGCGTCATAGGCGGCCTGCATGGAAGAAAGAGTGGCCTGTGCACTGCTCAATTTGGATTTGGCTTCCTCGTAAGCGGAGGAGGCGTTGTTGTACTCGATTTCCACCGTACTGCCGTCGCTGTTGGCCCCGAGAGCTTCCTCATAAGCTGCTTTGGCCGCATCCAGCTGGGTGGAAAGGCTGGCCAGTTCCGCCGATGCCTGGGCATACTCCTGTTTCCACACACTCAGGCTGGTCATGCTCTGGCGCAGGGAGCTGTCCACGGAATCCAGGGAGGTCTTGATCTCCAGCAAGTCCCGCGTATCCGCATTGGAAACATCATCGGTGCTGGAGATTGTGATGGCCTCTGCGATCTGAAGACGCTCGGTCAGGTCGTCGATGGTGCTCTGGGTGTCACTGTCGGTGAGGGTGGCGATGACGTCGCCCTCGGATACGGTATCACCCACCGAAACCTCGATGCTGTTGATCACACCGGCTGCATCGGAATACACCGTGCCGATGCCTTCCCTGTTGATATAGATGCCATTCCCCTGAACGGTGACCGGCAGGCGGCCAACGATGGACCAGATCAGCGCGACGAGAATGATGGCACCGGCGCCGGCCATTGCCAGCCAGAAAGTGGGCGAAGTGACCACGATCATGCGGTCCAGCTGTTCCGGGGAGGACAGCTTCTCCAAAGATGATTTTCGATAAATACTGGCCATGATTATTCCTCCGGCAGAAATCCATCTTGTAGCAGAAATTTGTATATTTTTTGCAGGCTGCGGGTCAGGATCACCCGTACATTCCCATTGGTAAGTCCAAGCAAATCTGCAATCTCCTGGTTGCTTTTCCCTGCAAAATATTTCAGCACTACCACCTGGCGGGGACATTCGGATAACGATTGCAGCGCACGGTTCAGCGCACTGCGGGATTCCATGAGCTGTACCGCCTGCCGGAAGGCATCGCTGGCCGGTTCCGGAACCCCGGAGGCCTGCAGCTCTTCCAGACTGATGACCGGCTTTTTGTCCCGGTAGTGATTTTTCAGAAGGTTCCGTGCGATGCAGTAGAGCCATGCTCTCAGGCTGCCGGTTGCCGGATCGTAGTTATTCCAGTGTTTCCAGGCTGCGGTGAAGACGTTTTGGGTCAGGTCCTGGGCCGTTTCATACTGGCTGATATGGGCGTGAATATAATGAAAAATTGGATCGTACCATTCCTGATACACTGCTGCAAAAGTGTCGTCAGGGTTCCTGCATTCGGATGTATTGTACTGTTTCACTGCAGCCCCCGTTCCGCCCCGCCAAAAGGACAGGCTTGAAAAAAATCCAATGTTTGCGCAAAGATGCAGCTCTGTAGGAAAAACGTATATTAAAAGGTAGGCCCGCACAGGGGCTACCTGCGAATCGAGTTATTTTCCAACATGGAGCATTTTGAATTTTACCATATTCGACATAAAGACACAACAAAAATTGACACTAAAAACAGAAATGATCGATGAAAAAATTGTGTAAAAGTGTTCTTGAGCGCTGCATCGGTGCGCGGCACAGGGGATTCCCACAGCTGTGATTTCGGAGGAAAAGCCCCTTCCCTGCGATGCGGGCGGAAAAACAAAGCAAAAAAATAAAAGGAGGCTGTAACAAAAGCGCAGATCCCGTGTACATATAGGTTAAAAGGTGTAATGTTTGGGAAAGGGGGAGTCTTACCCTATGTCCTCATCAGAGTTTGTATCAGAAGACGAACGGCGCGTGTCCCAATTTCTGGAAAGCATGGCAGACAGCGAAAAGATGGGACCTTACGCAGATGAATTGTCTGCGACGATACAGGAATGCCTGAAAATTTTACCCGAAGAGCTGGATGACGATTGGTTAGAGGATGTGGCCGGCGGAATCAGCCGCCCTGCGTGGAAGCCTCCGGAAAAATTCCTCTGACCGCACAGGATGAGGAAAATATCCTGTAACAAAAGGGACGTTGCCGTGTATTAAGAACCAGAACGGTGGAAAGGAGCGAGAAACGTGGAAAACCATTTGGAAGAGCTAATACGGGATCCGGATTTTGTGCAAGCGTTTTTGCGGTGCCAGAACACGCAGGAGGCCAGCACACTGTTTGCAGAGCACCAAGTGGAGATCACGCTGGATCAGTTGCACGTGATCGTAAATCAACTGTCGGTCCTGCTCGAGAATGACGGCGAAATGAGCGACGAAGCACTGGAAAATGTGGCGGGCGGTCGAGCTTTCTCCGGGTTGCAGTTGTCCGCAGAGATGCGTGATCTGGTGCGCAAAAATCCACCGCGCTGGTTGTAGGTTCAAGCGCCGCACGAAGGCGCAAGAATAAATTTTCTATAAAAGGAGATTCGTAAATATGGAAGAAAAGATTCAAAAGCTGGTAGAAGACCAGGAGTTTGTCACCAAGATGCTGTCCTGCGAGGAGCCTGAGCAGGTGCAGAAGCTGTTTGCCGACAACGGCGTGGACGTGAGCCTGGAAGAGGTCAAGGCCCTGGGCCAGAGCCTCGCCACCATGGCGGAGTCCGACGGTGAACTGAGCGAGGACGACCTGGAAGGTGTCGCCGGCGGCTCCCTGCTGGGGGCTGTGTCCACCATTTTCAGCGCCGGCAAGCTGGTCAAGACTGTAGTGGATAACTGGAGCACCATCAAGAGCTGGTTCCGCCGCTGGTAATCTGCTTCCGGGATGACCGCTGTACACACAATCAAATGAAGGAAAGGATGTACTTATCATGGAAGAAAAAATCAAAAGTTTGATGTCGCAGCAAGAGTTCGTAGACAAGCTGCTGGCTTGCGAAGAACCCGAGCAGGTGCAGGCCCTTTTCGCAGAGAACGACGTGGAGTTGAGCCTGGAAGAGGTCAAGGCGATTGGCCAGGGGCTGGCTGCCATGTCGGAGTCTGACGGTGAATTGAGCGAGGACGATCTGGAAGGCGTTGCCGGCGGTGTTGCGGTTTCTACCATTCTGGGTGTCATCTCCGGTGCCATCACCGTTGGCGTTCAGATCACCCGCAACTGGAGCCGCATCAAGAGCTGGTTCCGTCGTTGGTAAGCTATCCCTAAGAATAGCCAGCGTATCCATACCCGCTTTGATACAAAGGGGTTTTCACCATGGAAGAAAAGATCAAAGCGTTGGTGGAAGACCAGGTATTTGTCAATAAGACGCTCTCTTGCCAGGAGCCGGAACAGGTGCAGGCGCTGTTCGCCGAGAACGGCGTAGAACTGAGCCTGGAGGAGGTCAAGGCGATTGGTCAGGGCCTGGCTGCCATGTCGGAGTCCGACGGAGAACTGAATGAGGACGATCTGGAAGGTGTTGCCGGCGGCTCTTTGAAGAGCATAATGAGTCAATTGGAGTATATTCTCCATGTCGACGCACCGAGAGCCCCCAGATGGAGCGACATTAAGCGCTTTTTCACCCGCTGGTAATCCCGCATCTTCCGCGTTCGACGGTATAATATCCTGAAAAGCAAGCAGGCCACTGGCATGCCGTATCCGGAAAATCCGGCGGTAGAACCGTGGCCTGCTTTTTTGTGTGTAACAAACAGAAGTCATGCCGTGTATATACACAAAGAAAGAGTAAACTTGCGAAAGGAAGTGGTACCATGCCCGCAAAAGATATGGGTCCCGCCTATCAGGCGGCGGCGCTACAGTGTTTGGACTGCGGGACTGCAGCCTTTACCGGCAGCCCGCTGTTTGGCGATGCCATCGGCGTTGTGCTGACCCGCGCGGGCGGGGTGGCCATGGCGGAGCTGCCCCGGGGCGAACTCCTGACAGATGCCGGAACGCTGCCCCTGCCGGACGAAGGGCTGGCGGCGCATCTGCAGAAAAAGACGACTTTCCTGCGCAGCGGCGAACGGGTGTTTGCAGCAAAGCGCTGCCGGAACGCAGAGGCGGCGCTTGCACAGCTGCGGCCCCGGCTTGCCGCGCCGCTATTTTCGCGGCTGTCGGCGTTTCTGGCCATGCGGCCCTGTTTTGCCCCTGCCCTGCGGCCGGGACTGGGGATCGTGTGGGTGCTGGACGCCGGGGAACAGCCGGTTGACTGGATGCTATGCGCCTTACTGCTGCCGGGTTTCGGCAGCGCGCCCATGGGTTTTTACTACCCGGTGGCCATGAATCTGGAACTGACCAGCCAATGCCCGCTGCACTGTCCGCAGTGTTATTGCTATCTGCAGTCGGGGCGGCACATGCCGCTTTCCGTGGCGGAAAACTATCTGCGGCAAGCCGGTGAACTGGGCGTGCGCGTGGTCAATCTTTCCGGCGGCGAAACGATGTGCTACCCCTGGATCAATGAGGTGGTGGCAATGGCGAACCATTACTGCGGGGAGGCCGATGTGGCACTCTCCGGTTATGGTGTCACACCGGAAACCCTGGATGCCTTGCTGGCGGCCGGTGCTACCGGGTTTTATGTTTCCCTCAACGGTCCCACCGAGGAGGTCAACGCCCACACCCGGGACGGGTATGCGTTGGCGGTGCGTACGCTGGCGCTTCTACAGGAGCGGGCTGTAAAAAATGTGTGGATCAACTGGGTCGTACATAATTCCAACGCCGATACTTTGCCCCAGATGATTGCACTGGGCGAACAGTATGGGGTGACCGGCATTATGATCATGGCGTTCAAGCCGGACAGCCACCATGAACTGCCCAGCCTGCCCACGGCGGCACAGATGCGGCGCATCGCGGACTGGGTACATAGCTACCATGGTACACTGCAGCTGCAGGCCGAAACTTGTTATTCTTCGATGCGTGCACTGCTGGGCAAGACTTTTTGGGGCAACAGCAACAAAGGGCCGTTCTGCGGCTGCGGCGCCGGCAGGGATTCCTTCTCGGTTTCGCTGGACGGCAGGCTCTCGCCCTGCCGCCATCTGGAACTGTATGAGCAAGCGCCCAATCTGCTGGAGTACTGGCAGAATTCGCCCGAGTTACATCGCTTGCGCGAAGCAGCCTGCCATCCGCAGCCGCCCTGCGACGGCTGCGATCTGCAGGATGCCTGCCGTCACTGCATGGCTATAAACCCAAAACTGCACGGCTGCCTGACGCGCGGAGATGCCACATGTCCGCTGGCCGCAGAGCGGCAAGGGAAGGAACAAAGCAATGTCTAATATCCTGGATGCCTATGTGATGCGCTATCCGCAGCTGTCGCTGCCCGTGGAGGCAGGGATGTCCGGCGACGCCCGCTACACCGATATAGTGCGCCGGGGCCGGCTGCCGCTGCACCCGGTCAGCCCGTTCCGGGGCAGCCCGCGGGACGAGGAACGGCGCATCGAAACACCGGTAGGCGTCATCCCGGTGCTGCATATCGGAAACCGGGGGGATTTCGAGCGGTTTGTCAACGTATTGCGGGACCGCTGTGAGCCGGTGCCGGTACCCCCCTCCATGGGGGCGCTGACCCTGCTGGGGGTAATCAACTGGCGTAAGATACAGGCCCATAAACGGCAGTGGATCCTGGACGGCCACACCGAGGGCTGGGCCGAAGAACAAAAACGGTTCGTGGCCGACCCGGCCCGGTACCGCGACACGGTGGTGCTTGTGTCGGACGGACCGTACAGCGGCCTGCCCGCGCAGCAGGCCGGCATGGAACCGGAACTGTGGCGGGAACGGTCACTGGATATTCGCATCTGGCATGAGCTGACCCATGTGGTCTGCCGAAAACTGTGGCCCGACCACAAGCAGGCGGTCCGCGACGAGATACTGGCGGATTGTGTGGGGCTGCTGGCGGCTTTCGGCCGGTATGATCCCGGGCTGGCGCTGGCGCTGCTGGGGGTCACGCCGGAAGGCTACCGCCCGGGGGGACGGCTGCAGAATTATCTGCCGGAAGGTTTGCCCTCCGCGCCGCTGCTGGAAGCGGTGCGGCAGACGGTGCAACTTCTGGCGGTGCGCTGTGCCCGCAGCCACGAAGCCCCCTTTGCCATGCTGACACATCTGGAAGAAGAAGCGCTGGCCCTGCCGCTGTTTACAGCGTTGTAAAGGGGCGGGCCCTTAAAAAGATGACACCCTAAAAGGAGAAAAATGATATGATTCCCTTGTTGAAAATGCAGGAACACTGTGAGGCCTATGCGCTGTGGCACCTGGCCGTTGACAGAGGCTGGCTGCCGCCCGCCGGCAATCTGCTTTTGCATGCGGACCACCACGATGATCTGGGCTACGGCCCCTACTGGCATAACTTTGAAGAACCCGTCACCAATGCGCAGCAGGCCAGGGCCTTTGCGGAGAAGGCGCTGGGCATTGCGGATTTCATCGTGCCGGCTTTCTGGGACGGTATTTTCGATGAGATGATCAACTTTACCAGCATTTTCGAGAGCCCGGAACAGGTCCAGAAGAACGTGGTGTTCTGCGCCAATCCCCATCAGTTGAATTTCCGTGAACTCATACCTCTGATAGATGGGGACGCCATCAAAAATCATGATCCCCGGTATCGGGTGGTGACCTGCCGCAAGCTGAGCCTGAGCCCCATCGCTGCCCCGGACAAGCCGGTGGTGCTGGATGTGGATCTGGACTATTTCTGCTGGGACCATTCCCTTTCCACCGGGGTGCCCGCCCGCATGGAGGTCACACGCGATTCATACGAGGAATTCTGCAGCAATCCACTGCATCCATGGCGTATCACCGCGCGGCGTATGCTGTTCGCGGAGCAGGAGGACGGGCGGTACTATATCGTGTTGCGGGAACCCCCGCTGCGCAAGCGGGATACCCGGGACGAACTGGTACTGCGCCGCCTGGACAAGTTCGTGGCCTGGCTGGAGCAAAACGGAATCCGCCCCGCTGTCATCGATGTCTGCCGGTCCAGCCTGTCGGGATATTGTCCCGCGGACCGGGTCGAATGGATTGAACAGGAATTGCTGCAGCGTCTGACGGCGCTATACGGCCTCTTGGACGAACAGGGGTGGTAAATTCCCGGATATGCGGGCTGTTTATGATATCTTGCAGGCTGTGTGTCTTGGATCAGTAACCGGATGTAAGGGGCCTGTTCCATTTGGATTCCGGCTCGTTGACATGCGCCTGCAAAAAAGATAAAATTGAATAGTAATAGGCTTGATACACGGCCTTAAAAGCCAGCATACGGATGCCCATGGCAGGATACTTTTTGCAGTGGGCCGCCCCGAAAGTGAGGTTATTCTATGAATGTACTGAAAATCGAACAGGAACGAAACGGAACCGCCTTGACCATGTACCTGAACGGAAGACTGGACACGGCCACAGCTCCCCAGCTGGAACAGTGCCTGCAGGAAAGCCTGAATGGTGTGCAGGACCTGGCGCTGGATTTTGCCGGGTTGGATTACCTTTCTTCGGCCGGGCTGCGGGTACTGCTGAAAGCCCGCAAACAGATGGACCGTCAGGGCAGCCTGGTGGTACGCCATGTGAACGAGATGATCCAGGAAGTCTTTGAGATGACGGGTTTTGCCGACATCCTGACCATCGAAAAATGAAGATCGCTTACGCGGGGTATGATGTGCTCAGCGACTGTCTGTTTGCCCTGGAACAGGCCGGTGCCCAGGTAATGGCGGTGTATACCTGCCCCACAGACAACCGATTTGAACACAGCAAGAGGGTGCGGGCTTTTGCCGCCGACCGGGGCCTGCCCTGCAAGGATACTCCTCTGACTCCTGCCGACCTGGCCGGGCTGCGGGCTGCAGGCTGCCAGGCGCTTTTCAGCGCCGGGTACTACTACCGCATCCCGGTGGACCCGGCGCTGCCCGGGGTCAACGTGCACCCGGCCCTGCTGCCACAGGGCCGGGGCGCCTGGCCTTTGCCGGTGCAGATCCTGCGGGAAGACACGCGGGGCGGCGTGACGCTGCACAAACTGGCGCCCCAGTGGGACGCGGGGGACATTCTGCTGCAGCAGGATTTTGCCCTCGATCCGCGGGAAGATCTGGAAACACTCACCGCCAAGGTCAACGCCGCGGCGGCAGCACTCTGCCGGCGCGTGGTGAAAGATTTTGCCCGTCTGTGGGAACAGGCCGTACCCCAGGGGGCGGGCAGCTATTGGGCCTGCCCCCAAAAGCCGGACTATACCATCACGGCCGCCACCGACCCCCGCCAGACCGACCGCATCCTGCGGGCGTTTTACGGCTTTGACTGCTACCTGCAGACCCCGGAGGCCGAATACCAGCTGGTGGGCGGACGGTTTCGGCCGCTGGCCCACGCCCAGCCCTTCGGCACCCGGGAAATAAGTCCGGCGGGTGTCCGGTATTTTGTGAATGGCGGCGTTATTCAGTTGCCGCCGGAAGGAAGCTGTCCATGAGTCTGCCCGATAAAGAACTTTGGCCCCGGCTGCAGCCGCTGTACCGCGCCTGGGCTGCGCCTTGTGCTGCGCTGCACCCCGTTTCCCTCTATCTATGGCAGCGGGAAATGCAGCTCACTGTGACGGAGCGTCCCGGCCTGTTCGCAGTGCAGCTGGGCTGGCGCGGCACGGACGCCTGGAGTTTTCCCTGCGGGGAGGACCGGGCGGTGGCGGCGTTCCTGGAGGAACTGACCGCCCGGCCCGGTGTCCGGCTGTGTTACGGCACCGCCCGGCAGGTGGCACAGGTGGAGCGGCTGATGCCTGGCGCTTTTACCTTTGTCCGGACGCCAGCGGATGACGAGTACCTGTATGATCCCGAACAGCAGCTGGCCTTGCGGGGACGTGCCTTTCGCCATCAGCGCAACGCGCTGCACCGGGTGGCGGCGCTGGGGACGGTGCGTTGCCGGGCGCTGGACGACCAAACCCTGGCGTCTGCCCGAGAAGTGGTGGACACCTGGTGCTGCCAGTCCCACCACGCCGTGGACGGTCTGGTGGGGGTGGACGCAGCCCGCCGGCTGCTGGATATCTTTGGCGACCGGCTGCAGGGGGTAGGCGTGGTGGTGTATGAGCAGGAACGCCCGGCAGCCCTGGCAGCCGGCTACTCCCTGACGGAGGACTGCTTTGACCTGGCCCTCTGCATCCAACCGGGACAGGGCAGCGACCTGGCTGTCTATGCCCGGCACCAGCTTTTTGCCCGGCTGGCCGGACGGTGGCACACCGTCAATGCAGAGGAAGACCTGGGACTGGCGGGACTGCGCACCCTAAAACAGAAAATGGTCCCCAGCGGTTTGCTGGAAATGTACGAGGGAACATTGCATGAAAGATGAACACCGGGTCATGGACCCGTTTGCCGCCACCAGCTACCGCAAGGCCCTGGCCCCGGCGCTGCTCTCGGCCCTGGGACTGGCCCTGGGCGACATGGCCGATGCTGTGGTATTGGGCCAACGTATGGGGGCCACCGGGTTGGCTGCCGTGAGTCTGGCACTGCCGGTGTTCATGGTCATTAACCTGCTGATGCACGGCATGGGAGCCGGTGGTTCCATCCGGTTTGCCCGGGCCCTGGGAGCCGGGCATCCTCGGACCGCCGCCGAAAACTTTACCCAGGTCTTTACCGTCACGGTGGGCTGCGGTGTTGTGCTGGCGCTGACCGGTTCGCTGCTGCTGCCCCAGCTCATAACCCTGCTGGGGGCCGGCCCGGCCGGGACGCCGCTCTATGCCGCCACCCGCCGCTATGTGCAGCTGATCCTGTTGGGTATGCCGGTGTTCTTTGCCTCCTACCTGCTGAACTACTACCTGCGCAACGACGACAACCAGGAACTGGCGGGCCGGGGCTCCCTGGCAGGCAATCTGGCCGACCTGGCCCTGAACCTGGTGCTGGTGCTGGTGCTGGACCTGGGGGTCACCGGGGCTGCCCTTTCCACCATCCTGGGCCAGTGCGTGGCGCTGGTGCTCTACCTGCCCGGGCTGGGTTCCCGGCGGCATTTCCTGCGTTTCTGCCCTGCCGCCCTGCGTCCCCGGGAACTGGGCCGCAGTTTTGCCCTGGGGGGCAGTACCTCGGTACAGTATCTCTACCAGTTTGTCTTTTATCTGCTGGCTAACCGCGCCCTTATGGCCGGCGCCGGGGAAAACGGCGTGGCCATCTTCAATGTTCTGCAGAACCTGTCCTACCTGGTGCTCTACCTCTATGACGGGGCCGCCAAGGCCGCTCAGCCCCTGGTAAGCACCTACGCCGCCGAGCGCAACGTCACCGGCAGCCGCTCCACCCTGGCCCTGGCCCTGGGAACCGGCAACGGGCTGGGGATTCTGCTCTGCCTGGCCCTCAGCCTGGCCGCGCCCGCCGTCTGCGGGGTGTTCGGGCTGACCGAGCCGTCGG
>OGYQ01000820.1_pt1 | contig 23706 bp, 26 predicted proteins | sample 1576641 | NCBI WGS metagenome assembly OGYQ01 (sample SAMEA3541476, study PRJEB24748) | human gut metagenome | biome: human gut; feature: human-associated habitat; material: faeces | place: China | collected 2012 | reverse complement strand
CGATGCGCCAAGGGCGAAAAGGTTAATTTGCGCGAGCTGGCCGATGAATTGGGCGTGACATATCAGACTGTGCGGAACTGGAAAACATTGGACAAGTGGGATTCCGCCCTGCCCAAAAAAAAGAGGGGCGGCCAGCCTGGGAATAGAAACAGCGCCGGGCATAAAAATGCAGCGGGCAGCCACCCGGGCGCCCCGCGTGGAAATAAAAATGCAGAGAAGGACGGGGCCTACAGCGCCATCTTTTTTGATATGTTGTCCGAAGAGGAACGGAGCCTGGTGGAGCAAACGCCGCTGGGAGGCCGGGAAGCGTTGGAACATGAAATGAAAATCCTGAAATTCCGGGAACACAAGATCATGTCCAAGATTGCCGAGTACGAGAAGGCGCCAGAAGATAACTTGTACATAACCAGTTTGCTGGATATGCGCGTGCCGGCAGGCCGGGGCGAAGCAAAGAGGGATGGCGCAGCACAGAACATGGGTATGTATAGCAAAGACAGCGCCTTTGCTCGTGTGCTGAAATTGCAAGAGGCCCTGTATAAAGTTCAAGGCCGCATTGCAAAAATTGCGGACAGTCTGCGAGCCATAGAGGAAAATAAGGAGCGCATGGAACTTGAACGGCAGCGCCTTGACATTATGCGCATGAGAGCAACCGGAGCCGTCGAAGTTGACCCACAAGAGGAGGTGGACATTGACGATGAAACTTTACACGAGTAAGGTCGTCGCGTCCTGGCTGGGCTTAACCGAAAGACGGGTGCGCCAGCTTCGGGATGAAGGAGTGATCGAGGAAGCCAGACCTGGCCTGTATGATTTACGGCTCACGGTTTCGAGATATATCACTTATATCAAGAATGGAAGCGGAAAGATCAATCTGAATGACGAGCGGGCGGGATTGACAAAGGCGAAAAGAGAAGCGGCGGAAATGGAAAACCGGCTTCGCATGGGCGAATTACACAGAACCGAAGATATCGAAAAAGGCATCAAAACAATTTTCTTGAATGTTAGAAGCCGGTTTCTTGCCCTTCCTGCAAAACTGTCGCCCGCACTGGCAAGCATGGGCGGTGACCGCACGGCCATATTTGACGAGTTGAAAAAGGCCATCGAAGAAACCTTGGAGGAAATGAGCGACTACCATGTAGCCCTAGAAGAAACGGGAGGCGGCGACGAGAATGCCGAGGAAGAAAGCACCTAAGAAGAAAAAGGGGAAGAAGAAGAGCAAATGCGCCGGCTGTGTGTGGGGAGAAAGAATCCAGGAAGAACGTTATCGCTGCTTTTTCCCCAGCTGTGTGAACGGGAGAAGGTGGGCCCGTGAAAATAAAGCAACTGGTGGAGCTGCCAAAGCCGACCCTCGAAATGCTGGCGCGATGCCTGAAAGCTCTTGATCCCCCGCCGGAATTGACATTAAGCCAGTGGGCGGACCGGTACAGGATGCTTTCGGCAGAAAGCAGTGCGGAACCAGGCCGATGGCATACGGACAAGGCACCGTACCAGCGGGAGATTATGGATGCCATAGGGGACCCCCATGTGCGGAAAGTGATCATCATGTCTGCTGCGCAGATCGGGAAAACCGATGCTTTTATCCTGAACACTATCGGATATTACATGGACTATGCCCCGGCACCGATGCTATGTATGCAGCCGACGCTTGACATGGGGCAAACATTTTCAAAAGACCGCCTTGCGCCGATGCTCCGAGACACCCCGGAACTGAGAGACAAGGTAGACACCAAAAGCAGATATTCCGGCAACACCATCTTGAAAAAGAACTTCCCCGGCGGGCACATAACCATTGTGGGCGCCAACAGCGCCACGGGCCTAGCGAGCCGGCCAATTAAGGTGTTGCTTGCTGACGAGGTGGACAGATATCCACAAAGCGCCGGAACGGAGGGCGACCCCCTCAGCTTGGCGCAAAAACGACAGACCACATTTTGGGACAAGAAAACCGTCATGGTATCAACGCCGGTTATCAAAGGGCATAGCCGTATTGAAACCGAGTTCAACCAATCCACAAAAGAAGAGTGGAATGTTCCTTGCCCGGTGTGCGGACACTATCAACCACTGACGTGGGGCGGGGTTAAGTTTGACAAAGAAAACCCGTCGGCGCCGGTGCTGTACGCCTGCGAATCCTGCGGAACCCTGAGCGGAGAATACGCCTGGAAACAGGCGTCCAAGCGAGGTAAATTCGTTGCGGAAAACCCAAACGCAGAGGCCCGGGGGTTTCATCTGAATACACTGGCAAGCACGTTTTGCGGCTGGAATGAAATTGTTTCCAAGTTCTTGGTCGCAAATGAGCAGCTTGAACAGGGAAACCCGGAAGGCATGAAAGTGTGGGTAAATACCGAATTGGGGGAAACCTGGGAGGAGCAGGGAGAGCAGGTTGAGGAAGGTGATCTGTACCAGCGCCGCGAGATTTACGAGGCAGAGGTGCCGGACGATGTTCTGGCGCTGACTGCCGGCGTGGACGTGCAAGATGATCGCTTTGAGGTTGAAGTGGTCGGCTGGGGCGTTGGCAAAGAGAGCTGGGGAATCCGTTACCAGAAAATTTTCGGGGACCTGATGAAAGAACAGGTGTGGAATGATCTGGACAACTTTCTGCTGGGGACCTTCCGTAAAAAGGATGGCACCGCCATGCGAATTATCGCCTGCTGCATGGACAGCGGCGGACATCACGCGAACGCCGTTTACTCTTTCTGCAAAGAACGATTTGACAGGCGAGTATTCGCAATAAAGGGCAAGGGCGGAGCGGATGTCCCATATATCCGAAACCCTTCGACCAATAACCGCGTTCGTGCGCCGCTGTTCATCATCGGCGTTGATGCAGGAAAGTCACTGCTGTACCAACGGCTAAGGCACACAACCAAAGGCCCGAACTACTGCCATTTCCCGGCGGAAGAAGAAGCTGGCTACGACGAGTTGTATTTCCGGGGACTAACCAGCGAAAAGCTGGTGACCCGATTCAAAAAAGGCCGCATGACCACCATGTGGGTGTTGAAAGACGAGAAGTATAAACGAAACGAGCCGCTTGACCTGCGCAACTATGCTACGGCTGCATTGGAGATAGCCAACCCGGTGCTGACCAAGCAGGAGGCTGCAATAGCACCGAGGCACCGTCAAGGGCGCAGAAGAATAAACGGAGGCATTGTTTGATATGGCAGTATTCAGCAAAGAGCTGTGTAAACAAAAACTGAAAACCTGGCTGGATGCCGAGGAAGCGATTACAACAGGGCAGAGCTACCAGATTGGGAACAGAACGCTGACCCGTGCAGACCTGAAACAGGTACGCGAGCAGATGGAATACTGGGCCGGTAAGCTGGCGCAGGCGGAGGCCGAAGAAAAACAGGGTGGCAGAAACCGGGCGTACAGGGCCGTCATTCGTGATGTGTGAGGAGGGCAGACATGGCAAAACCGAATATCATTGACAGAGCAGTTGCCGCTGTCGCGCCCGTTCACGCAGCAAAGCGGGCCGCCGCCCGCGCCGCCCTGTCTGTGATCAACAGCGGGTACGGAAACTACGGTGCAAACCAGACCAAGAAAAGCATGAGGGGATGGATGTACCACGGAGGAAGCGCAAAGGAGGACATCGAGGACAACCTGGATGTGTTGCGCCAGAGAAGCCGGGATGCCTACATGGGCATCCCGACGGCCGCCGCCGCACTCAAAACCATGCGCACCAATGTGGTTGCCAGCGGCCTTATACCGTCGCCACAGGTGGACGGGGAGTTTTTGGGGCTGACGCAAGAACAGACCGAGGAACTGCAAAACCAGATCGCACGGGAATTTGCTCTGTGGGCGGACACGCCCGCCTGCGATGCAGAACGGATTGACAACTTTTGGAAGCTCCAACAGCTGGCGTTCTTGTCTTATTTGATGAACGGTGACGCCGTTGCGCTGCTGCCGGTAAAGACCATGACGGGACAGCCCTACGACCTGCGCGTTCGGCTGATCGAGGGAGACCGGGTGTGCAGCCCCAATGGCTTTGATCGCCTTGCGCCGTGTACGGTGCAAGGCCACGATGTCTATAGCATTGTGCAGGGCGTGGAAACTGACCGCGACGGTATGGTGGTTGCGTACTGGATTTGCAACCGCCACCCGCTGGCGAGCAATAGCACGGCGGGCACAGAAGGCATTACATGGCAGCGGGTTGAAGCCTACGGGGCTATTACCGGTCGCAGGAATGTGCTGCACATTATGAATCGAGAAAGAATCGGCCAGTGCCGCGGTGTTCCGATTTTGGCGCCTGTGTTGGAAAGCCTCAAACAGTTGGGACGATATACCGACGCTGAGATTACGGCGGCGGTCATTTCGGCCATGTTTACGGTGTTCATCAAATCCCAGAGCCCGGCGGACGGCCGGCCTTTTGGTGAAATGATTCCTGCATCAGAGCTGATAGACACACAGGACCAAACCAGCATTGAGCTGGGCCCTGGCGCCATTATTGATCTGAACCCCGGAGAGGAACCGGTTTTTGCAGACCCGAAACACCCGACGGCGGGATATGACACCTTCACGAATGCCATGATCAAGCTCATTGGCGCAGCACTGGAAATTCCGCCGGAAGTTATGCTCAAACAGTTCACCACAAGCTATTCGGCGGCAAGAGGCGCGCTGAATGAGTTCTGGCGTGTTTGCAGTATGCAGAGGGATTGGTTTGCGGATGATTTTTGCCAACCGATCTATGAGGAGTGGTTCGCTGAAGCTGTTGCCCGAGGGCGCATTCGCGCACCTGGATTTTTTGCAGACTTGGCCCGGCGGAAAGCCTACACGGCCTGCGCATGGAATGGGCCGGCACGCACAAACCTGAACCCGGTACAGGAGGTGGATGCGGCCATCAAGCGGGTGGATGCCTGTTTCAGCACGGCGCAGGAGGAAACAGCCCAAATGACGGGCGGGGACTATAACCGGAACGTCCGGCAGAGGGCCATGGAGGTAAAGCGCAAGCGCGAGGTAGATGAGATCACAAACCCGCCGGAGCCGAAGCCGCCCACGGCGGGGGAAGAAGGAGGACAAGGAGATGCCTGAAAGTAAAAAGTTCTGGCAGTTCCGAAATCAGGCCGACAACACTGTAGAGCTTCTGCTCTATGGAGATATCTCACAAACGAGCTGGTGGGGCGATGAAGTGACCCCAAAACAGTTTGCTGACGAGCTGGCCGGGTTGGGAGCACTGGACAAGATCGTGGTACGAATCAACTCTGGCGGCGGCGACGTGTTCGCTGCCCAAGCAATCGGAAATCTGCTGGAACAGCACCCGGCGGATGTGTCGGCAAAGATCGACGGACTGTGTGCAAGTGCGGCGACCATTGTTGCCTGCCACTGCGGAAAGGTAATCGCAGCCAACGATAGCACCTACATGGTGCATCCTGTGCGCATTGGGGCCTATGGGTACTATGACGCCGAGGATTTGCGGAAATATATCGAAGCCCTGGCGGCCATCAAGGAAAGCATCATCGGCCTGTATGCGAAAAAGACGGGTAAAAGCAAAGAGGATGTAACCGCATGGATGGATGCCACGAGCTGGTGGACGGCCGCACAAGCCAAAGAAAACGGCTTTGTTGACGAATTGGTAGACGACGAAAGCGTTGTGGCAGAGAACCGCGGCGGTCTGCTGTTTATCAATAGCGTCAACACCGGAGTGCCTTTCGATAAGGCCCCCAACTTTGTACAGAGCGCCAAGGCAGCAACCGCCGCCGAAGGCTTTGTAAATAATAATTGCCAGAAGGAGGATAACAACATGGCAGTCGAAATCAAAACCGTGGACGATCTGCGCGGGGCTTACCCCGCACTGGTCAACGAAATCGAGGAGGCGGCGGCGCAGAATGCTCGGAACGAGGAGCGCCAGCGTATCCAGGACATCGAGGACATGAGCCTTCCCGGCAGCGAGGACATGACCAACGAAGCCAAGTTTACCAAGCCCGTCAGTGCGGCAGACTTCGCCAAGGCGGTCGTGAAGAACGCCAAGCAGCGGGGCGAGAAGTTCCTGACCGGCGCCAAGAACGATGCCGACAACAGCGGCATGAATGGCGTCGAACCCGGCGCCGGGACTTTTAACGGCGCCGAACCTGACGAGTTCATGGCCGCACTCAAGAGCGTGGGTGCGAAGAAGTAAGAGGAGGTAAACACTATGAGTATGGATTTGGCGAGAAAAGACTTTTCCTATGCGCCGGACTACCTGATCGCTGACGGTGCAGAAATCAACACCGCCGTCAAGGTGGCGTCTGTGGGCGTAGTGCGCGGCGAAGTCGTTGTCCTGAACGGCGATGGCAAACTGGCGAAGATCGCCGTGAGCGGTGACGACCCCTACACCGTCACTACCACCGGCCTGTACGGCATCGTCGCTGACGATGCGGCCGCCGAGGAGGAGGCTGTTGTCTACCTGACCGGCGCTTTCTTCGGCGATGCGCTGGTGCTGCCTGAGAACGCCACCGTGGCGGACGTGGAAGTACCTCTGCGCAACCTGGGCATCTTCGTGAAATAAGAGGAGGAACAACGATTATGGCGAATGAAGTGAATATCTATACCCCCCGGTATCTGGCGGAAGTCGTGCGGCAGGCGCCTCCCGTCCACACCTACTTCCGGGATACGTTCTTTACCAACATCAAGCCCTTTGCTACCGAACGGGTGGACATTGACATTGTGAAGGGTGACCGCCGCATGGCAGCCTTCGTCCACCCCCGCGTGGGTGGAACGGTGCTGAAAGGCTCTGGCTACACCACGCAGAGTTATAAGCCGCCCCTGATCAACCCCTATGACGTGACCTACGCTGACCAGCTCATGGCCCGTATGCCCGGCGAGGATATGTACAGCGGCATGACCCCTGCACAGCGTGCGGCGCAGAAACTCATTGAGGAGTACAGCGCACTGAACGATGCTATCACCCGCAGGGAGGAATGGATGGCGGTTCAGGCGATCGTCACCGGCCAAATTCCCATTGTGGGCAAGGGCGTGAACGAGGTGATCGACTTCGGCTTCACCAACAAAAAGACGCTGGCAGGCACCGCGCGCTGGGGGCAGAGTGCTGCCAATCCCCTGAAAGATCTGGATGGGTGGGTTGACGATGTGCTGACCAACGGCTTCACCAACGTGGATACGGTCATTATGGGCAAGACCGCCCTCGACCTCTTCCTGGCTGATGCGAAGGTGCAGAAAGCCCTTGACCTCCGCCGCGTTGAGATGGGCCTGATCAGTCCCCGCGACCTGCCCAACGGCGTGCGTTACGTTGGCCACCTGAACAAGCCCAACGTGGATATCTATGAATACAGGGAAGTTTTCCTGGATGACTGGACCGACCCTGAGCACCCCGCCACCAAACCGATGGTGCCCAACAACACCGTTATCCTGATCTCCTCGGCCTCCAACTTTATGCTGGCTTACGGCCTGTGTACCTACATTGACGATGCGAGCCAGGCATGGGTGACTGCACAGACCTCCCGCCTGCTGCGGAGCTATGTTGAACACCACCCCGACCGCCGCATGATCGAAGCACAGACCCACCCCCTGCCCATTCCCGACAAGGCCGATTCCTGGCTGGTCGCCACCGTCTGCGACTAATAGCACAACACCCCGCCCCATTCAATGTGGCCGGGGTATTTTTGTGTAATGGAGGACGGAACAATGGCACTGTTTGAAATTGAGCAAGAAGTTGGGGTGCCTGACAACAAACCCGAAAAGAGAACGTTCAAGGACTTCGCAGCGGCGGATATCTGCCTTGCGTTTTTTAATTCGGACGAACACGCAGAGTATCACACGGTCGATGGGAAAAAAGCCCTCGTGATCGTAGAAGATCAAGAACTCCGGGAACATTCGGCTCACTGGGAGGCTGGCGCAAAACAGAATTTTGATACCGGCCTTTACACGGCGTACACCGTGCTGTACATCAAGGTGTGCGATTATGGCCCGAAGCCGAAAGTCGGAAAGCACCTGACAATGGACGCCGGAACGGACCACCAGCGCACCTACTCCATCCAGACGTGCCAAGAGGAAAGCGGCGTATACCGCATGACAATGGCGAGGACACGGCAATGAGCAATGTGACTTATGATGCTGGAAATCTCACCATCACACTGGAAGGGCTGGACACAGTTGAACAGGCGCTGGGGGATTTGAAAAAAAAGACCCCGGCGGCTGCCAAGGTAGCCATCAATGCAACGGCCAGAGAAGCCCGCAAGCTAATGGTGGCGCAGGCTAAGGCCAGATATGCGGTCAATGCCGCCGGCCGGAAACACCTGAAAGACCTGGTGCAACGGAAGAAGGCGACCAATGCGAGCCTGAGCGCAGAGCTGCATATTGCAAGCATGAGAAATGATCTGGGGTACTTCCAGAGCAGCCCCACCAAGGCATACACAGGCGTTGACGTTTTTCGCAGCGCACCGAGTGTAGTCAAGGGCCGCGTATTGAAATCGTCCTCTATGGCGCCCCTTACCGGTGCTGGGAGTATGAGCAAGGGCTTCCTGGTCAAATTTGCCAGTGGTCATGTTGGCATGGTGCAACGCCATATAGGGTCAAGCTCACACAACACGGTCACGGCCCGCGGAAAACCCAGATGGAGAAACAAAGCGGGCAAGGTCGAAAAGCTGGTCACAATGGGGAGCCCCAGTGCCACAGCGATGCACAACACGATTTGGCCGGAGGTTGAGCCCAATGTAGAAGAATATCTGCACAACAGGCTGAACGAACAGGTCCAGAAGGTGTTGGCGAGAGCGGGGAAGGTGTAAACCATGAAAGACTATATGAGCGCAGTGGAAAGCGCAGGCATTGGACGCACACCTCAACTTTGCCAAGATGCCATGATCGAAATGCTGGAAGAACTTTTCGACGGGAAGTTTTTCAGCGGTCAGGCCAGCAGAAAAAAGCTGAAAATCTTTAAGCAGGATTTGCCGGTCCCGCAGGAAAATGATTCTGACGCTGACACCGATGCCGCCGCGGCACCCTATATCGTGGTACGCATGAGCGACGGCGTGGTAAAGGACGATGACGCTCCACAAGAAATCAATTTCAGCCTGATCATTTGCGCATACGACACGGGCTTACAGCGTGACGGATGGCAGGATGTGGCGAACATCAAAGAGGACATTGTACAGCGTGCTTGCACAATGCCTTATTTTGGTGGCGCATTTACGATTCTCAAACCCATCACATGGGCGTTTCAGGAAGATGATACCCACCCGTACTACTTCGGCGCAGTGAATATGATCTGCACTGCACCGGCGTTGACACAAGACACGGCATTGAAGGAGTTGCTATGACGAAAAAAGAAGAAAGACCCGGCGGCCTGGATGCGGAGAACATCACGGAGGCCACCGTCGAGAACCCGCCCGCCGTAAAAAAGGCGATCAAAAAAGAGAAGAAAGGCGCGTGCGTCTACTGCGGGCCCAACATCCGCAATGTGACCAAACAGTTCACGGTTTATGCGGAAGGCAAGATTCCTGACGCACTCGCGCTTTTCATCAAAGAACATCCTGAAACCAAAAACCTGCTTGTGCCCATCGAACGGTTTGCGGAAATCCGCAAACGGCTGCAAACCGTTGGAACGGCAGAAGCGATTTTGTACAACAAAATTCGTTCTGAACTGTAAGGAGGAAACGAAGAATGGCAGACTACAAGCATGGTGTTTACACCAGCGAACAGGCGACCTCTATGACTGCACCTCTTTCCGGCACGGCCGGTTTGCAGGTTGTTATCGGAACGGCCCCCATCAATATGCTGGAAAATCCGGCAGCAGCGGTCAACACGCCGATTCTGGTAAACAACTACAAGGAGGCTGTGGCAGCCGTCGGCTACAGCGACGACTTTGCCTCCTACACACTGTGCGAGAGCATCAGCGCGGCATTCAGCGTGGTGGGTACCGGACCGCTGGTACTGATCAACGTACTTGACCCCGCAAAGCACACTGGCGACATTGAGGAAACCGTTGTCCAGGTCAACGGCGGCGTTGGCATCCTGGATGTTCCTGGTGTGCTGCCGGACAGACTGACCGTGAAGGCTGACGGCACAACTGAGCTGACCCGCGGGGAAGATTATACCACCATGTTCAACAATGATGGCAGCCTCAACATTGTGCCCATCGCCGGCGGCAAGGGGGCGTCCGCCACCAGCCTCACCATTACCGGCAAAAAGATTGACCCCTCCAAGGTGACTGCGGCCGACATCGTGGGCAGCGTTGATGCGGGCACTGGTGCGGAAACCGGAATGGAAGTCATCCGGCAGATTTACCCCAAACTGTCTATGACGCCGGGAATCCTGCTGGCACCGCGCTATAGCATGGATGCTACCGTTTCGGCTGCCTTGCAAGCGAAAACGAAGGATATCAACGGCGTTTTCAAATGCGTTTGCGTGGTGGACATCGACAGCACCGAGGAGGGCGCTACCAAGTACACGGACGTGAAGGCGCATAAGGAAACCCAGGCTGTGAGCGATGCCAATGCTTACGCCGTATGGCCCTGCGCCAAGGTCGGAGAAGTAGTTTACTGCGGCTCTACTCTGGCGGCTGCGCTTACCGCATACACGGACGCGGCCAACGGCGATACGCCCAACGTGAGCCCGTCCAACAAGACCCTGGCGATTTCCACCGCTTGCCTTGCTGACGGCACGGATGTCGTACTGGACCAGGAGCAGGCCAATACGATCAACAGCTTTGGCGTTGCCACTTTCCTGAACATGAACGGCTTCCGGCTGTGGGGTAACAACACCGCAGCTTATCCCGGCACCACTGACCCGAAGGACCGCTGGTTCAGCGTCCGCCGGTTCCTGTCCTGGGCAGCCAACAGCTTCATCCTGACCTACTTCTCCCGCGTGGACAGCCCCGCGAATAAGCGGCTGATCGAAGCCATCGTGGACAGCGAGAACGTGCGCGGCAACGGGTTCGTGGCACGGGATGTGTGCGCCCGCTACGAAATTACCTTCGACGAGAGCGAAAACACCACCGCGGACCTGCTGGACGGGAAGATCACCTTCCATCAGTACATCACCCCTTACACCCCGGCGGAGAACATCGAGGACGTGATCGAGTTTGACCCGACTGCGCTCTCTACCGCGCTGGCGTAAGGCGGACGATAGAAAGGAGAAAATGCCATGATCAGCAACAACTATATCCCTGAGAAGATCAATGACGCCAATGTCTATCTTGATGGCAGTCGGATGATCGGCACCGGCGCCAGCGCAGACCTCCCGGAGCTGAACATGAAAACCAGCACCGTTGAGGGTTTCGGCGTCGGCGGCGAGATTGATTCGCCCACCATCGGCCAGTGGGAAAGCATGGAGCAGGAAATCCAGTTCAACACCCTGTACTCCTCCGCCGCCGATATGCTGAGCCCGCTGTCCAACGTCAATTTGACCTTCCGCGCCGCCCAGCAGGTTTACGACAAAACCGGCGGCTATGATTTCAAGGGCTTGCGCGTGGTCGAGATGGGCCGCGTTAAAAAGTTCAAGCCCGGCAAGATCGAGAAGGGCGAGAGCATGGAAGCCACCGTCACCCTGGAACTCACCTACATTATGATCGAAGTGGACGGCGAACAGCTTGTGGAAATCGACAAGCTGAACAACGTCTACAAGGTGCGCGGGCAGGATATGCTTGCCAAAGTGCGCGGCCTGATCTGAACCAAATACCCGCCTCCAAAACAATGGGGGCGGGTATCCTTTTATTCCTGAAACACTGCCACACCGAAAGGAGAAAATACACATGGCGAACAAAACTGTTGACGAAAAAAACATCACGGCGCCCGAGGTGGCCGTTGAAAATAAAACCGAAAACGCGGACAAGCGGCTTGTCGTTGAGTTGCCCAGACCCTACACCTTCGAGGGCAAGGAGCACAATGAAATCGACCTGAGCGGCCTGGACGCGCTGACCGTTCAGGATGCCATCAAAATCCAGCACGATCTGTTTATGGAACGAGATGTTGCGGCCGCGGTGCTGTGTGAAACCACGACCTCCTTTGCTTGCAGCATTGCCGCAAAGGCGAGCGGGCAGCCGGTGGAGTTCTTCAAGCTGATGCCTCGCTGGGGCGTCAAACGGGTGGTTTCCGCCGTGCGCGCGTACCTGAATGTTGATGCCGACACCGAAAACCATGTGATGCGCCTGAAAAAGGCGCAGAATTTCGAGGGCAAAAGCTATCAGGAAATCGACCTGGCCGGCATTGCTGACCTGAACAGCATGAACGAGAGCGAAGCAGAGAACCGTCTGGCGCGAGAGGGGTTTGTGGTGACCGAGAACTCGGGCAACTATCTTTACGCCTGCGTGATCGCCTCTATGGCGACGGGCCTTCCCGAAAAGTTCTTCACCGGCTTGCCGCTGTATGAAGTTCTGAAACTGAAAAATGCGGTAAATGACCCGCATTTTTTCGAGTAAAGGGAGGGGCAAAAGCCCTCCGCAAAAAGGCGATTCAACTGTCACAGATTACCAGAACCGGGATTGACTTTTATCTGAAACTGCCAATCCGGGCTTTTGTTGAACTCAATAACGAGGTGGCAGAAGAATGGCGAACAAAACGCTAGAACTGAGTATTAAAATCGCCGGCAAGATGGACAAGAGCCTGACGGCCGCGATAGACAGCAGCCAAAGCAAGCTCGGCAGTTTGACCAAAAGCATAAGCAATATTGGCACAATCGGCCTGGCCGCCATGGGCACGCTTGCAACGGGCACACTCGCCACCATTGCGGCTTGCACCAAAGAAGCTGCAAAGTTTGAAAACTACATGTCGGATGTCGTCAAGGTGGTAGACGGCATGGCCGATGAAACCGGTAAGGCCAGCCAAAAGCTGGCCGACAACGGGAAAACCTTTGCGGAAAACTATGCGGCAATGGAAGAGCGGCTTAAAGATTTGAGCACGCAAATTCCATACACCTTTGAGGACCTGACCCGCCTTGCGGCGGCAGCCGGCCAATCCGGCAAGTCCTTTGAAGATCTGATGGAAACCGACTTCCTGCGGGACATTGCCATGTGGGGCACCGCGATGGATATTTCCGCAGATCAGGCCGGCGACTGGGGTGCAAAGTGGGAACAGGCGTTCCAGATGAACCATGAACAGATCATGGAAGTTGCCGACGTTATCAACTACCTGGGCAACAACTACGCCACCACGGCCGCAGAAATTGCGCAGAGTGTGAATGATGCTGCATCCATGGGCCAGCTGGCCGGCGTGGATGTGAAGGCCACGGCGGCCATTGCGGCCAGTATGCAGGCCATGGGCGTGAGCACGGACCGCGTGGGAACCAGCATCAAGCGAATTTATACCAACATCACAAAAGGCGGCACAGCCACAGAGGCGCAAGCCAAAGCCTTTGAACGCTTGGGGTTTACCGCCACGGGCGTTGCGGAGGCGATGCAGGATGATGGCGTAAAAACATTGCTGAAGATTTTTGAGGCTGTGAACAACCTCCCGGATGCAGAAAAACTTTCCACGTTGAACACTCTTTTCGGACAGTGGGCCATTGAAGGCGGCGCCAAGGTCACACAAAACCTCTCGCTGCTGACGGGTATGCTGGAAGAAATCTCTGACCCGAATCTTTGGACCGGGAGCATGGAGAAAGAGTTTATCATCAAGGCGACTACGCCCGAAGCAATCGAAACGATGTTGAGCAATACAAGGCTTGCTCTGATGGACGACATCGGAACCGCGTTCCTGCCTGCATATAAAGAGTTCGGGTTGTCCATGATCGACTTCCTGAAAAATGTTAGGGCCAATATGCCGGAGCTTGAACAGCTTGCAAATACGCTGGGGGCACTGGCGAGCAACTGGGTTAAGGATTTCGGGAATGCTCTGGACGAGGCGCTGCCACATATTCAACGCGGGCTCGACTATTTGTTGAATAATGGCGACCAGGTTGCAAAGATCGTCGGCGGCCTGGCCGCGGCCTTTGCGGCTATGAAGTTCGCACCGGTGATCGAGGGACTGTTTGGCGGTGTAGGTTCGCTGTTGTTCGGCGGAACTGCTGCTGCCGGCGGAAAAAAGAGCGGCGGCTTACTAGGCGGAATCGCAGGACTTTACACCGGCGGACAAAAAGCGGCGAACACTGCAAAAACCCAGGGCGGCGCTGTATGGAATGCTGCGAAAATGGGAGCGATGGAATACGCTGCGAATGGCCAAAACAGCATTCAGGGCGGCGCCGTTGGAATTGCAGCGGCTATGCAGAACCTTGGAGGCTTGTTCAGTGGGAAAAAGAAAACGGCACAGGCTGCTGCGAATAGCGTGTTTTCCACAGTGCGCACCGGAGCAAACAGTGGAACAACGGTGCTCGGAATGGCTAAGTCCGGGATAGCAAATAGCGCGGTAGGGCAGTATTTCGGAGGCATCCGTACAGCCGCAAAGGGGGTTGCCAACACTGCGATTGGAGGAGGAATCCTCAATGGAGTGAAAGCCACCGGCGGCGTGAGCAAGGAAATCCTTGCCGGAATTGCAGGCCCGGAGGGGCTGGGGCTCACCACCCTTGCAAACGGCGTTCTGGGGTTTGCGAGAAGCGGAGCTGGCGCACTGACCAACCGGGCGGGAAATGCGGCGACCATCATCGCCAACAGTGGCGTAGGACGCACAGCGGGCGGTCTGGCTACCGCTGCCGGCGGAATCGCTGGAAAGGTGGCCGGGGTCGGGTCCGGCGTGTTAGGCGCACTTGGCAGTTTCGCCAGTGCAGGAACCGGACTTCTTGGAAGCGTATGGGGACCCGTGGCTGGTGGATTTGCCAGCCTCTTCACTGGTGCTGCGCCGATCATTGCGGCAATCTCCGGCATCATCGCTGTGGTCAGCATCCTGGACGACAATCTGGGAATGCTTGAGCCTTTATTTACCAAGATATTCGGGGATGAAGGAACGGCAAAATTTGAGGCGTTCAAAACTGGAATTGAAACTGTAAAAGATGTATTTAACAACCTTGTCAATGGCGGTGTCGCGGATGCGCTTTCGGGGTTCCGGGATAAATTGTTTGGCGAAGGTGGAATCTTTGCGGGCAACGAGCTGGGCGCCGGGGCATTTGACGGATTCACGACAATAGCTCAATCCATAATGACTGTGGTAGGCCAGGTTGTAACATTTGCAACAGGTACGGTCAAGCCGATTATTCAGAATGTGTTCAGCTTTATCACTGAAACGGTGATGCCGATCATTCTGCAAACCTTTACCGCTGCTGCGCCAACGATTGCGGCCATTATTTCCAATATTGGCACAGCGGTCATGACCGGAATGCAGATCATTGGCAGCGCCATTCAGACCGTGATGCCCATTGTTCAGGGGATTATATCCGCCATAATGACGGTGGGCAGCGTTGCCATTCCTGCGGTGCTGGCTGGATTCCAAGTGTTCAGCGAAGGAATCAACTCCATAATGACTTCTATCCAAGGCATTTTCCAGGGCTTGATCACGTTCATTACCGGAGTGTTTACCGGCGACTGGGCGGCTGCCTGGGAGGGAGTAAAGCAAATTTTCGGGAACGCCTTTGATGCGCTGGTGGAGTTGTGCAAAACACCGATCAATGCAGTTATCGCCCTGATCAACAAAGCGGTCGATGGAATTAACAGCTTGTTTGGTGGAGGAATTACGATTCCAGACTGGGTGCCGGAGGCGTTCGGCGGAGGAAAAACCTTCTCGTTGAGTTTGCCGCATCTGCCCATGCTTGCGAACGGTGGATTCACCAACGGCACCAGCATCGCGGGTGAAGCGGGGACCGAGGCGGTTATCTCGTTCCGCAGTGGTGTGCGCAACAGCAACATTGCCACATGGATGCAAGCGGGCCAAATGCTCGGAGTTTCCGCGCGGCAGGCGATTGCAGCGGCCGGCAGTGGCAGCTTTGCAGAGCTGAAAGCTCTTGCGGGAACAAACGAGGTTGAGCTAAAGGAAATTGGCGGCGGAGATAAAGGCAATAACCCTGATACGGGCGATGGCAATAATGCGCCCGGGCAATTTGTTTTTGCCCCTCAGATCACCGTGCAGGGTAATGCGGACCGCGCCATGATGGAAAGCGTAATGGCTGACATGAAGCAGCAGTTTGAAGCCTGGTATGAACAGATGCAGCGCCGCCGCGTGCGGACTGCTTATTGAGGTGCTGAAAATGGCATATACGACCAAAAGTGGCGATACATGGGACACCATCGCCAAAGAGGTTTACGGAAGCGAATACCACGCCGATGTATTGATGGCGGCCAATCCTCAGCAGATCAACACATTTTCCTTCGGCGCCGGGGTGGTACTTACCACCCCGGATTTGGAGGAGGAGCGTAACGGGTTACTGCCCCCGTGGAAATTCGAGGCGAACTATGAATAACGGCAGACGGGTAGAACTCCAAGTCACTTACGACAATTCGCCGTTTGGGGGAGCGGTAGGCGCAGACATCGAGAGCCTGACCTATGTTGACAATGCCGCGGACAATAGCGACAGCATCGACATTACCCTGGATGCACACGACGAAAAATGGCTGAACGGCTGGATGCCGGAGAAGGGGGCGACCCTTCGGCCGCGTATTATCGGGCACGATTGGAACGGGCCTGGTGATAGCCATGTTATGGAGTGCGGCCTTTTTGTGGTGGATGATATATCTCTGCAAGGGGCCAGCCCCATGACGTTGCAGATCGGCGGTGTAAGCAAGCCAAGCGACACCAATTTCAGCGAGCTGGAAAGGGAGGTTGTTTGGAAGAACACCTCTATCAAAAGAATTGGAGAAACGATTGCTGCCCGGTACGGCCTGGGCTTTTCCTACGATGCGGACGACTACGACATCGAGTGCGACGAGCAGGACGGAACAGACAGCAGCTACTACAACCAGCTGTGCAAAAACTACGGCCTGACCCTAAAGGTCTACGCCATGCGCCTTTGGGTGTATGACCGCGAACGCTATAAGGGCAAACGAGCGGTGCAGGACTTCGACCGCACGAATATCGTGCCCGGGAGCCTGAGCTACAACACGACCCTTTCCGGCACCTTCACGGGCGGGTATTTCAACTACACCGACCCGGACAAGGACATTGATATTGTGTGCAGCGTGGGCGGCGGCACCCACACCAAAAGCGTGAACCGCAGGGCTACCAGTGTGTACGATGCCAGCGTTCAACTGTGCGCAGAAATCAACAACGCGAACCACGGCACCATCAAGCTGAAATTCTCAGTAATGGGAAATTTCATTGTCGCTGCCGGAAACAATGTGCGGCTTACCGGATATGGGCAGGGGCTCACCGGTGGAATCAATGGCAAATATTTTGTTGACAAGGTGACGCACAAATACTCCAAGAAGAGCGGGTTCACCACCGACTTTGAATGCAGCGGCATTCGGGACCCGTTCCATTATTGGGATGTTGGCGGCACCATCGAATACCACCAGAGCGAAGAAGACAGCACGGAAAACTACGACAGCACCTATGCGACCACCAGCCCGGCGGCCAACGCTGCCAGTGCGGCGGCCGGGGCTACGGCCGGGGCGGCTGTACAGCTGACCAATGCGCCTTTCTATTACACCAGCGTGGCGGCGTCGCCAAGCTGCTACAAGAGCGGCACGTTCTATTTCTACGATGGAATCCTGGTAAACGGGAGATATCGTATCACGAATACGGCAGCCCGCTGCGGCAAATTGCCTGTGGGGCAAAATGTCACCGGATGGGTGCCGGCAAGCTACTGCAACGGCGGCGGCATAACCACCAACTAGGCAGGTGATACAATGGCAAGCACAAATCGCACCGGGCGGGTAAGCTCTATTGATTACGCTGCCGGAACATACGAAGTGACCTATTTCGACCGCGGGCAGAGCGTGACCAGGAAAATCAATGCGATGTCCAATGGCGAATACAAGATGCCCAACATCGGCCAGATCGTCAGCGTGAGCCACAATTCCAACGGCACTGCCGCTGGCACTACCACCGGCACCGTCTGGAACGCCACCAATAAACCGGCGGAAGGATATAAGGGGTTGTACCGCAGGGAATACGGCAGCCGTCAAGGCAAGGCGTATGACCGGTACGACGAGAACACGGGCGTTTACACGCAGTTCGTTGACAAGCGCACCGGGCGAAACTGCAACGGCGAGATTTACGACGAGGCAAAGGGCCCGGCTTCTCTGGTTGCCGGAGGGCAAGTCCAGATAAAGAGCAGCGGTGCGAGTGTAAGCGTCCAAGCCGAAGCTGGTGTGGGCGTTGTTGCTGGAACGACTGTGAGCCTGGAGGCCGGCTCGTACATGAGCCTGGAAGCATCCAGCACCATGAGCATCTCGGCGGGCGGTGGGTTCAAAATGGACATCACCGGCGATTCGGAGGAGAAACGCGAGGGTGACTGCAAGGCAGAATACAAAGGCGATATCGAGGTTTCGGTTGAGGGCGATATCAAGGAAACTGTGGAGGGCAATGTTGAAAAGACGCTCACCGGCGATCTGACTGCGATCATCGAAGGCATGGTGACAAAAACAGTGACCGGAGATGTTACGCTCAATATCAATGGGGCGACCATTACCATCAGCACTGCCGGGGATATCACCATATCCAGCCCAACCAAGATTGAAATGCAGGCGCCCAACCTGAACATGGAAGGCGCTGCTGGCGATGTGAAAATTCAAAGCATCAGCCTGCTACAGCATAAGCACGTCTGCGCAGCCCCCGGAGAGAAAAGCGGCATAGCGGAAACCTAAAGGAGGAAGTATGGCTGTAGGAACTTTTATGGGCATGGTGTTTACCGTGAGCCAACAGAAATTGCTTACACCCAGCAATTTCAAAGGGAGCACCGGCAGCGATTGGGCAACGCATGATGTCGTCGGCGGCAAATCGCGTAGCGAGTGGACCGGCCCAAAACTGAAAAGCTACTCCTTCGACCTGCTTTTACGGGCGCAGGACGGGGTGCCGCCGCGTACCACGCTGAGTGTTTTACAGCAACGAGCTGAAAGCTGCGCCACGGATTATTTCATCATTGGCGGCCGCCCTTTGTCGTCGTTCCCATTCAAGATCACGGACATAAGTGAGGAATGGGGAGCGGTGCTTGCGGGAGGCGAGATGATCGAGTGCAAGGTCAGTCTGACCGTAGAGGAATATCTGTAGGAGGTTCGCCATGGTTTTGATGGATGAAGCGACAATTGAAATTGAAGCCGGCGGCGCCGATGATACTGTAGAGGAAGAGGTTTACCGGAATTTGCAAATCCTTTATGGAACGCACACCGGGGAACAGGCGTTAGACCGGGAGTTTGGGATTGATGCGAACATTACCGACTATCCTCAAATGAGCGCCCAGGCGCTCCTTGCTGCGGAAATAGTCAGCAAAACGCAGAAATATGAACCCCGTGCCCAGGTCGCCCGCGTTGAGTGGACGGCAAGCAAGATCGTGGAAGGAAACATGGTGCCGAAGGTGGTGATCAAGATTGTCTAATATCAGCGAATTGGCAAATGTGCCCGATATCAGTTTTATTGGGTACATGACACTGCAAGAAACGGAAGAGCAACTGCGCGCCGAGTATACCCGCATTTACCGTGAGCAGACTGGGAAAGAGTTGACCATGGGGGATGCGGACCCGAAAAACCTGCTGATCAAGGCGTTTGCACTGATCGAATACCAAACCATGCAGTATGTCGATGCAAAGGGCCGCGCAGAGCTTTTGAAAACCAGCACAGGGGAATCCCTCGATGCGCTGGTCGCCTTGCTTGGATTGACCCGGCAGGCTGCCCAAAGGGCCACGGCAAAGGAGCGGTTTTCTCTTGCCGAAGCGCGAAACGAAACCGTGGCCGTCCCGGCGGGCACCCGCGTGAAAACGCAGGGGGGCAGGTATTTTAACACTCTGAGCTATACCGAAATACCGCCCGGCGACCTGTATGTTGAAACTATGATTCAGGCCGAGGAAGGCGGAACCGAAAGTGACGGAATCCAGATCGGGGAAATCAATGTATTGGTTGACCCCATCCCGTACATTGCCGCAGTCGAAAATGTATCAGAAAGCACCGGTGGGCTCGACACCGAAAGCGACGACAGCCTGACAGAACGTGCATTCCTGGCCCCAAGCCGATTCAGCTGCGCCGGCCCGCGTGATGCCTATGAGTATTATGTGCGCGCGTGACGTAGTGATGTGGGGGATGTGCAGATCGTCAGCCCGGAGCCTTGCACCATTGCGATTTATTTTGTCCTGGAGGATGGCAGGCTTCCCAATGAAACGGAGCGCGAATCCCTGAAAGAATATATCAGCGGTGAAAACCTTCGGCCGCTGTGCGACAAAGTTGTCTGCGTGGAACCGGACGAAGTTGAGTATCAAATCGAGCTGACCTATTGGATTGGAGAAAGCGATCAGAAAAGTGCGGGCTCCATCCAGGAAAAGGTCAACGCCGCAGTAAAAGGCTATCAAGAATGGCAACGCCATCTTGGGCGGGATATCAACCCCACAGAACTGATTGCCAAAATCAGAGAGGCGGGCGCAAAGCGGGTGAAGCTGATCTCCCCGGCGGATGCTACGGTAGAGAAAACCGAGTTGCCTAAATGCACCGGGACGACGGTGACCTATGGAGGGCTTGAAGATGATTAAAAGCCTGACCGATGCCCACGTTGCTGATGCGCTGCCTCGCATTGTCGCAAGCCAGGATTGGGTGGCTGCGTTGTCTGAGGCGGTGAATCTGATGCACCGCCGGACCATGCAGTATATAAACGACAGCCAAATATACACCGATATTGGCAATGCGAGCGAAGAGGTCTTGGATGCCCTGGCCGTAAACTGGAAAATCGACTGGTACGACACCGGCTACGCCATCGAGCAAAAGCGCCGCATCATTCAGACTGCGTTGACGGTGCGGCGCCTGATGGGAACTGTATCTGCGGTAAAGCTCCAAATCGACGCGATCTTCCCGGAAACCGAACTGGAAGAATGGTTCGACTATGGCGGTGACCCCGGTACTTTCCGGCTTTACCTGAATGTGACGGAAACCACACCGTCAAACCCGGCAAAAATCTACAGTGCAAAAGAGATCGAGCGGCGGCTGATCACGGCAAAACGATGGAGCGCCCACCTTGAAAGCATGAGCTACATGATCAAGAGAGGCGTGTCCATCGGCTCCAAGGTGGAGATATGGGCAATAAGGCCACCACTCTGCGGGACGATCTATTGCGGCACCTATTGGATGCCCTCCACGCTGGGGCGCACAGAACGCCACGCCATTGCAACGATGCCGAGGGCGGAAGCCTTCAACGCCCAGCCCGACTTTGCCGGCACGCTTCCGGTCCCGGCCACGGTTGGATATTCAGCGTGCGGGGCAATGGCCTGCGCCGGCGCGCCGGGTGCCTATATCGTCAGCCCGGAGTTTTCCGGTACACTGCCGGGGAACAAGGATGAAATGCAAAACCCGGACTTTATTTACCAGGGAACGAAGGGGTATTCCGTGAACGCAGAAATCCTCAGCGGGCAAGAGCTTGCTGCGGATGGCATTTTTGTTGAGCCGCCTCTCAGTGGTCAAGGCCGCTGTGGGACGTTGCCATAAAAAAGAAAGGGGGAAACAGCATGGCGTTTTTTACCGAAAACTTTTTGAATGCCCGCCGCGAAGAGTTGCTGAGAAGTGTAGATCGGTTTCAGTACCAGATCAACAACGGCACTTGGCGGGACGGTGAAGTGAACGACAAGCAGATCATCGGAACCGATGTGGTCGCATTTGTCAATGTGCCCAGCTTCGGGACCGCGGACGTGATCACGGGCGTGCGCATTTATGATCAGTACGGTGCGCTGGCGGGGCAGCAGGCAATCAGTTTGAGCCGCAGCAGCCTGAACACCGCACTGCTGCGATTCACTTTTCCGCTGATTGAAGCAACCACCGACTGAGAAAGGAGGACAACCCGTGGCATACAATCGGACTTACTGGCTCGATCATGTCGTAGACCAGCACGGCGCTGTGATTCAGCAGGGCACCTTGCTGGACCAGCAGCATTTCAACAACATGGAGCACGGTATCAGCGACCTGGGCCTTGCCGGCGCTATCTTTCAGTTCCAAAAAATTCAGGATAGCTACAACCAAACGGTTGAGTTGCACACCGTGAATCTGGCGATGAACTCTGGCCAGAAATGGCCGTTCAACAACCAGCCTACGACCGTGGCCCTGCGCCAGCTCCGCGAGAGCATCAACTACAGTGTGGACGTGGCTGTGCTGAGTTATTCGGGCGGACGCCTGGGGAACATCCAGGTAACCGACCGCGCGAAGAACGGTTTCAAACTCACGCACGACGGCAGCGCCACCACCGTAAAAGTTCAGATTCGCATTTCGGGCGGCATGACCGACCCGATGCCGAGCAACTAAGGAGGACCAAATGAAGATCGTTGAAATGAACGAGGGCAAGAAGATCGACTACAGCCTGACCGGCACCCGGCTGGATTTCGCAAACGGCGCACTGACCATCGACCTGGCCCGCTATCAGCAGGACGATGCCGTGAACCGTGACATCATGGTGGACAGCGAAGGCTTTCTGACCACCGGGCGCGGCCTGTACTATGTGGCACAGGTGGAAATCCCCGCCCGCCAGTATGAGGAAAGCGTTTCCCCGGCGGGAGAGGCGGAACCCATGGCGGAAGGCGGCGAAGCCACCGCCGCCGAGAGCGTGACCCGCACCCCGCTGCCCCTGGACACCGACGAGGTGACCCTGTACCTTTTTGCCATTGACGGCATCTTGATTCGATAAAGGAGGAAGAACCTATGGCAAATTTCGATATGGCCGAGCTGGCCCTGAAGAGCGTCTGCCCCAGCAACGCAATGAAGTACGACGACAAGGAAATGCCCAGCGTGATGGTGTACATTCCCAAGTTCCGCCTGTGTGATGTGCTGTCCACCGAGGACACCAGCGTGCATCCCGCTTTTCGCGTCAACGGCGAGGAGATCGACGGTTTCTGGGTAGGCAAGTACCAGACGATTCACCACAACGGCCGCGCATACAGCCTGCCCGGGGAGGACCCGGCAAACTATGTGACGCTGGATACCGTAGTGAACTACAATCGCGCGAAGGGCGATAAGTTCCACGAGATCACCAACGCTGAGTGGGCTGCCATTGCTCTGTGGTGCCACAAGAATGGCACTGAGCCCAAAGGCAACAACAACTACGGCAAGGATGCCAGCGAGACCCTGTACCGCGCTATCCCGACCTCTGTTGACAGCGGCGCAGGCGGAAAGACTGCTCGCGTTGCAACCGGCACCGGCCCTGTGACTTGGAGCCACGACGGCACCGTGGAAGGCATCTGGGACCTGAACGGCAATGTGTGGGAGTGGTGTACCGGTCTGCGGTTGGTCAATGGCGAAGTTCAGATCATCAAGGACAACGATGCGTCCGAACCCACCTGCGACCTGTCTGCCAGCAGCGCCGCTTGGAAGGCCATCAAAGCGGACACCGGCGAGCTGGTGACCCCCGACGGTAGCGGCACCACCGCCGGCACTGTGAAGCTGGACTATGTGAGCAGCAAGTGGAAGTATGTGACCACCATCACCAGTTCCGCTGATTCTTCCCGTAACTGCGCTTTCAAGGACATCACCTGCGATGCTGGCGTGGGCGAGGCTACCAAGCTGCTGTTGCAGGCGCTTGCATTGCTGCCCGATACTGAGCTGGTCCAGGAGGGCGTGATCGACGCCACTTATGGCGGCGATAATTTTTGGGCGAACAATGCACAGGCGGAGCGGTGCCTCTGTCGTGGCGGCGGCTGGTACCTCGGGTCCGGCGCCGGGGTGTTCTGCGCGTACATGAACAGCCCGCGGTCGTACTCCAGCAGCAACATCGGTGGCCGTTCCGCTTTGATCGAATAACTGTACACTGCGCCCC
>OGYQ01000813.1_pt1 | contig 23897 bp, 19 predicted proteins | sample 1576641 | NCBI WGS metagenome assembly OGYQ01 (sample SAMEA3541476, study PRJEB24748) | human gut metagenome | biome: human gut; feature: human-associated habitat; material: faeces | place: China | collected 2012 | reverse complement strand
ATGCCCTTCTAGGGCTTACACAAGCCCCCGGCTTAGCCGGGGGTCCTGACTTTTTTGTAAAACTGAGGGAAAACGGCCTATTTTTACAAAAAAATAGGGTCATTTTACAGAAAAATCGGGATTTTTTTGTAAAACTAAGACTGCTGAGGCGGTGGATTTCATAGAGCAGTCACCGAGCTATGGATATACTAAGATGGAAGGGATAAGAAACGAGAGTGGATAAATCTGGTTCACATCCTCTTCTGGTAATCTACCGCGACTGCAAAATTTGCTGGGACAGGGTTTTCTATTCCCATTCTAATTTTTTAAACTCTATTTCCTGGGACAGTTTGATTCGCTTTTTACTAATTAAATAGTTTGCTTCTTAATAGTGATCTTGTTTTGCAAAAAAAGCGAGAATTGCTGTTGATTTTCCGGCAATTTCTTTTTGTATTATAACTGTCGTGTGCTGCCCACACTAATGGAGAACGGAGGTGTTTTCTATGTCATTACGGCGGCTGATGCTATTGGAAGCAATCCTTGTTTTGATGGCAGGAATTGTAATATGCCGTGTACTGTGGATTGGCACAGACATAATTTATGCAGCGAACGCTGGTGCACAGACAGCGCATTCTACGGAACTGCCTCGTGAGCGCGGAAATTTCTATGATCGTGACGGTCAACCTTTGACAGGGTATACGCCGGAATGGTATGCTTTGTGCATTCCTGGAGATGCCAGCTATGCTACACTTTTCCCTTATGTTTCCTATACAGAACAGGCTGAATTATACGAAAAGCGCAATACATCCACGCCTTTCTTGATTCGGGTTGGGCAGGATCTGAACGGGAGCGGAATTCCTACCTATCGCAGTGCCCGACGTTATTTGCCTCTTCCCATTGCAGTACATCTTCTTGGCTATTTGGACAGTGAGGGCCATGGTGTTTCCGGATTGGAGTCTGCCTATGATGATGTTTTAGCCGATGCCGGGAATCAGGAAGTAGTTTCTTGTTTGACTACAGCTCAGGGGCGGCTGCTGAATGGCGGTTCTCCAGCTATACAGGTAAAAGCTGAAGGTACCGGCCAGAGCGTTCTACTGACACTTGACGCAGATATACAAAGAATGTGTGAGGCGGTCGCCGGATTGACCATGAAACGCGGCTGCATTATTGTGATGGATACGAAAAGCGGTGAAGTTTTGGCCAGCGTAAGTATGCCGGAATATGACCCGGAAAATGTCGCCAAAAGTATTCAGGCAAACGACACCTCGCTGATCAATCGTGCATTCAATGCTTTCAGTGCCGGGTCTGTTTTTAAGGTGGTACTTGCGGCTGCAGCGTACGAGGAAGGACTGGATTGGTTTACCCATGACTGTACAGGGAGCGTGGAAGTGGCGGGGCAAATCTATCGCTGCGCACAAGGAAAAGCTCATGGAGAAGTCAATTTACGTGGTGCACTTGAGCAAAGCTGTAACTGCTATTTTGTGGAACTCGGATGCCTTCTGGGAGGAGGTGTCGTTTTGGCAGAGGCGGAAAAGTTCGGCTTTGGCAAAGCTTGTGCAGTGGCCCCGGGATTGAAAAGCAATGCCGGAGTGCTGCCGACGGAGGAAAGATTGGAAAATGCGGGACAACTTGCATTGTTTAGTTTCGGGCAAGGGGATTTGACGGCTACGCCGTTGCAGATCACCGCTATGATGAACACTGTGGCCGATGGGGGAGTATATCACACACCCCGACTTGTGCAGGGTGTGGCGGATGCCTCGCTTCAGCTGGTGAAACCGCTGAAAGTCCCGGAAAGCGAAACGGTCTGTCACTCAGATACGGCTCGCGTATTGTGCAGTATGTTACAATCGGTTGTTACAGATGGAATCGGGCGAGATGCTGCCCCTCAAGAGGAACAGGCGGGCGGTAAGACCGGCACCGCCCAGACCGGACAGTTTGATGAAAGTGGGGAAGAATTACTCAACTACTGGTTCAGTGGTTTTTATCCGGCCGAGTCACCCCGCTATACCATAACCGTATTGCAAGATGGGGTTTTGGAACCGCAGTACTCCAGTGCCGCTATTTTTGCCAGAATTGTGGATTCCTTACACGCGTTCGATTGCACAGGTGGTGTGCAAACTGCGGAAACCGCTGAAAAAAGCAGTTGACAAGGCTATAAAAGCGGCATATAATTACCTTGTAAAAAGGAAAATGGCGTTGAAGGGGCTAAAGCCGGCCCGAACAGTCTACAGAGAGAGTTCCAGATGGTGCAAGGCAACTCGACTGAAGCCCGGCAAAGCCACCCCGGAGCTTTTGGCGTTGAGCCAAACGTATTTGCGGCGTTAACGCAAGCAAAGCGGTTGCCAGTGCCTTTGCAAAGGCGTGGCAGCAAACCGGGTGGTACCACGGAAGCGATCAGCCTTCGTCCCTGTAGAGGGGCGAAGGCTATAATTTTTTCATGGACCTTTTTAAATGAACCTATGGATGGGAGAACGTATTGTATGCAATGGACCGGATTGAATGAACTTCGCGAAAAGTACTTGCATTTTTTTGAAACCAAAGGTCATCTGCGCCTTGGCAGTTTTCCGCTGGTGCCGAAAGATGACCCCAGCCTGTTGTTGATCAACAGCGGTATGGCCCCGATGAAGAAATGGTTTCTTGGTCAGGAGGAACCGCCGCGCCATCGTGTCACTACCTGCCAGAAATGCATCCGTACCCCGGATATTGAGCGCGTAGGTATCACGGCACGGCATGGTACTTTCTTCGAGATGCTGGGTAACTTCAGCTTTCAGGATTACTTTAAGGAAGAAGTCATTCCCTGGGCTTGGGAGTTTCTGACCAAAGAACTGGAAATTCCCGCAGATAAACTCTATATCTCGGTGTATCTCGATGATGACGAGGCCTACGACATCTGGACCAAGAAAGTGGGCATTCCCGAGGACCATATGGTTCGCTTCGGCAAGGAAGATAACTTCTGGGAACATGGTTCCGGCCCCTGCGGTCCTTGCTCGGAAATTTACTACGATCGCGGCCCCGAACATGGCTGCGGCAAGCCCACCTGCAAAGTCGGCTGCGACTGCGACCGCTATATGGAAATCTGGAACCTGGTGTTCAGCCAGTTTGACTCTGACGGCAAGGGTCATTATGAGCGCCTGCCGCGCCCCAATATTGATACCGGCATGGGCTTGGAACGTCTGGCCTGCGTAATGCAGGATGTGGGTAACCTGTTTGAGGTGGATACGGTAGCATCGGTCCTGCATCATGTGGAACGCATCTCCGGCAAGCACTATGGCGACAGCGAGAAAGATGATATCTCCATCCGCGTTATCACGGACCACATCCGTTCTACAGTCTTCATGGTTTCCGATGGTATTCTGCCTTCCAACGAAGGCCGCGGCTACGTTTTGCGCCGTCTGCTGCGTCGTGCTGCCCGTCATGGTCGTATGCTTGGAATTGACCGTCCGTTCCTGACCGAACTCGTCGATACGGTAATTGAATCCAGCGAGGCTGGCTATCCTGAACTGCGGGAGCATGAGTCCTACATCAAGAAGGTTGTGGGCACCGAAGAAGAACGTTTTGGCCGTACCATCGACGCTGGTCTGAACATTCTGAACAATATGATTGAGGAGCGCAAGGCTTCTGGAGAAACGGTTCTCTCCGGCGCTGAGGTGTTCAAACTCAATGATACCTTTGGCTTCCCCCTGGATCTGACCAAGGAAATTGCTGCAGAGGCAGGCTTCACCGTTGATGAAGAGGCTTTCCATGCAGAAATGACCAAGCAGCGTGAGCGCGCCCGTGCCGAACGTCTGGCCAAAGATATTTCCGGTTGGAGTGCGGACCTTTTCGGTGATCTTACCGCAGAGCCTACGCAGTTCGATGGATACGAAACGCTGCGCGAGACTGCCGAAGTTCTGGCTCTGTCGGATGGCGAAGAACTGGCTGATGCCATTGCCACGGATGAAGCTGGCGAAGCCAAAGAAGGGGTTCTGGTTGTGCTGGACCGCACACCCTTCTACGCAGAAATGGGCGGTCAGGTGGCTGACTATGGCTATATCACTTCCGGTGAAGCAAAGCTGAAAGTGACTCAGGTCAAAAAGACTCCCAAAGGCTATTTTGTTCACACCTGTGAACTGCTGGATGGCACGATCAAGGTGGGCGACCAGGTTACTGCATCGGTAGATGAAGCACGCCGTATGTCCATTTGCCGCAACCATACCGCAACGCATCTGCTGCAGAAAGCCCTGCGCGAAGTGCTGGGTGAGCATGTGCATCAAGCCGGCAGCTACCAGGATGACAAAATTACCCACTTTGACTTCACGCATTTCAGTGCTGTAACGCCGGAGGAACTTTGCGAAGTTGAACGAAAGGTAAACGAAAAGATTTTTGCCTCTCTGCCTGTCGTGATCCAGAATCTTCCCATTGAAGAGGCCAAAAAGATGGGCGCCATGGCACTGTTCGGCGAGAAATACGGCAGTGTGGTCCGTGTGGTTGATGCTGGCGGTTGGAGCACCGAGTTCTGCGGTGGTACCCATGTTCAGAATACTGCGCAGATCGGATGCTTCAAGATTCTGGGAGAATCCAGTGTGGCTGCCGGAATTCGCCGTATTGAAGCAACGACCGGATTTGGTGTGCTGCGCCTGTTGGATGAACGTACCGAAGTTCTGACCAAGACTGCGGCTGCTTTGAAGGCGAACAATCTCAAGGATGTGGCTGACCGTGCGGAATCCATCACGGCCGAACTTAAGGAAACCAATAAGCAGTTGGATACACTGAAGGCTGAAATGGCTGCTGCCAAGGTAGACGGTTTGTTTGAAAATGCCGCTGATGTGGATGGCGTACGCATCATTTCCGCTTACCTGACTGGTACCGGTTCCGATACTCTGCGTGAAATGGTCGACAAGGTCCGTGATAGAGCCCCCAATGCCGTTACCGTTCTGGTGGGCAGCGATGGCAATAAAACGATGATGGCTGTGGGCGTTTCTGTGAACGCTAAAGCCCGTGGTCTGAAAGCCGGTGTGCTTGTTAAGAAGATTGCGGCCATTGCCGGCGGCAACGGCGGCGGCAAGCCCGACTTTGCGATGGCAGGTATCCGCGATGTCAGCAAGATTGACGAGGCACTTAACGCTGTACCGGAAATTGTAAAAGCAGAACTGAACCAGTAAGGGGACAGCTTTTTGAAATCCAGACAAAGGAGGGAGAAAAATGGAAGATTGCCTGTTCTGTAAAATTGCAGCGGGAGAGATTCCTTCCAACAAACTGTATGAGGATGATACTCTGCTGGCATTTTATGACATCGACCCGCAGGCGCCGGTTCACTTTCTTGTGATCCCCAAACGGCATATTTCTTCGGCTGCGGCTTTGGCGGAAGAAGATGCGGCGCTCCTGGGACATATCTACGCGGTTATTGCCGAGCAGTGCCGTAAATTGGGTGTTTCGGAAAATGGCTACCGTGTTGTCACCAATGTAGGCGTAGACGGCGGCCAGAGTGTGAAGCATCTGCATTTCCACGTGCTGGCAGGCCGTAGCCTGGCTTGGCCTCCGGGCTGATTTCTTCGTTCCTATTTCGATTTTTCTATTTAGAAAGAGGTTTTCCTATCATGGCAGATACCTATACACTGCACATCGCGGGACTGACCCGTGAATTGCCCATCTGCAAAGTCAATGACCATCTGGATATTGCAGCCTTCATTATGTTCAGCGATGTGGAGCTGACCGAGGCCTGCGCTGCGGCGCTTTTGAAAAAGGCTCCGGAGTTCGATGTCATCCTGACGGCAGAAGCCAAAGGCATTCCCCTTGCTTACGAAATGGCTCGCCAGAGTGGCAAGTACTGGATTCCTGCACGTAAAGGGCCGAAACTTTATATGCGCAATCCGGTTGTCATTGAAGACGAGTCGATCACCACTGCTGGTAAGCAGGTTCTGGTCATTGATCAGAAAGACATCGATTACATGAATGGCAAACGCATTCTCATTGTAGACGATGTGATTTCTACCGGTGGCTCGCTTCATGCGTTGGAAACGCTGGCCGGGAAGAGCACCGGTACGATCGTAGGATGCTGTGCAGCACTTGCTGAGGGTGACGCGGCCGACCGTACGGATATCTTCTTCCTGGAACCGCTGCCGCTGTTTCTCCACTAAGCAAAGATGAAACGCAAACTTGCTTGTTTTGGCCTGGCTTTTGCCTTGGCTGAGTTGTTTGCGGCCAATATGCCGCCGCTGGTTCTTGTGCCTGCGGCGGCACTTTTTGCTTTGCTTGTGTTTTTGTTTTGGCACCATGATATACGGATTCCACTTTTGGGTGCGTTGTGCGGAAGCGTCTTCTTTTTGCTGTTTATTCTGGTGAATGTACTTCCATTGCAGCAGTGGGTGGGACAGCAGGTGCGTTGTACGGTGACTGTAGAAACCGATGCTGCCCGTTCTTACCGCGACGGTTATCTGCGCGGCACACTTCGGGTAACTCAATGTGACGGGGAAGCTGCTGATTTTCTGATAAACTGTGCGGCTTTTCCAGCTGCAAAGCCGGGAGAACGCTTTTCGGCGGATTTTCTTTTCTTGCCACTCGAAGAAAACGCCTATCGCACATCATACCAAAGCAACGGTGTTTATTTGCAGGCAGAATATCAGGGGAACTACTGCTTACTGCCTGAAAGCTCAGCAACCCGCTTTGTACTGTTCCAACTGCGTCAAAACCTGTCCAACCTTCTGCAGCGGTGGATGCCGGCGGAAGAAGGTGAACTGGAAGCTGCTATGCTTTTGGGGAGCAAAGATGAGTTGCGTGACTCCATTCAGGATAGCTTCCGGGCTGCCGGTGTTTCTCACTTGTTGGCTGTTTCCGGACTTCATGTAGCCCTTTTGTGCGGCATTTTCTCGTTTGGGCGTCATCGCCGGTTTTTACGTCCGCTGATTTTGCTGCGGGCTGCACTGGTTGTTTTTTACATGGTGCTGACGGGATTGCCGATCTCCGTGCTTCGGGCAGGATTTGTATTTCTCCTTGCATTGGCAGGCGATTTTTTCTTGCAGCCGGTAGATCTGCTGACCTCCACGGGTGCGGCTGCAGTTGTGATCAGCCTGCAAAACGCTTATGCACCATGTGATGTAGGCTTTCAGCTTTCCTTTTGTGCGGTACTCGGCGTCCAGGCTGCCGGGGCGTTATTCCGTTGGGAAAAAGGTGTTTTCCCAGCCCCCGAAGGACGGTTCTTCCGACTTTTCTACGCACTTCTGCTCCGATTCCTGGAAACATTCCAGGTGGCTCTTTTTGCCAGCATTGCCACGATGCCGGTTTTGATTGCACATGGATTGACAGCCAGCGGAGTAAGCCTCCTGACGAATCTCCTGGTTGTATGGATGCTGCAGCCAGCGCTTTTGCTGGGCGTGTTTTCTCTGTTTATTGCGCCAATCTCCGCCTTGGAACCCGTTTCTCATTTGCTTGGGTTACTCTTGACCGTGTGGTTGCACTGGTTGCTTGTCATTGTGAACTGGTGTGCGGGCCTCCCCATGGCTTACATTGACCTTCCGCGACGGTATACGCTGCTTGTCTTTGCGGTATTGGGGATATTGGCCTTTGTTTTTTGGAAGAATCGTCAGATGATATGGTATCTTCCTGCAGCAACCGTTTGCGGTGTATTTGCACTGGTACTGGGAGTTCGAGCGGAACGGGATGTTGTCCGGATTTCTATGGTTGGTGCCGATAACAATCCATGCGTTGTTTGTACGCAAAACGGAGAAGCCTTGATTCTTTTTCGTGGCGGTCAAAGCAACTTGAACGCAGTGAATTCCTATCTGGCGGAACGGGCGCAACCTGATGTAGTGGGTTTTGTTGACTTGCGCCAATCTCCGTCAGAGTTGAATTTTGATGATTTCCCGGTTGAATCCATAGAAAACATGCCGGCGTACAGTACCCAAGACATACTTGACGATTTGACGCTGGATCTGTATCATGATGAAAGTGGAAATCTGGCGGTGCTGGAAATTGCAGATCGTCATATTGCAGTGATGGCTGGAAACATCCGCTTGCCGCAACCGGTAAATGTAGATGTTATCTGCGCGGCAGGGGCGTTGTCTGATTCGGTACAGGCCAATACGATCATAACCTGTACGGACACTGCAAAATGGATCGCAAACGCAGCAGGGAAGAACCTGCTGTACAGTTCTGACGTTCCGGTTATTCTGATCCGACCAGGTATTTCTGTCGTATATGAGGAGGTGGAGCCGCTTGCTCTACAGTGAAAAGGAACTCAAAAAAAGGCTGCAATCCGGCTGTGCTTTGTATTACTTTTACGCGGCAGATGAGGCGTTGGTACGCACTGCGGCCAACAAGACGTTGCAATTCCTGAACCAGGATGATCCGGAAACAACGGTTCTGGACGGCCCCACACCTACTGTGGAAGAAATTGTACTTGCTGCGGGAACAATTTCGTTCTTTGGCGGTAAGCGCTTGGTTTTGATGCCTTTGGTGCGGCCTTCTACGTATTCGGACAAAGATTTGCAGGAACTGTGCGAAACGCTATCCGACACAGAAAATGCCATCTTCGTTATGACCAGTGTGATCGAAGAGAAGTTCGGCAAGCTGCGGCCCGGAAAACGAGAGCAGAAACTGATTGCTGCCTGCGAAAAAATTGGTTATTGCGTTCAGATCAATAAACCGGGGCGCGCCGAGTTGCAAACCTTGGCACGCGGGTGGGCAGAGGAATCAGGCGCGACGTTTGCCTCCGGTGCGGAAACAGCTCTTTTGGATCGCTGTGGGGAAGATCAGTTTCTTCTTCAGAATGAAATTGCAAAATTGGCGGCACTTGCGAATTATGGTACCATTACCCAGGCAATGGTACAGCAATTGGGAACAGTCACGCTGGATGCTGATACCTTTGAAATGGTGGAATTGGTAGTTTCAGGGCGAACCGACCAGGCACAAAAGCGTTTGAAAACTCTGTTACAGCTGCAAAATGACCCCATCATGATTACCGGCGCCTTGATTGGCAATTATCTGGATTTGTATCGCGTGTGGATCGGTAAACGTGGTCGCCGAAGCCTGGCCGATGTTGCGAAAGATTTCGGGTATGGCGGTAAATGGTCCTACCGTCTGGGAAAAACGGAAAAGACCGCGGCTCGTTTCAAGCGGCATCAACTGGAGCAATGCCTTTGCATTTTGCAAAAGTTGGATCTGGATCTGAAAGGAAGCAAATTGGATGCAGATCTGTTGATGCAGAAAGCACTGTGTGAACTTTCGCTGGCAGGGAGGACTTCATGCTGAAACTCAAGGAAGTACTGCTGGTAGAAGGAAAATATGATGCCGCCCGTCTGCACAATCTGGTAGAAGGCACCGTTTTGACCACAGATGGATTTCGCGTCATGAAAGACCGTGCCTTGCAGACGATGCTCAAACGTCTGGGGCGGGCCCAAGGATTGATCATTCTGACGGATTCTGATGCCGCAGGTTTCAAAATTCGTCATTTTGTGACTGGGTTGGTTGGAGCAGAGTATGTTCTGCAGGCCTATGTGCCGGCGATTCCGGGCAAGGAGTCCCGCAAAGAAACCCCTGGCAAGGAGGGCTTGCTGGGTGTGGAAGGGGTATCGGACGAGATTATTCTTCAAAGTCTGCAAGATGCGTTGAAAAGCCGACCTTCTTCTGCGACAGTGACCAATACCGTCCCCCAGGCGATTACCTATACCGACTTGTACGAATGGGGGATTTCCGGTACAGCCAACAGCGCTGAGCGCCGCAGGATACTTCTTCGACAATTGGGATTGCCGCCGCGCCTGAGCAAAAAGGAACTTCTTCAGGTCCTTTCTACTTTGTACACAAGGGAAAGCTTGGCACGACAGATCGCCCAGTTCAATAAACAATAGAAAAGAGTCTGCCCCTCATAAAGAGGAGCAGACTCTTTTTTATTGTAAGGAGCCGTCTATCACCTGACGACAATACCAGGGCTTTTCTGCATGGAATACACGACCGGCCAGATGAGAAAAATGCGGATCGGAGATTTTTGCGGGGAAGCGAAGTTCCCATGCACAAAGCGCTTGGTACTTGAAGTGAAGTTCCCTGTTGGCTGCATTATTGCCATATTTGGAATCCCCCAGAATGGGGCATCCGATATGCGCCAGATGAGCGCGAATTTGATGGGTGCGACCTGTTACCAGTTCGACTTCCAACAAGGCCAGCCGGCCACTTACAGCCAAGGTTTCATAACCGGTGATGATTTCTTTGGCGCCACCTACGGGGCTTCCGGTGATTTTGACGATACCCCGATCAGCGTCCTTAAGCAAATAGTCGTGCATCAAAGCTGCGGGGGGCTGGGGACGACCAAAAGTCACACACAGATACCGCTTTTCAATTTGCCGTGTCTTTATGGCGTCCGTCAAAAATTGCTCTGCAGCCTTATTTTTGGCCAGCAGAATCAAACCGCTGGTACCCGTATCCAAGCGATGGCACAACACGGCATGGCAGTTTTGCCCGTCGGCAGATAGTTTGGTTTGCACACGTTTCACAAGCGTATCTGCTGCAGAACCATCTACCTCAATGCCGGCGGGTTTGTGAGCTACAATGATATCTTCATCCTCGTACACAAATACGGCGGGAGGAATTTGACGCTTTTCCAGCTGCTCGTCATTCAAAAACAAGCGGATTATATCGCCGTTTTGTACGCGTGTGGACAGAGGCTGCTTTTTGCCGTTCAGTTTGATCTTGTTTTCCCGCAAGGCTTTGTTCAGCCGCCCCAAAGAAAGCGCAGGGTACTGTTCAAGCAGATATTTATCCAACCGCACAGGCAGCAAACTCTTTACATGCAGTTCTTTCATTTTGTCGTCAACTCCTGGTCCCACAAAACAGTGGCATCTTCAATTTCCAAAGTTACCATCAACCATCCCGGATCACTGTCATCTAGCGAAAGAATGGTGTACGCTTCTCCATTTGCACATAGATACTTGGCATTTTTCAATTTCTCACGCACAAATTCAGAATCCGCGAAGCAAACAGTTTGTTTCGTCGAATCCAAAACACCGCGGTTCCATAGGGCATCCGTATAGTCGGCAAGGCGAAGGGGATACGATTCATCATACACCGTGCACAAATCATCAAATGTATCTCCCTGCATCCCAGGCGCAATTACATACCAGGTGCAAGTGCCGTCTTTACTGGTGATTTGACCACACCAGGCCTGTTCCTTCACGGGTTCCACCGCTTGCAGGAATGCACCTTCGCTTTCAAAAAGATAGAGCGTCTGGCTTTCAAGAATTCCGTTGGCAAGTTGCCGCAAAATGTTAGTGCGTTCTGTTTCCAGCGCCTGTGCATCATACCGGGCTGCAAACGGGTCATTGGTTGTCATCCCATGATCTGCCGCGTAAAGCGCCAGATGCAGTGCATCGTCCTGGAGCCCTTCTACAGATGCTAAATGCGTGTATTGTCCGGCAGCCTCCTGCCAAAATACGCTTTCAAGCCCGGAAGGGAAGGCGGCATTCTGCATTGCCGCTGTCATATCTTTGTGACGCTGATACAGTCCCGGACTTACATCCCAGATTTGAACCACAGCCAGAAGTACCGTTGCACTCAAAGAGCAGGGAAGTTTGCTGAATTCCGCAAAAGCGGACAAAATCAAGAGATCGTAGACCGGCCAAAACAGCCGGCCTCCCGAGCGGAAAACAGAACAAAGTTCAATAATTTTGCCGGGAAGCGGAATGGTAGCGAGAACGGCACCATTGGCAGTAATTGTATTGCTGACAGCAAAGGCGGTCAGCCCCCCGCAAATAGCCAGCAGAGCCCAGTGCCGAATGATGTGCTGTTTGATTCTGCGCCGTGCCAGCACTGCAACAATCGGCAAGGCAATCAAAACACCAAGTCCCAGATACGCAAAGGCATCATAGTTTCCGTTTACCTGGTTTTGTGCAGGAAGAATCCGACTGTACAAGGTCCCTCCTACGCCGGATGGATTCCATAGAGAGTTCAAGTTCATGGAAAAATATCCATATAAGGCTTGCCCACCATTGGTTGCGGTACCGTAGAAAAGCCCCAACATCCATCCCAGCGCAAGCGTACACAGCAAGTTGGCTGCCAGATACATTGCCGGCCCTTTCCATTGCCGGGCAGTTACCGTATGTTCCAACAACAGGGCCAATGTGATGGCATACGTCATGGGCAAAAAATAGGGATGGATACCAATAGCGATAACATTCAGAACAAACAGGGCCGGAGAAGTATAGCGTCCTTCTTTCCGCAGATAAAAATACAGATAAAGTGCGGCCAGCACAAACCATTGTGCTCCCAAAGAAGTATGCCTGAACGCGCGTTCATACAAAATTGGACTGGTGATAAACAGCAAATCACCAATCAGCGGGCGGAACCATCCGTCAGCAAATAAACCGCACAACAGAGCGCCAAAACCGCCCTGCAAGGCAAAACACAACAAGGTAAACCATCCGAAGTACTGGAAAGTTCCGCCCAGTAGATTGGCCAGCGGGCGGCACACCAATGCGATAAGGGGGATGGAGTCGGTATAAGCGATACTGACGCCTTGCGGAGCATTTACGGCCGTTGTGACACACAACGGAAAGGACAACGCGCTTTGTCGATAAAACAGCCAGCCGGCATAATGCTGTTGGATATCTTTTTCCAGATACCCACCACGGCAGAACGCATCGTTGGTGACATCCAGGGATGCTGTGCCGTATACCAGCAAAAAAGCGAGGATTCCCAGTATTGCGCCCAGGGCAAACAAGCGCAGACGTCCGGGTTTTATTGTCGTTTTTGCAATCATAGTTGTGCCCTCATTCGTTGGTTTATCAGTTTAGTATAGCATATCAACGATCCGTCTTCAATCCGCATTGACATTTACACGGTGCTGCTGTAGAATATATCCGATATGCCGCCGTGGCGGAACAGGCAGACGCAAAAGACTTAAAATCTTTCGGTAGCGATACCGTACCGGTTCGATCCCGGTCGGCGGCATAGTATATAAAAATCCCACAGCGTTTTTTCTATTTCGCTGTGGGATTTTTTGTTGTTCGGGCAGGATATATTGTTTAGTAGAACTTCAGAATCTCTGCTGTTGATTTGCGCGCAGGGCGGACCGCCGGCTGATCACCATATCCCACAGCAATTACGGAACCGATCGTTTCGCTTTCGGGAATTTTCAGCAAAGACCGGAGAGCATCCGCGTCACGCAGTCCCATGACCAATGTATCCAACCCCAGCTCTTTTGCCTTCAGAAGGAACAGGGCATTGTGCAAGCCCAAATCATAAAATCCCCATCCGTTGCCGCATTCATTGTCCGGCTGCCCGTTCGTAAAACCGGCAACGTCCTTTACAAAAGTCGTAACAACCAAAGCGGCATGTTCAGCCTTCAAAGCATTGCGCTCCGGCAGGCAGGTGCGAGCGACCTCCTCACAGAGAGGCGCCGAAAGAACAGCATAGTAACGCGCCGTCTGTGAATTCTTCCACGAGGGTGCTTCCGTGGCAGCCGTCACGATCTCATCGATTTGCGCAGCTGTGACTTGCTGATCAGCAGAGTATTTTCGGATACTTCTTCTTTCGCGGATGAGCTTATCAAATTCCATTTTCCATACCTCCCGGACTGGTTTTATCGTTACTTATTAGTATAAAGGAAATTGCGCAAAAGGCAATATTTAAATAATTCCGGGGCACTTTTCAATGAATGCTTTTTCATTTTTTTATCTTTTTTATGGTTGATTACTAAAGAAAATGCTTGTTTCTTTGCCACGAATCGTATATAATGTAGTGTATGCCTGCGATTACGTCAAAATAGAGGGGAGACCGCAGGGAACTATAGTATAGGGGGAAATGATATGGCTGACTATCTTGCAATGGACCGTGCTGCGCTTACCGCCGAAAAGGAAAAACTGACGGCTGCGTACAAAAAGTTTCAGGATATGGGACTGAAACTGAACATGGCGCGCGGTAAACCGGGCCCTCATCAGATGGACCTGGCTATGGATCTGCTGAAAATGGACGACTATACCACGGACGACGGCTTTGACGCCCGCAATTACGGCAACCTTGAGGGCCTGTACGAGGCGCGGGAACTTTTTGCCGACGTCATGGGCGTTACGCCTGCTGAAGTTTTTGTGGGCGGCAACTCCAGCCTGCAGCTCATGTACAACCTGATGGCCATTGGCTATATGTTCGGTTATCCTGAATCTCCGTGCCCCTGGTCCCAGCTTGAGAAGCGCAAGTTCCTGTGCCCGGTTCCGGGTTACGATCGCCACTTTGCCATTACCGAAGAAATGGGCTTCGAGATGATCAACATTCCCATGACTGAGAATGGCCCCGATATGGATATGATCGAGAAACTCGTTGCCGAGGATGATACCATCAAAGGTATCTGGTGTGTGCCCCAGTACTCCAACCCTGATGGCTACACCTACAGCGACGAAACCATTCGCCGCTTTGCTGCCATGAAAACGGCTGCGCCTGATTTCAAAATCTTCTGGGATGAAGCCTATATTGTCCATCATCTGACGGATGAAATCATCGAAACGCCTGTGCTCCTGAACGAAAGCAAGAAGTATGGCCATGAAGATCGCGTCTTCATGTTCACCTCGACGAGCAAGATCACCTTCCCGGGTGCGGGTGTTTCTGCATTTGCCTGCAGCGAAAACTCCATGAAGTACATCTGCAAGCGGTTCTCTGCCATGATCATCAGCTATGACAAGATGAACCAGCTGCGCCACGTTCGCTTCCTGAAGAATAAAGAAGGTGTGTTGGCTCACATGGCCAAACACCGCCGCCGTCTGGTGCCTTGCTTCGATGCCGTCAAAACTACTTTCGCTGAGGAACTGACGCCCTGCGGCAATATCGCTCACTGGACCAATCCCAAGGGCGGCTATTTTATCAGCTTGTATGTGATGCCGGGCTGCGCCAAGCGCGTGGCACAGCTTTGCAAGGATTGCGGTCTGACGCTCACCGGCGCCGGCTCCGCTTATCCCTATCACAAGGACCCCGAAGACGCTCATCTGCGCATCGCGCCGACGTACCCGAGCCTGAACGAGGTCGAAACTGCTTCCGCCCTGCTGTGCGTCTGCGTGCGCCTGGCTGTGGTAGAAAAACTGCTGGCTGATCAGCAGTAATAAAGTATCCCGCCCGCGGGTGCGGGCATGTTGTTGGAGGTTTCTATGAACAAGAGAGGGAAGTCATGGCCGCTGTTTGTCGTGGCGATTTTGATTGTTGTATTTTCCCTTACGGCAATCTTTGGTGTAAGCTATCAGTATGGTGACACCAAAAATGTCTATGTAAAGGGCGCTTCGGACATTCGGTTCGGCATTGATATCCGCGGTGGCGTGGATGTTACATTTATGCCGGACGGAGATGTGGATGCTACGCCCGAACAGATGACTGCCGCTAAAACGGTTATTGAAGATCGTCTTGTCGGTTTGGGCATCACCGATTACGAGAGCTACGTCGACAGCAATAAGGATCGTATTATCGTTCGTTTCCCGTGGAAGACCGGGGAGTCCGACTTCAATCCGCAAACGGCTATCGATGAAATCGGCACCACCGCTCAGATGGTGTTCCGCAAAGGTTCCACGGTCGACGGGGAAGAAATTCTCAGCGGTGATGATGTGACCTCTGCCAATGCAGCCTACAGTGAAACGGACGGCTGGGTCGTACAGCTGAAATTCAGCAGCGAGGGTGCACAGGCATTTGCTGATGCCACCACCGAGCTGGCCGCCAGCGGCGATCCGATTTCCATTTGGTTGGATGACGAAAATATTGCTACGGCCTCGGTGGATGAAGCTATTACCGGTGGCGAAGCAATCATCAAAGGCAATTTTGATCAGGATAGCGCTGCAACACTCGCCAACCAGATCAACTCTGGCGCTCTGCCTTTTGCGCTCTCGGCTGAAAGCTATTCCACGATCAGCCCCACGCTGGGCGCCCGCAGCCTTGAGGTTATGGTTCTGGCCGGCGTAGTTGCCTTTATTCTGGTTGCAGTACTCATGATCCTGCGCTACCGTCTGCCTGGCACGATTGCTACGATTTCCCTGTTGGGCCAGGTTTGCGCAACGCTGGCTGTAGTTTCCGGTTACTTCAGCGTGTTCCCCGGCTCTACTTTGACGCTGCCCGGTATTGCCGGTATCATTCTGGGCATTGGCATGGGTGTTGACGCCAATGTTATTACTGCCGAGCGTATCAAAGAAGAGCTTTCCAAAAATAAGACGCTTGATGGTGCTGTGAAGAGCGGCTTCAAAATGGGACTTACGCCCATTATTGATGGCAACGTAACCATCGTAATTGTGGCGGCTATCCTGATGGGCGCCTTCGGTCCCACCGACGGTTTCTGGGCTAAAGTGTTCAACCCGATTTTCTTCTGGTTTGGTCCCTCCACCGCCGGTACCGTTTATTCTTTCGGTTTCACGTTGCTGACCAGCGTGCTGCTTAACTTTGTCTTTGGCGTATGGGCTACTCGCGTTATGATCCGCGGTGCCATCCATTGCAAAGCACTGCGCAACCCCTGGCTGTACGGCGGCAAGAAAGAAGGCGGTGCCGAGTACAAGACGCCGACCATCAACTTTGTCGGCAACCGCAAGAAGTTCTATGCCTTCTCCTGCTGCATCATTGCCATCGTCCTGGTATTTTCTGCCGTATTCGGTGTCCGCATGGACGTGGAATTCAAGGGCGGTTCCATGATCACCTTGGCTTATGAAGGCGAGGCAAATGTTGATGCCTTGAAGGAAACGATCGGATCGGAACTGAACCAGAGCAATCTGACGTTGCAGACAGGTTCCGATATTTCCGGCGGACAGACGCTGACCATCACTCTCCCCGGCAGCGAAACGCTGACGACGGATCAGCTGGATGGTTTGCTTACCACCTTGAATGAACAATACCCCGAAAACAAGTTTGTTCAGAATGAGGTCAGCAACGTTGATCCGACCATCGGTAATGAGTTCCTGCTGAAGAGTCTGGTCGCACTGATTGCTGCGTGTGTCCTGATTCTGCTGTATGTGGCTTATCGTTTCCGCCGCATTGGTGGTCTGAAAGCCGGTGCCACCGCTGTCGTTGCTCTTTTGCACGATATGTTCATCATTTTCGGCGTATTTGTACTGCTGCGGATTCCTCTTAACGGAAACTTCATCGCCGCAATGCTGACCATTTTGGGCTATTCCATCAACGATACCGTTGTTATTTATGACCGTATCCGCGAGAACAGTGCGCTGTTCGGCAAAAAGCAGATGAGCCTGACCGAACTGGTCAACCTTTCTGTGAACCAGAGCTTCTCCCGTTCGTTGATGACCTCCATCACTACCTGCCTGGCTTTGGGTGTGATCTGCGTTGTATCGGTAGTATATCGGCTGGACAGCATTTATACCTTCGCGTTCCCGTTGCTCTTTGGTATGATCAGCGGTGTTTACAGCACAATTTGCATTGCTACTCCGTTGTGGGTTGACTGGAAGATGCGTAAAAAGGCCCCTGCCAAGAAGAAGGCCTGATTTTAGGACAAAGAGGAGAAATCTGCCATGAAGTGCCCATACTGCGGTGAAGTTGATTCCAAGGTTATTGATTCCCGGCCGACCGAGGATGGCGAAAAAATTCGTCGTCGCCGTGAGTGCCTGAATTGCAAAAAGCGCTTCACCACTTATGAAATCGTTGAAACGGTTCCGCTGATGGTTGTGAAGAAGGACCATTCCCGGGAAGTGTTTGACCGCCAGAAACTTCTGAACGGTATGCTGCGTGCGTGTGAGAAGCGCCCTGTCAGCTACCAACAGCTGGATGATGCAGTCAGCCGAATCGAACAGTTGCTGCTCAACTCCTATGACCGTGAAGTTACTTCCATCCACATTGGCGACCTTGCAATGCAGGAATTGAAAAAGATGGACGACGTGGCTTATGTGCGTTTTGCTTCTGTATACCGTCAGTTTAGCGATGTCAACACCTTCATGGAAGAGCTCAAGGATATGTTGGATACCCGGTCAAAACCAGCTGAAAAATGATTGACGGATCTGCTGGGTCTGTGTGCAGGCGCGTGACGTTTCTACCGCGAGATCGGCAAGATTTTCCCGGGAAACGTAAGATGGTATGGTTGCCAGCGTCTGGTTTAACTGATCGATAAGGCTGCGCCGTATGAGAAGTACCCAAATTTTGCTGTTTTCTTCTGCCGTTTCTGCTACTTTTTGGAATGTCTGCTTTGCGCAGTCATAGTTCCCGGCTTCCGCACAGCTGTAAGCCACACGAAGATCTTGTTCCAGTGCTTGTGTGCTGGTACTGATATATCGGCCTGAGCTGCATAGCACCAGCGCCAGAATGGCCAGCATAATTCCCGCATACCAGTTTCGATTCACGTTATATAGAATCCTTTCCGGACCACCCTTTGGGGTGGTCCTTTTTTTGTACCAACAAAAATGATTTTTCGCCGTAAAGTAGCAGAAGCACTTGTTTTCTTGTCAAACCTTTTCCGGAAAGATATTCTTCCAGCCAGGCTTCATCCAAATGCAGCGCAGCCAGATTTTCTTTATAAACTTCGTTGTCAATCAATAGCGGAAGCATCGGCGTGCTCTGTTCCTGGCCGGGCATCATAGCGGTGCTGATATGCCCATTAGGTTCCACAACCCCCCACAGGACATCGGCCGGAGAGAATATATCCTTCCCGCGTAAGGCTTCCATCAAGTCCCCGGCTGTAATGCGCAGCTTGGGAAGTGCTTCTTGCACGATACCTCCGTTTCGGATTACGGTTATGGGTTTGCCGAACAAGAGCCTGGCATACGCGGGATTCAAATAGGCAAGTGTCGAACTGAATATTTCTAAAGATGTCAGTAGAATGATCAGTACCAGGCTAGACAGCAGAGGTAAGTCTGGCTCATCGATACAAATAGATGCCACGTTGGAAACCAGCAGCGTAGTTACCAGTTCCGAGGGCTGTAGTTCGCCCAGCTGGCGTTTCCCCATCAGACGCAGTGCCGCTATCACGGTACTGTAGACTACGATCGTTCGAAAAATTGCAGCCAGCATTCAGCCGCCTCCTCATATTTTTGCGGTTTTGGGCAAAACTACTCTCTGACAAGGGAGGAATCCTATGCGGCGTACAAAATTGTCTTACTCATTACAGAAGAACTTGCAGATTCTGGAAACTATTTTTGGCGATTCGGGAGACTTCTATACCAAAGAACTGACCATCAGCGGAATCCCCTGTGCTATTGTTATGTTTACCGGGCTTTCTTCCCCGGAAAAACTATGTCACCTTGCTCTGGAGATGCTGGACCGCGATCCGGTTTTGTTTGGCGGGAGCGAAGGGTTGTGTGACTATTTGCTGAAACAGAGCCGTGTTCCGGCAGAGTCAACACCTGTGGAAGACTGGACATCTTTTGTGGAAATGCTGTGCAACGGTATGACCTTGCTTCTCATTGACGGTAGCCGGCGGGCGGTTGTTTTTTCCACACAGGAGATGCCGCATCGTTCTGTCAGCACACCCACAGGGGAAGGAAATATGCGGGGCTCTCAGGAAGCCTTTACTGAATTGCTTCGCAACAATATTTCTCTTCTGCGGCGTCAGTTCCGTACCGAAACCTTGGTGGTTGAGATTGCAACTTCACACACCCGATCCAAAACAGAATACTGCCTTTGTTATGACCGCGCACTTGCCCCTAAGGAAACAATCGATGCCCTGCGTCAACGCCTTGCGGAGATAGAAATGCCGGTATTGCTGGACAGTGCCTATTTTGCATCTTTTTTGAAACAGGACAAATTGAATTTGTTCCCGGCTGCAGCTTACACCGAACGCCCAGCCACCGCCTGTGCACGGATCTGCGAAGGAAAGGCCGTTGTGCTGGTATCCGGGTGCCCGTATGCGCTTATCATTCCCAGTTTTTTTGCAGAACACTTTGAGTGCCTTGACGATTACGCATCAGGAGCGGTTTTTTCCGGACTGATTCGGATTTTAAAATACCTCGCGTTTTTGCTTTCTGTATTTGGACCGGGACTTTACGTAATGGCGGTTGCTTACGCACCAGAAATTATCCCGGTACAACTTCTGACAAAATTAGCACAGGCTGAAACCGCAACACCGCTGCCACCTATGCTGGAAATGCTCAGTGTTACACTGCTGCTGGAAATCGTTCGGGAGGCAGGTCTGCGTGCGCCGCAGTCTATCAGCCATACGGTCAGTCTGGTAGGCGCTTTGATTATAGGGGAAACTGCGGTTTCCGCCGGGATTGTCAGCGTTCCGGTTCTTACAATGGCGGCAGCTGCCACCATAGCCACATTGGCGGTTCCTTCCCTGTATGAGCAATCCATCCTGTTTCGTTTCTCGGTGATTTTGCTGTCAGGAATTTTTGGCGTGGTGGGGTTGGCATGTGCAGCCCTTATCATCCTGGCTATGGCCTGCGGCAGTGAACCTTTCGGCTATGATTATCTCTATCCGCTTATGCCTTTGACCCGCACAAGTTGGAGGGATGGATTTGTTCGCAGTATCTGGTCTGATCTGGCTGAGCCGGGGGAGGTGATTGGCAAGCATGAAGCGTGATTGTCCAAGCCTTCTTGCGGCGCTGACGGTAGGCGTTCTTGTCAATGTACTGCTTCGGAGCCAGAGCGCCTACTGGCCAAGAGCTGGCGTTGCTACTGCGTTGCTTTGCGCACCGTTATTGGCTGCCATCGCCTCCTTGTTTGCCAAAGCGTGGCAAGGCGGTACAAGCCCTCTTTTGCGTTTGTTGTTTGCGATACTTCTGTTTTATACTTCAGCCCTTGAACTGCTGCAATTTTGGAATCTGGCACAACGCTTGTATCCGGGGGCTATCTCTTTAACGGCACTGTGCCTGACAACCCTGCTTCCTGTTATCTATCTGCGGCGGGTTTCAGCAATTTCCCAAACAGCCCACGTGGTTTTGTGTCTGCTGATTTTGGCGTTTGGATTTATGTTGTTGACGGTGCTGCCGCGTCTGCACATTACCAATTTGCAGATGGTTCCGTTGCAAATCTCGGATTTCACCACCGCTGCTAAGGAACAACTTACCCTTTATCCGGAATATCTTCTTCCGGCTTTGTGGCCGCAGCAACAAATGCGGGAACGTCACTATCCGTTGCTTCGGTTGGCAATGATGGCACTGTGGTTCGACGTAGGAGTTCACTGGATTCTGGAACTCTTTTATGGTGCATCCATGCCAAACCGTATAGATCCCATTCATGCAGTAGCACGCTGCGGTGCACTTTCGGTTTTCAATCGTCTGGAAAGTCTGCAGCTCATTCTGTGGGTTATGGCTATCACGCTGAAGCTGGCACTGTATTTGTATGCCATTTGCCTTCTTCTGACAAAAAGCCCGCAGCGAAGTACCTCCATCCAACTGGGCAACTTTCCGATCTATCTGGGCGGATTATGGATTCTGTGTGCTTTGCTGCAAAAGACCGATATCCGGCAAGCATTGCAGATGCGTAACGCATGGACATGGGCTTTTGTATTGCTTACTGGAATGGGAGGTGCTGCCGCATGGCTGTGTCAAAAAATAAAGCGCTGTTCCTAAAAGGATGTTTGCTTATGAGTTTACTATTGAGTGGTTGCGGTGGGCAGGCTCTTTCTGAACGAGAAATCGTCAGGGGGGTGTTCTTTACACGGCAGCAAGATGCTTTTTCCGCTTGTTTGGTTCTTGCTGATCAGAATTCGGAAAAGGATTCCGGCGGCGAAAAAATATCCGCTGCGCAGGGGAGTACTCCTGCGCAGGCGTTAGAGCGCGCGGAACAGGCACTGTATGGAGATGTGTACTACGGTCTTTTGGATTTGGCGGCACTTCCGTCTGATACGGATCTCTCTATGGCCCGGGAAATAGGGGGACTTTTATACGAAAATGCCCAGCCTGCCCCGGAACTCTCAGTTTTTGTACTGGATGATTCTGTTTCCAGCTGGGCTAAAGAAGGAAGTGTGCTATACCAAAACATGAAATCGTTGGAAAAGACATACAAAGTACACTGTGGCCTTCAGCAGTTGTTTTCGCAAGAGGAAGTGTGTGGCATTCCCGGCTATATAGCCGGTGGCGGATACGACTTTCTTTTGCTGCCGCAATATGGATCACCTGTGCGCTGTCACGGTTTGGTTGAGGCTCAACTTGCCGCTGTGTTGTGCGGTCAAACATCGATTTTAAAAGGCACATTTGCCTCCGGCAGGGCAGCCTGCGAAGCGCGCACCCAGGTTTTGGCAGAAGGGGAACACCTTCAAATTCATTTAAGGGATACAATGCTTACCGTTCTGGATCCTTCTTTTTCAGAAGAAGCGTTGCAATCCGTTTTGGAACAAGAACTGCAGCGTTCCTTTTTGAAATTGCAGCAACAAATGCAGTATAGCGGGGAAGCAGATCCCTTCCATTTGCGTTTCTGGCAATCTTGCCAATATGGTCCGGATTTTGCCCCGCAGCCTCCTACACTGGAAGTTATTTTTGAATCTTAAACGCAAAGCCGCCGCCAAGTCTTTCCTCTTGGCAGCGGCTTTGTTGAATTTTTACAGAGAACTGGGGCGAGAGAGATTGACCAGATTTTTGTCTGCAATAAAGGTCTGGAAATTATACAGAATCAGGACCTGATCGTATCCTTCTTTTTCGATGGTGGAATCCAAACCGTACCGGAAATTCCGGAAGTCGACGACCCCGATTTTGGCATAATTTTCTGTCAAATAGGGAACAAAGCTATTGGCATAGCTGTCTTTTACTACGAGAATGCTGCCTGTGCCGTTTCCTTCAATGACAGAGTAACCGTTGTTTCCATCCAGGAAAGCTGCGTATTTGTCCCGCGTGGAGAACTTTTCGGTATTGATCAAATTCTCTGTTTTGATCTCCTCGAACTGTGCTTCGGCAGGAACGTTAAATACGCTCATCAGGTTATCAATGGGATAGTAAGTGATGGAGTCGTTTTCTACGTTCCAAAGACGTGTGGCAGAATAATGTGTTCCCTGGAAATCTTCGATTGTTTCCGATTCATGGGCTGCGAGATCAAATGGCGTAAGTCCCTTGAGCGTACAGAACTGCTGGTATGCAAGATAAGCTCCGTAAGGGGTCCAGTGATGGTCAGTTTTGAAATAAAGATACTCTTCTTTGTTGGCGGTAAATGTATCCCGCAGATCCAATACATCTGCCGTTTCACCGATTTCTGCAAAGATGGAATCCAGCATTGCGTTTTCATCGACCATCGGCGCGCCGGCCGGGAGATTTTCCGGATAAATCACGCTGGCCGAAGGCGCCAGCAGAAAAGATACTTTTCCGGGATAGCGGCCGGCAAACTCGGCAACGGCCTGCACATTCTTGGCCAATTGTTTTTGCGTCGTAGTGTTTATTGTGAATAACTTGGTGAACATCCAGTGGTCTTTGCCAAGGAGAATACCGTCCTCTTCCACCTTCTGAAAAACAATCTCGTCAGTGGCTCTCTGTGCGTTGATCCACTGATCCCGCAGCATAAACTGATCCTGGAACCAGTTGGAAAACGACTGCTGCCAATTTCCTTTTTCCAGGCTGGCAACGCTGAAAGAAGGGAACTTTGCAGGGCTTCGGTTTTCTAACTCAATCTGTGTGCGTTTGGGCCAAACAAGATTCAATAATGCACCGCCAAATACAATCACGGCGCCCGCAATCACAATCGGGTGGAGGGCTTTTCTCCCGGCTTTACGATAAACAATTTTTGCCATATACAATAATCCCTCCCCTCAGAAATTGGCGTACAGTGCCGTAGAATTTGTTGCAGCAACAACATACGCGATGCACAAAAGTGCGAGAAGTACAAAAACAATGGTTTTCAGCACGGTGAAAGCCGAAATTTTCTTCCACAGCCAACGGGGGAATCCGGAGGAACAAATTCCGCCCAGAACAAGCAAAACCCCATAGTTTCGCAAATAATAGACCGGAGAGATTCCCGTCTGCGGAATAAACAATTTCTGCATTAGCAGTCCCAACGGGGCGCCCGGCTGGTTGGCTGTAAAAATTCCCCAGCCAAGTACCACAAAGAACAGTGTATACAGATGCGGCCATACG
>OGYQ01000812.1_pt1 | contig 23914 bp, 20 predicted proteins | sample 1576641 | NCBI WGS metagenome assembly OGYQ01 (sample SAMEA3541476, study PRJEB24748) | human gut metagenome | biome: human gut; feature: human-associated habitat; material: faeces | place: China | collected 2012 | reverse complement strand
CGCCGTATGTTATGGTCTTCTTTCTGCTGTTTTCCGCTTTCTTTTATTCTTACTGCACTGTGCAGCTCACCGGCTCATATCCGGCCTCTTTCACTGCATCCATCAGCACCTGGTCCGCCACATCCTCTGTCAAGGAGACGGTGGCTGTCTTCTTCTCCAGGTCCACCTGGGCGCTGTCCACGCCTGCCACGACCGCCAGGGCTTTCTCCACATGCATCTTGCAGTGCTCACACATCATGCCTTCTACTACCAGTGTCTTTTTCATCATTACCATTCCTTTCTCGTCTTCTTTATTATCCACACCGGAACGCTCCGGAATGTTCTCTGTGGAGTCTGTCTTCTCTCTGTCCTCCTCCGCTTTTGCAGGCCCGTTCGTCTTTCCTCCCGTGGCTGGCTTGAAGAACCGCAGCCGCAGCGCGTTGGTCACCACGCACACGGAGGAAAGGCTCATGGCCGCGGAGCCGATCATAGGGCTTAAGCGCAGGCCAAAGGCCGGGAACAGGGCTCCCGCCGCCACCGGGATGCCAAGGACATTGTAGAAAAATGCCCAGAACAGGTTCATGTGAATGTTCCTCACGACAGCTCTGCTCAGTTCAATGGCTGTCACCACATCCTGTAAGGAGTCCTTCATCAGCACCACGTCTGCCGAGTCAATGGCAATGTCCGTGCCGGCTCCGATGGCAATGCCAATATCCGCCCTTGTGAGGGCCGGGGCGTCGTTGATGCCGTCTCCCACCATGGCCACCTTATGCCCCTTTTCCTGCCAGGAGCGGACGCAGGCCTCCTTCTCTGTGGGAAGCACGTCGGACACCGCCTCCGCAATGTCCAGCTCCTTTCGGATAGCCTCTGCCGTCACTTTGTTGTCACCTGTCAGCATGACCACGGTAAGGCCCATCTCTTTAAATTTCCGGATGGCCGCCCGGCTTGTTTCCCGGATCGTGTCAGCCACCGCGATGATACCTGCGGCCTGTCCGTCCCGCACAAAGAGGAGCGGCGTTTTCCCCTGGGACGCATACTGCCCCATCTTCTCTCTCACCAAAGCCGTCTCCTGCTCAGGTCCCATTGCCTTTTCTTCTTCCATAAAGGCCAGGTTGCCGGCCAGCCAGGTCTTTCCGGAAATCCGGGCTGACACGCCCCGCCCCGTCCGGGCCTGGAAATCCTCTGCCTGAACTGAGGATACACCGTCTCCCTTCGCCTTCTCCACCACCGCCTGGGCCAGGGGATGTTCACTCCCCGCCTCCAGGGCAGCCGCCCGGGCCAGGAACTCCTCTGGGCTCATGGAGGGGTCCAGGACCTCTATGTCTGTCACCTCCGGGTGGCCGGAAGTGATGGTGCCGGTCTTATCCAGGATAACTGTGTCGATGGAGTGGAGATTTTCCAGGCTCTCCGCCGACTTGATGAGGATGCCGTACTCCGCCGCCTTTCCTGTACCCACCATGATAGCCACCGGAGTGGCAAGTCCCAGAGCGCAGGGGCAGGAGATGACAAGCACTGCAATGGCATTGGACAGGGCAAATTCAAAATCCTGTCCCGCCACGATCCACACGATGGCTGTCAGGATGGCAATGCCGATGACCACCGGCACAAAGATGCCGCTGACCTTGTCCGCCAGCCTGGCGATGGGCGCCTTTGAATTGCCCGCCTCGTCCACAAGGCGGATGATCTGGGAGAGGGTGGTGTCCTCCCCCACCTTGGAAGCCCGGAACCGGAAAGTGCCGTTCTTGTTGATAGTTGCAGAGATGACCGTATCCCCGGGCATCTTTTCCACCGGGATACTCTCACCGGTGATGGCAGCCTGGTCCACATAGCCAGCTCCCTCTGTCACAACGCCGTCCACCGGGATGCTTTCTCCCGGCCGGATGACCACAATATCTCCGGCCGCCACCTGCTCGGCAGGCACCGTCATTTCCTGGCCGTTTTTGATGATAACCGCCGTCTTGGGAGCCAGGTCCACCAGCTTCCCGAGAGCGTCGGAGGTCTTTGACCTGGACCTTGCCTCCAGGTATTTTCCCACTGTCACAAGGGTCAGGATCATAGCGGAGGACTCAAAGTACAGAGCATGGGCATACTCGTGGACCACCGCCATGTTCTGGTGTCCGAAGCCCCAGGCCATGCGGTACATGGCAAAGAGGCCGTATACAAGAGAAGCCCCGGACCCGATGGCCACCAGGGAGTCCATATTGGGGGCCCGCTTTACCAGAGCTTTCAGTCCCACTTTGTAAAATTTCCGGTTCAGCACCAGGATGGGCACGGTCAGGATGAGCTGCGTCAGGGCTGAGATCATGGCGTTCTCCATGCCGGTCAGGATGCCGGGCACGAGAAGCCCCATCATGGAGCCCATGGCCACGTACATCAGGGGGATCAGCAGGACGATGGAGGCCACAAGGCGCACCTTCATGCTATGCTGCTCCTCCCGGGCTCTGCTCTGGCGGACTTCCCACTCACTTCTGAAACCACCGCTCTTTGTGTCAGACGGCGCGTCTGCAGAGGACGCCCCGTAGCCGATCCCCTCCACCGCCCGAGCGATGGCGGCGCTGTCCAGCTTCGTCTCATCGTAATCTACTGTCATCTGGCCTGACAGGAGGTTTACATTGACTTCCTCCACCCCATCCAGCTTCTGTACACACCGGGTTACATTTGCCTGGCAGGCTGCGCAGGTCATACCGGTGACGTTATATTTTTCTTTCTTCATTACCAGGGTCACCTACTTTCCTCGAACGATGTCTTTATACCCCCTATTGGTATTTCAGTGCTATTATATACCCCGGTACGGTGTATTGCAATATCTTTTCCACATTTTTTCGAAAAACATTCTCATTTACCATCTTCAGACTCCTTCTCTTCGGCAGGCCCGGCCGGCTCCGGTCGGCGCAGGCTCAGCACGCCATCCGCCAGGATCCTCACATCATCCAGTATATAGTCAAAGGCCCCCGCTTTATACAGGTTGACGACGAGAAGACCGATGGGCACGGCCAGGATCATCCACAGGATGCCTCCGGCCCGGTACCCCGCGTACAGAAGCACCAGGGTAAACAGAGGATTGAGCCCCATGCTGTCTCCTACCAGCTTGGGCTGGATCAGCTGACGGACAAGCTGTGTCACTGCGTACAGCACCGCCAGAGCTACCACCCGCCTGTAGTCGCCGGTCAGGAGCTCATAGAGCGCCCATGGCAGAAGAGCGGTGCCTGTCCCGAAAAAGGGCAGGAAATCCAAAAAAGCGATGCCGATGGCCAGCAGGACGGAAAAATGCACTCCCATGATCCCAAAGCCCACCAGGAGTATTGCGAACACGACAGCCATGATCTTGAACTGAGCCTTAAAATACCCGCCCACCGCATACTTCAGGTTGTCTGTCACCATGGTCATCCTCTCCACGATAGGCTTCGGAAAAATCTTCTTGGCCCACAGGATGATATTTTCTCTGTCAGCAATGAAGAAATATGCGGAGATGATGGTGACGATAAAGGAGATCAGGATAGAGGGGATGCGCTTGGCAAAATTCCCCGCCGCCGCCACCGTTGGCTCACTGATGCTGCTGATAATGCCGCTCATGGTCTCATCCAGATTGGCGGCAAAGGTATTCAGTCCCTCCTGCACATTTCCCGGAAGAAGCGCAAAAATCTGGGAGGTCCTCTCCCCAATCTGACGAAAGCCCTTCTCCAGGTCCCTGTACATGGACGGGAAATCCTGTATCAGAGAGCTGACCTCTCCCCATATCCTGCTGACTGCCAGGTAGATCAGCCCGATACAGGCTGCCAGCACGGCTATGATGATGATGGCGGACCCCAGCTTTTTGATGATCTTCAGCCTCTTTTCAAGAAAAACCACAAGCGGGCTGGCAATAAAAGACAGGAACCAGCCTATCACAAAGGGCATGAAATAGAACAGCGCCTTCACGCCCACATAGATAAATAGGATTGTCCCGACCAGACTGAAGGCCAGGCTGACGATCACTTTCCAATAAGGCCTGTTATCCTTTGCGGCAGTCCCTTCATTTCTCCCCATTTTCTCCACCTCTCTTACCCTTTATTCTTCCTTTTCGCTGTCGAGAAGCTCTGTCTCCACAAGCTCCCATATCTCGTCCCTTCCCTGCTTTGTCACAGAAGAGAAGGGGATGATCCTTGTCCCCGGCACCAGCTTCAGTCCCTGCCGGAGCATCTTGACATGCTTGTCTATCTGGCTCCTCTTGAGCTTATCCTGCTTTGTCGCAATGATAATGGGATTGTAACCCTGGCTTACCACCCAGTCGTACATCATCTTGTCATTTGCTGACGGCTCATGGCGGATGTCAATGAGGAGAAAGACTGCCCGCAGCTGCTTGGAGCTGTGGAGATATCTCTCGATCATCTTTCCCCATTTTTCCTTCTCCTGCTGTGATACCTTTGCGTAGCCGTACCCCGGCAGGTCCACCAGATACAGCGCATCGTTGATATTGTAAAAATTGATGGTCTGGGTCTTTCCCGGCGTGGCCGAGATCCGGGCGAAGGACTTCCGGTTCATAAGCGCATTGATGAGGGAGGATTTCCCCACATTGGACTTCCCTGCAAACGCGATCTCCGGCTTATCATTCTCCGGAAGTTTGCTTGTAATGCCGCACACGGTTTCCAGATTGATATTTTTTATGATCATAGTCTCTACCTCTGTTTACTTTTCTTTTACAAACGCTTCCTCAAGTACCTGTTCCATATGGGACACAGGGATGATCTCCAGGCCTTTTGTGATCTCTGAGGAGAGCTCTTCCACATCCTTCTCATTCTCCTTCGGGACAAGGACTGTCTTCATGCCTGCACTTCCTGCAGCCAGCAGCTTCTCCTTCAGCCCCCCAATGGGCAGGACTCTTCCCCGCAGGGTGATCTCCCCTGTCATAGCCACATCCGCCCGGACCTTCCGTCCGGTGACAGCGGAGAGCATAGCCGTGGCCATGGTGATGCCGGCTGAAGGACCATCCTTGGGAACCGCACCCTCCGGTATGTGGATGTGGAGGTCATGCTTCTCAAAGAAATCCTCCTCAATGCCGTATGTACTGCCGACAGAGCGGATATAGCTGATACCGGTGCGCGCGGACTCTTTCATCACGTCCCCAAGCTGTCCGGTGAGGATCAGCTCTCCTTTTCCGGGCATCACATTGACCTCGATCTGCAGGGTGTCGCCTCCCACGCTTGTCCAGGCAAGTCCCCGCACAATGCCCACCTCGTCTGTCAGATTGGCTTTCTGGTATGTATACTTCTCTTTTCCCAGATACTTGTGCAGATTTCCCTCTGTCACCCGGACCTTCTTCTTTTTCTCCTCCAGGATCTCCCTGGCCGCCTTCCGGCAGATGTTTCCGATCTCCCGCTCCAGCTGGCGCACGCCGGCCTCTTTTGTGTAATTCCGGGCCATCTTCCAGACAGCTCCCCTGCTGATGGAGATCTGGTCCTCTTTCAGTCCGTGGCGGTCAAGCTGCTTGGGAATCAGGTGCTCCATGGCGATGTGGAGCTTCTCGTTCTCTGTGTAGCTGGACACCTCAATGACTTCCATGCGGTCCAGCAGAGGCCGCGGGATAGTCTGCAGAGTGTTGGCCGTGGTCACGAAAAGCACTTCCGAGAGATCCAGCGGCACTTCCAGATAGTGGTCCCGGAAGCGGTAATTCTGCTCGCTGTCCAGCACCTCCAGAAGGGCGGAGAAGGTATCTCCCTTGTAGTCGTTGCTCACCTTGTCGATCTCATCCAGCAGCATGAGCGGATTCTTTACGCCGGCGCTGCGGATGCCCGCCGCGATGCGCCCCGGCATGGCGCCTACGTATGTCTTCCTGTGGCCCCGGATCTCCGCCTCGTCCCGTACGCCTCCCAGTGAGATGCGAACGTAAGGCTTCTTAAGCGCCCGGGCCAGGGACCTGGCAATGGATGTCTTGCCGGTTCCCGGAGGACCTACCAGGCAGAGGATGGGACTCTCTCCCTTTCTTGTGAGAGCGCGCACAGCCAGAAATTCCAGCCCCCTCTCCTTCACCTGCTCCAAGCCATAATGGTCTTCCTCCAGCACCTGCTTGGCGTAGACTATATCCTTATGGTCCTCCGTAACCTTATCCCAGGGCATCTCCAGCATCGTCTCAATGTATGTCCGGATCACACCGTTCTCAGCCGGACTGTTCAGGGAGCTCTTGAAACGGCCTATCTCCTTTTGCAGCTTCTCCTTCACCTCGTCAGAGGCCTGCAGCTTGTCTGCAGCTGCCTGGAACTCCTCTGCGTCGGAGATGGTGTTCTCCTCTCCCAGCTCCTCCCGGATCAGTTTCAGCTGCTCCCGCAGGATATATTCCCTCTGGTTCTGGTCCACTCTCTCCCGCACCTTTGTCTGGATCTCTTCCTTGATGTTCATGATCTGCATCTCGTTCACCAGCTTAAATGCCAGCAGCTGATAGCGCTTCAGAAGATCCGTCTCCTCCAGAAGCTCCTGCAGATCTTTCTGCTCCAGCGGCACATTGGCGGCAATCCAGTCCACTACTTTGGCCAGGTCCGTGTACTCCTGCACCTGCTTCAGCATGTCCTTGGGATACTTGGGCAGCCGCCCGGCGTACTCCCCGTAGATCTCCTTCAATCCTCTTGTCATGGCCTCCTGGCTTACCTGGTCTGCCGACGCATCCAGCGCCTCCTCACCGGTGTCCGGCAGCACGGTCACGTTTGCCCGCATATAGGGAGTCTCAAACTCCACGGTATTGATGACCGCCCTCTCCTCGCCGGAGATCAGCACCCGTAGAAGATTCCTGGGCAGCTTGATGATCTGCCGGATGGACGCAATGGTTCCCACCTGGTACAGATCCTCCGCTGTCGGCTCTTCCACTTCTCTATCTTTCTGTGCAGTCAGAAAAATCTTCTGTCCTTCCTCCTGCATGGCCTCCTCGATCGCCTCGATGGACCGCTCCCTGCTGACGTCAAAATGGGTCACCATCTCAGGCATCACAGTCATACCCCGGAGGGCTACCATGGGAAGGCTTCTTACTTCTCTCTCAGTCATTTTATCTGCTCCTGTCCTGTATTCTCTCAGTTTTTTAAAAGAGGCGGGCGCAATCCTACTTGCACCCGCCCCGGTCATGCTCTGTTAAGCGCTTTCAATTCTCAGATCATCATGTCCGCAGACCGGCTTTCCGGTACCGTCCACCACAGATTTCGTGATGCGGCATGTCTTCAGCGTCTCGTCAGATGGGGCATGATACATGGTATCCATCATGATATTTTCCATGATCGCCCGGAGCCCTCTGGCGCCGGTCTTCCTCTTCAGGGACGTGTCCGCGATCGCCTCCAGGGCATCCTGGTCAAAGGTCAGCTCCACGCCGTCCAGTTCCAGCATCTTCTGGTACTGTTTGACAATGGCGCTCTTGGGCTCTGTCAGGATGCGGATCAGGGCATCACGGTCCAGCATCTCCAGTGACACGGTCACCGGAAGACGTCCCACAAGCTCGGGGATCAGCCCGAACTTCACCAGATCCTGGGGAAGCACCTGTTTTAAGAGACGGTCAATGTCATCCTCGTGCCCTGCAGCGATCTCAGCGTTGAATCCGATGGACTTCTGGTCGATCCTCTTCTCGATGATCTTCTCTAGTCCCTCAAAGGCCCCGCCGCAGATAAACAGGATATTGGAGGTGTCGATCTGGATCAGCTCCTGATGAGGATGCTTTCTTCCTCCCTGAGGCGGCACATTTGCCACCGTCCCCTCAATGATCTTCAGGAGAGCCTGCTGTACGCCCTCACCGGAGACGTCTCTGGTGATGGATGGATTCTCAGACTTTCTGGTGATCTTGTCTATCTCGTCAATATAGATGATGCCGTACTCTGCCCGCTCGATGTCCCCATCGGCAGCCTGGATGATCTTGAGTAGGATATTTTCCACATCCTCGCCCACGTATCCGGCCTCTGTCAGCGCAGTGGCGTCCGCAATGGCAAACGGCACATTGAGGATCCTGGCCAGCGTCTGGGCCAGCAGCGTTTTTCCGCATCCTGTAGGTCCCAGCATGAGGATATTGCTCTTTTTCAGCTCCACGCCCAGATCCTTCTCGGCCATGATCCGTTTATAGTGATTATATACTGCAACAGACAATACCTTTTTGGCCTCATCCTGGCCGATGACATACTCATCGAGGAAGCCTTTGATCTCCTCCGGCTTCAGCAGATTGATATCATCAAAGGGATTGATATTTCTGGTATTTTCATATTCAAATTCTTCTTCCATGATCTCGGCGCACACATCAATACACTCATCGCATATATACACGCCGCTCGGACCTGCAATCAGTTTGCGCACCTGTGACTGGGGCTTGTTGCAGAACGAGCATCTTATCTGGTCATCATTTCTTCCTGCCATACTCTCACCTCATCAAATCAGTTTTCGAAAAAACAAAGGACCGGCATACCAGGAGGTCTCTCTCCTGTGTATGCCCGCCCCCGGTTTTATTTACGGCTTGATATAATTTCATCCACTAATCCATATGCCTTAGCCTCTTCGGCAGACATAAAGTTGTCGCGGTCCGTATCGGCACAGATGACTTCCAGCGGCTGCCCTGTGTTCTCCGCAAGGATCCTGTTCAGAGTATCCTTTGTCTTCTGGATATGCTGAGCTGCGATCTGGATCTCTGTCGCCTGTCCCTGTGCTCCGCCGGAGGGCTGATGGATCATGATCTCCGAGTGAGGCAGCGCAAAACGCTTGCCCTTTGCTCCTCCCGCGAGGAGGAAAGATCCCATGCTTGCCGCCATACCGATACAGTATGTGCACACATCGCATTTAATATACTGCATGGTATCGTAAATTGCCATTCCTGCTGTGACAGATCCTCCCGGGCTGTTGATGTAGAGATGGATATCCTTCTCCGGGTCCTCAGCCTCCAGGAACATAAGCTGTGCCACAACCACGCTGGCGGACACGTCTGTCACTTCCTCTCCAAGGAAGATGATCCTGTCTTTCAAAAGTCTGGAATAAATGTCGTAGGAGCGCTCTCCACGGCTGGTCTGTTCAATGACATAAGGTACTAAACTCATGCAAACTCCTCCTGTCTATATGCACGGCTGTCCGCTTACTCTGTAACTGCGTTCTCCACCAGGAAGGTCACTGCCTCCTGTACAGCCATGTCTTCTTTCATCTGTTTTTTCTCGTCTTCGCCCATGTACTCTTTCAGCTTGTCAGCCTCCATCTTGTACATCTCGGCCATCTTACCTATCTCCTCGTCCAGCTTCTCGTCGCTGATCTCGATGTTCTCAGCCTTTGCGATCGCCTCCAGGACAAGGCGTGTCTGGATGCGGTTCACTGCCTGGGGTTTCAGATCCTCAAGCATCTTGTCTGTTGTCTGTCCTGTGAACTGGCAGTACTGCTCCATAGTCAGACCCTGCTGCTGCATTCTTCTTGCGAAGTCGTCCAGCATCTGTCTTGCCTGTGTGTCGATCATGGCATCCGGGATCTCCATGGTTGCGTTGGCAACTGCCTGCTCTACAGCCTGGTTCTCCTGTTTTGTCTTTCCTTCAGACTCTTTCTGCTCTTTGATCTTTGCCTTGATGTCTGCCTTGTATTCATCTAATGTATCAAACTCGGAAACTTCTGCCGCGAACTCATCGTCGATCTCCGGAAGCTCTTTTGCCTTGATCTCGTGGATCATGCATTTAAATACAGCTTCTTTGCCCTTCAGATCCTCTGCGTGATAGTCTTCCGGGAAAGTAACCTTCACTTCTTTCTCCTCGCCGGAGTTCACACCAACAAGCTGCTCCTCAAATCCCGGGATAAAGGAACCGGAACCGATGGTCAGCGGATAGTTCTCACCTTTTCCTCCCTCGAAAGCCTCGCCGTCAACGAATCCCTCGAAGTCGAGGATCACTTCGTCGCCATCCTGTACCGGACGATCCTCAACTGTGATGGTTCTTGCGTTCTTCTCAGCTTCCTCCTGAAGTTTTGCTTCGATCTCTTTCTGTGTTACGCGGTTGGAAACCTTGTCAACCTTCAGTCCCTTGTACTCTCCAAGTGTCACTTCCGGTTTCACAGCAACCTCTGCTGTAAAGATAAACGGTTTGCCCTTCTCGATCTGAACGATGTCGATCTTCGGCTGGGAAGCGATCTCCAGCTCGCACTCATCGTAAGCGTCAGAGTAAGCCTTCGGGATCAGCGCGTTTGCAGCGTCATCATAAAAGATCTCTGCTCCGTACATTTTTTCAATCATCTGGCGCGGAACTTTCCCCTTACGAAAGCCCGGGATGCTGATCTTGGATTTCTGTTTGTTGTAAGCAGTCTGAAGTGCCTTTTCCAGTTCTTCAGCAGAAACCTCGATGGTCAGCTTCGCCATGTTTTTCTCTAATTTCTCTACCTGTAAACTCATGAAAATATTCCTCCTGTTTCTAACCTGCCGTGGGCCCTCACAAAGCGCCTCTTCCAAAAAAGTATGCAAGGCAGGCATTCTGCATACACTCATTTAAAGAGTATAACACAAACCCTTCAAAATAGCCAGCTTTATTTAAGATAAATAATGGACTCAGCCACCTCATCCGCCTTCAGCTTGTCAGAGAGAACTTCCACCAGCTTCAGCCCGAAGTCAATGGCTGTTCCCATCCCCCTGCTTGTGATGATATTGCCGTCCTGGACAACAGGCGCCTTCACCAGTACCGCTCCGGCCAGCTTATCTTCAAAGGAGGGGTAGCATATGGCCCTCTTACCTTTCAGAAGTCCCATATTTCCCAGTATGCTGGGAGCCGCACAGATGGCGCCCACATATTTCCCGCTCTCGCAGAATTCCTTCACCACTTTCCGCACGCCCGGGTGTGCTTCCAGGTTCGTGGTACCCGGCATGCCTCCCGGCAGGACCAGCATGTCAAACTCCGCAAACTCCACCTCATCGAACAGATCCTCCGTCTGCACGTTGATGCCGTGGGAACCGGCCACCATATAGTCGTCCGATATGGAGATCGTGTCCACATATATCCTTGCACGCCTGAGCAGATCCACTGCTGTGAGCGCCTCGATTTCTTCAAAACCATCTGCAAGTAACACTGCTGCTTTTTTCATTGCAATTCCTCCTCTTTTTATCCATATTGTTATAGTAGCAGACTGCTTCTCAAAAAGCAATTCATTTACATTTTTCACTTTTTATGTTATCCTGTAAGGGCAGGACCGCCGGTGCCTGCGGAAAGGAGATTACATCAATTATGGAAATCGAACGTAAATATCTGATCCCGGAGATCCCCTCCGGCCTGGATATACAGAAGACCCGCATCATTGAGCAGGGCTATCTGTGCACCGATAAAGTGAATCAAGTGGAACAGTAGTTGGCCCGTAAAGGGACAACGACGACTATATACTGACTTACAAGTCCAAGGGCCTGATGGTGCGCGAGGAGTACAATCTTCCTCTGACCCGGGAGGCCTACGAGCATCTGAAAGAAAAGATCGACGGACGTCTCATACAGAAGGTGCGCCATGTCATTCCTCTTGGCGGCGGCCTGTCCATCGAGCTGGATGTCTTTCAGGGAGACTTAGCACCCCTTGTTCTGGCAGAGGTGGAGTTTCCCACCGAAGAGATGGCAGAGAGCTTCTGCCCGCCGGAGTGGTTCGGGGAAGATGTGACCTTCTCCAGCCAGTATCACAACAGCACGTTGAGCCAGCTTTGACTATTTCGCAACATTCCGTTGCTTTTATATGAATTCAGCTACGTTCCGTTGCATAATCATCCAGGGATCTGGTTAATTGCTATACTATGTGTTACCGAAAAATAGACGGAGGTACAGCAATGGCCAGCATCCAGCAGCTCGCAAACAATCTAAAATTTCTGCGGACCATAACCGGCAGGACCCAGGATGACCTGGCTGCCTATCTCAATATTTCCAGACAGGCGTACTCCCACTATGAGACATCCAAGCGGACGCCTGATCCGGATACTCTGCTGCGCCTTTCTTCTCTGTATCACGTCTCCGTTGATGTACTTCTGGGGATCGACCTGACTGCCTATTCCGCGAAATTCGCTGAGAGCGGCATGTTCATGGAGGATTCCTCCTCATACAGCACAAAAGCTTTGGGAGAGGACCTGTGTCTTCTCCAGCTCACAAAAGAAGAAGCGGAATTTATTACTAAACTCCGCCTTCTTCCACCTACGGAAAGAGAAAAATTCTTCCGTCTTTCCGATATTTTCTTTCATAATCCCTGATAAAGTCTCTTCTCTGTCCTACTCTACAAGAGCAAGGGCAAATCCCTCATGCACTGCGTTCATTGCCTCTTCTATATCCTTTTCATCGATCAGCACAGTGATGCGGATCTCTGACGTTGAGATCATGTTGATATTGATGCGGGAATTGTACAGAGACTCAAACATCTTGGCAGCCACTCCCGGGTTGCTCATCATGCCTGCTCCCACAACGGAGATCTTTGCCACCTTTGCATTGTATGTAATATCCTGAATAGTCAGCGCCTCTTTGTGCTCCTCCAGCACTTCCAGCGCACGCTTCAGCTCGTCTTCCGCAACTGTAAAGGAGATATCTTTTGTCCCCTCTCTTCCCACAGACTGGAGGATGATATCCACATTGATATTGTTTGCGGCAAGTGTATTAAAGATCCTGAAAGCGATGCCCGGCTTATCCTCCACACCTATAACAGAGATCCTGGCTGTATTTTTGTCGGCTGCAACGCCTGTAATTAACATTTTTTCCATCTTTACTTTCTCCTTGATAATCGTTCCTTCACTGCGGTTCAGACTGGATCTCACTACCAGCTCTACCCCGTATTTCTTCGCCATCTCCACAGACCGGTTGTGCAGCACCTTGGCTCCGAGAGTGGCCAGCTCCAACATCTCGTCGTAAGTGATGGCATCCAGCTTTCTGGCATCTTTCACTACCCTCGGATCTGCCGTGTAGACCCCGTCCACATCTGTGTAGATTTCACATTTATCTGCATGGAGAACAGCTGCCAGAGCCACTGCCGTGGTGTCGGAGCCTCCTCTTCCGAGGGTGGTGATATCCTCATATTTATTCACACCCTGGAACCCTGTGACAATAACAATCTTGCGGGAGTCCAGCTCATGGCGGATCCGCTTTGTATCGATGGACTTGAATCTGGCATTTCCATACCGGGAAGTGGAGTTCATCTTCACCTGGAACGCATTCAGGGAAACCGCCGGAACATGCATGGCATCCATGGCCATGGCCATCAGAGCCACCGATATCTGCTCTCCCGTTGTCATGAGCATATCCAGCTCTCTCTTTTTCGGCTCCGGGTTGATAGTTTTCGCAAGGGAGATCAGATCGTCCGTGGTGTCTCCCATAGCGGACAGCACGACGACCACGTCATGCCCTTCCCTGTAATCCTCAATGCAGCGCTGGGCCACATTGTAGATCCTGTCTTTGTCAGCGACGGAAGTTCCGCCGAATTTTTTTACAATCAGCATCTTCTCTTCTCTCTTTCCTTTATCTTTCATCCAGCTCCAGCAGATGGTCTATCAGCCTGTACCCATCCGGCCAGGAAAGGCCGCTCTGCCTGGCAGCGCTCTCTCCGTATGTGTGGACAAGGCCACTGTCCGCTCTTCGGCTGTCATAGATCATATAGGGAACCGGATCCTTTGTGTGGGTGCGGACTTTGATGGGTGTGGGATGATCAGGAAGCACCATGATCCGGTAGTCCTCCCCGGCCTGGTCCAGTCTGCCAGTGATCCGTCCGATCACTCTGCCGTCCAGATATTCGATGGCCTTGATCTTATCCTCTGTGCTGCCCTGGTGGCCCATCTCATCAGGCGCCTCCACATGGACGTAGGCAAAATCAAAGCCTCCCGTAAGAAGGGCATCCGCCGCCGCGTCCGCCTTTCCCTCATAGTTGGTGTGCAGTCCGCCGTTTGCTCCCTCCACCAGAATGCGCTCCATATCCGCCCCTACGGCCAGGCCCTTCAGAAGATCCACAGCCGAGATCATGACTCCCTTCTTCCCTGTCCTCTCCTCAAAGGAAGTCAGGGCAGGGCGGGTGCCGGCTCCCCAGAACCAGGCCGAGTTCGCCGGGTGGAGTCCCTTCGCCCGCCGCTCCTTGTTCAGCGGATGGGCGGACAGGATCTCATAGCTCTTTTCCATCATCTCCCGGAGCACCCTGTCCTCCGGGAGGTAGTCGCCTACCCGCTTTGTCAGTATATCGTGGGGAGGAGTCAGCTCAGATACCTCCCCGTGGCTCCACACAAGGAGGTGCCGGTAACTTGTTCCCACGTAAAATGCATAGCCTTCTCTGGCCAGCCCCTGTTTCAGGGCCTCCAGCAGGATCTCTGCGTCTTCCGTGGAGATCTCGCTGGAGCTGTGGTCTATCATATGTCTGTCCTCATATTTGTCTTCTTTCTCGGACAGGGTGACCAGATTGCACCGAAAGGACACATCGTCGTCCGCCATGTCCACGCCTATACTCAGCGCCTCCAGGGGAGACCGTCCTGTATAGTATATCTTCGGGTCATACCCCATGACAGACAGGTTGGCCGTGTCGCTGCCTGGTGCCATATCCTCCGGCACCATGGAGGCCATACCGATCTCCGCCTTTTCGGCGAGGTGGTCCATCACCGGGGTGTCCGCTGCCTCCAGGGTTGTCTTTCCTTCCAGTTCCTCCAGCGGCCATCCCGCCATTCCATCTCCTAGAACAACTATATATTTCATCGCGTCTTCCTTTCTGATACAGGGAAACTACTCTTCCACGCGGATCATGCCGAGGATCTGCCCTCCGAACTGCTCTGCCTTCTCTTCATAGCTGCCCTCCGGCATCTTCTCTGTCACAAATCCAAACTCACCGGACACTCCTTCTGCCTGGACAAACTGCACCATGCCAAAGACTGATGCCACTCTATCCTGCAGCTCTTCCCGGCTGCCCTTCATACGGACAAAGAATCTGCGTTCCACATCCCTGCGGTCCTCGAGAGCCAGCTTCTCGTTGCTCCACATAACGCCCAGATTCCGGTCCAGATTGCGGGCCGCCTCCACGATATCGCCCACCACGGCGCTGGCCGTGGGCAGCTTGCCTGCGCCGCTTCCGTAGAACATGGCATCGCCGAGCATATTGCCGTGGACAAAGATGGAATTGAAGACGCCGTTGATGGCAAAGAGAGGATGCCCTGCCCGCAGAAGGCAGGGAGCCACCATGGCGTTCAGCTTCTCTCCGTCTCTCTTGCATGTGGCCAGGAGTTTAATGGTCATGCCCATGGCTTTGGCGTACTTCATATCCTCCACCGTGATCTTCGTGATCCCTTCACAGTAGATGTCCTCAAAATCCACCTGTTTCCCTGAAATGATAGAGGAGAGGATGGCGATCTTGCGGCAGGCGTCATAGCCCTCCACATCCGCCTCCGGATTGCGCTCCGCAAAGCCGTTGTCCTGTGCTTCCTTCAGCACTTCATCGTAGTCAGCACCCTCATAGAACATTTTTGTCATCATATAGTTCGTCGTCCCGTTAAGGATTCCTGTGATCTCCTCGATCACATCCCCTGTGAGGGAGGAGTGCAGGGGGCGCAGGATGGGAATACCGCCGCCCACGCTGGCCTCGAAGAGGAAGTTCACATTCTTATCCTTTGCGATCTTCAGAAGATCCGCACCGTGTTTGGCTACCAGAGCCTTGTTGGAGGTGGCCACGCTCTTGCCCGCCTCAAGGGAACGCTTCACAAATGTATATGCAGGCTCGATCCCTCCCATAACCTCCACCACGATCTTCACTTCTTCATCGCTGACGATCTCCTCAAAATCGTGGGTGATGAACTCCTGCACCGGATCATCCGGAAAATCACGCAGATCCAGCACATATTTGATGCGGAGCTCCTCGCCCAGCCTCTCATCGATGACTTTCTGATTGGTCCGGAGTACTTCCACCACACCGGACCCGACTGTTCCATAACCAAGTACTGCTATCTTTACCATATTTCCTCCCTTTTACTGCTGTGCCTTTAAGTATGCGTTCATAAACGGATCCAGATCCCCGTCCAGGACGGCCGAGACGTTGGCGCTCTCCTCCCCTGTCCGCCGGTCTTTCACCAGTGTGTAGGGCTGCATGACGTAGGAGCGGATCTGGTTTCCAAACCCGATCTCTTTCACCTCGCCCCGGATGTCAGACACCTTTTCTGCCTGTTCCTGCTCTTTCAGCAGCTTCAGCTTTGCCTTCAGCATCTGCATAGCCTTCTCTCTGTTGTGGTGCTGGGACCTCTCGTTCTGGCACTGCACCACGATCCCTGTGGGCAGGTGGGTGATACGGATCGCTGACGATGTCTTGTTGACATGCTGGCCCCCTGCGCCGCTGGCGCGGTAGGTGTCGATCTTCAGTTCATCATCCGGGACCTCGATGTCCCCCACATTGTCCTCCATATCCGGTATGACATCACAGGAGGCAAAAGAAGTCTGCCTCTTTCCCGCCGCATTGAAGGGGGATATCCGCACAAGGCGGTGGACTCCCTTCTCCGACTTCAGGTACCCGTAGGCATTCATCCCATTTACTTCAAAAGTAACATTCTTGATGCCCGCAATATCTCCATCCAGGTAGTCCAGCACCTGAAGGCTGAACCCTTTCTTCTCCGCCCAACGGGTGTACATCCGGTAGAGCATACCTGTCCAGTCGCAGGACTCAGTGCCGCCCTCACCCGCGTGAAGAGTGACAATGGCGTTGCACCCGTCATACTCACCCGACAGCAGCGTCTGAATGCGGAGCGCCTCGAACTCCTCGGTAAACCGCTGCAGCTCTGATGCGATCTCCGGCAGCACCGACTCATCGTTCTCCTCCTCTGCCATCTCAATGAGCACTTCTATATCCTCATAGGTTCTCTTCAGTCCCTCCACTGTATCCAGCAGGTCCTTCAGATCTTTGAGCTCCTTCATCACATGCTGGGACTTATCTGTGTCATCCCAGAATCCCGGCTCCTCGATCTTCCTCTCCAGTTCTTCTACCCGCTTTTCCTTGCCAGGGACGTCAAAGTGAATCCCTCATTCCGGCAAGAGGTTCCTCGTAAGCACTCAGTTCGCTTTTATACTGATCCAATACGACCACTTATCCTTCACCTCTTTCATTTCTATATTTATCCGGCTGCCCTACGCGCTCTGTTTGCGCCCGCAGCACTGTTTATATTTCTTTCCGCTTCCGCAGGGGCATGGATCATTTGGATAGATCTTCTTATCTGCCCTCTTCTTTGGAGCCCTCACAGCAGTGTCGTCCTTGTTGGTTCCTGTCACCTTGGCAACCTGCTCCCTCTCCACCTTCTGCTCGATTTTAATGTGGAACAGAGTGCGGATGGTGTCGGCCGTGATGGCCTTTGTCATATCGTCAAACATCTGGTATCCCAGCATCTTGTACTCGATCTTCGGATCACGCTGCCCGTAAGCCTGCAGTCCGATTCCCTGGCGGAGCTGATCCATATCGTCGATATGGTCCATCCACTTGGCGTCGATTACTTTCAGGAGGACAACCCTCTCTACTTCTCTTAAATGTTCCGGCTCCGGGAACTCTGTCTCCTTCATCTCGTAGGCCTTGACAGCTTTCTCCTTCAGGAAATGTTTCAGTTTCTTCTGATCCATCTTCTTCACATCTTCCGGAGTCACTACCTCGATCATAGGAATCGTATTCTTCAGCGTCACATTCAGAGCTGTCAGGTCCCAGTCCTCCGGATCCTGGTCAGCAGAGATCTCTGTATCCACCATGTTCTCCACATACTCGTTGATCATATGGTAGATGGAGTCGCGCATGCTCTCGCCATCCAGGACTTTGCGCCTCTCCTCGTAGATGATCTCCCTCTGCTCGTTCATAACCTGGTCATACTCCAGCAGGTTTTTACGGATACCGAAGTTGTTGCTCTCGATCTTCTCCTGGGCTTTCTCAATGGCGCTGGAGAGCATCTTGTGTTCGATCTGCTCCCCGTCTTCCACGCCCAGAGCGTTGAATACGTTCATCAGACGCTCGGAGCCGAACAGACGCATTAGGTCATCTTCCAGAGAAATGTAGAACCTGGACTCGCCCGGGTCTCCCTGACGTCCGGAACGTCCGCGGAGCTGGTTGTCAATACGGCGGGACTCATGCCGCTCTGTACCGATGATCTTCAGACCACCGGCCGCCCTGGCCTCGTCGTCCAGCTTGATATCCGTACCACGGCCGGCCATGTTGGTGGCGATGGTAACTGCTCCGTGCTGTCCGGCCTGGGCTACGATCTCAGCCTCCATCTCATGGAACTTGGCATTCAGCACATTGTGCTTGATGCCCCTCTTCTTCAGCATGCTGCTGAGGTGCTCGGACACTTCGATGGTAATGGTACCCACAAGGACAGGCTGTCCTTTCGCATGGGCTCTCTCCACCTCATCGCACACGGCCCGGAACTTCTCCCTCTGGGTCTTGTAGACAGCGTCCTCCATATCCACACGGATCACCGGCATATTGGTAGGGATCTCCACCACGTCCATGCCGTAAATCTCACGGAACTCCTTCTCCTCAGTCAGGGCGGTACCGGTCATACCGCTCTTCTTTGCATATTTATTGAACAAGTTCTGGAAGGTGATGGTGGCAAGGGTCTTGCTCTCCCGCTTCACCTTCACATGCTCCTTGGCCTCGATAGCCTGGTGCAGGCCGTCAGAATAGCGCCGGCCAGGCATGATACGTCCGGTGAATTCGTCTACGATGAGCACCTCGTCGTCCTTTACCACATAGTCCTGGTCGCGGAACATGAGGTTGTGCGCCCGCAGGGCCAGAATGATGTTGTGCTGGATCTCCAGGTTCTCCGGGTCTGCCAGGTTCTCGATGTGGAAGAACTTCTCCACCTTCTTCACGCCGTCCTCTGTCAGGTTGACGCTCTTTTCCTTCTCATTGACAATAAAGTCTCCCGTCTCCTCGATCTCCTCGCCCATAATGGCGTTGATCTTGGAGAACTCTCCGCTGGCCTCGCCCTTTTCCAGCTGGCGGGCCAGAATGTCGCAGGCCTCGTAGAGCTTTGTGGACTTGCCGCTCTGGCCGGAAATGATCAGAGGCGTTCTGGCCTCGTCGATGAGCACAGAATCCACCTCATCGATGATGGCAAATTTCAGCCCCCTCTGCACAAGCTGCTCCTTGTAGATCACCATGTTGTCACGGAGGTAATCGAATCCCAGCTCGTTGTTGGTCACATAGGTAATGTCACAGTTGTAGGCTGCCCTTCTCTCATCATTGTCCATACTGTTGAGGACCACGCCCACAGTCAGCCCCAGGAACTCATGCACCTGGCCCATCCACTCCGCGTCACGCTTTGCCAGATAGTCGTTGACTGTCACGATGTGGACGCCCTCGCCTGTCAGCGCGTTCAGATAAGCCGGGAGGGTGGAGACAAGGGTCTTTCCTTCACCCGTCTTCATCTCTGCGATACGTCCCTGGTGGAGGATGATACCGCCGATGAGCTGTACTCTGTAATGGCGCATGCCCATCACGCGGGCAGCCGCCTCTCTCACAACAGCAAAAGCCTCCGGAAGTATGTCATCCAGAGTCTCACCTTTTGAAAGACGCTCTTTAAATTCCCTCGTCTTATCCTTCAGTTCACTGTCGGAGAGCTGCTTCATCTCCGGCTCCAGAGCCTCGATGTGATCCACAATGGGGTAGATACGCTTCAGCTCATTCTGGCTGTGTGTACCGAATATTTTTTCTATTAAACCCATGGTATTACTCCTTATCCAAAAAAATTACTCTATTCAACATTTTAACACCATCATCCGGTCAATTCAACATATTTATAAAGTGTTCATAATGTTCACAGACCCGTCATATTTTCCTTTTACCTGGCTGTGCCTGCCGAGTAATTTTTCACTTCATCATAAGGGATATCTCCTCCGTAGAGATCCAGGGCACTGCCGATGGTGAAATCCAGCCGCCCGCCGCTGACCCGCCGGAAGCGCTCCAACTCGTCCAGGCTGCTGATGCCGCCTGCATATGTAATGGGAATCCCCTGGACCCCTGCCAGCATTTCCACAAGCCCCTCCTCGATCCCTGCAGATTTGCCTTCCACATCCACGCCGTGGACCAGAAACTCATCGCAGTACTCCTTCATCCAGTATAGGATCTCCTCGCCAAGCTGCACCTTTGTAAACTTCTGCCAGCGGTCTGTCACAATGTAATATTTTCCGTCCTTTTTCCTGCAGCTCACATCCAACACCACATGGCCGGCCCCCACGGCGTCTGCCAGCTTCTCCAGATTTTCCCACTGCACCTGCCCATCCTTGAATACGTAGGATGTGACCACCACGTGGCTGGCTCCCGCTTTTATATAGGAAGAGGCATTGTCAGCGGTCACGCCGCCGCCGATCTGCAGTCCTCCCGGCCACACCGCCAGGGCCTCTGCCGCCTGCTGCCTGTCCGCCTCAAAGTAGGGGGATGATGGCGGGTTGAGGAGGATCATATGTCCCCCCTTCAGGTTGTCCCTGCGAAACATGTCTGCATAGAATGCCGCAGATCTCTCAGACACAAAATTCTCCTCTGCCTGGTCTCTCTCATCTTTCAGGCTTCCGCCTACGATCTGTTTTACTTTCCCATTATGTATATCGATGCACGGTCTGAATCTCATGGTCTCCTCCTGCCTGCACTGTACTCCTTCAGTCTTTCAAATTGTAATACCACAGGCGGAAAGGGAAATCCACCTGTGGCTCCTTCTTTTACTTCTTGATATCTTCCATTCCCTCTTTGACCTCATCGGCCATGTCATCCGCCCCATCACGGACTGCGTCTCCCGCCTCGTCCAGGACACCTTCATCTCTTGTCCCGTCTGTGGCGTCATTCATCGTGTTGTCCTGGGCCGTATTGTCCTGGGTCGCATTGTTCGGAGTCTCATCTTCCTGCTTCACCGCCCCATTATCCGCGTTATTATTTCCGCAGGCTGTCAGGGACGCGAATGACAGTGCGCATACCAGTATAAGAAGACCTTTTTTTATCTGTTTCATAGCAACTCTCCCTTTCATTGTTTTCTTTAGTTACTATCCGCAGTTCCATTTGTCTTTATGCGCATCTGTTTCGGGAAATTTTTTCCTTTTTTAAAGTTTTTCAGGGATCAGGCCGCTTCGGTAAGCGCCAAGGAGCTCGTTCAGATCCTGGATCTGCTCCCTCAGCCTGCGCCCGATATCCGTGTCACCCACCGTCTTCCTGGCCACAGTCCTCTTAACCACGATACTGTCCGAGTGGATGTCGCTCTCCTTCTCTATGGCTGCCTCTGTGGACTCAAAGGGCTCGTGGGCCGCCAGGATCAAACCGTAGGAATTGTAGATCAGGGTGTACCCGGCGATCCCCGTCTCTTTCTGGTAGGCCTTCGAAAATCCGCCGTCAATGACAAGCACCTTGCCTCCGCATTTTATAGGGCTCTCTCCTGCCTTGGACTTGACCGGCACATGGCCGTTTATAATGTGCGTTCCCTCCGCCGGCAGCCCGAACTCCTGCAGGATCCGATTGACCACGGACTCATCCTCCAGCAGCTCATAATAAGGATTCTTCCTCTCCGTGTGGGTCTCCTTCTCAGCCAGGAAATACCGCTCAAATGTGGCCATCTTGTCTTTGCCGAAGAGAGGCGAATTTTCGTGGAGCCAGATGTACCACATCATATCCTTTCCCCGCTCCCTTTCCTTCTTATCCAGAGCGAAATATCCTTTTCTCACATAACTCTCCAGCGCCTCGTACAGGGCTTTCCCCTTGTAGGCCCTCCCGTAAATGCGGACGGATTTCAGGGTGCCGTCCTGGTTTAAAGGCACGCATCCGTGATAGAGCAGGTTCTGGTTGTAGACTTTGTAAAGTCCGCCTTTGTTCAGCAGGAAACGCATGTGGGCCTGGAGCTTCTCACAGTTCAGAAATGCCTTTTCCAGCCGGTCCATGATGTCCGCCTCCTCCGGGGAGAAGGCATAGGGATGCTCCGGATCTACAGTGGGGAAATTCTTGTCCAGAAGCTCATAGTGTTTTCCCTCTATCTCGATGGTGCCGGACTCAAAGTCAATATGGTGCAGAAGATTCCTCTTCTCCAGCTTAAATCCGGGGTTCTTCCGGATGATCTGTCCCTCCGCCTTGAACTGTATAATGGAGATCGCCTTGTGCATCTTCATCTCCATCTCCCGCTCCCGCACAGTGGCTCCGCCCCTGCCTTTCAGCGCAAAACAGGTACATGGATCCTCCCCGTAGGTGTCCATGGCAAAGGAGGCCAGGGGGAGCAGATTGATCCCGTAACCGTCCTCCAGTATATCCAGGTTCCCGTATCTGGCGCAGATCCGGATCACATTGGCGATACAGCCTCTCTGGCCCGCGGCTGCTCCCATCCAGAGCACGTCGTGGTTGCCCCACTGGATATCCACCGAGTGGTGCTGCATCAGCCGATCCATGATGATGTGAGGGCCCGGTCCCCTGTCATAGATGTCGCCCACAATGTGCAGGTGATCCACAGTCAGCCGCTGGATAACACCGCTCAGGGCCACAATGAACTCCTCCGCCCTCTCGGTCTCAATGATGCTGTTTATGATAGCATTATAGTAGAATTCTTTATCCCGAAGATCCGGCTTCTCCGTGATCAGCTCCTCGATCACATAGGCAAAATCCTGGGGCAGCGCCTTTCTCACTTTGGACCGTGTATACTTGCTCATAGTGCACTTGCACACTTCAATGAGCCGGTAGAGGGTGATCTTATACCAGTCCTCCATACACGGCTCTTCCCGTCGGATCCGGTCCATCTTCTCTCTCGGATAATAGATGAGCGTTGCCAGGGACTGCTTGTCCCTGGTACTCAGAGTGTTCCCAAACACATCATTGATCTTGCGGCGGATGGAGCCGGAACCGTTTTTGAGGACATGGGCAAACGCCTCGTATTCCCCGTGGATATCCGTCAGAAAATGCTCCGTAGCCTTGGGCAGATTCAGGATGGCCTGCAAGTTGATGATCTCCGTGGATGCCTTGGCGATCGACGGATACAGATCCGAGAGTCTCTCCAGATATTTCAGCTTCAGTTCTTCCATTATTCTATTTCCTCCTGAGGGGGATGATCCCTGCTGCAGCTTACAGCTGTATCACATCAGACATGTCATAGCGGCCCGGTCCTTTGCCTGCCAGGAACTTGGCAGCGGCCACGGCCCCCTTTGCAAAAAGCGCCTTGGAGTAGGCTGTATGTTTGAACTCGATCACCTCGTCCTCCCCGGCAAAGATCACCTCGTGCTCGCCCACGATGGTGCCGCCCCGGACAGCTGATATGCCGATCTCATGGCTGTCTCTCTTCTTTCTCTGTCCGCTCCTGTCATAGACATATGCATAATCCTCCTCCAGGGCTTCCTTCAGGGAATCCGCAAGGGCAATGGCTGTGCCGCTTGGAGCATCCACTTTCTGATTGTGATGCCTCTCCACGATCTCCATGTCAAATCCCTCCGGCGCCAGCACTTTCGCCGCATCCTGCAGCAGCTTCATGAGAAGGTTCACACCCAGGGACATGTTAGCAGATTTCAGAAGAGCCGTCTTCTTAGCCGTCTCCTCCACCTTGCTCAGCTGCTCCTCTGAAAGCCCGGTGGTGCAAAGGACAACCGGCATCTGTTTCTCCCCGCACCAGTCCAGCAGGCGGTCCACAGCCGCCGCGTTGGAGAAATCGATGACAACGTCCGCCTCCACACCACACTCTCCGATGTCTCCAAAGACCGGGTAGTCATTCAGAGCCTGGGCCCTCATATCCACACCCGCCACGATCTCCATCTCCGGGTCTGCGGCCGCAAGCCTTGTGATGACCTGCCCCATCTTTCCGTTGCATCCATGCATGATCACTTTTACCATTTGTTTTTCCTCCATTGTATATATGTCATTATTTGCGTATATATATGCAAATATTATGCAAAAAGCAGAAAGGCCCCCTGCTCTTCTTCGCAGGAGACAGCCTTTCTGCCTCTGTCTGCCTTTTATGCAAGTTTGATTCCGAAATCTCTCATCGCCTGCGCCAGACTCTTCTCGTGCTCCGGCGACAGCTCCGTCAGCGGCATGCG
>OGYQ01000809.1_pt1 | contig 24019 bp, 23 predicted proteins | sample 1576641 | NCBI WGS metagenome assembly OGYQ01 (sample SAMEA3541476, study PRJEB24748) | human gut metagenome | biome: human gut; feature: human-associated habitat; material: faeces | place: China | collected 2012 | reverse complement strand
GAACCCACGTATCCAGCTTGGAAGGCTGGTGTTCTACCATTGAACTACACCCGCGAAGTCGGGGTGACAGGATTCGAACCTGCGACCTCCTGGTCCCAAACCAGGCGCTCTAGCCAAGCTGAGCCACACCCCGAGGCCTATTCACTTGTGCGCACTCACGTGGCACGAGAATAATTATATCTGAACCTTCTTCCGATGTCAACAACTTTTTTTATTTTTTCATCCGGATCCGATAACAGCCTCACACAAGGTATCTTATCTCATAGAATGCTCTGCCCTCCGGGTCCATCTCCATCATAATATAACTGGGTTTTCTCCCCTTCTGCCTGGGGTAGGAGATACTGCCCGGATTCAGTGTCACAAGGTCCGCTTCTATCGTGAGGGCAGGCATGTGGGTGTGGCCGTACATGACAATGTCTGCTCCCCGGCCTCTCGCCTCCGCCTTCAGCTTGTCCTCATTCATTCCAACAAAGTAGCCATGCCCGTGGGTGATAAAGACATGGTGATCCCCGATGAAAAATTCTTCCTCCCAGGGCAGATCGGAGAAGAAGTCATTGTTTCCGCTCACCATATGCACCGGACAGCCGGCTATCGCCTCAATATAGTCCGCTCTCCCTTCCACATCACCCAGATGGATCAGCATATCGATGGGCCCCTCCATCTGCAACACTCTTTCCAGATTTCCATGGGCCTTGTGTGTATCACTTACGATCAGTATCCTCATTTGACCATTCCTTCTCCAACTATTCTGTGTCTACCGGCCTTCCTCCAGCCGCTCTTCCATGATCCTGCGCATCTTTCTCAGCCCCTCGCCCCGGTGGCTGAGAGAATTCTTTTTCTCCGGGGACAGCTGGGCGCTTGTACAGCCGTACTCCGGCAGGAAGAAGATTGGATCATAGCCAAACCCGTTCTCTCCTGCGATCTCATGGCCGATGCGTCCCTCCATCGTTCCCCGCACCACTTCCTCCGTGCCGTCAGGAAAAGCAGCGGCAATGGCACATACAAAGCGGGCGGTTCTCTCCTCGTCCGGCACGCCTTCCAGTCTTTCAAGCAGCGCATTGTTCTTGATATCGTAGGATGTGTCCGTTCCCATATAGCGGGCGGAGTAAATACCCGGCTCCTTGTTCAGGTGATCGATCTCCAGTCCTGAGTCGTCAGCCAGGATAACCGCATCTTTGTTCTCCTCCATCCCGGCGGCAATGCTGCGCACTGCTCTGGCCTTGATCAGGGCGTTCTCCTCAAAGGTTGTCCCGTTTTCTTCCGGATCTGCCTGGATCCCCGCCTCCTTCTGGGACAGGATCTCCATGCCAAGGTCTGACAGGATCTGCCGGATCTCCACCATTTTATTCTCATTGCCTGTGGCAAATATAATCTTTTTCATCTTCAGTCTGCTCCTTTTCCTGCATCTTTCCTGGGAGGTTTTGGCCCCGGAAACTGATAAAAATACGTCTTCAGCATTCCATTATATATCTTCCGGTTCTTCTGCGCCTTTCTGCCAAAATACCGCTCCGCCTCCTCATAGCTGGTGATCATGTAGGCTGACCAGCTGTCCAGCCTTTTAAAGCTCTCCCCAAATGCACGGTACAGATCCGGAAGGTCCCTCTTGTCCTCCAGTCTCTCCCCGTAGGGCGGGTTTGTGATGACAAAGCCGTACTTTTTCGGATGCCGCAGATCCCTCACATCCCTCTCCTGAAAATGGATCAGGTGATCCACTCCCGCCTCCCGGGCATTTCGTCTGGCTACTTTGATGACAGAGCTGTCAATGTCATATCCCTGTATATCCGTCTCAATCTCAGTCCGCACCCGGGATGCAGCCTCGTCCACCGCATCGTACCAGGCTCTCCTTGGGATCAGATTTGTCACTCTTCCGCCGTGAAGGAACGGTTCATGCCCGGCGCGATATCTGCCGCCATCATGGCCGCTTCAATGGGGAAAGTCCCGCTGCCGCAAAAAGGGTCCACCAGGATCCGGTCGCCCCTCCAGGGAGTCAGCATGATCAGGGCAGCCGCCAGCGTCTCCGTAATAGGCGCCTTTCCCGACACTTCCCTGTATCCTCTCTTGTGAAGCGACACCCCGGAGGTGTCGATCCCTACGGTGACCACGTCTTTCTTGAGAAAGACCCGCAGGGGGTAAGAGGCTCCATCCTCTTTAAACCAGTCCGTGCGGTAGTGCTCCTGCAGCCTCCGGACCATGGCTTTCTTCATGATGGACTGGATATCCGAGGGGCTGAACAGCCGGCTCTTCACTGACGCCGCCTTGGCCACCCAGAATTTTCCATCAGAGGGTATGTATCTCTCCCAGGGGATCTCCCGGGTCCTTTCAAAGAGCTCATCAAAAGTCTCTGCCTTGAATTCCCCGGCCTTAAGAAGCACTCTCTCCGCAGTCCGCAGGAAAATATTTGCCCTGCTGATGCCTGCCATATCCGCATAAAAAGTCACTCTGCCGTCTTCCGTCCCGGAAATCTCATATCCCAGATCCTGTATCTCTCTTTTCAGCACTGCTTCCAGGCCGAAATGACAGGGGGCGATCAGTTCTATTCTATCCATATCTCTCTCCATCTCTCTATCTTTAACTTACATCTTATGGTCAAAAAAGAATTTTGTCAATGCAAAAGCGGAGATCCCTCGCGAGATCTCCGCCCTTGTCCTGTCTGACAGCCATCTAGTAGTTGTCTGTTGTGTCACTGTAATTGTAGCTGTCTGTCGTCTGGTTCCTGGATGCGTTTTTGCCGGATGCATTTTTTCCAGCTGTGTTTTTTGTAGACGCATTTTTGTCGTTGGCATTTCGGGAAGCGTTTTTGCTGTACCCATTCTTTTTGGACTCATATGCGTTTTCAGAATTTCCCATGTTGTTTGAATGATTACAATTCTTTGCCATATTTCATTCCTCCTGTTCATTTGGTACACAGTTAGTGTGTCCGAAAACAGCCTTTCTATGTGTCCATTTATATATTAAGTTTTTTTTAATTTTTTTCTTGCTTTTTCCAGTGCAGTATATTATACTTATGCATGTAGAAAGAATACTTTCTACAACCCCTTATTAATTATTTATACTCCCCTCAAAAGACCGATGGCTCCCCCATCGGTCTTTTACCTTTGTCTTTTTATTTTCTCGCTTTTCTGCGCCGTCTCCTCTTTCCCAGTTCAAGGATCTGTCACCGCCTCACCCCGCCGATCAGCCGGATGATCAGCACGATCACCAGCACCGGCACGAGAATCGGCATCAGCAGGGAGAAGATCCCCCCGATCACTGCGATCACCAGCAGAAATACGCCGATAATCCCCAGAACAAGAAGCAATCTTTTCCACCAGGTTCCGAAAGCGGAAAATCCGCCCCCCTCCCCTCTGCCCTGGTAGCCGCCGCTCTTTTCCCGGCTCTTGTTTTCCTGGCCTCTTCCTGAAGCCGTCTCATAGGCTGTCTGGGCTCCCAGCCCGTCCCCGGACATGCCGATGACGGAGCGGGCGATCACCCAGGGATCACCCAGCTCTGCGATCACATCGCTCTCCGGCCTTCCCTTCGCCGTCTCTTCTATAATATAGGAATTGTAATAATCCACATTTTCCTGCACAGTCCTGTGGTCCAGTTCACTCTCCAGCGCCTGCCTGAGTTTTGCCAGAAATTCCTGTCTTGTCATTCACCTGTCCTCCTGCCCTTTTATTCCATGCGCGCCGCGGCTCTTCCCTGGCGCAAAATACCCTGCACCTAGAATAGCATATCTGTCCCTCTATTCCAAGTGCAGGGTTATGAACATTTTATTATAACTTTATTAAGTATGAAGCGCCCTTTTCTTTCTATACCTCAAACATGAGATCGCCGTAGGATGGCATAGGCCACGCTTCTTTGTCCACGATCATTTCCAGCTCATCTACCGGCGCACGGAGCGCTTCCATAGCCGGGAACACCGTATCGTGGTAGAATCTGGCCTGGATCTCGCCCTCTTCCATGGACGCCGCCGACTCAGTCTCCTTCACCAGAACATCCAGCGCTTTCTTGGTCTGCACAAGAAGGTCTGAGATCTCTCCCAGAAGCTGCGTCTGTACAACCGGCTCCGCTCCCGCCTCTCTCACAGAGTTCACAGTATCTGCCAGTGTCTTTGTGTACTTGATGATGGCCGGGATGATCTGCTTGCTGGCCATATCGATCATAGTCCTTGCTTCTATATTAATAGCCTTTGCGTAATTCTCATACTTGATCTCCGCACGGGACTCAAGCTCTGCTCTTGTGAATACGTGGTATCTTTCAAACAGAGTGATAGTATCTTCCGTCACCAGGGCTGAGATGGCCTCCACCATAGAGCGGATATTGGGAAGCCCTCTTCTTTCCGCCTCCGCAATCCACTCATCCGAGTAGCCGTTTCCGTTGAAGACGATGCGGTAGTGCTCTGTGGCATACTGTTTGATCAGATCATGGACTGCCTTCTCAAAGTCATCCGCCTTTTCCAGGATATCGCAGGCTTTGGCAAATGCATCCGCCACGATAGTGTTGAGCACGATGTTGGAGCCTGCCACAGAGTCTCTGGAGCCCACCATACGGAACTCAAACTTGTTGCCTGTAAACGCAAACGGAGAGGTCCTGTTTCTGTCGGACGTATCTTTGGCAAGATCCGGAAGGGTCCGCACACCGGTCTGCAGTTTCCCGGTATTCAGGCTGTGGGTAGCCTCCCCTGTCATGATCAGCTGCTCCAGCACATCCTCCAGCTGCTCTCCTAAAAAGACAGAGATAATGGCCGGAGGTGCCTCGTTGGCTCCCAGTCTGTGATCATTGCCCGGGTCTGCCGCTGACTCCCGCAGAAGAGCCGCATGCTCGTCTACCGCTTTCAGAATACAGGTGAGAACAAGCAGGAACTGGATATTCTCGTGGGGTGTCTTGCCCGGATCCAGCAGGTTCTTGCCCTCGTCCGTTGTGAGGGACCAGTTATTGTGCTTGCCGGAGCCGTTGACGCCGGCAAATGGCTTCTCGTGGAGAAGGCATTTCATACCGTGCTCGGAGGCAATCCGCTTCAGGGTCTGCATAACAATCTGGTTGTGATCCACCGCCACATTGGCCTTGGCGTAGATGGGGGCCAGCTCATGCTGGGCCGGCGCCACCTCATTGTGCTGTGTCTTGGCTGTCACGCCCATCTTCCAGAGTTCTTCATTGACATCCTTCATAAAAGACGCGATCCGCTGTCGTATGGTGCCGAAATAATGGTCGTCCAGCTCCTGTCCCTTGGGCGGCATAGCTCCAAAGAGCGTGCGCCCGGTGTAGATCAGGTCCTTTCTCTCGTGGAACTTCCTGGCATCTACCAGGAAGTATTCCTGCTCCGCGCCCACAGAGGGTGTTACCTTCTTAGCTGTCGTGTTGCCGAACAGACGGATCAGACGCAGAGACTGTTCATTGATAGCCTCCATAGAGCGGAGGAGCGGAGTCTTCTGGTCCAAAGCCTCCCCCGTGTAGGAACAGAAGGCCGTGGGGATACACAGAGTCGCTCCCGCCGCGTCCTTCCTCACAAAAGCCGGGGACGTGCAGTCCCAGGCCGTGTAGCCTCTCGCCTCAAAGGTAGCCCGCAGACCGCCTGACGGGAAGGAAGATGCGTCCGGCTCTCCCTTGATCAGCTCCTTGCCCGAAAAACTCATCAGCACCTTGCCGCTCTCCATGGGAGCGGAGATAAAGGAATCATGTTTCTCCGCCGTGGTTCCCGTCAGCGGCTGGAACCAGTGGGTGTAATGGGTTGCTCCCTTCTCAATGGCCCACTCTTTCATCTCATGGGCAATGACGTCCGCAGTGGCAAGGTCAAGTTCCTTGCCGTCCTCGATCATCTTTTTCAGATCTTTATAGACTTTCTTTGGCAGTCGCTCCTGCATGGTAGCGTCATCAAAGACATTTTCTCCAAATATCTCTGCAATGTTGATTAATTCGCTCATATGGCCTCCAAATTCCTTTCCTTCATTCCTTCTGGCCATAGTCATGCAGGAAACCGCCTGTTTCGCACATGACTATGACCAGAAAAAGGTACTCCGGCCCTCATCGGACCGGAACACCTTTACACCTGTCAATATATACTGTCTTCTCCCTAGGCTTTTCCAACGGAACCGAATAATTCCATCTTCTCTTTTACAGTCTGCATGATTGCATCTGCGCCTGGTTTCAGAAGTTTACGCGGATCAAATCCTTTGCCCTCCAGGTCTTTTCCGGCCTCGATGTATTTGCGTGTAGCGTCCGCAAAGGACAGCTGGCACTCTGTATTTACATTGATCTTTGCAACGCCAAGGTCGATGGCTTTCTTGATCATATCTTCCGGGATACCTGTGCCGCCGTGAAGAACGAGGGGCATCTTGCCTGTCAGCTTCTGGATGGCATCCAGAGTCTCAAAGCTGAGGCCCTGCCAGTTTGCAGGATATTTTCCGTGGATGTTTCCGATGCCGGCTGCCAGCATGGTAACGCCCAGATCAGCGATCATCTTGCACTCCTGGGGATCTGCGCACTCGCCCATACCTACAACGCCGTCTTCCTCGCCGCCGATGGATCCTACCTCTGCCTCGAGAGATAAGCCTTTCTCTGCACATACGGCAACAAGCTCTTTTGTCTTAGCTACATTCTCCTCGATAGGATAATGGGAACCGTCGAACATGATGGATGAAAATCCAGCCTCGATACATTTGTAGCATCCTTCGTATGTGCCGTGATCCAGGTGAAGCGCAACCGGAACTGTAATGTTCAGTTCTTCGATCATGGCTTTCACCATGGCTGCAACTGTCTTGAAACCTGTCATGTATTTTCCTGCTCCCTCGGACACACCCAGGATTACAGGTGATTTCAGCTCCTCTGCTGTGAGAAGAATGGATTTTGTCCACTCCAGATTGTTGATGTTGAACTGGCCTACTGCATAGTGGCCCTCTACTGCTTTTTCAAGCATCTCTTTTGCTGATACTAACATGATTGTCTCCTCCACTTCCTTAAATTATGCTGCGCAGCGTCATGTACCGCGCACAGCACAGACTTCGCTTTTTTTATTATAGCTCAATCCCATAAAAATGACAATCTTTTTTATCTGCACACTCCTGTCCGTGCCGCCGTTCATCCATATATGCAGAGATCCCGGGCTTTAACAGTCCCGGGATCTTTATGCCGTCTGGTTACAGGATGTATGTATATCTGATTAGCTGTTGTATACGTCCAGATCGATCTCCTTCTCTTTTGCGTTTACGATGACGTTTGTAGCAGCGTCGCCGATAACATTCAGAGGCAGGAGCGCCATCTCAACAGGACGGTTGATAGCTACGACCAGTGCGTAAGCGATCATGCACAGATCGGAGGTCCATCCCATACCGGAGAGGATGGTCACGATCAGGGTTGTTCCTGCGATCGGGATAGCCGGGCAGCCCATGGCCGCGCAGATGGAGAGGAATGCGATGACGATCAGGTTTGCCGGTGTCACGTCGATGCCCGAGCTGGTGGCGATGAAAGTAACAGCGAACATGTGCATGACTGTGGTACCGTTCATGTTGATGGTCATACCTGTGGGGAGCACAAAGCTTGTGATCTCCTCGCTGCAGCCCAGCTCGTCCAGACATGTTCTGGTGTTCAGAGGCAGTGTGGCTGCGGATGAGTTTACGGAGAATCCAAACACACCGACTTTCGCGATCTTCTTTAAGAACTTGAATGGATTCAGCCTTGTGGTGAGCCAGATACCGATTGGGTACAGGGTTACCACGAGCACGAACAGGGTAAGCATAGCTCCCACAATGTAGGCTGCCGCCGGCGCCAGGTACTCAGCGCCGTAGATGGCGAAGGTGCGGGATACGAGGCAGAAGATGGCAACAGGGCCTACCTTGTTGATGAGGAAAGTCAGATACATGTTGACCACTTCGCTGACGCTCTCAAACACCTTCTTCAGAGGCTCGCCCTTCTCGCCCAGCGCCTGCAGACACAAGCCGATGACGATAGCTACCACAACGACTGCCAGGATGCTGTTGTTGCTGCTGAATACCTCTGTAATATTGGAGGGGACCGCTGTCACGATGGTCGCCAGCGGGTTGAACTGGTCGATGGTGGCCGCCTCTGTGACCGCCTCAGCTGGCAGCTCTACATTGAAGAGGCCCGCGCTCTTCATGGCATATGCCACAAGGCCTCCGAAGAAAGCGCCCACAACGTAGAAGCAGACGAAGCCAAGCACCGTGCGTCCTGCAATCCTTCCCAGCTTGGTGGAGCTGGAGATACTGCACATGGCAAGGCTCAGGGAAACAAGTACTAATGGTACGATGGCTGCCTGCAGACCCCTCATAAAGAGCTGTCCGATGATGTAGAAAAGACCCAGCGCCGCAGTTCCGTCAGCAGCTGTGATATCCTGGAAGAGGATCTTGTTAATAATGTCCCATGTACCTTCATTTCCGGATTCCAGCATGGAGCTGCGGATAAACATAAAGATAAGTCCGACTGCAAGCCCGCCCACCAAAGCAATGATCATCTTCTTGACAACAGACATTTGTTTCTTCTGTGTGTTACTCATATTTTCTTCACTCCTTTACTTTGCATCTTCTACAGATGTTTGATCTCAATCCCCTCTTGTGTAAATCTTTCACGGATCTTCTGAACGAAGGCAAGCGCCTTGGGCCCGTCGCCGTGTACGCAGAGTGTATCGCCCTTGATGTCCAGTTCTTTTCCGTTGATGGATGTTACTTTGCCTTCTTTGATCATGCGTACACATCTCTCAATGGCAATGTTCTCGTCTGTGATCATGGAACCCTCCATCTTTCTCGGAACGAGAGAAAGATCATCCATGTATGCACGGTCTGCGAAGATCTCGGAAGCCGTGCGAAGGCCTCTGCTCTCAGCGATCTGTCCTAAGACAGCGCCTGCGCAGTAGTAGACGATGAGGTCCTTGTCCACCTCGCAGATGGCGTCCACAATAGCTGTGGAAACTTCCTCATCATACTGGCACTGGTTGCCCATAGAGCCGTGGGGAGCCACATGCTGCAGTTTCATACCGTAGCTCTGTGTGAAAGCGGAGAGTGCTCCGATCTGATATTTCACATAGTTCTTGATCTCTGCAGGAGCCAGAACCATTTTGCGGCGTCCGAAGCCCATCAGATCCGGATATCCCGGGTGCGCGCCTACCATGACGCCCCTCTCCTTTGCCATGCGGACTGTCTTGTCCATTACCATGGGATCTCCTGCATGCCATCCGCAGGCTACGTTTGCCGTTGTCACATACTTGATGATCTCCTCATCGCCGCCCAGCTTATACGCGCCGAAGCTTTCACCCATGTCACTGTTCAAATCCACCTGATACATAGTCTTTTCCACCCTTTCTTTTTGTTTTTGCTGTGTTTTGCATCCCTCTTTAAAATATTTATGCATTTACGACATTCTGCGGTTTGCCGTCCACGTAGCATTTCAGGTTATCAACCGCGATGTCCATCAGCCTCTGCCTTGACTCCTTCGGCGCCCATGCGATATGGGGTGTGAGGATCACGTTCTTTGCTCCAAGGAGCGGGTTGTCCATCTGGATCGGCTCTGTGGATACAACGTCCAGGGCAGCTCCTGCCACCTTGCCGCTGTCAAGAGCGTCTCTGAGATCCTGCTCTACAATAAGGGGGCCTCTTGAGTCGTTTATGATCATGACGCCGTCTTTCATTTTGGCGATGGTGTCTTTATTGATGATGCCTTCTGTATCCGGGAACAGCGGGCAGTGCAGGGAGATCACGTCGGACTGCGCCAGCAGCGTGTCCAGATCCACATATTTGCATGTGTCGCTCTCCAGCTCCGGACGCTTGAACGCGCCGTATGCCAGGACTTTCATTCCGAGTGCCTGGGCGATCTTGCCTGTATCCTGTCCGATCCGGCCAAAGCCGATGATACCCATGTTCTTGCCAGCCAGCTCAACAAGGGGATATTTCCAGAAGCACCAGTCCGGATTGCTTGTCCACTCGCCTGCTTTTACAGCGTCAGAGTGCTCTCCGATATGGTGGCACAGCTCCAGCAGAAGAGCGATGGCGAACTGAGAAACAGCGGCTGTTCCGTATGTAGGAATGTTGGATACCGGGATCCCTTTCTCCTTTGCGGCAGCTACATCCACGATGTTGTAGCCCGTTGCCAGAACGCCGATGAACTTCATGCCAGGGCAGGCGTCCATTGTCTCTTTTGTGATAGGAGTCTTGTTTGTGTAGACTACCTCTGCATCCCCGATGCGCTCCACTACATCTTCAGCCTTTGTGCGGTCATACACCGTCACCTCGCCAAAAGCTTCCATTCCCTCCCAGGAAATATCTCCAGGGTTCAGTGTGTAACCGTCTAATACTACAATCTTCATATTCGCTTCTTCCTTTCTTGTGTTGATACTGCGCCGGCCCGGCGGCCGGCATCTTGTTGATAGTGATTTTATATCCTACAGCTCATAGTGTCTCTCTATGAAGTCTGTACTGAACATGCCGCTCTGGAAATCCGGATGATTCAGCACATCGTAGAGGAAATCCAGATTTGTAGTCACTCCCTTGATCCTGAACTCGCCCAGGACGCTGATCATCTTCCGGATGGCGCTCATCCTGTCCCTGTCATAGGCGATGATCTTGACGATCATAGAATCATAGTAGGGCGGTATGGTGTAGCCCGGGTAGATGGCTGTATCCATACGCACTCCGTTGCCGCCCGGGAGATAGAGCTTCTCCACCGTCCCCGGGCAGGGCATGAAATTATGCAGCGGGTCCTCCGCATTGATCCTGCACTCAAGGGCGTGTCCCCTGAAGCAGATGTCCTCCTGCTTCACACTTAGGGGAAGGCCGGCAGCTACGTTGATCTGCTCCCGGATCAAATCCACGCCGGAGACCAGCTCGCTGACCGGGTGCTCCACCTGGATCCTGGTGTTCATCTCCATGAAGAAGAACTCGCCGGACTGGTCCAGGAGGAACTCGATGGTTCCCGCATTCTCGTATCCCACGGCCTTCGCCGCCTGCACCGCTGTGGCACAGATCTTTTCCCGGGTCTCCGGGGAGATAAATGCACAGGGTGACTCTTCTATCATTTTCTGGTGCCTTCTCTGCACCGAGCAGTCCCTCTCGCCCAGATGGATTACATTCCCGAACTTGTCGGCCATGATCTGGACTTCGATGTGTCTGGGAGACTGTACATAACGCTCCAGGTACATACTGCCGTCCCCGAAAGCGTTCACCGCCTCCTGCTTTGCCGCGTGGAAGAGCCCCGGGAACTCCTGGCTGTTCCAGGCAAGGCGCATGCCTTTTCCGCCGCCTCCCGCAGAGGCTTTGATCATGACGGGGAAGCCGATGACCTCCGCCGCCTCCAGGGCTTCCTCCACCTCGTACACCGGGCTGTCCGTTCCCGGAACCACAGGAATCCCCGCCTCTTTCATGGTATGTTTTGCCTCGGATTTGTTGCCCATCTTGTCGATAAGCTCACCGGAAGGGCCGATAAATGTAATGCCGAACTTCGCGCATTTCTCTGCAAAATCTGCATTTTCAGAGAGAAAGCCAAATCCCGGATGGATGGCCTCCGCCTTTGTGGCCAGGGCCGTGCTGATGAGCCGGTCCATATCCAGGTAGCTGGCGGACGGAGCCGCCGGACCGATGCAGACTGCCTCATCTGCCAGTCTCACATGCATGGCGTCCTCGTCTGCCTCGGAGTACACTGCCACGGTGCGGATACCCATCTCACGGCAGGCCCGGATGATGCGCACGGCGATCTCGCCTCTGTTTGCAATCAGTATTTTCCGAAACATCTCTTTTTGCTCCTATCCCTCGATGACAAAGAGAGGCTGTGCGTACTCTACCAGTTCCCCGTCCTTCACAAGCACTTCGGCCACTGTGCCGCCGCATCCTGCCACTACATCGTTCATCATCTTCATTGCCTCGATGGTTCCCATCACCTGTCCCTGTTCCACCGTGCTTCCCACAGTCACAAAGGGCTCTCCGCTCTGGCTGTCAGAGGCATGGAAGATGCCTACAAGGGGCGAGCGTATGATGGTTCCTTCCTGGATGGACACTTCTTCCTCTTTCTCCTCAGGCTCCGCCTGCCGGCTGCTCACCTCCGGGGCTGCCTGGCAGCTTTCTGTCCGGGCCGCCGTCTTTTTGATGGAGATGCGGAAGTCTCCGTCCTGTATCTCAAATTCTGTCACGCCGGATCTGTCCACTTCGTGAAGCAGGGCTGTGATCTTTTCCAGTTTCATATTTCATTTCCCCTTCTATGTGGCGCCGCACCTGTGCGGCAAGGTTTCTCAGCTCCTCTGTCCCAGACATCTCTCCAGGTTCTTCAGTTCTTTCTGCTGCCGCAGATACAGTTCCTGCGCAAGCTGAATGCCCACTCTCACAAAATGCACCTTGTATCCCGGTACACACTGGGTCAGCTTAGGAAGATCTACCGAGATAACCGTTCCAATCTTTGTATATCCGCCTGTGGTCTGGCGGTCCGCCAGCATGATGATGGGCTGACCGTTTGTAGGCACCTGGATGGATCCGAACACAATACCATCTGAAATAGTATTTCCATCCTTGATGTGGTGCAGAGGCTCTTCTCTTTCCAACCTGCATCCCATCCGGTCAAATTCATTTGTGATGGTGGCGCTGTACCAGAAGAATTTCCTTACTTCCTCCTCAGAAAATGCCGTATCCTGGGGGCCTGTAACCACACGCAGGGTCACTTCCTTCTGCGGAAACTTCTCCGGTTCAAGTCTTCTCATCTCCATCTTCGGAAGGCTAGTCTTGGGATTCACAAAGCCGATTGTATCCCCTTTTTCCAGCTTGCGTCCCTCCACGCCGCCGATCTTATTTCTCATAAGAGTCGCCTTACTTCCCATAACCACCGGCACATCCAGTCCACCGGCAAAAGCGATGTAGGCCCGGGCTCCGCCGGATGCCACGCCAAAAGCGACGGTGTCTCCCCCGTGGACAAGCACGGCCTGGTACATGGGGATCGGCTCATTATTCACAGTGGGAGATACGTTAGCCCCTGTCACCGCAATAATATTATCCTTCTCAAATTTTAATGTGGGGCCCATAAAAGTCATCTCCAAAGCGCTCTCGCCTCTTTTGTTTCCCACTAAGATATTGGCAAGAAAAAAGGACTTGGTATCCATAGGTCCTGCCGGCGACACGCCGTACTGCTGATAGCCGAAACGCCCTTCATCCTGTACAGTCGTCTGTATTCCTGGATTTTCAACAACGATTCCCATCTTCTATTTCACCGCCTTTTTCGCATATGTTTCCACCTTGTAAGTTCCTCTTTCCACATCCGCCTTGATCTGGTCAAACTCCTTCCGGCTGACAGGCTGGTATTTCACCCAGTCTCCAGCATGGGCCAGGAAGGGGTCTTCTTTCGTGTAGTCACATACCTTCAACGGCGTAGCCGCGACAACGTTCCATCCGCAGGGCTGATCAAAGGGAATCAGGTTGGACAGATTTTCTCCAACTACAATAGAACCGCCGTTGATCTTCACCCGCGGCGACTCTCTTCTCTTAAAATGGAAGGGTTCCTCGAACCTTGCCATGTATGCGTGTCCGGGTGCAAATCCTAGCATATACACGTAATACTCGTGTTCCGAGTGCATCCTGATAAACTCTTCCACAGAAACATTTTCAAATTTTGCGCAGTCTTCTAGATCCAGTGCAAACTCTCTGTCATAGCAGATAGGCACTACCTTTACGATCTGGGAAGCCTCGTCTGCCTTTCCCGTGTCCGCCATACGCTTCTTCACTTCCTCCACAAGCTGATCATAAAGGATCTTCTCCGGTCTGTAGTGGATAAGCAGCGCCGCATAGGTAGGCACCATCTCAACAACCCCCTCAATGGGGTCTGCCTCCAGATTGTGCATCAGACCGCGCACCTTCTGGTTGACATCCAGGCTGATCTCATCTCCGAGTTGAACATACAGGGATTTTTCGCCGCCCATCAGAAATTTAGCCTCCATCTCTTTCACTCCTTTCACGGTTATTGCGATTTGTCTGCTTTTGGTAAATTGTCTTAATTTCTCGCTCAATTTACGCATTTCTTTATTAATTATTTACAGTATATCACACGGGTTTTATTTCATAAAATAAATTATTTTTGTGGAATATATTAACATTTTCTATATTTGACTCTCTACTTTCCGACGTATCCCCAGTCTTTTGTCCGCAGGTATGCATTGATCTTCTCCTCAAAGGCCTGCACAGCCTTCAGGGTGGACTCATTTGGATATTTATGCTTGATCTTGTACGTAATCCTCTGGGGAGGCTGCATAGTGTTGGCGATCTCACTGATCTGTACAGGGCGCAGGCTGGCGATCCGCTCTGCCACAGAGATAGGCACAATAGCCCAGAGCGTATCATCTGCCAGCAAATGGAGAAGAAGTTCAAAGGTATCCACCTGTATCCTGGGCCACTCTCCTTTACTGATGGTTTGGTCATGCCAGATCTGATAGTTGGCCTCCCAGCTCACAAAAATCTCTTTCTGAGGATCCAGTTCATCTGTGTGGATGGCTTCCCTATGTTCTCCCCCGCGGGCAGACCGCAGGATATACATTTTTTCGCGCATGATAGGCTCTGTTACAATATTTTTAAACTGGAGATGATGATACACAAACCCAATGTCAATCTCATGGTTTTCCAGAAGTCCATAGAGCTCGTAAGAATAATGCGTTTTAATATGAAGGTTCATCACATGTTCCTTCTCATTCAGGATCTGCCTGTACAGGTCAAAAAGAATGGCACTGTTCATGGTGTCCGTACACCCCACTGTCAGGTACAGCCTGTCCTGGCTATGTTTTAAAAGCTGCATCTCCTGCCAGATAGAGACCCACCTCTCCGCAATGGGGATGAACTCCTCCCCCTGGGTAGTCAGCTCGATCTGCTTGTAGCCTTTTTTCCTTGAAATAAGCTTTACATCCAGCTCCTCCTCCAGCGATTTCAGCCTGTGGCTCACAGTGGGCTGGGACAGGAAAAGATTTTCAGCTGTTTTTGTGATATTTTTCGTCTTTACGATCATCAGAAACGTCTCAATATCCGCTAAATTCATGTTCTCCTCCTCCTTCTGCAGGTCTGCCGGTTTCCGTATCCTGCTGGTCAGTTTTAAATATAAATTTTTTCAATATTATACAATGAAATAATTCATTTCACAATTTTTTTTGTGCATGATATGATAAGAGTAAGAAACAAACGGGACTATATCCTAATAAAAAGGAGGAGAAACTATGAACACAGAACATGGAATGTTATTCTCGGAGGAGTATCAGAAGCATTTAAAATCTCAGTTCTGCTACGCTGATGCGGATCCGCTGTACGGGCCGCGCCTCTTCTTCGAGAACTCCGGCGGATCACTCCGCCTGCGGGCTGCCGTAGAGGCAAAAGCGGCCGCCGAACAATTCCCTGACTGTCCGGAAAGAAACTATGCACGAGGCCTGAAGCTGGCTCACTATGTGTCTGAGGGAACGAAGGAAATCCTAGAGGTTGTATTCGGCGCAAAGAGCGGTGCTCTCGTGACAGAGCTCTCCGCTTCCCAGACAATGTTCCAGATCGTAGATGTTATTCTTGAGAATGTAAAATGGGGAACTAATGCTGTAACATCCTGCCTGGAGCACCCCTCCGCACACGACGCTGTAGAGTATGCCTGTACAAAGACAGGAAGAGAATTCCGCGAGGTTCCGGCCAACAAGACTACCGGTGGAATTGATGTAGATGAAGTTATGAAATACGTGGACAAGGACACATGCCTTGTCAGCATTATGGCCGCATCCAACATCTCCGGAAACATCATGGACATTAAGGAGATTGTCCGCAGAGTAAAGGAAGTCAGCCCTGAATGCTATGTGATCACAGATGCTGTACAGCACGCTCCCCACGCTGTTATTGATGTAGAGGACTGGGATGTTGATGCTACCAACATTGCGCCTTACAAGTTCTTCGGCGTGAGAGGCTGCGGATTTGCCTATGTATCAGACCGTGTAGCTACCATGATGCACCACAAGCTGACATTCAAGGATGCCAATGTATGGGCTCTTGGAACACCTACTCCCGGTAACTTTGCGGCCATGATGGCTGTCATCGACTATGTATGCACCATCGGTGAGCATTTCATCCATAGCCAGGACAAGCGTACTCTCTTCGTAGAAGGCATGAATCGCATTCATATGCAGGAGAGAGCTCTTCTCTACCGTATGTTGGAAGGAACTCCGGAAGTTCCGGGACTGCGCCATATCCCCAACGTGGAAGTCTACGTAGATATGGAAGACCTTACATACAAAGATCTGATCGTCGCTATGGGCATCAAGGGTATTGATTACCCCGAGTGTGTCATCGAGTACATGAAGAGAGGTGTCACCGTATTCGAGCGTGTGAGAAGCAGCATGTACTCCAAGAGGATCGTGGACACACTGGGCATCCCAGGTGCGATCCGCGTATCTCCGCTCCACTGCCATGGCACAGAAGACATCGACAAATTCCTGAAGATAACAAAGGAAATCGCCGAGTCTGTATAAAAACGCTCCACTCTTTACTCATTTCATGATATACAAAGAAAGGACCGCAGACACTGTTAACGTCTGCGGTCCTTTCCTCTATCAACAGTCTCTGAAAGGGAAAAATAATTTCCCCTTCACTTAACCCAACAAAAAGAGGGAAGTTTACAAGGTGGAATATGTCCATTGTCAATCCACTCAGAAAATGCATTTTTCAATTTCTCGGCAATTCGATAATCTTCCTCTTTCCCAATATATCCTAAATTAATACTTTTTCCATGTGTTGTAAACCATTCACCGGCTGTTGCAACAGCAGGGCTGCTTTCCAAATACTTCATTTATATAATCTACGTAATTTCTTATTTATTCAGTTTTTTGAACTGAACTTTACAAGTTTTTGATATCATCTAACTGACTTATCAGTCCACCATGGCCAAAACAATCATAGATTCCTACCATAGTTATCATAGGTGAACAGGTTTGAATTCCCAGAGCAAGATCCACCCCGGTTCAAAAGCCCGCAATTCCTCGTGGTTACTGCGTTTGTGGCACATTGCATTTGATACACTTTTGTTACACCTGGCATCATAGTCCGGCCACATGATCGATCGCTTCAATCTTCTGCCTCATACTCTTCCGGTCCTTATAGTAATAATTTCTTGTAGTTTTAATATCCGTATGCCCCATCTGTGAAATAATCAGGGATTCTTCTGCGCCACTGTCCAGCAGGATCGTCCCGTATGTTTTTCGGATTTTATTCAGCGACCTGACCGGCATGTCCAGTTTCTGGCAGATGGATTTCAAACGCCATGTGAAACTGTAGGTCCGAATCTTCTTTCCGTTCTTCATAAACACATATTCCCCAAATGGGTTTTGCCTCTTGATCCCTTTCAAGATCCACAAAGCCTGTTTCGGAATAAGCACCGTTCGTATGCCGGCTTCTGTCTTTGGAAAATCCCGCACCTCATACACATTTTCCCCATTTTCATTTTGATAATGGATCTCCGTTCTGTGCACGTAGATACTTCTGTCCGACAGATCTTCCTTCATCAGCGCTGCCAGCTCGCCCGGCCTCACACCGGTCTTCTCAAAACGATCATCAGATTTTGTATAAAAAAGCACCGGCAGCACTTGAGGGTGTAGCAGAAAAAAGGAATCCCCAATATCCGAATTTCATAAAACGCTGGAAAAGACACTTGGATGCCATTTCTCCCATTTTCAAGTTTTCGGCAAATGCCCAGAAATGATCTACATTGCCAATGTGATGGGATCTGTGAATTCCACTAATCGGCGAATAAATCAGCTGATAATCATTTTCCCGAGCAATAATGCCCTACTATCTGGTAACCTTTGAAACGACCAAAAGATAGTTTTCGATCATACGGAACTAAGAACAGGGCTAAAGGAAGTGGCCTTTATAATGCATAAAAAATCTAGAAATTATAATCTATGATTTATTGATTATTATTCATATGCCTTAATGCAGAGGTTCTCATACCAATACTTTTCCTTAATACATATGTCTGTATTACATAAACAGCTTAAATCATACGTTTAGAAAAAATTATCGATAATTGGAGAAAACTCTCCTTTCCAATATCAAATAACACCTATTCCACTTTTATCATACGATATCCTACACCTATATGCGTTTGAATGTACTGAGGAGAATCCTGTCTGTTTTCTATCTTTTTTCTTAAAGTCGCCATAAACACTCGAAGCGAAGCTACATCGTTTTCCCAATTACTACCCCAAATATTTTGGGTAATATAAGTATGAGTCAAAACTTTTCCAACGTTTCTAGACAGTAGACATAACAATTTATACTCAATAGGCGTAAGATGCAATTCCTCTTCTCCAAGGAAAACACATCCTGCTGCATAATCAATACGTAGTTCCCCATTGACAAAAACAGCTTTCTCTAAAGCAGAGTCATTTTTCATCATCAATAATCTTCTCTGCGTCACCCGGAGTCTAGCAAGAAGTTCTTCCACTGAAAAGGGTTTTGTAAGATAATCATCCGCTCCTGCATCCAACGCTTCGATTTTATCAGAATCTTCACTCCTGGCACTAATAACAATAATTGGAAGATTTGACCATGAACGAATCTTTCGAATCACCTCCACACCATCCATATCTGGCAACCCTAAATCTAATAAGACAATATCTGGATTATGAGAAGAAGCATCCAGAATAGCCATTTCACCATTACAGGCGGTCAGATATCGATAATCATGCGCTTTTAAGGTTGTTGTAATAAGATTTTTCACTGAATTATCATCTTCAACCACTAAAATTAATACTTTGTTCATTGATCTTTACCTCCTCAATTGGCAGTGTAAATTTAAATATTGCACCATGTGGAGAATTATCCGAAATTTTTATATCTCCTCCATGGGCATTCACAATGGATTTACATAACGCAAGTCCTAGCCCAAGACTTCGTCTGCTGTCAGCGACTCGATTAGCATCACTATAAAACATCTCAAATATCCGGTCTTTATTCTCATCAGGAACACCTAGACCCTCGTCAATAACAGAAATCACTGCCCACTTTTCTTGCTGCTCTGTCTTAATCGTAATGTTAGAATCTTTCGGCGTATATTTTATTGCATTGTCTATTAGATTAATCAAAACTTGGACAATCAGTCTGGCATCCATCTTGGCAAGCAATAAATCATCTTGATGTTTTACTACTATTTTGTGCTCTGGTTTCAACCGTTTCACATGTTTAAGTGCTTCTTCTACCACTTCATCAACTAATTCCGCAGATATATGAAGATTCAATCTCCCCTCTTCCAATCTTGTAACAGAAAGCAGATTTTCTACCAGATTAATGAGCCACATAGAGTCATCATATATATCCTGATATAAACGCTGTTTTGTTGTCGCATCAAAAGACTCGCCATTATATAATAGATTGCTTGCATTTCCAGAAATCGAAGTAAGCGGCGTGCGAAGATCATGCGAAATCGTTCTTAAAAGATTTGCCCTCAACTGTTCGTTTTTCGCCAGAACTGCCGCTTGTTCTTTTTCGACAGCATTTTTTCTATTTTCTAACGCCAGTGCACATTCCCCCAGAATAGATAATAAAATGCTATTCTCATACGCATCTATCGGCTGTTGTGTAATTCCTATTCCAATAACTCCATATACCGCACTTTTTACACGAATTGCAAGATATAACCCTTTTGCCTCTGAAAATGTCTGTGTTGTTGCCCCAGCATGTTTATTATTATTCATTACCCATTCAGCAACTCTTTTCTCTTCTCCAGCTAAATAAGACTGAATACTTTCATTCTCATCAGAAGGAAAAAACAAAGGTTCTTTCAGTTGACCTTTTTCCGCTGGATAAATAATGATATCCCTTTTCAAGAGACGCAAAAGCTGATTCGCTGTGGCTGTCAAGATTTCTTCATTATTCTGCGACTGCTGCATCAATTGATTTGTGTCAAACAACACTTTTATCCGAAATGCTGCCTGTGCTGACATTTTTGCATTTCTCTTTAGTTTTGTTGCAAGTGTTCCTGTAAGAAAAGCTGCAATAAACATTACTACAAACGTTACAGGATATCCATTGTCATACGCCTGTAACGAATACTTGGGATCAGTAAATAAAAAATTAAATACCAGTACACTGACAATAGATGAAATAAGACTATATACCCGATTATTAGTGACTACAGAAATTATCAAAACAGCCAATACATACACTGTAATAATATTTGCTTCTACAAATCCCAGCCATTCAAATAAATAGCCCAATAAGCTTGTAAATACAAGTATTCCAACACTCCTTACAATATCGTCTGCCGCAAAAGTCAACCAGTCCGTTCTTATTTTTGATTGATAAGTAGATACTTCAGCATCCTGATCCGGGATAACATAAACATCAAGCTTAGGGGCATGAATAAGCAAACGTTCAATAATGGTTGCTTTCCTAAAAAACCGTTTTTTTGCTCCGCTGCTTCGTCCAATAACTATTTTAGAAACGCCTGTTAGTCTGGCATATTCGGAAATCTGAAATGGAACATCATCGCCATACACTATTTCAACTTCAGCTCCTAACTGTTGTGCTAATTGCATATTAGCTCTCAGGCGTTCTTTATTTCTTTCATCCATCATTCTATAGTCAGAAGTTTCAACATAGAGAGCAGTAAACATACCTCGAAAGGCATGGGCCATTCGAGCGGCAGTTCTGATAATTTTGGCATTAGACGATGCAGGGGATAAACATACCAAAATATGTTCTCCTGTCAGTACATTACTATTTTTCTCCATACTTACTTGTTGTGATATACTATTTATACGCTCCGAATAACACCTCATGGCAATTTCTCGTAAAGCAATAAGTGTTTCCTCTGTATAGGCTGTTTTTATTAACGAATGATTCTGAAAAAATTTATTCATCCTTTGAAGCAGTTCTGTTGGCTCAATATCAATAAATTCCACCTGATCTGCTGTATCAAATATAAAATCAGGAATCCGTTCCTCAAACTTCTCCCCCGTAAGAGCCGCAATCATATCATTCATACTTTCAAGATTTTGTACGCCTAAAGTTGAATAAACATCAATTCCAGCATATAACAATTCTCTTATATCCTGATATCGTTTCTTATGCCTGCAACCACTTGCATTTAAATGAAAAAGATCATCAACTACAATTAATTTAGGATTTCTTTTTATAGCACTGTCCAGATCGAATTCATTGATCACAGATCCATTCTGATTAAACTCCAGATCTGGTAGTACTTCCAATCCTTCTTTTAATCTGACTGTTTCCGTGCAACATTGCGGATTTATATAGCCTATTACCACATCTAAGTTCTTTTTTTTAGCCTCATGGGCAGCCTGCAACATCGCATATGTTGTTCCAGAATATGGAGCGTATCCGAAAAATATTTTCAAATTTCCCCTCTCTATTCTGTTGGAGTTATTTTTTATATTCGAATTATATTGCCCCATTCATTCACCTTCTTAAAGTCCTATTTTTCAATCTTTATTCAAAATAATTTTAGCAGTTACTTATTGGTAACATCTTTTATAAATATAGAAAGTATGTTATTAAAATTATTTTTTCTCCATACTATAATTCTTCTAATAGGCTCTGTTTCAAGTGGTTCAAACTCAATTTCGCAATCTCTATATCGAATATTTTTCCTGTGCAGTTTTAATTCTGCTAAAGAAAATTCCTGATTGTTCCAATCGTGCTTATTATAATTCAAAACCCCTATGTCCAATTTGCCTTTCTCTATATTACGTTTTATCTCATCATATGTTCCGTAAAAGAAGCCAACATTGTCTCTTGGATTATTTTCCAGCATTCTTTCTACAGCATCTTCTATCAATACTATATCTTCTGAATACTCAAATGCAATACTTAGTGTCAATGTATCTGGAATCAAACATGAATCTATCTTGATATCACTTAAAAATAAATCCACCTTTTTCATAAGCTGATATCCTATCATAAAAAGTAATACCATTGTGGACACTAGAACTATTTCCCTCATATAGTGCTCTCCTAAACTTATATATGAAAACATTTTTGAATATCTTTTATATTTCCAAGAACTAACATTGTATAATCTTCTGGTATATGGGTATTGGATCCAATATTTAGATTAATAGTACCATCATGTTTTAATGCCATAATATTAATGTTATGATTATTACGTATATCCAACTGTCCAACTGTTTTTCCAATCCATTTTTCAGGCACTGCCATTTCAAAAATAGCATGCGTATCATCTAATTCAATGTAATCCAGAATATGATCCGAGCTGAAACGAATTGCCGTCCAATATGCCAGCTGTTTTTCTGGATACACCACTTCATCAGCTCCATTTCTAAGCAAAAATTTTGCATGCACATCTCGCGCCGCTCTGGAAATAACCATCTCTGCTCCCATTTCCTTAAGTAAAGATGTTGTCTCTAAAGAACTCTGGAAATCCTCTCCTATTGCCACAATACAGATGTCATAATTTCTTACTCCCAATGACTGTAAAAATTCTTCATCTGTGCTGTCACCTATTTGAGCATTTGTTACATATGGAAGAATATTATTTACTCTCTTTTCTTCTTTATCAACGGCCATAACCTGATGATGTAATTCCTCCAATTTGAGTGCAATATGTCTACCAAATCGTCCCAAACCAATCAATAAAACAGATTTCATACCACCTATTTCCTCCTTTTTCTTATCCAACCGTAATTTTTTCTTGTGGTAGCCTAAAATTGTTTGATCTTCTTTCAGAAAATGCTGCAAAGATCAAAGTAAGTCCGCCTACTCTTCCAAAAAACATCAACGCAATCAGTATTATCCGAGACAGATTCGTTAATTCTGGAGTTATCCCTAAGGACAGACCTACTGTACCAATCGCGGAACTTGTTTCAAATAAAGCTAAAAGTAACGGTATGTTTTCTATGGAACTGATAACCATTCCTCCTAACAAAAACAAAACAATATACATCAAGAAAATAGTCGCCGCTGTTCGTACCGCATCATTTTCAACCCTTCTCCCAAAAAAATGGGCATATTCCTTTTTTCGGAATACGGCCACAGCCGATGCGCAAAGTACCGCAAATGTAGTTGTTTTCATTCCACCGGCAGTAGAACCCGGAGAGCCACCAATTAGCATTAGAATAATGACCAGCATTTGCCCTGTTTCAGAAAGATTTGTCAAGTCCGCAGTATTAAACCCGGCAGTTCTAGGGGTAACCGCCTGAAACAATGAATACCAAATTCTTCTTATAAAAGGGGCATCTTCGAACTCACAAAAGAAAAAATATACTGCTGGTATGACAATCAAACATGCCGTCACACATAATATTACTTTACTCTGCATTCGATATTTCTTAATATGCCATTTATTTTTTTGTATATCCGCCCATGTCAGGAAACCAATTCCACCTATAATAATTAATAACATAATAACAATATTCACAATCGGTTGCTCTGAATAGAACGTCAAAGACGAATATGGCTGAATGATACCATTCAAATCAAAACCGGCATTACAGAATGCGGATATAGAATGAAACAAAGCATACCATATCCCTTTTGCCATTCCAAAGTCGCGACAAAATACAATTGCAAGTATAGCCGCTCCAATCAATTCAATTGTCACGCTTGTTCGAAGAATAAATCTTGTCATTCTAACAATCCCTCCTACCTGAGGTGCTGAAATTGCCTCTTGCATAGTACTTCTCTGCATTAATCCAATTTTTCTTCCAGAAGCAGTTGCAACCGCCACTGCAATAGTAACAACTCCCATCCCTCCAATCTGAATTAACAATATAATCACAGTTTGACCGAATAACGACCAATAGGTTGCCGTATCATGAACAACAAGACCCGTTACGCAGACTGCTGACGTTGCTGTAAATAATGCATCTAAAAAACTCGTTCCCTTATATTCAATCGTTGCAATTGGAAGCATTAAAAACAAGGTGCCTACAAAAATCACCAGAAAAAAACCAATGATAATAATTTGGAATGATGTAATGTGCCGATTTTTCTTCATTCCCAAATCCATTGTTTTGCCCTCCTCATATAATCAAGTATTTTTTGTTGAAAACACGGGCTTTTTAGCCCTATAT
>OGYQ01000798.1_pt1 | contig 24381 bp, 23 predicted proteins | sample 1576641 | NCBI WGS metagenome assembly OGYQ01 (sample SAMEA3541476, study PRJEB24748) | human gut metagenome | biome: human gut; feature: human-associated habitat; material: faeces | place: China | collected 2012 | reverse complement strand
TAAAAGCTCTGACCGAAGGCAATGAAGTGATTGATATTCTTGCGGCCGGAACGGCTCCTGCAGGCCTGCCAGGCTCTTTCCCGCGGCGATGAGACCGCTTGTATTCCTGTCCAGCCGGTTGCAGACAGAAGGTCGGAACGTGCGGAGCTCCTCTTTTGTAAGCTGCCCGGTTGTGAGCAGGTAGTCGGTCACATACTCGGTCATGGACCACTCCTTGTTGTCCGCTCGCTGGGACAGTAGGCCGGCCGGTTTGTTTAAAAGAAGAATGTGGTCGTCCTCATAGACAATGTTTCCCCTTCCCAGGCGGAAATATCCTCTTTTCCCCGGGAGAGACTTCTCTTTTGAAGCAGGGGCTTCTTCTGAAAACTGGTCAATGGTCTCCTGGGAGAGGAAGAGGCGCACCACGTCGCCTGAGGACAGCTTCTCGCTTCCGGCTGCCTTCTTTCCGTTGAGGACGATATTCTTTTTTCTGAGCATTTTATAGAAAAAGCTTTTGGGCGCCTTTTTCATATATTTGGCAAGAAATTTGTCCAGGCGCTGTCCTGCTTCGTTTTCTGTTATCTTTAATTCCTGCATGTCTCTTGCTTTCCTACATGGAGATATTGAGAAGGATCCGGCGGATCCGGTTCTCTCTTTTCCTGTGTTCGCTCTGCTCCACCTGAGCAATGCTGTTCAGCCCTTCTGCCCGTGTTAGAAAGGGCGTGTAGTCGGAAAAGATCTTTACGGTGATCTTGGTCAGACGGTTTTCCTCCAGGATGTTCTTAATATGTCTGGCTGCCTCCTCCGGGACAGTCTTTTTGTTGGGGGCATAGCCGCAGACTGTATTGCCGGAGATGACCACTGCCTCCACGGGCATGATCTTTTCACGGCTGGTGATGACCAGGTCAAAAGCTGTGGTAAGAAGAGGTGCCTTGTCCTGGATCTCAGCCGCCTTTTCCTGGTCAGCGGTCCTGTAGGGCAGCACGGTGATAAGACCCACCAGCATTTTGCAGGCAGGCAGGCAGCCCACGATGGCTACCACAGTAAGCAGATTCAGCTTAGTGCCGGTCTGCATGTATCCCAGTACCAGGAGGGCGATCACGATGCCAAACTCCAGGAGAGTGAGCAGTAAAAGCCGTATTTTTCTGGCGTTCAGATAGCCAGGTGTTCCTTTTTCAATCTTCATCTTAAGTCAGACTCCTTGTATTCATTTTGTTCATAAACCAGTCGGTCAGTCTGTCGGGAGCGATCTTGGCGGCAGTCCGCGCTCCCTGCATGGCTGCGCCATAGACAGACACCCTGCGGCGCTTCCTCACGTCAGACAGAGCTTTTCTCACGACCTTTCCGGGCTGGGCCATAAGCTTCTTTCTGGCTCCGCCTGCCGGATCTCCGGCTGTCCGGAAGAAAGCTGTCTCCACAGGTCCGGGGCACACGGCAGTGACAAAGATCATTTTGTCAGCCAGCTCGCGCCCCAGGGCTCTGCTGAAGCTGAGCACGTAGGATTTTGTGGCTCCGTACACCGCTGCCCCGGGCTGGGGTGCAAATGCGGCAGCGGAGGCCATATTGACGATGCGGCTTCCCCTGTTCATATAGGGGAGGCAAAGGCTGGTCAGATGGGTCAGGGCCACACAGTTCAGCTGGATCATCCCTGTCAGGGTATCGGTGTCTGACTGGGAGACCGGGGCATTGCACCCGGTCCCGGCACTGTTGACCAGCATGCGGATATCCGGCTTCAGTGCCTCCAGGTCCCGCTGAAGATGGTAGTAGATGTAATCCCTGGTGAGATCGCTGTCGTAGATGCGGCAGTAGATGCCGCTCTCCCTTGTCAGCTCTTCTCTGAGCTGTTCCAGCTTGTCGCTGCTGCGGGCGATGAGCCATATCTCATCCAGATTCCGGTAGAACTTCGGTATCTGTCTGGCAAACTCGCTTCCAAGTCCGGAGGAAGCGCCGGTAACAATCGCTGTTTTCATATAAATCCCTTCTTTATCAATTATCTATACTTGTCTGCGTGTTACAACTTTCCCTGGCTGTCAGGCTTTCTTTTTATGTATATTGCGGATTGTCTTTTTCTTTCCGCTTTTTCTGGCCCCTCTCTCCCCCGGACCAGATGCGGACGGATTTTTGCGCGGTTTTTTCTGGACAATGCCGCTCTCCTTCTCTTTTGGCTTCCTGGGCCGGATCAGACATTTTCTGTCAAATCCTACCAGGTCCATCCGCCCTTCACGCTTCAGGGCCTCCAGAACCAGGTCATAATTCTTCGGATCCCGGAACTGGATCAGAGCCCGCTGCATAGCCTTTTCATGTGGATTTTTCGGCACATAGACTTTTTCCATATTCCTGGGATCTACTTCTGTATAGTACATGCAGGTGGAAATGGTGGAGGGGGTGGGATAAAAATCCTGGACCTGCTCCGGCATCACGCCCAGATCCCGCAGGTACTCTGCCAGGGCGATGGCCTCCTTCAGCGTGGAGCCGGGATGGGAGGACATCAGGTAAGGGACAAGGTACTGCTTTTTCCCGAGCTGTCGGTTGATCTTCTCGTATTTCTGAACAAAAGACTGGTAGACACTGTTTTCCGGTTTTCCCATTTTCTGAAGTACGGAATCTGCTATGTGCTCCGGCGCCACCTTCAGCTGTCCGCTCACATGGTACATGCACAGCTCCCTTAAGAAAGTGTCATCTCTGTCAGCCATCACATAGTCAAAGCGGATGCCGGAGCGTATGAACACTTTCTTAACACCAGGCACATCTCTTAGTTTCCGTAATAATTTTACGTAGTCTTTATGGCTGACTTCCATATTTTTACAGGGTTTTGGAAAAAGGCACTGCCTTCTGCTGCACACGCCTTCTGTCAGCTGTTTTTTGCAGGAGGGCTGCCGGAAATTGGCGGTGGGGCCTCCTACATCGTGGATGTATCCTTTGAAATCCTGATCCTGTGTCATCTGCCGTGCCTCTGAAAGCAGGGACTCGTGGCTCCTCGTCTGGAGGATACGACCCTGGTGGAATGTCAGCGCACAGAAACTGCAGCCTCCAAAGCATCCCCTGTTACTGACAAGGGAGAACTTGACTTCCTGGATGGCGGGGATTCCCCCTGCCTCCTGGTAGGACGGATGCCAGGTACGCATGTATGGATAGCTGTATACCTGGTCCATCTCCTCCTGGCTGAGAGGTTTGGATGGCGGATTCTGGACCACAAAGCAGTGATCGGAATAGGGTTCTACCAGCCTCCTGCCGGAAAAAGGATCTGTGTTGCAGTACTGGGTATAAAAGCTTTTGGCGCAGTTTATCCTGTCTCTTTTCAGATCTTCGTAGGAAGGCAGGATCACAGGATCGTAGACACTGGACAGATCCCGCACCTTGCACACAGTCCCATCGATATAGGTGAGATCCCGGATGGAGAGACCGGCATCCAGCGCTTCTGCAATGGCTGCGATGGACCGCTCACCCATTCCGTAAGAAATAAGATCTGCTCCTGAGTCCAGCAGAATGGACCGCTTCAATGTGTCGGACCAGTAGTCATAGTGGGCGAGACGGCGCAGGCTGGCTTCAATGCCCCCGATGATGACCGGCGTGTGTTTGTACACCTGCCGGATCAGATTACAGTACACTACGACAGCGTAGTCCGGGCGTTTTCCCATGACGCCGCCTGGAGAGAAAGCGTCTGTACGGCGCTTTCTCTTTGCCACTGTGTAGTGGTTGACCATGGAGTCCATGTTCCCCGCTGACACTAGAAAAGCCAGCCGTGGCTCCCCGAACTCCATGATACTCTCCCGCTTCCGCCAGTCCGGCTGAGCCAGGATGCACACTTTATATCCAAGGGACTCTAAAAGTCTTGTGATGATGGCATGGCCAAAGGAGGGGTGATCCACGTAGGCGTCCCCGGACACATAGACGAAATCCGGCTGGCTCCATCCTCTGTCCTCCATCTCTTTTCTGCAAATCGGTAAAAATCCCTGTTTCATTCTTCTTTTAACCTCTTGATCTCATGTTCAGTGAGAGGGCGGTACTCGCCCGGGGCAAGGCTGTCATCCAGCCGCAGCGAGCCCATGGACTCCCGCTTCAGATAGCTTACCTCCATCCCCAGGGAAAGGAACATCCGCTTCACCTGGTGGAATTTTCCCTCCCGTATGGTAAGGCGCACCCGGGACAGAGACTGTCCTGCCTCAAGTATCTCCAGCCTGGCGGGCATAGTGACCAAGGGTTCCTCCTCAGTGCCGATATTGACCCCTCTCTGGAAGGCTGCCCTGGTTTCCTCCGTCACATGACCCTGCACCTCCACGTAGTAGGTCTTGTCCACATGGTGTCTCGGAGACAGAAGTCTGTGGGATAAAGCGCCGTCATTGGTGATCAGAAGGAGTCCCTCTGTATCTTTGTCGAGGCGCCCTACCGGAAAGAGATCTTTTCTCTTCTTATACTGGATCAGGTCCAGGACGGTCCGGTCTCTTTTGTCTTCCGTGGCGGATACAACCCCAGCCGGCTTGTTGAGCATGAAATACTCTTCCGCCGCGTAGGAGACCTCTCTCCCATCCAGGCAGATCTGGTCTCTTTCATCCACCTTGCGCTCCGGGGAGCGGACCAGCTCACCGTTGACGGTGACAGAGCCTCTGCGGATATATTTTTTTACTTCCTGGCGGGTACCCTCACCCATGTCGGCCAGGTATTTATCTAATCTCATCATACGGACTGCCATCTCCAGCCTGGCAGATATTTGTTCTTTAGGGTTCCGCCGGCCAGTTTACCCCAGCCGAGAGGATACCCGTCCACACAGAAGAGATGCCAGCCCTTCTGCGACGGGGAGACCAGATCTTCCACGTTCAGGGTCTCGCCTTTCAGATAGCGGACCACCCGCTCATCGCTGCAGGGCAGGCTGATGACCTGGTCAAATTCTTCTGCTTTGAGTGCCATTGCCAGAGCCTGACTGGGCTCGAAACGGTTTTTCTTAATCTCGCCCAGGAGAAGTCCTGTCCGAAGGAAACGGATCCCCCGGATATCAGAAAGTCCTTCGGGCATATAATAAACCCTTTCGCCGTGAATATCCAGTCTGGACGGGCTTAAATCTATCTTAAGTTTCTCTAAAAACTTTTCCAGTTCCTCAGGCAGCTTTCGGTTTCTCCGCTTCAAAGGCTCCTTTATTTCCGGCCCGGATACCTGCTCTCCCTTTTGGAGCAGGGCCAGGAAATGCCCCTCCCCGTGCATCCTGTGGGGGAAGATGCGGACCGTATCAGCCAGGGAGGCATCTCCGTTCTGGACCAGATCCGGCCTGCCGGGAGCAAAGCCCTGGTAGGGATCTATGGGGCAGACATGGAATTCCGGCCGCTCTCTTAAAAGGTGGGCAATGACCTCCTCGTTTTCCGACGGGTCAAACGTGCAGGTGGAATAGAGCATCATGCCTCCCTCCTTAAGCATGGAGGCCGCCTGCAGGATGATATTTTTCTGTATCTTTGAAAAAAAGGCGGGACCGTGTTCTTCCCAGGCCTTTACCATCTTCCGGTCTTTGCGGAACATGCCCTCCCCGGAGCAGGGAGCATCAATGAGGATCTTGTCAAAGAACGAGGAGAAGAACTCTGCCAGGCGTCCGGGTTCTTCGCTGGATATAAGAACATTTCCTATACCGAAAAGTTCGATGTTCTTTAAGAGACCCTTGGCTCTGGAGCTGCTGATGTCGTTGGCGGCAAGAAGGCCTCTCCCACCCAGCTTTGCCCCCAGCTCTGTTGCCTTGCCGCCGGGGGCGGCGCACAGATCCAGCACTCTGTCGCCGGGTTTCACAGGAAGCCTGCTTGCCGGTGTCATGGCGCTGGGCTCCTGCAGATAGTAGAGGCCTGCAAAATAATAGGGGTGCCTGGCAGGGGATACTTCCTCCCCATTATAGTAAAAACCATTTTCGATCCAGGGAACTTCCCGGATCTTAAAAGGACAGATCCTGCGAAAGTCTTCCACAGATATTTTCTTTGTGTTGACCCTGAGCCCGTAATACCTGGGTTCCTCGTAACAGGCTATATATGATGGGAATTCGTCGCCCAGAAGGCGTTTCATTTTCTCTTCAAACTCAGATGGGAGTTTCATCTTTTTCCTCCGTTTTTATCTTGTAGTCATCTGATAAAGTATAACACAGATGGGCAGATTACACCAGCTAAGAATATTGGTATTTCAGCCGGTGCTCCTCCAGCGATCGCAGCAGATAGTAGGGATTTACACTGATCTCCTCCCCTGTCCCCCAGGAGTAAATGCCAAGGTGGAGGTGAACATCAAATTCACCTTTGGTTCCCTCCGGCCCATAGCCGGAATCTCCCATAAATCCCAGCAGCTGTCCTGCCGTAACTGTATCCCCCTTACGGATATCCGTGTAGGAGTCCAGGTGTGCATAGTAATAGTAGACGCCCTGGGGAGAAGTGATGCCGATCCTCCACCCGCCCAGCTCCAGCCATCCCAGATTGGTGATGGTCCCGTCAGATATGCTGACGACCGGGTAGATTCCCCTCTCGTTCCTGGCGGCCATGATATCCGTGCCCTCATGGCTGTTTCCTTCCTTGTAGTTTCTCTCGTACATCCAGGAATCTACGTAGGACACGGTGAGAGAAGAATCCAGGGAGGACGCAGGTACAGGGAAATAGATGCTGTCCTCTTCCACCTGCTTAAGGAATGTTCTGCACTCCCGTGAAAGAAGGGTCTGGTCCTTGCGCATGCCGGGGGAGAAAAAGTCCTTTCGATAGGAGGCAGATGAGATGGTTCTTAAGGCCAGCGTGTTCTGTCGTCCTTTCTCCATAAGACATCCGATCCCGAGAACACAGAAAAAAGAAAATAGTAATACAAGAAGGAGCAGCCTTCCGGCTTTTATTTGTCTCAATGCAAAACTCCTTTTTGTATTACTATATGAATGACTACAGGTATTTTAGTCGTGTACTATCTGCATTTGGCAAGAACGGCCTTCAGATAGTCGTAGCATCTCTCTGTGGAGGCGATATCCAGTTTCTCGCGGACAGAGTGTACATCCAGAATGTCCGGGCCAAAGGATACGCAGTCCAGATCCGGACGCTTGCCAAGGAACAGGCCGCACTCCAGACCGGCATGGATGGTGATGACTTTTGGATCCTCGCCGTACATCTCTTTGTAGGTATCTACCATGATCTCGCGAAGAGGTGAGTGCTCTTTGTACATCCAGCCCGGATAGTCGCTGTCTGCTGTAAAATCAGCATCGAAGAGAGCTGCAAGAGTGCGTAGTCTTTCCTGCAGTGCCTCCTTCTTGCTGTCTACTGAGCTTCTGACAAGGGTGCATATAGTGAGGACATCGTCTTTCACGGACATGACACCGGGATTGAGAGAAGTCTCTACCAGCCCTGCAAGTCCGCGGCTGTAATCCTGTGTGCCGTTGGGCATGAGATAGAGATAGTCAATGACCTGTGTGGTCCGCTCCGGTGCAGCAGCCTCCAGCTCCTTCTCCCCTGCTTCTTCCACCGTCACTTTAAGGCCAGGCTCTTCTCCCATAAATTCTACATCCCATGTCTCCTTCATTGCCTGGGCAGCTTTCTCTATCTTCTCCAGGCTGCCTGCAGGTGCCAGGACAGAGGCAGTGCAGTCCATGGCGATGACATTCTCTTTGCTTCCGCCTGACAGGCTCACAAGCTGAAGGCCAGTCTCCTGGTTCAGCTGATGGAGAAGCTGTCCCATGAGCTTCAGGGCATTTCCCTTCTGCATATGGATCTCTGCTCCGGAATGTCCGCCTCTCAGGCCGGAAATGCGGATCACAAGAGAGAGTCCGCGGCTGGTCTGCCGGTCAAGGGCAAATGAGGTGCGGCAGGTGATCCCTCCTGCGCATCCGCAAGTGAGGTATCCTTCTTCCTCTGAGTCGATATTGATCAGTTTTGTTCCTTTTAAGACACTCAGATCCACAGCCATAGCACCGCCCATGCCGGTCTCTTCATCTGTGGTAAACAGAGCTTCCAGAGGCGGATGAGGAATGTCCTTGCTGTCCAGAATAGCCAGAGCCATGGCGATAGCAATCCCGTCGTCTCCTCCCAGGGAAGTGTTTTTTGCTTTGACGAAACCATCCTCAATATACAGGTCAAGCCCATCCTTTTTAAAATCGTGATCGGAATCTTCTGTCTTCTCGCAGACCATATCCAGATGTCCCTGGATGATCACAGGCTCACTTGTCTCGTAGCCCTCTGTTCCGTTCTTTCTGATGATCACATTATTTGCTTCATCCTGGATAACCTCCAGTCCCCGCTCTTCGGCAAAGCGAACACAGTAATCGCTGATCCGCTTCGTGTCAAATGTCCCGTGGGGGATGCTGCACAGCTCCTCAAAAAAGTGAAAAACTGCTTTTGGTTCCAGATTGTCAAGTACTGCCATTGTATTACTCTCCTTTGTCTTATATGATTGTCTTCCTCTATTGTGTCACGGAATACATAAAAATGCAAGCCACACCATAAAATAAACCAGATCTTCTTTTACGCACCGGAGGTGCCATCCCATGAAACGCCGCCTCTTCACACTGGCAGTCATCTTCTTTTTCTTTGTCATGCTTCTCTTTCCGGGGCCTGTGTTTGCGGGGGCAAGCCAGGGGATCCTGCTCTGGTTCCGCACTGTCCTTCCCACCCTTCTCCCCTTTATGATCGCTGCCAATCTGATGGTGCGCACAAGTGCAGTGCACTATATTTCCCGCCTGGCAGGCGGTGTGCTGGGGCGGGTGCTGAAGGTGTCGGGGTGCGGGGCTTTTGCGGTCCTCTCCGGATTTCTCTGCGGATATCCCATGGGGGCAAAGGTGACGGCAGATCTCTTGAAGGAGGGAAAGATCTGCAGGGATGAGGCAGGGTATCTGCTGTCTTTTTGCAACAATACGAGTCCCATGTTTATTGTAAGCTATGTGGTGATGCAGAATATTGAAAGGACCGCCTACTTTGTCCCGTCTGTGGCCATTCTCTTTCTGTCTCCGGTTGTGTGCAGCCAGTTTTTTTACAGGATCCTCCGAAAAAAATACGGTGACAGCCTGGACGCTGCCGGAAGATTTAAGAGTCCTATCGGAGGGAGACGCACCCTTTTTTCCTTTGATGTACTGGATCGCTGTATCATGGACAGTTTTGATTCCATCACCCGTGTGGGCGGGTATATTATGCTCTTTTCTGTCTGCACAGAGCTGGCCTTTCTGCTCCCGGGAACCGGAGGGGCTGCATCCGTGTGTCTCTTTTCATTTTTGGAGATCACAGCCGGCATTCCTATGCTCTCCGGGCTGGAGGCGGCCTTCCCGGTGCGGTGGGTGCTGATCATGGCTCTTACATCTTTTGGCGGATTCTGCGCGTCTGCGCAGACCTACAGTATGATCCAGGGCACTGGGCTGAAAATCTCCGTCTATCTCATAGAAAAGCTGATCACCGCAGTGGTGACCAGCTGTATGTGCATCCTCTATCTATGTATGTTCTGACAGGAGTATACGAGGCAGGATTTCTTACTCCAGCTCGATGCTGTCTTCCTCATAGGCCTCTACCGGCTCCTCTGGTGTTCCGTACTCGGCTTCCAGCCCTCTTGCAGACTGATCCGGGATCTCCAGCTCGGAGCGGTTGTTGCGTACCATGTCGTAGCACTCCTGGAGGGAGTTGACAAGGCCGTCATATTTTGTCGTGTAGCTGTCCAGTGTGTGGCCGATGATGCTCTCCGCGTTGGCAAGGAGGTCATCTGTGTACTGCATAGCCCCGATGCGGATGTCGTTAGCATCGTTGGTGGCGTTGTCCAGGATCTGCTGTGCCTGCTCTGTGGCGGCTGTCACGATCTCATTTGCCTGGGCATAGGCCTGCTGCATGATCTCGTGCTCGCTGACCAGCTCAGATGTCTGGATCTGTGCCTCCTGGAGCATGCTGTCTGCCTTGGCCTGCGCATCAGCCAGAATGGCGTCTTTATTTGCAATGATCTTCTGATAGCGCTTGATCTCATCCGGTGTCTTCATACGGAGTTCACGGAGAAGCTCGTCTATCTGATCCTTGTTTACAATGATCTTTGTGGTGGACAGAGGCTGAAATTTACAACTGTCGATGTACTCCTCGATCTCTTCGATAATCTGTTCAATACGGCTGCTCATAATTTACACTCTCCTTTTTTATCCATTTTTTCCTGCATCCGCTCTATTACGATATCAGGTACAAACTGTGAGATGTCTCCCCCGAAAGCGGCTACTTCCTTTACTGTGCTGGAGCTCAGATAAGAATACTCCAGGCCGGTGGTCAGAAAGATCGTCTCCAGATCCGGCTCCAGCTTGTGATTGGTCTGGGCCATCTGAAGCTCGTACTCAAAATCTGTGATGGCACGAAGTCCTCTCACCACCATCTGCGCTTCCATTTTTCTCACAAATTCTACCAGCAGTCCCTCAAATGGAATGACTTTTACATTTGGAAGATTTTCCACTGTTTTCTCTAGTATTTTAACACGTTCTTCTACGGAAAACAACGGACTTTTTGCGTTATTTACCAATACTCCGACGATTAATTCATCCACCAGTTTTGCGGATCGTGTAATGATGTCCAGATGTCCGAATGTGACCGGGTCAAAACTGCCCGGGTAAACCGCTCTTAACATATTTCTTTCCTCCCCGAGGGCTCTATAAAGACGTGCTTATTCGTCTTGTAGACTTTCTCTTTTATGATATGAAATCCCAGCTCATCCAGATAGTCGAAGGAAGTATCCTTTGCGGCCTCCACGATGATCACGCCCTGGTGCGCCAAAAGATCGGACTCAGCCAGATAGGTGAGCACCTGCTTTTCCAGCTCCTGGTTGTAGGGGGGATCCATAAAAATGTAGTCAAACTGTTTCTCCCCCTCCAGCCGGTAGAGAGCTGTCATCACATCGGAGGAGATGGTGAGAGCTTTCCGCTCCAGGTGAGTATGTTTCAGATTGTCCTTTATGCAGGCCATGGCTTTTGGATTCTTCTCCACAAAGACAGCCTCCATGGCTCCCCGGCTCAGGGCCTCGATCCCGATCCCGCCGCTGCCGGCAAAAAGATCCAGAAAAATACAGTCATAGAGATAGGGGGCCAGCATATTGAAAAGCGTTTCCTTTATGCGGTCCGTTGTGGGGCGGGTGTCAAGCCCGTCCAGCGTTTTCAGCTGTAGGCTCCGCGCGGTTCCGGCGATCACACGCATGAAATCACATCCTTTTTGTTCATTTGGGACGTAATACTTTTAAAAAGTATTACGTCCCAAATTATACTAACTGGTGTGTAATTGTGTCAACAGAAATAAACAAAAAGCACCCGACAGATATTATTTCAATCTGCCAGGCACTTTTTGTTTTGATGTTTCGGAATTTTCGCAGGTATTTATACACTTTATTTCAGCTGCGCATTCTAGGGCGGTTTTCAGCCTATTTTCCAGCCATCTGTCTCTCCTGCTGTTCGATCATCTTTTTCACCATATAACCGCCGACAGAACCGTTCTGTCTGGAAGTAAGGTCACCGTTGTAGCCCTCTGTGAGCGGTACGCCCAGCTCGCTTGCAACCTCGTATTTGAATTTGTCCAGTGCACCCTTTGCTTCAGGTACTGCTGCTTTGTTAGATGAACGATTAGTCATTTTTATACTCCTCCTTTTTTGTAACATTTTGTTTTGTTGTTACACCGATAGTATATGGAGGATTTATAATATTACACTAGCATTTCCTGCATGCTTTTCCATTTTTTTCAACCATTCAGAATCGGCAGCTTCCGGGGAGGAGACAGCCTCACTGGCCATCTGGAGAAGCCTTGCGTCCTGGAAGACATCCCCCAGCTTAAAATTCATAAGACCGCTCTGGCGGATGCCGAACAAGTCTCCCGGTCCCCGCAGCTTCAGGTCCTCGGCTGCGATCTTGAAGCCGTCGTTGCTCTTGTTTAAGATGTCCAGCCGCTTCTTCGTCTCCTCATCGTGGGAGCCGGTCATAAAAATGCAGTAGGATTGGTACTTTCCGCGTCCCACCCGGCCCCGCAGCTGGTGAAGCTGAGCCAGGCCGAAGCGCTCCGCGTTCTCCACCATCATGACGGTGGCGTTGGGCACATTGATCCCCACTTCGATGACCGTGGTGGAGACAAGTACCTGGATCTCTCCACTGCCAAAACGCTCCATGATCTCGTCTTTTTGTGCCTGCTTCATCTTTCCGTGAAGGAAGTCGACAGCGATGCCCTCTCCCAGCTCCTCCTGGAGCATGGCGGCATAGTCTGTCACATTCTCCACCTCCAGATGCTCGCTCTCCTCCACCATGGGGCAGATGATATAGCACTGGCGTCCCTCTGCCACCTGTTTTTCTATAAACCGGTAGGCCGTTTTTCGATAGTTTGTGTCCACCACGCAGTTCTTGATGGGCAGACGGTCGGAGGGCAGCTCGTCAATGACGGAAATATCCAGATCTCCGTACAGGATAATGGCCAGCGTCCGGGGGATGGGGGTGGCACTCATGACAAGAATGTGGGGCATTTGCCCCTTCTGGGCCAGCATCTCACGCTGTTTGACTCCGAACCGGTGCTGCTCGTCTGTCACAACCAGAACCAGATTCTTGTAGCCTGCCTTTTTCTGGATGAGGGCGTGTGTGCCGATGATAATCTGAGCGGTCCCATCCTCCATCCGCTGGTAGGCCTCCCGCTTCTCTTTTGCCGTCATGGAGCCGGTAAGGAGCTCAGTCCGGATGGGAATGTGGTGCTCCTCCAGCATGGAGGTGATGGACTCGTAGTGCTGCTTGGCCAGCACCTCGGTGGGGGCCATGAGAGCGCCCTGGAAACCATTCAGTGCCGCTGTCATAAGAGCCAGAAGAGCGATGACTGTCTTTCCGGATCCTACGTCTCCCTGGACCAGGCGGGACATAGAAAAATCTTTCTGCATATCCGTAAGGATCTCATCCCAGACCCGCTTCTGGGCCCCTGTGAGCTGATAAGGCAGTTCGCGGATAAAGGCGTCTACCTGTGGCTTTGGCGTGATATGGAAATCATTGCGTGCCCGGTCTGTCTCCTCCTTCAGCAGCCGCAGGGAGCAGATAAACTGGGAAAATTCCTCGAACACAAGCCGGTTCCTGGCGTGAAAGTACACTTCCTTGTCCTCAGGGAAATGAATGCCGTGCAAAGCATAATTGTACTCTGCCAGCTGATACCTGAGCCGCAGCGTCTCCGGCAGCAGTTCCCGCTCCAGAGGCAGACTATCCAGTGCCTGGCGGACTGCCTTCATGACCGTATTGTTGGAGAGGCCGCTGGTCAGCGGGTAGACAGGCTGCATGGTATGGAGCTTCTCCTCATACTTGGCAGAGGGGTAGAAAATCTCCGGGTGCTCCATGACAAGGCCGCTCTTTTTCCGGGACACAAGTCCGCGCAGGGTGATGACGCCGCCCCTTGCCAGTGTGTTCCGAAGAAAGGGCATGCGGAACCAGACTACTTTCAGTGTGCCGCTGATATCCTTCAGACAGAGGGACGTAACCTGCATGGACCGGTTCCCTGACACCTGCACTCTGCCGAAAATAGCGCCTGTGACGGTCTGGACTTTTCCCTCCACCACCTCACTGATCAGGACCGGCTCCTCGTACACATCATAGCCTCTTGGATAGTACTGGATCAGGTCGCCCACGGTATGGATACCCAGTTTCAAAAAAAGTTTTTCTGTCTTTTCTCCGATCCCCTTCAGCTCATGGACCGGTGTCAGTTTATTCATACGACAATCTCCTGCTTTACTATCTGATTTTTCCGGACAAAAGAAATAACAGGCAAAACCAATGCCTGCTATTCCCTGTTATAACGTATCCTTTGGATCTATTCTACAGCCAGCACATAATAATAGATGGGCTGTCCGCCGTAATGTGCATCCACATCCACGTCCGGATATTTTTCTTCGATCTCAGCCACAAAGCGCTGCGCTTCCTCCTCTTTCACTTCCTCGCCGTAATACAGACTGATAAGCTCAGAGTCCTCATCTACCAGCTGATCCAGCATCTGCCGTGTGGTCTCCTCGATCTGCGTACCCACAGCAATGATACCCGCATCGCCGATGCCCATGATATCGCCTTCATGAATCTCCTTGTCGTCGATCTTTGTATCGCGCACAGCGTATGTCACCTGGCCGGATTTCACCTGTTCGATGGCCTCCAGCATAGCCTCCTCATTCGCCTTCCCGTCGGCCTCAGGCATAAAGCTGATAATAGCTGTGATCCCCTGTGGTACGGTCTTTGTCGGGATGACGATGATCTCCTTGTCTTTCACAAGAGCTTTGGCCTGGTTGGCTGCCAGGACAATGTTTTTATTGTTGGGGAGGATGAAAATTGTGTCCGCATTTACATGATCCACTGCATTGAGCATATCCTCTGTGCTCGGATTCATGGTCTGTCCACCCTCAATAATGTAATCAGCACCCAGTTCACGGAAGATCTCATTGAGTCCTTCGCCTATGGAGACAGTAATGAATCCCATGGGCTTTCTGGGCTGCGCAGCAGCGGCCTTCTCCTCCGCTTCCTTCTGCTGTTTTGCCAGCTTCTCAGCGTCACGGATCAGCTTCTCCTGGTGTTCCTCGCGCATGTTGTCGATCTTCATGCGGGAGAGCTGGCCATAGGTGAGGGCTTTCTGAATGGCAAGTCCCGGATCATTTGTGTGTACATGGACTTTCACCACGTCCTCATCAGCCACGCAGACGATGGAGTCGCCAATGGACTCCAGATAAGCCTTGAATTCATGCTCATCTGTCTCTGTGAACTCTTTCTCTGTCATAATGATAAATTCGGTACAGTAACCAAACTTGATATCAGCCGCGGACTCAGCGGAAACTTTCTGCTGGCCGGCCAAGGCAGATCCGGCACTCTCGGATGCGAGAGAGCTGTAATCGATCTCCTTGCCAAGGAAAGCATCGTAGGCACCCTTCAGGACTTCCATAAGTCCCTGTCCGCCGGAGTCCACAACACCTGCCTCCTTCAGAACCGGAAGCATGTCCGGAGTCTTTGCAAGGACTGCATCTCCCTCCTCAAGCAGGGCAGGGATGAACACTTCCAGATCATCCGTGGTCTCAGCCAGTTCACTCGCCTTCTCAGCGATGCCCCTGGCAACGGTGAGGATCGTCCCCTCCTTTGGTTTCATGACAGCCTTGTAGGCTGTGTCCTTGGCACGCTCGCAGGCTGCCGCAAGGTTTTGTACATTGATCTCCTGTTCATCCCGCAGAGCCTTTGTAAAGCCACGCAGAAGCTGGGATAAGATCACGCCGGAATTTCCCCTTGCACCCCGAAGAGATCCAGATGAGATAGCCTTCGCCAGAGATTTCATATCCATGTCAGCGAGAGCTGTCACTTCTTTTGCCGCCGCCATGATGGTCAGCGACATATTCGTACCTGTATCGCCGTCCGGCACAGGAAACACGTTGAGTTCGTTGATATATTCCTTTTTCGCCTCAATATTCTGCGCCCCGGCAAGAAACATCCTGGCGAGCATATCCACACTTATAGAATTTGTAGCCACTTAAAAGTCCTCCTTAACTAATCGATGACTCTGACGCCTTCGATGTAGATATTGATTTTATCCACCGGCATGCCGGAAAATTCTTCCACTTTGTATTTTACATTGCTGATCAGATTGTCCGTGACAGCGGAAATGCTGACACCGTAGGACACGATCACATGGAAATCAATGGTGATCCGGTTATCCTCTGATATGGTCACCTGGATGCCGTGAGTGAGACTGTCTTTTTTCAGAAGTCTGACAAGGCCATCCTTCACGTTGACCGCTGCCATGCCGACAATGCCGAAGCACTCAACGGCAACAGTACCCGCATATTTTGCGATTACTTCAGGATTTACTGTGATGATACCAAGATCTGTGCTCATGCTTCCCTTCATATAGTTCCCTCCAATGCTCTATTTTCATACTTTGATATAAGTCTGCTTAACAAAGGTATTATACTCTGTTTTCCATTGTTTTACAACAAAAAAAGACTAACTTCCCATGTCTGTATAGGGAAATTAGCCCTCTTTTCTCACTCGCTGATTAAGCACGCTCTACTTTGCCGGATTTTAAGCAAGAAGTACATACATACATTCTCTTTGCTCCGCTCTCTGTTTTTACACGTACAGATTTTACGTTTGATTTCCACATTTTCGGTGTTTTTCTATGAGAGTGGCTGACATTGTTTCCAAAGTGAGCACCCTTTTCACAAATAGCACATTTAGCCATGACTGCACCTCCTAACGCTCATAATAGTCTGTTCTCCAGACTCGCAACAATCACATTCTATCAGAAGAAGTTCCAAAATGCAAGCATTTCTTTCTGATTTTCAAAAATATTTCTCACTTGTCATCTTTGCAGCAGAAAAACAGTTCATATGCAATCAGAAGACAAAGGATAATACAGAGGACTTCCACAAACAAGTTGGGAAGCCAGATGCTGATCAGAACCCCAACTGCGATCCAAAATAAGGCAAAGCCGGCTACCCGTTTCATAAAGACATCTCCCCCGCACAGGGTTTCTTCTTTCTATCTTATGCCTTGCCGCAGCCGGGCAGAACTTACAGTTCTTACTTTTTCTCCTCTTCTGCTTCATCCAGAATATCGTTCAGGTCCTCCTCGGACATCTTGCCATTTCCTTTGGAAGTGAAACGGTCCAGCACATCCGGAACCATGTCCAGGATTTTGGTGATGGTATCCTGGTTCTTGATATTTACAAGACGCGTCGTGCCATTCTGGATAACAAGGACAGCGCTGGGAGTCATCTTGCCGCCCAGACCACCTGCACCTTTCTCTTTTTTCTCGCCGCTTTTGTCCCCGTTAAAGGCGCCGGCCCCAACGGCAAAGGACACATCCACGAGGGGAAGAATGATGGTGTCGTTGATATGGATGGCGTCTCCTACCACCGTCCTGGAAGAAATGACAGCGTCCATCCCCTGAAACAAAGCTTCCACAGTCCCTTTAAAATTATTGTCAGCCATATTAGTTAACCTCCTATGTTCTTATGCTTCCGCATGCAGCAATCCCCGTATATCCCGGAAAGTCTCCCGCACTGCCCGGCGCCGGATCAGCTGGAAAACCGCAAAGACGAGACTGGCTGTATAAAGCCGTCCCTCCAGTTTCGCCGCGCCCTGAAAGATCCGTTCCTCAAAGTCGGGAGAGATGCGTACTTCTCCAGGCAGAAAAGGGTAGAATACCGCGATCCCTGCCAGCAGCTGCCCTGTGTGATAGGGATCCTCAAATCCAAAGCGCAGAGAAAGTTTGAAATGCCTGGGAAGGACATGTACGAGAAGCCGGATGACTTCCTTTTTTGTAATATAGAATGCCTTTTTATGGATCTCGTCACTTAAAAAATCTGATACCTGCTCTTTCTTTTCCATGAACAGGTCTATTTTATCACAGATCTTGCGAAAAGTACATTTTATCTTTTGAATGACCTGCTGAAGCCGCCGGTATATTTTTTCAAGCGCTTCGCGGATCTTATGGTGCTCCTCTTCATCGCCGGCCCGTGTTTCTTTGCTCCGCGCATAAGTTTCTTCATGCGCTTCACGAGAAGTTTCAGTTGTCTTCTCAGCTGGCGCAGATGCTGCTGGCGCTTCTTCAATTGTCTCAGTCTTCTGCGGATCTTTTTCATGTTTTTCTTCATGTTCTTCTCCATACTCTTCCTCCTTCTGCGGTCGAACTTCATCCGTACTCTTTCCCGGCTCCGGTGCCCGGGAAAGTGTCGGCTCCTCTTCCTGACTGTCTGTGCGGAAACTGCCAAGCTTTTTCCAGGCGATCCTGCCCCTCACAGAAGATCTGCCGTCCTTGAATGCAAACCGTATCTCGAGCAGGCCGAGCAGCCAGGTGACCCGTCCCTGGGCTTTGAAATCCTTTTTGCCTGCATCCCATTTTGCCGCCCCCTGATAGCAGAAAGGGACAAAGAGAATGATACAGATTACTAATAGGAGTATGCCCAGTATGACGGCTAATATGACGCCTGCAATTTTTAAGATCAACAATAAAATATGAAGCATATTACTTTTCCTGTTCCCTGTAGTGTATGTAGCCGCAGACATCTGTCCCCATGTTTGTCTCTATCGTCTCCTGGGTGATCTGTCTGACAAGTTCCAGGGCTTCATCATAGTCACTGGCGATACCTGCGATAAAAAGTCCCTCAGAGGGGTAACCTTTCTGCAGAAGTTCTGCGGAGGAAAGGATCTCCATACGCTCCTGGCCATAGTTGCACAGGGCGACCAGATACACCGGCACCTGGAGTTTCCCCCGGCGCAGACGGCGGATCACCTTCTCCTTCTTCTTTTCCAATCCCTCTGACAGATACAGACGCTTTGCAAATTTCATAACGACAAGTCCTCTTTATACAATCTGCGAGCCGGTACGGTTCCACAGATCTGCTACTGATTATAATAATAACTGTCCAGGATCTCTTTTGCAACATCTACTGCTCTTGTACCGCCGTCAGACTGTTCCACAATCACGCAGATGGCAAGGCTTGGATTGTCCACATCTGTAAATCCGACGAACCAGGAGTGGTTTTTGGAAGAGTCGCCGTCCGCGTACTCAGCCGTCCCGGTCTTGCCGGCCACACTGTAGCCTGCTCCGGAAAAGACGGAACCTGTGCCGTAGTCTGTCACATTCTGCATGTATGACTTCAGCTGTGCCGCTTCCTGGGATGTCATAAGGGATCCATAGCTGTCAGGGGAGACCTCACGGACGATGGAACCTGTATAGTTCGTCACCTGCTCCACCAGGTAAGGGCGCATCAGATTGCCGCCGTTTGCAATGGCGGAAGTGATGAGCGCCATATGATAGGGGCTGACCTGAGTCTCCCCCTGCCCCATGGCTGTCATCATCCTTTCTGAGGAGGAGGCGTTCCCGTCCAGGGAAAAGCTGCTCTTGACCGGGGAGATGTCGTTGCCTGGAAGGGCTTTGTTAAAGAGCAGGTCTCCGGCTGTGTCCCGGTAGCCGGAAATATCCAGCGAAAGTCCGATGTTACAGAAGGATGAGTTGCAGGAGTAGGCAAAGGAGTCTGCCAGGCTGACCGTCCCGTGAACCTGCCCGCCGGCGCATGGAATGGTCACACCATCGGAGGTGATGGAACCATTGCATGTGTAGACATAGCTGTCATAGTCTGCATGTTCCCGGATATATTCCAGGGCCGTCACGATCTTGAAGGTGGATCCAGGGGCGTACTGCCCCTGGATAGCGCGGTTCAGAAGACTGCTGTCCGGGTCGCTGTTTAAAGCGTCCCAGTTCTGTTCTACTGTGTTGGGGTCAAAGTCCGGCTTGGACAGCATGGTAAGGATCTTCCCTGTGGTGGGTTCCAAGATCACCACAGCCCCCTTATTGTCACCCAGGGCATTGTAGGAGGCCTGCTGAAGGCTGGTGTCCAGTGTGGTCACGACATTGTCACCTATGTTCTTTTCATCCCGGAATTCATTGCTTAGTTTCTCCAGGAAAAAGGCGTTGGAAGTGAGCAGTTCAAAGTTCTCTGTGGACTCCAGCCCGGATTTCCCCTGGCTGGAATACCCTACTACATGGGCGTAGAGACTTCCATAGGGGTAGCTGCGGTATTCGCTGCCGTCCTCCGCTGTCTCTGTGGAGGCCAGGACATTCCCGTCCTTATCAAGGATACTCCCCCGCACCACCCGGTCTGCCATGGAGTCCAGCCTTGGGTTGTAGGGGCTGTTGATGATATCCTTGCTCTCCACGATGTTGAAGTATCCGATATAGACCATCAGTACAAGGAAGAGAGCCACAAAAGCGTAGGTCACTCTAGCGAACTCTTTGTTTACTTCCCGCTTTTTCTTTTTTTCTTTCTTTTCCCGCTGTTTTAACTCTTTTTTGCCCCGACGGCTCAGAGAGGCCTGCTCCTGCCGCCTCTTTTGACGTTCTTCTTCTTTTCTGAGCTCGTAGCTTCTGTTCTTTCTTTCTTCTTTCAATGCTTTCTTCCTCGTCCTCTCTTAAGATGTAAAGTCCCTGGATGATCGCGAACATGATCAGTGTGCTGATCATGGAGCTTCCCCCGTAGCTGACAAGGGGAAGAGTCACGCCGGTGGACGGAATGAATTTGATCACGCCGCCTATATTCAGAAATACCTGAAAGATGTAGCAGGTTCCAAGTCCCAGCGCCACCAGCTTATAGAACTGGTTACGAAGCTGCATGGCAATGTTCAGGAACATGATATAGCAGCTCACAAATATAAGGATGAGACAGAGGGCAAAAATAAGCCCCAGCTCCTCCGCAATGGCCGAAAAGATAAAATCTGAGTCCCGCACCGGAATGCTCTCCGGAGAACCCTGGCACAGCCCCATGCCGAACCAGCTGCCGGTTCCGATGGCGAACAGAGACTGGGCCACCTGGTAGCCGCCGCTGTCGTAGGTTGCAAAGGGATCTCTCCACACATTGACACGGGTCTGTACATGGGAGAACAGATAGTACCCTGCCACCGACGCACAGGCCCCGGCGCCGATACCGGCCAGCATATAAAGGGGCTGCCTTGTAGCCACGTACAGCATGACCAGATACACGACAAAAATAATGAGGGCAGCCCCCAGATCTGTGGAAACGACAAGGATCAGAACATGGAGGGCAGCGATCATAGTAGTCACCACCACATTTTTAAACTCGGTAGACTCCTTCAGGCTGGCCGCCACATAAAACACAAAAATGATCTTCACCAACTCAGAGGGCTGTATGCTGATAGAGCCGATGGTGAATCCCAGCTTGGCTCCGTAGGACACCTGTCCCAGCACCGCCACGACGGCAAGGGAAGCCATGCCGGCGATGGCATACAGTTTCCGCAGTTTTGCAAGGCCTTTTACTTTCCGGATAATAACAGGAACAATAAGACTCAGGGCAATGCCGGCAGCCGCAAACACAAACTGCCGCATGGCCGTGCCGTAGTCAAGCCGGGTCAGCATCACCAGCCCGATACACAGGAGCATGCACATATTGTTGACCACAAGCCGGGATACTCTCGGATAGATCTTCGTGTATAAAAAGATCGTCATAGCAAAAAGCAAAACCTGGGCCAGATACAGCCCTGCAATCCGGATATCATCCATCTCCAGGTACAGGACCAGGAATGCGATGAGATGAAAAAGGAACATGAGGATGTTCTGCCTGCGCAGCATCTCCTGCTTCTTCTGCATATCATGGTAGCCAAATATTGTGAAGCACAGGTATGTGTACATGATGATCAGTATAATGATCAGATATTTTGAAAGTTCTACAATAATATTAACCAACGTTTCACCTACTTTACTCCCCGTTTGAAATGCCCCCGGGTAAATCCTTCCTCCCACTGGGGCGCCTGGCCGCCGCAGTGCCACTTGCGGAACATTTCCAGCACCTCCCGGGTCCTCTCGCCGCTCTCCCAGGTAAACCCGCAGAGGAGTGCGCCGGGTGCCAGAGCCCGGATTTCTTTTTCCTGTCCAAAAAGGACAAGAGGATCGGGGTTATATAGTATATTATAACAGTAAAGGCATTCACTTCGCACCATAAATTTCTTGTGATACCGGTCCGTCACAGAGGTCCACCCGGCCTTTCTGGTGCATGCCTTTGTATGCTTGCGGATACATCCCGCGCTGACCATGACCGGAAGATACCCGTACACGGGCAGGATCATCCTGCTCCTGTCCATATCCCCCAGCTCCTGCGCGTTCAGCTCCAGCGGCGCCTCCATAAAGTCTGCCCCCAGATCCCGCCAGAATGCACAGGCCCTCCTGTTCCAGGCGTAGGCGGAAGCACCGGTGTCCACAGGTTTGGAGAAACCTTTCTCTTTCAGTAGAAGAAAGCTCTCCAGATTTTTCACCATGGCTCCGTCGAAATCCCGAGCTATGGCGTCCAAATGTTTCCCGTAAAAATCTTCTGCCTCTCTGCGGTAAATCTCAGCCATGGAAACATACACTTCCACCTGCTGGCTTCTGGCCTTATCCAGAAGCTCCTGCGCACCGCCCTGGGCCCAGACTGTGTCTGAGAGATAGATCCTTTTCACAGTGGGGATGGACAGAGCGGCCCATGCCTGCTCTGCAGACATAGCGGCGACAAAGAGAGGGATCTCTCCAAGAGGGCGCTCCTTCGAAGGCTCACTGCAGGGAATGCAGGACACTTTCTGCACATCGTCTGTTCTTCGGAAACTGCCTGTGATCCTGTCTTTCAGCTTTTCCAGGCCTGCCCGCCGCAATGCATTGAGAGACTGAAGGGGAAGGAAGATATCTCCCTCTGTCCGGATGTCCAGATCCTGGAACGCAAATTCTGTATTGCCGGTTTTTTGCATCTGCTTTTGCAGCTGTTCCCGGGAAAGAGGCCTGCTGAGGGCTTCCTGCACGGTGTCGCCGGTGACAGTTACCTCCGCACGTCCCCCTGTAAGGACGGCAGATAAAATAAGTGTAGCACTTTTTCCGGGGGGAAGGATTAATTTCCCATTAATTTTTTTCTGCAATGGCTGTTCTTTCCCGGTTTTGACGGCAGTTTCCTTCTTCTGCGCCTGCGCCGGACGGTTCAGGGAAAGCATCTCCCTGCCGTTGTGACGGGTATAGTATCCATCTGTGTATCCCCGCCGCTGGTAGGCCTCCATGAGTATCCTGCGGTCTTCCGCCGACACGCGAAAGTCATCCTGCTTTCCTTCTTTCAGGCTGTCATACAGATCTGTGTATTTCCGGTACATGGCAGTGACTGTCTCCACGTAGGAAGGCTGCTTCATCCGCCCCTCGATCTTGAAGGACGTGATGCCTGCCCGGACCAGATCCGGTATGAGATCAATGGCACAAAGATCCTTCAGGCTTAAAAGATCTCTCTCTTTTCTGTCATGCTCCGCTCTCCAGGGGAGGCGGCACGGCTGGGCACACTGGCCCCGGTTTCCGCTCCTGCCGCCGATCATGCTGCTCATAAGACAGCGCCCGGAATAGCAGTAACAGAGGGCTCCGTGTACAAAACACTCGATCTCCAGATCCGTCCTGTCAGAGATCTGCCGGATCTCTCCAAGAGAAATCTCTCTGGCAGGCACCACCCTTGTGACTCCTTTTTGCTCCAAAAAGGATGCGCTGATGGCGTTTGTCACAGTCATCTGTGTGCTGGCATGGATGGGGAGATGCGGGAACTGCTCCCGGATAAATTCCATCACTCCCATGTCCTGTACAATGACCGCGTCCAGCCCCTGTCTGTAAAAAGGAAGAAGATAGTTGTAGAGCTGGTCAAACTCCCGCTCTTTGACAAGAGTATTGACTGTCAGATACAGTTTTTTTCCGTGGATGTGGGCATAGTCGATCCCTTCCAGCAGCTCCTCCTCTGTAAAATTCTGTGCAAAAGCCCTGGCTCCAAAACAGGCTCCCCCCGCGTAGACTGCGTCGGCACCTGCTGCAAAGGCGCACTTCAGTATATCCAGCGAGCCGGCCGGAGACAGGATCTCCACGGGGCCGCCCTTCTGCCCTGGTTCTTTTTTATCTGTTTGATGCGGATATGGCATATCTGTCTTTCCTCTCTCTTTGATCTGCATTTAAAAAGGCTGTCACATGACAGCCTATTTTTTCTGATTGTTCTTCATCTCTGTTTCCAGCTTGACGATCTTCATCTGAAGCTCTCTGTTCTCTTCCTTCATGCGGTCCAGAGCTTTCTCTGCGTTTTCAAGCTTGATCTGCACGGAGATGAGCTCATGCTTCAGATCGTACATCTCTTTATCTTTTGCCTCGATATCGCTCTCCAGAGTGCCGCCCTGCTTCTTGGCCTTGAAATAATCATCGGCAATGTTCAGCGCAAGGAGGATGCTCCTTGTCTCGGCGCTCTGTTTGCGGTATCCCTCACTGTTCGTACACTCTTCTAATTTATGGTTCAGATAGGTGGACACTCTCTGTAGATACTCTTCACTTTCAAATCCACTAAGCGTGAAGACTTTCCCCCCTATAAGAACTTCTGTATAATTTTTTGATGATGCCATAAATGACCTCCCGCCCTTTTACGTTTATCCTGCAATCCATTATAAACTATTTACATATAAAAACCAACTATTTTTCGATATTTTCAGGTGAAATTCCCAGATGCTCATAGCTGAGAGCCGTCACTACGCGGCCCCGGGGCGTCCGCTGTATGAACCCGTTCTTCAGAAGATAAGGCTCGTAGACATCCTCGATGGTGCCAGCGTCCTCCCCCACGGAGGCTGCCAGCGTATCAAGCCCCACAGGTCCGCCCTGAAATTTTTCGATCATGGTAAGAAGGATATTTCTGTCAATATGATCCAGCCCGTACTTGTCCACATCCAGAAGATCCAGGGCAAAGTCCGCCACTTCCTTAGTGATCATGCCGTCGTATTTTACCTGGGCAAAATCCCTCACACGCTTGAGAAGCCGGTTAGCCAGCCTGGGCGTCCCCCGGGATCTTCTGGCAAGCTCCATGGCCCCGGCCTCGTCGATCTCCACGCCCAGCACAGCTGCCGAATTCATGATGATGGTCCGAAGCTCCGGGCCTGTGTAGAACTCCAGGTGATGGACAA
>OGYQ01000795.1_pt1 | contig 24456 bp, 28 predicted proteins | sample 1576641 | NCBI WGS metagenome assembly OGYQ01 (sample SAMEA3541476, study PRJEB24748) | human gut metagenome | biome: human gut; feature: human-associated habitat; material: faeces | place: China | collected 2012 | reverse complement strand
TCCTCGTATGCACCCTGTTTCTACCTACCATCCCCATCCACTACAATGACACCGCCCTTCCACATGTCCTCTGGTATCTGGCGGACGGATACCTGGGGCTTGGAGTGGGGTGTCTTTTCAGGGCTGTCATTTATACTATCAGTATGAAAAATCATTGACACATTGTCCTTTGCCCCGTATACTATATACATACCAAACGAATGTATGCAGGAGGATGCCATGGCGAGAAACAAGTACCCGGAAGTCACTGTAGAGAAGATACTGGATGTATCACAGCGGCTCTTTCTGGAAAAAGGATATGACCATACGACGATCCAGGACATTGTAGACGAGCTGGGGGGTTTAAGCAAGGGTGCCATCTACCACCACTTCAAGTCAAAGGAAGATATCCTGAATGCCCTGGGAGACAGGCTCTTTTTCAAAAATAATCCCTTTGAGGAGGTAAAGAAACGGACGGATCTGAGTGGCCTGGAAAAGATAAAGCTGGCCATCCTGCTGAACCAGTCCAACGAAGAGCAGGCCAGCTTTTCCGCTCAGGCTGTCCCACTCCTTAAAAATCCCCGGATCCTGGCAGGGCTGCTGGAGGCAAACCGCCGCACCTTATGCCCCCGCTGGCTGGAACTCATCGAGGAAGGCTGCCGTGACGGTTCCATCCAGACAGACTATCCCAAGGAGCTGTCCGAGCTAATGGTCCTTCTGGATGTCTGGCTGATCCCATCCGTCTTTCCCGGCAGTGCCGAGGAGATATTCCGCAGGTACCAGTGCAGCTGTGAAGTGCTTGCCAGGATGGGGCTTCCCATCTATGATAAAAAGGCGGCTGACCTGATCAAAAATCACCCTGCTCTGCAGCAGGACGTATAAGATTGCCTTTCATAGGCAATTTTATATTAAACTTATACATACCTTTGTTCGGTATTAAAATTTGAACATGGAAATACAAAACACAACTCAAAGAAGGAGGTCCTCCATGGAAAAAACAGATGTATCGATTTTCGTATCCTCACTGAAAAAGAGCTATAAAGACAAAGAGATTCTGAAAGATGTCACCTTTTCAGTTCCCACAGGGACCATCTACGCTCTCCTTGGCTCCAATGGCGCCGGAAAAACCACTACAATCCGCATATTGACCACTCAGATCCGCCCCGATGGAGGGACTGCCCATATCCAGGGATTTGATGTAGCAAAAGAGCCAGAGAAGGTCCACCGGGTCATCAGTCTGACCGGACAGTTCTCCGCCCTGGACGAGAGCCTGACTGGAATGGAGAACCTTCTCATCATGGGTCGTCTGCACCACCTGTCAGCCCCCGAAAAATCAGCGGTCCGGCTTCTGGAATATTTTGATCTCTCCGCCTCCTCATCCAGAAGAGTCTCCAGCTGGTCGGGAGGAATGAAGCGTAAGCTGGACATCGCTATGAGTCTTGTAGGCAGTCCCAGTGTCCTTTTCTTAGATGAGCCCACCACCGGCCTGGATCCCCAGAGTCGCCTGGCTATGTGGCAGATTGTCCGCAGACTCCGGGACGGCGGCATGACTGTCCTCCTCACCACCCAGTACCTGGAGGAGGCGGAGCAGCTGGCTGACCAGATCGGCATCTTGCACAGAGGAAGGATCCTGGCACAGGGAACCCCCTCCCAGCTGAAATCTCTCCTGCCCCAAGGAGCCGGGCGTTTTATCTTCCATGACCAGGAGGATCTGCGGTGTGCGGCCTTTCTTCTTGGAAAATGGCAGACCAGCTCCCATCCGGCGGAATGCGCTCTGACCGTATTTACAGACGGAAGGGCAGATACTCTGGGAGAACTCTTTCGCCATCTTCGGGAGGGACACATTTCTGTCCGGAAATTCTCAGAGCTTTCCCCCTCACTGGAAGATGTATTTTTAACCATGATCAAGGAGGAAAAATCGTATGGAAACACCAAAGCGAAACTATAGGGACACCCTCACTATCGCCTGGCGCTGTCTGCTCCTGTCCTGCAGAAACCCGGAAACTTTTCTCACCAGCATCCTACTCCCCGCTCTCATGATGCTGCTCTTTGTCTCTCTCTTCGGCAGCCTGATCCATGTAGGCGGCACATCCTACACAGCCTACATCGTCCCCGGCGTTCTCATCCAGTGTGTGGCTCAGGGGTCTTCCACCACTGCCATCATGATAAACCAGGATATCACCAGTGGGATCATGAGCAGATTTGCCACCCTTCCCATCCGCCGGAGAACTCTCCTATCCGGCCATGTACTGGAGGCGTACGGACGGAGCCTTGTGACATCTGCTGTCGTCCTCCTCATCGCACTGCTAATGGGCTTTCGCCCTGCCCTCAGCCTGCCGGGCCTGGGGATTTCATTCCTCCTTTTGTCAGGCATGATCCTGGCGCTGTCCTGGCTTTCTGCCACTGTGGGCATTCTGTCAAAAAGCGCCCAGGGCGCCAGTTCTCTCTCCTCTCTGGCCATCATCCTGCCCTATCTGAGTTCCGGTTTTGTCCCTGCCGAACATCTGCCGCCCCTGCTGCGGACCTTTGCCCGGTATCAGCCCATGACCCCTGTCATCGACTCCATGAGAGCCGCCCTGGCAGGTGCCCCTACAGATGCCGGTACTCTCGCTGCCGCCTTGATCTGGTGCTCTTTTCTCACCGTCGTCTTTTACCCGGTCTCTGTGTTAGCTATGCAAAAAAGACTGAGCAGGTAAAAAGAAAAGACCAGATATGCAGCTTCCCCACTCTGCGTATCTGGTCTTTTTTCCTAACCGAAATTTTTCTGAATCAACCGGCAGTATTCCTGGAATACCGATTCTTTCTGAAAGTCCTTGGCAAGGGCATCCCGGATGCCCTTGTAGTACCAGCCGATCATCTTCTTATCTTTCATGCGGAAGCGGTTCCAGAGCTCCTCCCCCACCTTGGGATAGTCCCTGTCAATGTCCCGCATGTTGGACAATTTGTCTGCCAGTCCGATCATCTGCACCTCCCTGGGGGCGCTCCCGATGGACTGGATCGTTGCGCTTTTCCTCTCCAGCCAGGTTTTGGATTTGTCTTCGCTCTCTCCCGCCACCATAGCTGCCACCCTGGGACTAAACTCCAGCGCCAGCACTTCCCGGGTCACTCCCTGGCAGTCCTCAATGGTGTCGTGGAGCACCGCAGCGCTGATCACCTCCTCATCCCGGGTCATGGTAGAAACAATCTCCTTCACCTCTATGGGATGCACAATGTAGGGACGTCTTGTCCCCTTTCGGAACTGCCCTTCGTGAGCCTTCGTCGCAAATTCAATTGCCCTTTCGATCATATCCATACCTCTTTTTCATCCTCTGCTTCCATGATTAATGGTAACGACTGCAAACTCTCCTCTCCGACCGAAAATAATTTGTCTAAATCATGCATCCATCATAGCATCAGTAGACAGAAATAGCAACTCCATTGTAAAATAAATGTAAAAAGCAAACGCCAGCGCCCGCGTACACCGGCGCTGTAAGAAAAGGAGAATTTTTATGTCTGTAAAACAGCCTGCAAATATGTCACATTCCCAGAGAAGCCCTGAGAAATACGTGCTTGTCACCGGAGCCTCCAGGGGCATTGGCCGGGCCTGCGCCCTTCGATTTGCCCGGGAGGGGTGGCACGTCTTTCTCAACTGCCGCTCATCCCTGGATGAGCTGGAGGAGGTCCAGGAAGAAATCCAGAAGCATCTTCCCGGAGACTGTACCCTGGTTCCGGGAGACGTGGGCAGCCCGGCGGATGTCCGGCAGATATTTGAGAAAATTTACCAGATCTGTCCCTGCCTGGACGTGCTTGTCAACAATGCAGGCATCGCCCATATGGGACTGCTCACTGACATGACAGACAGCGAGTGGCAAAGACTTCTTGACACCAATCTGTCCTCCGTCTTCTACTGCTGCCGCAGCGCCATCCCGCCTATGGTGACCCGGAAACAGGGAAGGATTATCAGCATCTCCTCTATGTGGGGAACCGTGGGGGCATCCTGCGAGGCCGCCTACTCGGCCGCCAAGTCCGGCATCCACGGACTGACCAGGGCGCTGGCCAAAGAACTGGCTCCAAGCGGTATCCAGGTCAACGCCATCGCCTGCGGCGTCATCGACACAGCCATGAACGGCTGGCTTTCTCCCGAAGAGAATCAGGAGCTGAAAGAGGAGATTCCCACCGGCCGTTTTGGAACGCCGGAGGAAGTGGCGGATCTCGTGTGGCAGATCTCCCATGCCCCCCACTATATGACCGGACAGATCATAGGAATAGACGGAGGGTATATCTGATCTGCCTCAGATCAGATATACCCTCCATTTACGTCTGTGCCTCTTATTTTACAAGCCTCTGGATCTTCTTGCTCTCCTCTGTTCCGGCTTTTTCAAGCAGCTCAAAGAGCAGGGCCTCGTATGTCGTGAGGATGGCTCCCTCCTGCCGTGCTCTTATGAAAGCTGTTTCGCAGTCTGCTCTTCTGCGGCTGGAGACACAGTCTGTCACAAGAACAGGCACATAGCCTGCCTCCTTCAGATCGATCAATGTCTGCAGCACACAGATGTGGGCTTCCACACCGCACAGGATGATATATTTTTTCTCCTGTATCTGCGGACAGCTTCTGATCACATCTTCAAAGGCACTAAAGCGGATTTTTTCTACGAACTCTTCTGTCCCCGCAGCCCGGGTCAGTTCTTTCACTGTACTTCCCAGTCCCTTTGTGTACTGCTGGGTAAGCACCATGGGAATGCCCAATGTGCGCAGCCCCGCCAGCAGGATAGAAGAATTCTCAGTGAGAGCTTCCTTTCTGTCCATGGCAGGCATCAGTTTCTCCTGGTAATCAATGACAATGGCTGCCGTGTGTTCTCTTTCGATCCTCATAAATGCGCCCTCCCCTTTCTTTTATCCTGTTATTTGAGATCCAGCTCCACCGGACAGTGGTCAGATCCCATCACATCTGTCAGTATTTTCGCATCCTCCAGCCTGTCCTCCAGGCATTTGGACACACAGAAATAGTCAATACGCCACCCTGCATTCTTCTCTCTGGCTTTAAACCGGTAGGACCACCAGGAGTAGATCCCCTCCTTTTCGGGGTAGAAATAGCGGAAGGTATCAATAAATCCAGCCTCCAGAAGTTCGGTAAACTTCTGCCTCTCCTCATCTGTAAATCCCGCATTCTTCCTGTTTGTCTTCGGATTTTTCAGATCGATCTCCCTGTGGGCCACGTTCAGGTCCCCGCAGAAGATCACAGGCTTCTTTTCCTCCAGCTTTTTCAGATATGCCAGGAAATCTGTCTCCCACTGCATCCTGTAGGGAAGCCTTGCCAGTTCATTCTGGGAGTTGGGGGTGTACACGGTGACAAAATAAAACTCCGGGTACTCCAGGGTAATGACCCTGCCCTCCTGATCATGCTCCTCCATGCCGATGCCGTAGGATACAGACAACGGCTCTTCCTTCGTAAACACAGCCGTGCCGGAGTATCCTTTCTTCACAGCATAGTTCCAGTACTGATGATAACCCGGGGTCTCCAGGTCGATCTGTCCCTCCTGCAGCTTTGTCTCCTGGACACAGAAAATGTCCGCATCCGCCTCTTTAAAAAAGTCTGCAAAGCCTTTCTGGACACAGGCCCGCAGGCCGTTCACATTCCAGGAAATCAATTTCATAGTCTAGTTTCTCCTTGTTATCTATTTGCCATCTAATAATATACTTTTCTCAAAAACAGGCCTCTGGCCGGAGCGAGAAATCCCGCCAGGCTGCGGTCCTCCGCCGCTATGACCACCGGGAGCTTGCTGGCATCCCGCCGTCCTGTCCCGATCTCGATCAGCGTCCCTGTCAGGATACGCACCATATGGTAGAGAAAACCGGAACCATAGTAGGTGATCCTCACTTTCTCCCCGGAGCGCACGATCTTGATATTGTAGATCCTGCGGACTGTATCGTTTGTTTCTTTGTTGTCCGTAAAGCTGGCAAAATTCTTGACGCCGATGAGATATTTCACAGCATCCCGCATGGCTTCTATGTCCAATTTCTCCGGATAATGGTAGCAGTAGCGCCTGGAAAACACATCCGGCTTTTCCCTGCAGTCTATATAGTATTCGTATTTCTTTCCCTTGGCGCTTTTTCTCGCATGGAAGTTATTCTTTACAAGCTCCACCTTGAGAACGCGGATATCTTCCGGAAGATATCGGTTCAGAGCAGCTTTCAGCTCATCCGGCTCATAGAGGCCGGACAGCTTTACGCTGGCCACCTGCCCTCTTGCGTGAACACCGCTGTCTGTCCTTCCCGAGCCGTCCACCTGTACCCGGTAGCCAACGATCCGCCCCAGGCTCCACTCCATAATGTACTGTATCGTATTGTCCGTCGTCGCCTGCCGCTGCCATCCCTGGTAACGGCTGCCGTCATAGGCAATGGTCAATTTATAGTTTCTCATATGCACACACCCGATCTATCTGTAAATCTGAAAAAATTTTGTATATCAAAAAAGAAGAAGCTGTATATGCTTCCTCTTTTATCATAGCACTTTCCTATAGGATGCGCAATTTATTTCTGGAGCTGTCAGATGATATTTTCTCCTCTGTATTCTTCCCTGCGCACCGCGTAGAGGATGCACCGGGACACCACGTCCACGATCAGAAAACCGAGGGCAATCGCCAGGCAGGTCTCCAGCAGCACGCTGGTCTCCTGGCTGGCCATAGCGCTGTCGCCGCTGACCCAGCCGTACATCATATAGTACAGATTAGGTCCGGGGATCAGGGGAAAGGCTGAGGCTGTCAGGAAAATGGTGGCCGGCGCCTTGTTGACCCTTGCCATAATAAAGGCAAATGCCGCCACAAACACGGCTCCCGCCATGGTTGCCCCAAAATTGCTGGGCCATATCTCATACACCAGACAGTAGATCGCCCATGTAAAGAAAGCTCCGATCCCGGAAAATATGACCTGCTTCCCCTGAATCTTAAACCACAGGGCAAATCCCACACAGGCCACTGTACAGGAGATAAGCTGAATGGGTACACTGTGGTTCAGGGTAAATCCATCGTAGGCTCCCTCCCCCAGCAGCTTCATGGCAATGGCGATCCCAAAAGCAATGCCCGCCGCCCCCAGAATAGAGTTCATGATATTGATCAGACCGGAGAGGAAGTCTCTCTGGAGGATCTCCCTGATCCCGTTGGTGGTACTCAGGGCACTGATCAGCAGCATGACGATCCCGATCATGATCCGGTCCGGGTGCGTCCCGATCCCAAGGGAATCCATGCCGATGATCACTGTCTCTGAGAGGAAAGCCAGGATCAAATTGTAGATCAGAAGATTGTCCTCCCGCTTTCCCAGCCAGTTCCCCACAAACACGATCATAAACGATACGAGCACAGCCACAAAGGCGTCTGTCATGCCGCAGCCAAAAAAGACGGCAAATCCGGTGCCGCCCATGATCCCGGCAAGGTAGGTGAGCCAGAGGGGCTGCTCTTTGCGATTCATGACCTCCACATATCTCCTGTGCAGCTCATCCGCGTCCGGCGTGTGGGCGCACACATACCTGGCCAGATTGTTCATATAGTCCAGACGGTCATAGTTGATGCCAGTGGACTCAATATGCCGGATCTGTGTAAGGATCTCTCCCTCCGGCGTCTCCACTGTAATCTGGATATTGCTGGGAATGACAAACACGTCATAGCGCTTGAAGCCGTAGCTTTTACACATCCGGTACATGGTGTCGTCCAGCCTGAAATTTTCCGCTCCGCTGCAGAGCATAGCTTCTCCTATGTCAAGTATGCCTTCCAAAATCCGCTGATAGTCCATTGTCTTACGCATTTCCTCTGTCCAGTATTTTCTTGATCTCATCCATAAAGGTGTTCACATCCTTAAATTCCCTGTACACAGACGCAAACCGGACGTAAGCCACCTCATCCAGCTTTTTCAGCTCATCCATAACGATCTCGCCGATCGTGCTGCTGGGGATCTCCTTTTCTTCCAGGCTAAAGATCTTTGTCTCGACTCTGTCAATACACTTCTGTATCTCCGCTGCAGACACAGGTCTTTTGTAGCACGCCCGCAGAATGCCCGTTTCGATCTTTCCGCGGTTGTACTGTTCCCTGTTGTTGTCCTTCTTAATAATGATCAGTGGAATGGTCTCTACTTTTTCATAGGTGGTAAACCGCTTTCCGCAGACATCGCAGGAGCGTCTTCTGCGGATGGAATTACCGTCATCTGCCGGCCTGGAGTCAATGACTCTGGTATCCGGATGGTTGCAATATGGGCATTTCATCTTGGTCATTCCGTCCTTTCTTGATATTCAAGACAAGTATATATCCCTCCGGCCGGACTTGTCAATTTATTACTTTGGCCTGCGCCTTTTTTCTTCATGGATCTCCACCAGGATGATGTCCGGTCCGATCTTCCGGATACAGTCAAAGGGGATGACATACTCTCCGTCATCCCCAAACCATCCGCACAGAAGTCCTCCCCGGGGGACGATCACTGACTCGATGCAGCCTGTACATTCGTCAAATACCAGATCTGCCACATAGCCAAGCTTCCGGCAATCGCAGGCATTGATCACTTCTTTCTGCTGAAAATCACAGAGCCTCATGCTGTCACCTCCCCTTTCATCTTATGCAGACGCAAAGTGTCCGGTGACAGCACAAGGCTCTTTTATCCGCTGTCCTGGCTGCTGCTATTCGATTTTGTTTTTCTCTTACAGAGCCATGACTTTCTCATTGTTGAATGCCCTGGCGATCAGCACCGTCAGGATACCGCCCAGCGCAAGTGTCTCCACAAGGGTGATCAGGTACTGGGACATGGTCAGCTCATGGCTCAGGATCGCCTGGAGAGCAATGGCGCTGTTGTAGAACGGGATGTAGTAGTCCCAGGGACCTCCGTCTCCCATCCGGAACATAGTAAGAAGACCTACTACCAACACCACCATATATACCGGCATAATGTAGCTGCTGGCCTCTTTTGTCGTCTTTGCAAAGACAGAGATGAGAGCCACCACGGCTGAGTACAGAAAGGCGATAGCCACAAGGAGCAGCCCAAGCATAAGGATCTGGTCCGGCCCCAGGTTCAGGTTGAGGGCCTCATCCATGCCGGTCATGGAGTCCATCATAAAGGGGGTGCAGATCACCATGCCTGCCACATAAACCAGAGAAGAAATGCCCGACACTACCATCAGGGCAAATACTTTTCCAAGGACGATAGAGGACCGTTTCACAGGCGCTACCAGCAGGCTTGCCATGGTTCCTCTCTCCTTCTCCCCGGCGATCATATCTGTCCCGATTCCCATGGCGCCCGCAAAGAGAAGGATGGTAATAAAGTAAGGAAGCATCATGCCGAGGGCCTGGCCGCTGGCCTTCTCGTCATCCTGGATCACCATGTCGTCATTGTCCGAATTCACAGTAAATACTGTGATGGCATCCGGATTACCCACCCGGCCGGCAAGCAGGGTCTGTCGGTAAGACTCCAGCACGCCCACGGAGATTTCCTGGTACGCCTGTGAGGAATACTCCTCCGACGGGTTGTAGTAGGTCTTGATCTGGGGAACTGCATCTCCCTCCTGGAAGCCGGCGATCATTGCGTCAAAGTCTACCGGGAACTCGATGAGAAGGTCTGCATCCCCGTTCAGGATCGCATCTTCTGCCTCCCCTCTGTCGCTGTCAGAAGCGATGGTCCGGATGTCATACTCCGCCCCCGCCGATGCAAGGAACGTCTCAAAGCTGTCTGGCTCGTTCTGCATCCAGACGATGGCTTTATGCTCCTCTATGTCGGACTGCATCTGGCCTGCCAGATTGTTGATGATCGTGAGCAGGACCACCATGATCAGGACCGGGAGAAGGAAGACAGAAAAGACCATCTTCTTGTCCTTCAGTATCCTGGCCATCTCTTTGCCAAATATCTGCTTGATACCGTTCAGCATTTACATGACCCCCTTTCGCGCTGAGTAGATCTGGAAGAAAGCATCCTCCAGATCATTGGTGCATGTCTTTGTCAGGAGTTCATCCAAGGTGCCCTCCGCCTCCTTTTTCCCATCTATGATCATGCCGATCCGGTCGCAGAGCTTCTGGGCTTCAGACATGATATGTGTGGAGATGATGACCAGCTTGCCGTCATCCCGCAGCTTTTTCAGATAATCCGTCACATTTCTGGCTGTGATAATATCCAGCCCGTTGGTAGGCTCATCAAAAATGACAATATCCGGGTCATGTACAAGGCTGACAGCAATGGCCGCCTTCTGCTTCATACCTGTGGACAGCTCCTTGATCTTCTTGTGGGCAAACTCGCTGATGCCAAAGTAGTCAAACAGTTCGTCCCTACGCTTCTTAAGCACATCCTCCGGCACTTTGTGGAGCCGGCCAAAGAAGCGGAACATATAGTCCGCGTCAAACTGGTCATCCAGCTTGATGTCGCTTGTGAGAAAACCGATGCTGTTTCGGACTGCCTCCGGTTCTTTCTGCACCTCATGTCCGTCCACGTAGATCTCACCGCTGGTGGGCCTTATGATAGTGGAAATACACCGCAAAGTAGTTGTCTTCCCGGCCCCGTTGGGTCCTAAAAGCCCGTAGATCTCACCTTTTTTTGCTGTCAGGCTGAGATGGTCCACAGCTGTCTTTTTTGGATTTTTCGTGTGGGACTCAGCCATCTGTTTTTTGTTCAGTCTGTACACTTTTGTCAGATCTCTGATCTCAATCATAGCCTTATTTCCTTTCCTCCCGAGGGATGTTCCTTTTCTCTTATTTATTGCCTCAGATGTCTGTACTATTGATTTAGCACAATAATATACTCCCCCCCCCGAAAATTTGTCAATACTTTTTCCTTAAATTTTACACAATTTCCCAGGCCATATTACACGAGCATGCGTCACATCGTTCTATGGAACCAGATCTTTGCTCCCAGTCCCGCCACACTGACAAAGATCACAGCTCCAATCAGCGCCGCAAACACGGTCATGCTGAAAAATCCCGCCGCAATGGCTGCTGTCAGAAGTCCGAACAGACTGATGCAGTAGGCCGCCCGTCCCGACTCCCTCTGGATGGCCTGCAGCCGCTCGTCATGCTCCTTGATGTATAGTGCCCGCAGACGCTTGTCATCACGCAGCGCCCGGACATTTACCACAATCCCATAGACAGCGATGGCTGCCCATGCAAAGAACAGGCCGCTCTGAAATCCTCTCATAAAGCTGGCCTCATGCTCGTCCGCCCCCAGCTGCACAGCACTGACGCAGCAGATCACAATGACCATGCAGGAAAAAAGGATCCCGGCTGTCATCCATATGATCTGCCGCTTTAACTTTGCTCTGTACTCCTTCATCTCACATCTCCTCCTCATCCACTTCTGAAAAATCAAACACATCTTCGATGGTCACCCCGAAATATCTGGCAATCTTATAGGCCAGCACGAGGGACGCCGTGTACTTCTCCCTCTCCAGCGAAATGATCGTCTGCCGGGTGACTCCCACCGCCAGAGCAAGCTCCTCCTGGGAAAGCTTGTATTTCTTGCGCAGTTCCTGAATCCGAGTCTTCATAGGCTTGACATTCCCTTCACAATCGTATAGTTTGCTTTACATTTTAAGTATAGTCAACTTTACACAAAATGTAAAGTGTATTTTACAATTATTTATTTCGGACGTGATACTTTTAAAAAGTATTACGTTACCTGTTATCTTTTTAACATTTCCCGGCATAAAAAATCCCGGCCGTGTTCCTCCACGGCCAGGATCAATATCCTACTCATTCTTTTTCTTCTTCACACACCTGCGTCTGCGGTTTACCGTATGATCGTGCCGGTTTTTCCCTTCAGACCATCTTTCAGCTTGTCAAAGGATGTGATCAGAGCGCTTCTTCCCTCACGCTTTTCGATGAACTCTACAGAAGCCTTGAACTTGGGAAGCATATTATACACGCCGAAATGCCCCTCTTCCATATACTGTTTTGCCTGGGCAAGGGAGATCTCTCCCAGCTCGGACTCCTGCGGTGTGTTCATATTGATGTGGACTTTCTCCACGCTCGTCAGGATGATCAGCTCATCTGCATCAATCTCCTCCGCCATCTTTCCAGCCGCCAGATCTTTCTCGATCACTGCGCTGGCTCCTTTCAGACGGTGATCCTGCTCCATAACCGGAATTCCGCCGCCGCCGCATGCGATGACCACCTGGTCCGCATTAACAAGCGCCTTGATGGCATCGATCTCCACGATGCTCACCGGATTTGGCGCAGAGACAACGCGCCGGAATCCTTTGCCCGCCTCCTCGATCACATAATTGCCTTTCTTTCGCTCCTCGTTGGCCTCCTCAGCTGTCATGTACCGTCCCAGCACCTTGGTGGGTGTGTAGAAAGCCTCGTCATAAGGATCCACAGTTACCTGAGTCAGGATGGTGCTGACTGTGCGGTAAATCCCTCTGTTGAGCAGGGCTTCCCGGATCGCGTTCTGAAGATCATATCCAATATATCCCTGGCTCATGGCTGAACATACGGACATGGGAGCCGGTGTGTAATCCTGATGTACCTTTCCAAATTCGTTCATGGCAGTGTGGATCATTCCCACCTGGGGTGCGTTGCTGTGGGTGATAGCCACCTGATACCCTTCCTCGATCAGATCTGCAATAGCGACAGCCGTCCTCTTCACCGCCTCTTTCTGCTCCGGCAGTGTGTTCCCCAGCGCTCTGTGTCCTAATGCAACTACTACTCTTTTTTTCATCGCTCTTTCTCCTTTACGCCTCTATAGCTTTTAAGACCTTTTTTTGTCTGTCTTTTATGATAAATATAAAGAAATTATATTATTTTTTCACGGAAATTGCAATGCATTTTACGTATCATACTTCCTGTCTGATCACAAAATTTTCCGGTACATTTTCTTGATTTCTCTATCTGAAGTGGTATAATTTCCTTATGGGGCATTAGCGCAGTTGGGAGCGCGCCACATTCGCATTGTGGAGGCCACGGGTTCGAATCCCGTATGCTCCATTGCAGAAGCGGGGTTTCGGAGCAGCCGGAAAACCCCGCTTTTTTCTGTAACTCAGGATCTGTGGTCAGACAGATGTTCACCCTCCTCTCGTTCCTTGCATACACTGAACCAGAGCATTGTAAAACAGACACTCTGAAGGAGTATAACATGGAACAGCTCACCAGTTATATAAAACCGGAACTGATGATCGTCACCGTCATCCTGTATTTTATCGGCGTATGGCTCAAGCAGATCCAGACGCTCAAAGACAAGTATATCCCCTTTATACTGGGAGCCATCGGCATTGTCCTGTGCGCGGTCTGGGTGCTGGCCACCAGCCCCCTTCGCACCGGTCAGGAAGTAGCCATGGCTGTATTCACCGCACTGGTCCAGGGAATCCTTGTAGCGGGGCTTTCAACCTACGTCAATCAGATCCTCAAACAGATCGGAAAAACGGAATAAGCAAAAAGCAGCGCCGGAGCTTTACTGAAACTCCGGCGCTGTCTTTTTGTCTTATAGCTGTTTTATTGAATAAAGAAAATACCAATGATCAGGTAGGCAATGAAGGCCAGAAGACCGCAGATCAGTGCGTAGGGAAGCTGGGTCTTCACGTGATCGATATGATCCGAAGCCGCTCCTGTGGAGGAGAGAACGGTGGTATCTGACAGCGGGGAACAGTGGTCTCCGAACACACCGCCGCCTGCCACTGCTGCGAAGCATGCCACAATGAGAAGGCTCATCTGGTTGTCCGTAAAGCTGAATGCCAGCGGGAGTGCGATAGGCATACAGATGGCAAATGTTCCCCAGGAAGATCCTGTGGCAAAAGACATGATGGCCGCCACGGCAAAAATCACGGCCGGCAGCATGTGTGGTGTCAGGAAGTTCTCTGTCAGAGAGATGATGTAGTTGGCTGTTCCCATCTCACTGCTCAGCTCATTGACTGAGTAGGCCAGAGCCAGCAGCATGACAGCAGGGATGGCTCCCTTCACGCCGTCTGTCAGCGTGTTCATAACTTCCTTGAAAGGAATGCCCTGGATCATCATGCTGATCGTCATGATGATCACCACAAAGAGAAATGCCTCCATTGTCTTGGCTGAGTCAAAGGCTATGTACGTACCAAGAGCAATGCCGATGATCACAAAGACAGGAAGGATAAAATTCAGCACAACTCTCGGCTTCAGTCCCGGATAGGGCTGCATGTCCGTCAGCTCTTTCCCGATGAGAGGAGTGGCTCCGTCACGGATCACTTTTCCCTCTTCCCAGGCCCGCTTCTCCGCCTTTTTCATGGGGCCAAAATCCTTAATGATGCCGGAGGCCAGAAGCCCTACGAAAAGCACGGCAAAAATAGGATAAAAGTTAAACGGGATAGCCCGCAGGAAAAGACGGAATGCATCCTCTGTAGTGGCGATACAACCCACGCCCACAGCCAGGCCCATCAGGTACGCCGCCCAGCCGGTAATGGGCATCAGCACGCTTACCGGAGCAGATGTGGAATCCGCAATGTAGGCCAGCTTCTCACGGGAAACCTTCGCCTTGTCAGTGATGCTCCTCATAACAGAACCGACAAAAAGCGGGCTGAAGGAATCGCTGAAGTAGATAAAGATACCAAGTACCCAGGCCATGAGCTGGGCGCCTCTGCGCCTTAAGTTTTTCTCATGAACCTTCTGGGAAAATCCCTGGATGGCACCTGTCTTCTGGAAGTAAGCCACCAAAATGCCGATAAATGTATTCAGCAGCATAACCCAGGAAAAGCTGGTTGTTCCCAGGCTGTTCTGCAGAAGCGTGGGAAAGCCGAAGATCCCCTGTCCTGCCAGCAGCGTTCCCGCAATGCAGGCGATCGTCAGGGAGACGATCGTATTTCTTGTGATAAAGGACAATACAATCGCGAGTATTGCCGGAATGACGGAAATAAATCCCATTGTCTCCATGGTGTTACCTCATTTCTCTCTTATTTTTCCTTTGCTGTACATGCATTACAGACTGATAAAATTGTCGGATCTTGTCACCGTTGCCGGCGGCGCCGGATCCAGTTTCTGGTCCGCGATACCCAGAATGTCCTCGGGACGGATCCACGGACGGTTCTGCAGAGCGCTTGTCTCCTCATGGGTCAGATAGCCTTTGTATGTTGTAAGGCTTCTTCTTAAGAATCCATCTTTTGCACAGGCCTGTGCCACACCATTGTTCAGAATGCTCCGGAAATGCGGAAGCACGGACGCTGCGTAGGCCACGGATGTGGAGTTTGCGATGGCTCCCGGAATATTGCTTACGCAGTAGTGAACCACGCCCTCCTCCACGTATCTCGGATTTTCATGTGTGGTCTCGTGGAAGGTCTCGATGGCTCCCTGCTCGTCATTGCTGATGTCCACAAGGACAGACCCCGGCTCCATGCTGCGTACCATCTCCCTTGTCACCAGATACTCTGTATTTCCCTTGGGCCATTTCACGCAGTTCAGGATCATATCTGTCTCCGGCAGGATAGCGGCAATATTTTCCCTGCTGGAAATCATGGTATTGATGCTCTGGTTGTACTGGCTCTGAAGCGTGCGCAGAAGTCCGATGTTGATATCCGCCACAGTCACCCATGCTCCCAGGGCGTGCAGGACGCTGAGGGCAGCCTGTCCCACTGTGCCTCCTCCCAGGATCAGCACTTTCATGCCGGGAGCTGCGCCAAGGCCGCTGACAAACTTTCCTTTTCCTCCGTTGATGGTCAGCATGGACTCAAGACCCATAAGGGCTCCCTGCTTTCCTGCCGCCTCACAGTTGGGGGAACCGTATCTGTGGGAGTCCTCCGCCGTAAACGCGATGACCTTCTTGTCAAGAAGCGCCTGCACCTCCTCCGGGTGTGCGGCTGGATGGATACAGGTGAACACGATCTGTCCTTCCCGGAGCAGATTGTACTCAGACGGCTCAAATTCTTTTACCTTTGCCACAAAATCACAGGTTCCGTAGATTTCCTCTGCTGTGTCCACCATGACAGCGCCTGCTGCCGCGTACTTCTCATCCGGGAAGCCTGCCTTCTGTCCTGCGCCTTTCTGCACGTACACCTCGTGTCCGTCCGCTTTCAGACTGGCGATCTCCACAGGAGTCGCAATGACTCTGTTCTAGCCCACCTTGATGTCCTTTAAAATACCAACTTTCATTTTTACACCTCACTGCTTTGTATATATATTCACACACAACACCCTCCCAAACGGAAAGGGTGTTGTAAACAATGCGTATCTTCTTTGTTATACATGTATACAAGTATAAGTTCAAGAATATTTATTTCGAATTTATGCATACATTTTCATTCACTCACAGCAGATCGCCCACACCGCAGAATTTTCTGCCTGCGAAATCCCAGAAAGCTCCGGCAGCCTGCGGCAGCATCTGGTATCTCCGCCTGACCATATACAGCCGTGACTCTTTCCTGGGTTTCACGATCGTCTTGTAAATGATCCCCTCTCCCCCGGCAAAGTATCTGGCAGCCCCCGGGCAGATGGCGATGCCCATGCCCCGCTCCACCAGCGGCAACATGGAGGCAGAAGAATTATAATAGCAGAGGATCTCTCTGTCCTGGGCGATTTCATTGAACCAGTGGTTGATCTCCTCCTGCAGCGATGCACGGACAGGGATCATCAGCGTCTCCCCGCCAAGCTGCTCCAGCCGCACCTCATCCCCCTCTTCTGCTGCCAGGGGATGTCGCCGGCTCATGGCTGCCACCCAGGGCTCACTTCGAAGAAAGATCTGCTCACACTGTTCCATGTAGACCGGCGCCCGCACGATTCCCACATCTGCCAGCCCCCTCTCCAGCTTGTCACGGACTTCATCGCTGTTTCCGCACCAGATCTGGAAATGTACCTGGGGATACTCTCTGTGAAACGTCTCCACCATCTCTGACAGAAGGCCGATACCGAAGGACTCCACTGCTGCCACAGATACAAGTCCATGCACGCCGCCTCCCAGTCTGCCCATCTGCTCCCGGGTCTTCTCCATGAGCTCGATGATCTCCTCCGCCTGCTGCTTGAGGAATCTCCCTTCCTCCGTCAGCTGGATCTTCTTCTTTCCCCGCAGAAATAAAGTAACTCCCAGTTCTTCCTCCAGAAGCCGTATCTGCCTGCTCAGGGGCGGCTGGGCGATGCACAGTTTTTTCGCCGCCCGGGTGATCGTGCCCTCCTGCACCACCGTCAGAAAATACTTCAGCGATTTAATATCCACGCAATTTCCTCCTTATCAGCGCATCCCTGATGGAGGCGCCTTTTTTATCATACTTTTTTTATATGTTTCTTCATATATTATATGTATTTTTATATACGTATGCAATATGCTATAATATCCCGGGCGGCAGTACAGACCGCCGCTCTCTCAAAAATTTGGATAAGCTGGTGAATACAGATGGAAAATAAGAAAAAGTACGAGACACCCCTTCACTATATGATGGCTTTTGTCGGAGGATTTTTCGGGGTCTATACGATCCTCAGCTTCTGCGATCTGTTTGGGAACGCGCAGACTGCCAATATGATCTACTTTGTGACAGATCTTCTGGGGCATGACTTCACCGACGCCTGCCTGCGCCTTGGCGGCGTCTTTCTCTTTGTAGCTGCCATCGCACTGACGGTCTGGCTTCCAAAGCACAGCCGGATCGATCTGCAGGTAGCCAGCCTGTTTCTGGATGCAGCTGCTGCGGTCATGGCCGGGCTGTTTCCTGCGGACATCCATCCGGTCCTGGCCCTCTACCCCTTCTTCTTCGCCACCGCCTTCCAGTGGAATAGCTTCAAGGGCGCTAAGGGATTTGCCAGCTCCACTCTGTTTTCCACCAACAACCTGAAGCAGTTCACAATGGCTGCCACGGAAGTGCTTTTAAATAAAGATAAAACCCACACGGTAAAGGCAAAGTTCTTTGGCTGTACTCTGCTCTTTTTCCATGTGGGTGTCGCTTGTTCCTTTGTAGCCAGATCTTTTATCGGCCCAAGAAGCATCTGGCTTGCACTGATACCCCTTTCCATCTCCCTGTACACAGTCTGCCTGGCAAACGACTGGCTCCCTCTTTCTGTGACAGCCGGCGCAGAAGAAAGGGGATAGGCTCCCTCACACATAGAACTCCCGCCCACTGTCAAGGCACAGGCATGCCAGGCATCCCCCCTCTTCCCGGCACTCGTTTCCGGTGTCTATATCTATGTATTTTTTCCCGTGGAAGATGTTGGCCTGATGGTAATCTTCCAGAAAGATCGTAGGATAATGTCCTACGATTATTTTTTTGTCAAAACACAGTCCTGCAGGGATATAGTGAATATCATCGGAAAAGAGATATCTCTCCTGATCTGACTCCACTGCCGCCCTCACGGAGGCCTCGATATCCACTCTGATCTTATCCGGGCAAAGCACCGGAAAGTCCGCGTGATAGCCGGAGTGGGTCAGAAAATACTCCTGCCCGGCAGCCTCCACCTTCCAGTACACAGGAAGTCCTCTCAAATAATCCAAAAGCTCTTCTTTCTCCTCCCGGGACAGAAGATCCACCTCCCGGCGTGTTCCCCCGCCCCCACATTTATCCCACAGTTCTCCGCTCACGGTACCTGCCAGATACCGTTCACAGAGATACTCATGATTGCCCTTGATCAGCAGCATATTGGGATTTTCTCTGACGAAAGCAAGCATGCGCAGATGCTCACACCCTTTATCCAGCACATCACCAAGTATGTACAGCTTATCAGGCGGTAAAAAGCCTATTTTTTTTAGCATCCTCCGAAAATGCGCAAGATCTCCGTGGATGTCACTCATTACGTACTGCATATTTGTCCTTCTATGTACTCCTCACTGTTTCATGCTCATTTCAAATACTTTTTTCTGCAAATCTCTGGGAAGGAAAATCCGCCTTCTTTTCAGGTATCTGTAATGACAGAGTAGCTTATGGTTCACAAACTTCTCAAAATCCGGTTCCAGCCAGCATTCAAAAAACAGCTGGCTCATGTCAAGCACTGCCTCAAAGAAACGGATCGCATACGCCGTGTATTCTGACCTTTCTTCCTCCGTCATCTCTCCGCTCCCGGACCGGAGTACAACGGGCCATTTCTCAAGCGGACGGATCATATACTTCCGAAAATATTCCGCAAAATTTCTTTCAGCCTGGCTATACGCTTTCAAGACTTCATGTATATCCATACCCGCAATATAACTCATAACATCGCGGAAGACTCCTTCTCCTTCCGTGCCCTGCCTTCGTGTATTCCCCCTGTAGCACCAAAGCATAAGCATAAAAAGAAGAAACTCGTTGTAAAACATCAGGCTGTGCAGCCCCTGTCCAGCTCGGCCATCATACGTATACTCCGCCAGTTCAAGGCATTTTTTTCTCAGTCTGACTATTTTTTCTTCTTCCCTGCGGAACCAGGGATACATGCCAGCCGCCTGTTCTCTGTCTTCTCCACATACATCAGCGTAGCTCCGGTCCTTTGTTTTCCAGATAGTCTTTCTTCCCGCCCGCGGCTCTGCCGCTGGCCAGAAGCTGCTCGATCTGTCTGGCACTCTGTTCAAATGTGTCATTGCGGATCGTAATCCCATGATAAAATTTAATTGCCGCAATTTCTTTTGGCAGTGTCTCAGGCCAGGTAAAATCGCGGGTAAAGACGGGGATAATATTCTTTCCTGACCCCAAAGCCCACTCTATCTCCAAACGCATCCAGTCAAAACTGTCCGTGCATTTACCAAGCGCGTCTCCCGACAATACAATGATAAAATCTGGCGCCTGCTCGATCACATGCTGGATTTGGCTGGAAAACATCCCGGAATCCATATCTTCCACATCGAAAAACACTCTGTATCCCTTATGTTCCAAATTCTCCTTCAGCAGCATTCCCAGAAATTCCCCACCTGACCGGCGATAGCTGATAAAAACATCATATTTCACGGCTCTGCCCCTCCTCATCTTACTTTTCACGGTAACTTATTATACCATACGCAAAGGGAAAAGAACTACTCTGCCAATATCTGCAGATAGTCTTCCACTGTCTCCACCTGGTCACGGATACTGCGCTCCAAAATCTTTTTCCCTTTTTCTCTGTCTACAATTATATCCTGCCGTTTCGAGACGATCCCATTTCTGCTGATCTCCCTCACCGGATGCAGCTTCATAGCATGACGTCCCGCCGCTTGCCCCCCCAGAAGCTGCAGATCGTATACTCCCTCTTTGACTTCCGGATTTATGCTGGCATAGACAGATGTTTCAACCGAATCCGCATGTGCGCTGAAAACACCAAACAGTTCTTCCGCCAGTCTTCTTGAACTTTCACTGAACACATGAAGTACCATAAATTTGGTCCTTTTATACTTCATGTTTAAATGATGACATATAACCGCTGCCGCATCCTGGTTTCCGCCATGCCCATTGATAATGACCATCAGCCTGAGCTGTGTCTCATTTTCTGTATAAGAGGCAAGGATCTCTTCCAGAAACTGCATGGCTGCGGGATAAGAGATACTGACTGTGTCTGCAAATCCACTGTGTTCCTGCGCCATGCCAAACGGAAGGGCCGGCAGGCAAACCGCCTTGTATTGCGGGTGTCTCTCCGATATGGCCCTGCAGATCTTCTCCGCCTCATATACTGCTATTTCTGTATCTGTGTCTGCCGGGATCAGGGGGCCATGCTGTTCATGGCTCCCCCACGGCAGGAAAACTATCTTCTGCATACTTCTTCTCCTTCCAGATATGTGTTGAGCTTAGGCATCTGTTCATCGCAGAACAAAATATCATTTTTCTCGCAGATACCTTCATACTCGCACAGTTTTCGGTACATATCGTCGCAGCTGAGACGGCTTGTCCTTTCCTCTTTCAGGCCCAGCGCCTCTGCCGTCTCCTTCAGCTCTCTCTCCTCTCCCTGCTTCAGTTCCAGCTCAACGACGTGCCCATAGGGAAACAGATCGGAAGCCACCTCCACACCTCTCATATAGAATGTTTCGCGGTTTCTCTCATAGGAGGAGACTCTGGGACACTTCAGCACCTGTTCCAGCAGCAGTATGACCGCATCAATCTCTTCCGCGCTGATCTGCGCTTCGATCTCTTTTTCTCTGTGGATCTGGTCGCCGGTCAATTCGGGGATTCTCTGCTTCCAGGTAAGAAGCGCTCCGCCGGGTTCTGTAACTGCCGGAAAGATGTCCGCAGTGCCGGGCTTTACGGTACGGACGCGCAGGCGTCCGTCTACATCTTTGCTGTAAAAAGAATACTCTGGATTGGGATTATCATACATGACCGTCAGCTCGTGCACTGCGCGCCCTGTCCTGATACAGTCTTTCCAGTATCTTGCGCGTTCTTTGAACGCCTCGTATTCTCCGTCCGTCAATACAAACCGCATTTCTCTTTCAATTTTTTCACTCATCGTCTTTTCCTCCTATGAAACTTTCTGTAATCTGCATGTAAATCTGAGAAGCTCTGCCTCCAGACATCTGATCGTCTCTTCCTTTGCGTGCATGACCTGTTCCAGCCTTGCCTTCCCTTCCGCCGTTTCCAAAATCCCGGCGGCCTTTTCACACATGCGCAGCGCTCTCTCCGGCATCCTTTCCCTGCTGCCAAGAAGCGCGATCACCTGCTCCATCTCATCCTCTGCAAAGCAGTAGCCCTTCTCGATCCACTTGGTCAGGTACTCTCCCAAATTCTCCATATTCATCTCTGAAGTCAGGTCGATCCTGCCCTTCACATCGATCCCTTCTTCTTCAAGCGCCTTCAGCTTGCCGGGATTTCTGCTGATCACGCGGTAGGAATATTTCTCCAGACCGAGGTCGCAGAACAGGCTGGCGATCACATCGTACTCCCTCACGTCAATGACTGCGTGCCCCCGCAGGATCCTGGCCGCCTCCGCCTGAGTCTTCATTCCGATATATCTTCCACTTTGAAGACGTCCGTGCACCTGGAGCTGGAGCTCCTCCGCCTTATAGAACAGGCCGTTCCCCTGCGCTTCCTGGGGCATGTGTACGTATATTCCGCCGTTCTCTCCGATAAACTGCAGCGCTTTCTTCCGTTCATCTTCGCAGTTGCAGTGGGAATCACCGAACATTCCAAACATGCACTCTGATCCGAACCTGAGGCAGGGTGTCATTCTCCCGAAAAGATCTGTCCTCCTGATATCTTCCATGCTCTCCACCTGCTCGTATGTCTTCTGGTCCGTCTTGATAAATGTCAGAAGCTCCGGGCGGGTAAACCCTGCCGGGGTCTTGTCCAGCTTTGTAACGATGGCCAGACAATTCCCCAGGTATTCGTTCTTTTCCATTTTGTATAATACGTGTTTCATAGCGCTTCCTCCTTTTTTTATTTGATCTGATTTAAGGATAAACGCCCTTCGACATCCCCCCGTTCATTTTTTCAGAAATTACATCTTTTCAGAAATTTTATTTTTGTTCCAGATACCGGCAAGCCTCGCCTGCCACCTCTGCCGGATCCACCATGGAAGTCTCATAGTCTGCCACCTCGATAAAAAATACCATATCGGAAGACTCTATATAGCCTGCCAGCAGCTTATGTACTCCGTCCTGGTGCTCTGCACTTCCTGTCTTTGCCACTGTGATATCCCTGTGATACTCCTCTGCCGGATAGTATGCCCTGTAGGCATTCTGCCAGATCTGGCAGACTTCCCCCGCATTCTCCTGACTCACCATCTGTGTATATGCGGTCTTGTCTGTTTCAAGCAGGTGGGTTTCCGGGGCCCTGACGTCGTGGACTACCGCGCTGACGATCCTGCACATATCCACGGGGCTGACCTGCGTCTGCCCCTGCCCGATCAGAGACCATGTGCTGGAAAAGCTGCCGCTCCCGTCAAAGTCTGTGGACGATCCCTGACAGATCAGGCCGTCTACATCTTTGGCCTCCGGCTCTCTGGAAAATCCCATGTTCTCCAGCATCTCCCATGACTTGTCGGCCTGCGGATCCAGAACCTGCAGGATCTGTTCTCCGTAGTAGATGTTGCAAGATACCCCCATAGCACTCTCTATGTCGTGTACGCCCCGCTGCGTGATACAGGTGATATCCCCTGCCGGCCTCTCGTACCTCCCGTCGCATCTCACCTTCTCATGCGCCAGATCCTCATCCAGTTCATTGAGGAGCAGCGTCGTCACGATCTTCATCGTGGAGCCGGGCGTGACAGACAAAAAGTTTTTATTGAGAAGGGCCCCCTCCGGGAGCCCTTCCACTCCATCCGGCACCGCTCCGGGAAGGGAAACGGCAGCACGTATCTTTCCCGTACCTGCCTCCATGAACAGGGCACTCCCGCTTCGGGTCTGCCTGTCCTTCATATACTGATAAATGTCTTCATTCAATCCCCTGTCTATCGTGAGAACAACCGTCTCCCCTGTTCCCTCCAGGGAGTCCGCACCTTCCGCGGCCCGGTATTGTTCCGGGTGCAGCAGGCTACCCTCCATTGACAGCGCGGCTGTATTCTCTGCATAGGGGACATCCTTCAGCTCCCCCACCAGGCTGTATGTGTCCTCATAGCCTCGAAATTCCCGGCTCCACAGCACTTCTCCGTTGGTATCCACGATCTCTCCGGTACTCCCGGGAATATCGCCGGCCCACTCCATATACGCCTCTGTGGAGAGGCTTTCCACCGCCTCTCCTGCGCCGGCAAAAAGCCGCCCCGTTCCTGTGATAAGGATCGCTTCGAGAAGGATCGCCGCAGCCAGGATGATCCACTTTTTCTGATTTGTTTTACGTATCATATTCTTTCTCCTTTCTCAGTTTTTCAAATGCCGGACTAAAGCTGACAAGCACTCCTCCCCAGAGAAGAAAGGAGCTGATCATGTTGGAGCCGCCCTGGCTGATAAAGCTTGCGCATATTCCCGTAAACGGTAATATGTCCAGACCGCCGCCCATATGAAGGACATACTGTGCGAACAGGACCACCGCCGACAGAAGACCCATCATATAGTGAAAGGGCGACAAGACTGGAGTCCAGAGGAGCTGGACCAGAAGCAGGATCAGCAGACCCGCCAGCAGGATCAGCACCGGCACCCCGAAAATGGCCGTCAGCACGTTTACCCCAAAGTCTGTGGACGAGGATGTGACCCATGTGGCAGAGACTGTGTCACCTCCCGCCCCCATTCCCTTCAGCCCGCCCCGGACAATGGCCATCACAGACTGGTAGTGCTGCCCTGTACCGCTATCCAGCGCATGGAAGCACTGGAAGAACCGGGCCCGCACATAGGGGACGCAGATCACCGAAGCCACTACCCCTATGGCGGCGGCCAGGAAGATCTCCGCGCTGACCATCCAGTCGTCAAAAAGAAAGTAGGAGGAGACGACAAGGAGGATCACAAGGACAGCTGCATTGCCCAGATCCCGGCAAGCGGCAAGCACAACCGCTGATCCGCCGCAGAGTGCCATATAGATGTATGACAGCCTGCGGTTGATCCGTATCTTATAACAGCACGCTGACAGGAGGATCACCGCCACCTTCAGACTCTCTCCTGGCTGTACCGTCACGCCGGCAAAGGAAAGCCAGGCGTAACTGCCGTTGATGCCGCCCCCGCTCACTACTCCTGCCAGAAGACAGAAAAGCTGTACGGCGCCGCTCTGGAATTTGCAGGGCTTACAGGAAAAGAGACCGTGTGGGATCTGTACTGCGG
>OGYQ01000787.1_pt1 | contig 24713 bp, 20 predicted proteins | sample 1576641 | NCBI WGS metagenome assembly OGYQ01 (sample SAMEA3541476, study PRJEB24748) | human gut metagenome | biome: human gut; feature: human-associated habitat; material: faeces | place: China | collected 2012 | reverse complement strand
AACCACGCGCTTTAAAGCCCGTGGTTTCAAGCGTGTATACGACGAGTTCCCGGATATTGCTGTCATCTTCTACACAAAATATCATGCTGTATCTCCTTAATTATTTAAATCTGGCTGTCTTTATGGATGCCAGTAATCGAAAACTCTACCCACTCTGCAATATTGGTCGCATGGTCTCCGATACGCTCCAGATATTTGGCAACCATGATCAGATCGATCGCTTCTTTTCCCTGATCACCTTTGTTGTCTGCAATCGCATCGATCAGTTCCTTTTTCGTCTCTTCAAACATGATGTCTACAGCATCATCTGCTTCCATCACACGTCTGCACAGCTCCAGATCCTTATTTACATAGGAAGTAACACTGTCGCGGACCATTTTTGCCGCTGCTTCTGACATACTTCCGATCTTCTTAAGATCCGTTACCTGAGACTTCTTCTCGGAAATGATGATCTCTGCAATATCGCTGGCCTGGTCACCGATACGTTCCATATCCGTGATCATCTTAAGAGCAGCGGAAATCTGTCTTAGATCTCTTGCTACCGGCTGCTGCTGCAGGAGCAGTTTCAGGCACAGACGCTCAATATCCTTTTCCATCTGATCGATTTCCTGATCTGCATCGATCACATTTTTTGCTTCCTCAATGCTGCCGTTCTGCAGTGCCTTCGTTGCACGGTTGATGGCCAGTTCGCACAATTCTCCCATATGGATCAGCTGTTCATTCAGCATGCCAAGCTGCATATCAAATTTATTACGCATAATTTAACCGAACCTCCCTGTGATATAGTCTTCTGTTCTCTTGTCTGACGGTATTGAGAATAGTTTTTCCGTATCATTGTACTCTACAACTTCACCCAGCAGGAAAAATGCGGTATTGTCAGAAACACGGACTGCCTGCTGCATGTTATGTGTTACCATGACAATAGTATAGTCCTTTTTCAGTTCCATCGCAAGGTCTTCGATCTTGGAGGTGGAAATCGGATCCAGGGCGCTGGTGGGCTCATCCATCAGAAGAACCTCCGGCTGTACTGCAAGGGCTCTGGCGATACACAGTCTCTGCTGCTGTCCGCCGGACATGCCAAGAGCGCTTTTTTTCAGGCGGTCTTTACATTCATCCCAGATTGCCGCATCGCGCAGGGATTTTTCCACGATATCATCCAGCTTCGCCTTGGAATGGATCCCATGGGTCCTGGGACCATATGCGATGTTATCGTAAATGCTCATCGGGAACGGATTTGGTTTCTGGAACACCATTCCCACTCTTTTTCTTAATACGTTTACATCAATATCTTTGAAAATATTCTTTCCGTCAAGGAGGATCTCGCCCTCAATGCGGCAGCCTTCCACCAGGTCGTTCATACGGTTGATGGATTTTAACAGTGTGGACTTTCCACATCCGGAAGGCCCGATAAATGCTGTGATTTTATGTTCTTCGATCTCCAGATTTACATCTTTGAGCGCTTTAAAGTCGCTGTAGTAAAGATCCAGATTCTTAATGCTTAATTTTGACATTGTTATCCCTCTCTACGCTTTCGTTAATCTCTTCGCTACTACGCCGGACAGCGTATTAATGCCAACCACCAGTACCAGCAGGATGACCGCGGTTGCATATGCCTGATCCATGTACAGACCTTCACTTGCAAGGTTATACATATGTACCGCAAGGGTACGTCCGGAACTCATGACGCTGCTTGGTATATCGGCAACCGTTCCGGCGGTGTAGATCAGCGCTGCTGTCTCGCCGACGATACGCCCGATAGCCAGGATGACGCCGGCCAGGATACCAGGAACCGCTGACGGCAGTACAATACGGAATACCGTACGGAGCTTTCCTGCTCCCAGGCCGAAGCTTCCTTCCCGGTAAGAATCCGGTACGGCCTTTAATGCTTCCTCTGTACTCCGCATGATCAGCGGCAGCACCATGATGGACAGGGTAAACGCACCTGCCAGGATGGAAAAGCCCCACCCGCAGGTGGTAACGAAGAACAACATTCCGAACAGACCGTATACGATGGACGGAATTCCCTGCAGTGTCTCCGTTGTAAGACGAATCACTTCTACGAATTTGTTGCCGCGTTTTGCATATTCCACCAGAAAGATGGCGGAAAAGATTCCAAACGGAACCGCGATCAAAAGCGACAGTGCTGTCATGATGACCGTATTAATCAATGCCGGCATCAAAGATGCATTCTCAGAGGAGTATTCCAGCGAAAACAAAGACGGCTGAAGGTACGGTACACCGTTGACCAGGATATATGCGATCAAAAAGATCAACACCGCAAAAGTAATAACTGCGGCCAGCATAACCAGGAGCATGACGACCATGGATCCCGGAGTTCTTGTATAACTTTTTAACTTCTGCCCAAGGGTCACTTCATTGACGCCTTTCGCTTGTGTGCTACTGCTTTTACTACTCACGGCTGTCCCTCCTGTTTAATAATGCTACGCAGAAATTGATGATCAGGATAAACACAAACAGTACCACGCCGGTGGCAATCAGAGCTTCCCTGTGAAGGTCTGTCGCATATCCCATCTCAATAACGATATTTGCTGTTAATGTACGGATTCCGCGGAAAATACCCTGCGGCATTCTTGCCTGGTTTCCGGCTACCATGATTACCGCCATGGTCTCTCCGATGGCACGTCCCACACCCAGAACGATCGCCGCAATAGTTCCGGATTTTGCCGCCGGAAGAACTACACGGAAAATAGCTCTTTCGTGAGTTGCTCCCAATGCCACGGCTCCTTCATAATACTGGGTCGGCACTGCGCGGAGAGATGATTCTGTAAGACCGATAATGGTTGGCAGGATCATCATACCCAGAAGCAAAGAAGCTGTCAGCATACTGCTTCCGTTTCCGCCGAATCCCAGGTCTCTTCCCAGCTGACGGATAATAGGCACCAGCACTACCAGGCCGAAGAAACCGTATACAACTGACGGGATTCCCGCAAGAAGTTCTGTCGCTGTTTTTAATGGTTTATAGATCTGTTTCGGACAATAAAAAGCCATGAATACCGCAGTCAGGATTCCGATCGGAACACCGACAATGATTGCTCCGGCTGTTACATAAAGGCTTCCAACGATCATCGGGAAAATTCCGTAAATGTCATTGTTAGGTTTCCACATTTTTCCCGTCATGAAGTCTAAGAATCCGATTTCTGACATTGCGGGGATACCATTTGCAAATAAGAACACACAAATGAGAGCTACCGCCAGCACCGAAGCGCAGGCGGCAATGAAGAACACTCCCCGCATGAATTTTTCAGTCCATGCTTTTGATTTCATATTACTCTACTACCTCATCCCATGTAAGAGCTTCGCCCGTATAGATAGATTTTACCTGATCGCTTGTCAGTTCATCTGTCGGGTTGTTGTTGTTTACGACTACTGCAATACCATCAGTTGCGATAACCTGTGCCTCAAGACCTGCAGAAAGCTCATCTTCTTTTACTTCTCTGGAAGCCATACCGATGTCATATGCACCGCTGATTGCAGATTCCATACCTGTGGTAGAGTCTGTTGTCTGAAGTTCGATCTCTGCATCCGGATTTACCTCAGCATATGCCTCGATCAGCTTTTCCATAACAGGAGATACGGAAGAGGATCCGCCGACTACAACCTTGCCTGCCGGAGCATCTCCTGCATATGCTTCTGCCCCATCAAGCGGAATATAACCTTCTTCAGCTACTACATCCTGGCCTTCCTGGCTCATGATGAATGAGATAAAGTCTTCTGCTGTCGGGTTGTTCATATCTGTTTTTGTTGCGATGTTGAACGGACGGGATACTTTGTAATCTCCGCTCTTGATATTCTCAGCTGTAGCTTCTGCCCCGTCAATCTTCAGAGCCTTTACGCTGTCATCCAGAGATCCAAGAGAGACATATCCGATTGCGTAATCATCACCAGCTACTGTAGTAAGCATTACAGAAGTGCTGTTTGTAATCTGTGCTTCTTCTGTGGTCATATCAACCTTCTCGCCGTCTACTTCTTCTTCAATTCCGAACAGCTCAATGAAAGCTCCTCTGGTTCCGGATCCATCCTCACGGGATACGATGGTGATGTCCATGGAAGAATCCCAGTCGCTGCTTCCTTCTGCTGCTGCATCTCCTCCCTCAGCAGATGTGTCTTCGGAAGATCCGCCACATCCTACTGCAAGACTTGCAACCATTCCTACTGTTGCCATAACTGCAATAAACTTTTTCAATTTCATAATTCTTAATCTCCTTTGTTTCAGAATTTTTTGTTAGCTTCTTCACAAGGGATACTATACTGACGGAATGTTAAATCTGAAACAGGGCGAATGTTAAATCTATGTAAAATCGCAAATGGGGAAGTCGGTTAATACCGAATTCCCCTTGTCTTTTAAGTCTTTCTCTATTTCTTCACGTATTTCAGATACCCTCGCCAGGTGGTGGCGAATTTCTCCCACTCCGTCAGGTACTCTTCCTGGATCTGGGTGGCCAGCGCCGCATTGTGGGGCGCCGTCTTCACGATCTCCGGGTTGGTCCTGGCTTCCTCGGCGATCGCTTTAAAGGCCGCCACAAACTCATCGATATCATCCTTGGAGTAAGTCTCCACCGGCTCCGGTGTAAAGGGCTCCGGGATGATCCTGGGATGATGGCTGGCAAAATAATCCTGGAAGCCGTAATCCACGATCCGCCGACAGATATCGTCGGTGGTGACCCCTGTCTCGTCGGTCAGCTTCTTCCAGCTGAGCCTTGCCTGCTCCAGACGGTACTTGCCCTCCGCCATGGGCATGGACAATCCGTCGATCTCCAGCAGCTTCTTCAGCATATAGTTATTGTTCAGGATGGCCAGTTCCGCGATCTGCTTGATCCCGTCCGGCCCCAGGCTGCGGATGTAGGCGTAGGCCCGCACCAGCACCGCGGGAACCCCGTAGAATTTCCGCAGCTTCCCGATGCTGTCCGGCCGCTGGTAATCCAGGTAATACTTCTCCCCGTCAAACTCTACCGTAGGCGCGGCCACATATTTGGCCAGTTCCTCCGACACGCACTGGGCGCCTGCCCCCGGCCCCTGACAGCCGTGGGGGGAGGAGAAGGATTTGTGCAGGTTGTAATGACACATGTCGAAGCCCGCGTCCCTTGCCCGGGTCAGGCCAAACAGGCCGTTTAAGTTGGCCTGGTCATAAACACATAAGCCGCCCGCCTCATGGACAATATCCACAAACTCCCGGATCTTCTCGTTGTAAATGCCGGTGTCCTCCGGGTTGGTGATCATCAGGGCCGCCGTATGCTCAGAGACTGCTGCCTTCAGGGCCTCGATATCCGGAATCCCGTTTTCATCCGGATACAGGGTGATCACCTTGTATCCCAATGTGGCCGCCGCCCCCGGATTCCCGGGATGGGACAGGATGGTGGTGATGATCTCATTTCTCTGCTGCCCCTCTCCCCGGGCCTCATGGTAAGCCCGGATGGTCTCCACATTGGCGAAGATGGCCTGGGTTCCGCCGGAAGGCTGGAGGCTGACTTTGGCCATACCGGAGATGGCTTTCAGATATTCCGCTTCCCGGTACATGATCTCCAGGATCCCCTGGACAGTACTCTCATCCTGGCAGGGATGGAGCTCCTGCAGCTTCTCAGAGCGCACCAGCTGCTCATTTACCTTGGGGCTGTACTTCATGGTACAGGTGCCAAGACCGATGTCGATATTGATGTCGGTCCCGATGGTCTCCTGGGACAGCCTCATATAGTGGCGCAGCACCTGCATCTGGGACATCTCCGGAAGTTTGGGCGCTTTCTTCCTCTTTAAACCCGCCGGCAGTAAGTCCTCCACAGTTCCGGCGGCCTTTGCCACCCGGGGGTCTGCCTTTGGCACCAGCACGCCCCGCTCTCCGGGGCTTCCAAGTTCCATAATGATGGGCTCGTCCCATCTTGCCTCATGAAAATCTCGTTTTCTCTCCTGATATCCCATACTTAGCACCCCCTTACGATCCTTTGTAATACTTCTGCCAGATGTTCGATGTCGTCCGCGGTGGTAAGCTCAGACACGCAGTACAGAGCGCTCTGCCCAAGCCAGGGGAAATCTTTGCTTAAGTCTTTGCCGCCGAAGATCTTCTCTCCAAGAAGGGTCTTATTGATCTCCTGCACCGTTTTCCCGGTTTTGGTAAAATCTACTACAAACTCCTGGAAATTACTGTTCTTAAATACATTGGCGCGGATCCCGGGTACTTCCGACAATTTCCCAATGGCATAATTCACATTCTGGATGATGGTCTCCCCCAGTTCATACATGCCCTGAGGACCCATGCTGGCCAGGTAGACGCCGGCTGTGATCCCCCACAGGCCCGTCTCTGTTCCAAAATACTCATTGGCATTCTCCCGGCTTCCATGGGAACACCGGTAGTTCATAGCCCGGCCCCAGCCGTATTTTCCTTCCTCCTCGGTCTCGGCGATGCCGTACATATAGGTGGGGAACTGCCGGATCAGTTCCACATCCTGCTGGCAGGCGATGAATCCTGCCTGACCGCCGCCAAACTGGATGTGCATGCCCAGAGGCTGGATGTCGCCGCACACAATGTCCGCCCCCTGGTTCATGGGGCTCTCCATGATCCCAAGAGCCGCCACTTCCGGCTGGGCGATACAAAGGGCTCCGTACCGGTGGGCCAGATCCGCGATCTCCTGTCCCCTGGTCTCAAAAAAGCCCAGATAGGAAGGGTTCTCATAGAACACCGCCGCCACCTGACCGGTCCGAAGCTTCTCTTCCAGATCCGCAAGATCCATAAGCCCGGTCTCCGGCTCATAAGCCACCTTCTGGACCTGGGCCAGATTCCGGCAGTAGGCGTCCGCCTGAGAGTAGATCTCCGGATTCATGGTAGAGGGCACCAGCAGCATGGTCTTTGGCGTCCCCCGCCCTTCCATCACCCGCAGGGCGATACGCAGGGAAGAAGACACTGCCTGGCCGCCGTCATAGTTGGTATAACTTACCACATCCGCGTCCAGAAGCTCTCCCATCATACTGGCGTACTCAAAGATGGCCTGCATTTTCCCGTGATCGGAGTAAGTATCCCCGCAGTATCCGGTGAGAAATTCTCCTCTGGAGTTGATCTCATCGCACAGCGCCGGCACCTGGTGCTTGTAGCAGCCGGCGCCAAGGAAACTTGTGTACTCCTCTGTGGATACATTCTTGTCCAGGATCCCTTTCACATGTTTCTTCAGTTCATGCTCGCTTAAGATTGGTTCCGGGAGATCCAGCCGTTCCTTGTAGCGCAGCTCCTCCGGGATCACACTCTCATAGATCTCCTCCACGCTCTTAATTCCCAGTTCCTGCAGCATTTCCTCTTTGATCCCGGGAACGCTGTTTGGCATATAGGGATGGATAAAATCTTTTCCCACGTTTCTTCAGCTCCTTTCCTTCCGTGTCTTACATGTGGTCAAACATTTTCCACAATTATCTGTCTCTATTCTACTTCCCGGCCAAAATGTCCGTCAAGTATTTATCAATTCCGATCTACCCGGTACAGGGCCGACTCCCGGCCATTGAACCGGATCTTGTAATATCCCTTCAGGTACTCGTCCGTCTCCCGGTCGCCGGTGTCCACCAGCATGGGCTTTCCTCCCAGATGGGCCAGCTTCTGCCGGGTCACTGCGATCCGGATGTGTTCTTTTCTCACAGCTCTTATGATCCTGGGACTGATCTGCTGGTTCCCCCGCCCGAAGAGAAATCCATTTCCCCCGATACAGGTGACGATGATCTCTGCTTCCTCTGCCTGCCCAAGCAGCCTCCAGATAGTCTGCTCATCCGCGTCCCTGTACAGGATCTGTCCGCCTTTGACCAGATCCACGCCCCGGACCGTACCTTTGCTATGCAGCTTCTCCTTGATCCGGTAGGTGGTGCCGCCCGGTCCGATGATATAGAGGGTGTCCTCCCTCATCTCTGACAGGATATCCTCTGCCAGCGTCTCTGCTTCCTCCCCGTCTCCCAGGCTCATCTCCTTGGCCCGCTGCAGATGGGCCCCATCGTCCAGGACCTTCAGAAAGCCATATAGAGAAGGGCTTACTTCCCGCAGGGACAACTGGGATTCATCTATATCCATCACCTCTCTGTGAGCAAAGGACATCTGCCGCCCCCGGACAAACCCGGCCAGTAGTTCTCCGGCCTGCCAGGGATTCACGGCAAAGCAGGCGGAATACATCTTCACGCCGGCGGGAACCCCCAGCACAGGGAAATCGCTTCCCACCGCCTGGGAAATGTCCCTGGCCGTTCCGTCGCCGCCGCAGAAAACCAGAAGATCGGCTCCTTCTTCTTTCATAGTTTTCGCAAACCGGATGGTATCTTCCCTGGTAGTGGCCTCCCCAGGACACGTCTCCCCTACAGTCTGAAAAGGGAAAAGCGATTCCTTCAGAAGCCCGCCGCCCATCTCCCCTTCCGGCGCCAGAAATGTAACGTCCGCATTCTGCCCCGCCTGCTTTATCGCCTTTGCAAAACTCTCCAGGCACTGCCCGGCCCGTCTGGCCGCCGTCTTTTGATACCCCCGGCGCAGAGCGTCCTCCCGGCCCGCCCGGTCATCGCTTCCTTTCATGCCTGCCTGGCCGCCGATGCCCGCTACCGGGTTGATGAGAAATCCGATCCGTTTCATATGCCAAATGCCTCCTGTCTTCTATTCCTTCGTCTACTTCTGCCGGAACACAAACACCGGCAGGGGCGGATGGCCGCTCCGGTTATAATAAGGGGTCTGGATCACGGTGTACTGGCGGGAAGGCAGTTCTCTTAAAAAAGCAAGCAGCGCATCCCGCTCTTCAAAGCCTGTATCCCCTCCGCTGTAAATGCAAAGACTCATCATCCCGTCCGGCTTCAGAAGCTTCAGTCCCTGCTCCACCGCCGCCACGCTGGTCTCCGGCCTGGTGGCGATGCGGTGATCCCCGCCTGGAAGATAGCCGAAATTAAAGCAGATCCCGTCCCCCCTCTCCGGCTCAAGGTAGCGATCCATATGCTCATGGCCGCAGAGGATCAGGCGGGCCCGTCCACTCATCCCTTCCGTTTCCAGAAGGCTGCCGGTCAGTTTCAGCGCTTCTTCCTGAATATCAAAAGCCCATACCTGGCCCTTCTCCCCTGCCAGGCGGCAGAGGAAAAGCGTATCCCGGCCCTTTCCCATGGTCGCGTCCACATAGACGCCGTCCCGAAGAACAAATGTTTGAAAAATAGCATGACACCAGTCTGTGATCTGCAGCGATCTCATCTGCCGTCCTCTCCCTTCTACCGGATCTCCTGTTCCCACACCCGGATCTCATCCTTGAGCAGACTGACATAACGCTGGATCTGCTGATTGTGCTGGTTTTCTTCTTTCATCAGCAGCACCAGGTTCCGGTTGGCGTTGGGAATCTTTTTCTCCACCAGATGATGCCGCCTCAGTTCTTCCACCTGATAGGGCGTGCAGATCACAAAGCTGTCGGAATCTTCCAAAAGCTCATATCTTGCTCTCCCCGGCTCCATGACAATGTGAAGATCCACCTGCCGGAGCAGCTCTTCCACCTCCGGCGGCGCGTAGTTTTTGTCCAGGCCCTCATTAGAAATACAGGGATACTTCGCGTATTCCTGAAGATCCACCGTCTCCCTTCCTGCCAGTGGATGCGTCTCCGGCATGACCACGTTCAGCGTCGTATGGGCCAGTACCTCTGAATACAGACCTTCCTTCTTAAAGTCTGCTTCAAACTGTCCATACAACTCCTGCCGGCAGGTCACCATCGCCACATCCGCTTCGTCCCGCTGCAGATACTCTACTCCCTGACTTACCATACCGATCCGGCGAAGCCGGCACTTCAGCGAGTGAGCAGTATCAATATAGTTGACGCAGAATCTGGTGAAGGCGCGTTCCGCAAAAGGATAGGCGTACGTTACTACTGAAAGCCGGACCCTCGTCTCCTGTTCCCGGATCCGGTACATTTTCTGCATATTCCGCTCGATCGCGTAGGCATACTGCAGAAAGGCCTCCCCCTGCTTCGTGACCTTCATTCCATTATAGGTTCGCTCAAAAATCTGATATCCCAGCTCCTGCTCCAGCAGCGCCAGCGAATTACTGGCATTCGGCTGCGCCATGAAGAGATTTGAAGCCGCCTTTGAAACAGATCCGCATCTGCTGATCTCCAGCGCCAGCAATATCTGCTCTGTTTTCATATTCACACTTCCTTTGTTCTGAACATATGCCCATGTGGACATCATAGCATATCCTTCTACGCCGTGGCAATACGTCTGCCGCAGGCATTGGAGAAGGCAGGCGAATCCTCGCCTGCCTTCTCCCCGGAGCAATTCGATTCTAGAAAAGTGATACGAGAATCCTCATCACAATCATAGACAACAGAGAATTTACAATATTGACCCCGATCAGGAACACATAATACTTGTTCTTTACCGTTGCCGTTCCAAGACAGCGTCCCATATACTGGAGGGAAGCTCCCATCATCAGGATACCGGGGATCAGGATCGTAATATGGTCGTTCCCCAGAGACCCGGCCGCGTACAGACTTGCCGCCGCTCCCACGCCGCCTCCCACAGAGAGGAATCCCGCGATCAGCACCGTTGCCGCGATTCCGGGAAGTCCAAACAGTCCCATCACCGGCTGACAGACCTTGCCGAGAATATCTGAAAGCCCTGTCAGGTTCAGGATCTGGATCAATACAAACGCGAACAGCACGTTTGGAACCATAGAATTTATGGAGATCTTATATCCGTTTCTTGCGCCTTCCACGAAGGAATCCACTATCGTTTTATGCTCTTTTACTTTTGCTTTTTCTTCCATCAGATCTCCTCCTTACAGAATTTATACAGATAGATCCGCGTCAAATTCGCGCCGAAGAACTTAAATACAAATACCACCACCAGGGGGATAATGATCGGCACGGACAGGAATGGGAACAGCGCCGCGCAGGAGGACAGGTAATTGGTCAGTGTCGCGCCTGCCGAAAACTGGAAGCTGGCAAAAATCGTCTTCTGCTTCTCATCGATCATCCCATCCTGGAATAATTCCGCCGTCATGGATGCTCCCGCGTCGGTCGACTGGAGACTGGCGATCAACGTCAGCCCACAGATTCCGGGGATCCCCAGAAGGGGCATGAGTAATGGGGTCAGCAGCTTCTGCGCCGCCCGCAGGCCATCCAGGTGCTCCACCACCTTCACCACGCCAAGGGCCAGCATCACCGCCGGAACCAACGTCAGCGCGAACAGCCAGGCGTCCCGCGCGCCGCTTCCGCCGGTTCCCCTGAAGTCTGAGGCCAACGTTCCCGCGTCTTCCGTAATCTCTCCCAGGGAGCCAAAGGAACCGGAAATATTCGTAAAGTCCAGCGCCTTGATGGGCCCTTCAGCGGAAGAAAAGATTCCTGAGAAAAACAATATCGTAAGGATCAGAACAATATAGCCGTACCAGCGTACCGACACCTGTTCTGTGTACTTTTTTTCTTCATTCGCCATATGCCAAATTCCTTTCTTAAATCAAAACTAACGCCACGATTTTCTCCCTTATTCTACCTTTACTGTTGGATAAACCGTTCCGTCCTTCATAACGAACGCGCAGTCCAGCAGCGCCTTCGGATCGGTCAGAAGATCCCGCTTCCAGGCGGAGATGTCCGCCGCTTTCCCCGGTTCGATGGTTCCGATCAGATCCTCCAGGCCAAGGATTCCGGCATTGATACTGGTGGCCGCTTTCAGCGCGCGGAAGGGATCGATCCCTGAATTCAGCCAGGATTCGTACTCATATCCATTCTCATACGCGTTATGTACCGCCACAAAATCTGTCCCATACCCCAGACGGATCTTGCTGTTGATGATCGTCTTGCGCCCGGCCTTCAGCCGTTCCGAATACTGACGCAGCTTCTGCTGGAACTGAGGCGTCTTCTTTTTCAGAGATTCTTCGTTCAGATTGATGATGTCATCATAAGGACAGAAGGTGGGCACCAGATAGATATCCCGCTCTTCCATCACCCTTGCGGTATCCTCCGTGATCAGAGAACCATGCTCCATCCCGTCGATCCCCATCAAGGCCACTTTCTTCATCTGCTCAGAATTATAAATGTGAGCCGTTACCGTCCGTCCCAGCGCATGGGCCGTATCAATGATGACCTTGATCTCTTCATCGCTCAGCTGCTGATCATCCGGGGTATCGTTAGGGGTACTGAAGCCGCCGTTGATCATGATCTTGATAAAATCCGCCCCCATTTTAATCTCATTGCGTACTGCATGGCGAAAGAAATCCACGCCAGTCCCGATGGTCGGCGTCATTTTGGCAAATGCTTCCGCAAGATCCGGGTTGGTCCGCAGATACTGAGAATGATCTCCATGGCTCCCTACGTCTGCCATGTAGTGAGGCGTTACGACCATTCTGGCTCCTGGGAAAAGCCCAAGATCGATCATCTCCCGCGCCGCAAGGCTTCCCCGCGCCTCATAGGTAGAATTTCCGATCGAACGGATCGTGGTAAAGCCCCGGTACAGAGACTCCCTGGCATTATAGAGATGGCACATACTCTTCCAGGCCGCTCCCCGGTACACAATATCATGATTCCTGGTCGGCCAGTCAATATACTGGCTGTGTACATGGGCATCGATCATTCCCGGCGTCACGGTGCAGTCTGTAAGATCGATCATTTCCGTTCCTTCCGGACACGCAAGCGCCTTTCCCACCGCGGAAATCCGATTTCCCTCCACCAGGATCTCCATATCCGGCTGCAGGGTATCGTTGATCCCATCAAACATCTTTCCGCACTTGATCAGTTTGCTCTCACTCATGTTACATACCTCCTTTAGTTAATATGTGAAAATATAAAGAAATACATAGAAACAACGGATAATTCGCTAACAATTAGCTTGTTTCGAATAAATTATACGACAATTTGAAATGATTGTGAAATATTTAATAAATATATCTATATATAAAATCCATATAATCTTTTTAAACAGCAACAGAACTTTCCGCAGTCCTTTTAGGCGAAATTCACCAAAATTTTGTCTCTGGATTTGTCTATCCTGCCGTCTTGTTTTTCCAATATTCTCCGACTATAATAAACAAAACAATTGTCTGGGGAGGTCTCTCCCCTGATCAGCCGATTCTTCTGGCTGCCATTTATTCCAGGCGGTTTCCGCCATTCATTTCCAAACTTTTTCCAAGTTCATTTAAAGGTTGCAACGGTTTATTTTGTTTTCTATAATGAAAGGAGAGAAGCAATGACACAACAATTTCATACTCAGGAATATCCACCCGCGAACCGCAGCTACAAGGATCGTCTGTTTCGCCTTGTCTTCCGTGATAAAAGGGATCTTCTGGATCTTTATAACGCGGTCAACGGAACTGATTATGCCAACCCGGAGGAACTGGAAGTCAATACTCTGGAAAATGTCCTTTATCTTTCCATGAAAAACGACCTGTCCTTCCTCATCGATGCGGAGCTGAACCTGTATGAACATCAGAGTACCTACAATCCCAATATGCCTATGCGGGGACTCTTATATTTCGCAAGTGTTTACAGCAGACATATTTCCAGCCGCGAGATCAACATCTACAGCAGTTCCCCCAAAGAATTTCCCTTCCCTCAGCATATTGTATTCTATAATGGGACGCAGGAAGAACCGGATCAGAAGGTGCTGAGGTTGTCGGATCTCTTTCGTCAGCCAAACAACGAGAAAGAGCCTTGTCTGGAATGCAAGACACTGGTGCTGAACATCAATTATGGCCATAACCGAAAGCTGTTGAAGAAATGCAGACGTCTGGAAGAATACGCGATTTTTGTAGATATGATCAGGCAGAATCAGGCAAAGGGAGCAAAGTTAAGAGAAGCGGTGGAGACAGCGGCAGAAAACTGTATTTCCAGGGGGATCCTGACAGATATCCTGAGCGCACAGAAAGCAGAGGTGGTACAGATGGTACTGGAAGGCTTTGACCAGGAAGCATATGAAAAGGCGATGAAGCAGGAGGGCTACGAGGACGGATATCTGGATGGGGAAAAAGCCGGCTACGACAGCGGCAGAAAAGATGGCTATGACAGCGGCAGAAAAGAAGAGAAAGAACGGGGAATCTGCGGACTGATCCGCTCTTTGCGGGATTTGGATGTCGCCAGGGATCAGATTATCCAAAAACTCCAGGATACCTACCAGCTTACAGAGACGGAGATGAACGATTACCTGAAAAAATACTGGTAATTCCATCTCGCCACTTTTCTGAAAGGGGCTATCGGGAAATAGATAGCCCCTTATCGTTTCTTAATATTGTCATTCAAATTGGTGGCACGCCACATAATGCTTCGGAGCAACTTTCCTTAATCGGCAGCTTCCCTTACATCTTTCCTCTGCATAGGGACATCTGGGCGCGAAGCGGCATCCAGGTGAAGGATTCACCGGCGACGCCACTTCCCCCTGAAGAGTGTACCGGATTCTGGATCTCCGGCTAAGATCCGTAGTTGGAATTGCCGACAACAACGCCTTCGTATAAGGATGCAGCGGATGGTTAAACAATTTTTCTTTCGACGCATACTCAACAACCTGTCCCATATACATTACCATAATTTCATCACTGATATGTCTGACCACGCAAAGGTCATGGGTTATAAACATATAGGCAAGCCCTCTTTGTTCCTGCAGATCCATCAGTAGATTTAATATCTGTGCCTGAATCGAAACATCCAACGCAGATACGGGTTCATCACAGACGATAAAACGAGGCTCCACTACCATGGCACGAGCCAGTCCCACCCGCTGCCTCCGCCCGCCGTCCAGTTCATGTGGATAACGGTTCGCATACCGAAGTGGCAGTCCACACAGTTCCATAATCTGATGGATCTTCTCTTCCACCTCTTGTTTGCTATAAGATTTTCCACAGATCTCGTATACTGGCTCTGCAATCAAATTGTAGACAGACATTCTAGGATCCAGCGAGCTATAAGGATCCTGAAAAATCATCTGCATATTCTTATGCACTTCTTTCATTTTCTTTTTATTGTATTTCAGAATATTTTCTCCCCGAAACCAAACTTCTCCGGCTGTTGCCTCGTGCAGCCGCAGAACCGTCCTGCCCAATGTTGATTTCCCGCATCCGGATTCCCCCACGACCCCAAGCGTCCTGCATGAATCAATCTGAAAGCTGACATCTTCCACTGCGTGGAGCACTCCACCCGGCGTTTTAAAATATTTTCTGAGATTTTTTGCCTCTATTAATGGATTTGTCATATCGTTTCCTCCTGCCTGCTATAAAGATGACAGAATATCTGATGACCGTCTTCCTCATACGCTTCTGGTTGTACTCGTTTACAAATTTCCATACATTGCCCGCATCTTTCTGCAAAATAACATCCCTGCGGCAGATGCGCGGGATCCGGCATCTGACCAGGTATCGGAATCAGACGATCTGCCGTGCTTTCCAGATCTGGAATACAATTCAGAAGCCCTGCCGTATATGGGTGATTTTTTGTACGGGAAAAGATCTGTTCTACCGTTCCTTGTTCCACTACTTTTCCGCTATATACCACCACGACACGGTCACAGAATTCCGCAACCACCCCAAGATCATGCGTAATCAAAATCACTGCCGTATTAAACTTTTCTTTCAGTTCGCTCATCATATCCAGAATCTGCGCCTGAATCGTCACATCCAAAGCAGTGGTAGGTTCATCCGCCAGCAGAAGTTCCGGTTGAGCAATCAACGCCATTGCAATGACAATCCTCTGTTTCATGCCTCCGGAAAACTGATGGGCAAATTCTTTTTTTCGTTCCGCAGGAATTCCAACCATGGCCAGAATATCATCTACTCGTTGCTGCTTCTCTTCTTTCGTCATTTTCGGGAAATGAAGATTCAATACCTCTATAATCTGTTCTCCTACTGTTTTCACTGGATTCAGGCTCGTCATCGGATCCTGGAATATCATAGAAACCCTTTTCCCTCGAAGTCCAAGCATATAAGCTTCTTTTTGATCCAACAGCTGATCTCCGTCGTAACAGATACTTCCAGAAGTAATACGTCCTATCTTTTCAGGCAGAAGCTTCAGAATTGACAACGCCATCGTAGTCTTACCAGCTCCTGTTTCTCCTACAAGCCCTACCTTCTCCCCTCGGTACACCTGCAATGTCAATCCGTTTAAAGCATGTACCACTGCATCATCCGTATCATATTGCACATAAAGGTTCTCAATATCAAGCAGGGAATCTGTTTCCACTTTCTTTTTTTTCTCTTCCATGTCAATTCCTCTCAATTCTTCGACTTGGGATCAAAAGCATCCCGCAGACCATCACCGATAAAATTAACTGCCATAACAACCAGACAGATACAGACTCCCGGCGCTATCGCAAGATAAGGGCAGTATCGGATATTCAGCTTATTTTCTGAAATAATGGTTCCCCACTCCGGCATCGGAGAAGCCACTCCAAGTCCCAAAAATCCCATTGAAGAAATACTAAGAATGATCTGTCCCAGAGTCAGTGTCGCAGAGACAATAATCGGTCCAATTCCGTTTGGCAGAATATGTTTTACGATTATTTTCAACGAACTGCATCCAAAGCATCTTGCCGCCTGCACATACTCCACCCCACGCAGCGTAAGCACAGCTGACCGCACAACCCGGGCAAAACGCGGAATCTGGCTAACCGCCAGAGAAAGGATCAAGTTCAAAAGGCCATTGCCCAACGCAGTAAGAATAGCCATCGCAAGAAAAATAGGGGGAATTGCCATCAGCATATCAATAATCCGCATAAACACCGTGTCAATCCGGCCGCCAAAATATCCGGCCGCTCCTCCGATCAGACATCCTCCGATAAAAGCCAGAATAATCGTTGCCAGTCCGCCAAACAGGGAAACCCGGCCGCCATACAGAATCCTGCCCAGCAGATCCCTTCCCAGCTCATCTGTGCCAAGCAGATGCTCCATGCTTGGTCCCTGAAGCTTATTCACCACGTCCAGCCGGATCATATCATGATAAGACATATACACCGGAGCCAGTAAGGTAAGAAGCACCATAGCGGCCAATATCAAAACCCCTGCCATCGCAAGACGGTTCTTACGGAACCGATATGCCACCAGCTGCCAGGTACTGCGCTCTGCTGTTATTTTCACTTTTTCTTTCTTCTGTCGCCTCATTCACAGTCCCTCCCTCATGACGCCAGATCGATCCGAGGATCAACCTTTGCACAAATCAGATCTACGATCAAGTTGATCAGGCCAACCATTGCAGCAATAAAAATGACGGTCCCCATTACGACCGGAATATCCCGGGATTTTACCGCATTAATCAGCATGGATCCGATTCCGGGAATCGTAAATACGGTTTCCGTAACCACCGCCCCGCCGATACAGCCCGCAAAACTAATCCCGATCTGTGTGATAACCGGTATTAAACTGTTTCTCACCGCATGATGAACCAGAACATCCCTTTTCGAGACTCCTTTTGCCCTTGCAGTCCGGATATAGTCCTGCTTGAGAACGTCAAGCATACTGGTCCGGCTCATGCGAATCATGGAAGCCAGCGTATTGGCTCCCAGAATCAGGGACGGCAGTACCAGATGTTTCCAGGTCCCAATTCCGGTCGCCGGCAGCCATTGAAGCACCAGGCAAAACAGAATCTGACACATAATCCCCAACCAAAAAGCCGGAAAAGAGAACAACAGCATTGCTACAACCATACTGCCATAATCAAAGATGCTGTACTGCCTGACCGCAGCATAGATTCCAATAGGAATACCAAGCGCAACCGCCCAGAGCGTAGCAATCGAAGCCAGCATAAGAGTGTTGGGAAGCTTCTCCCAGAAAACATCCAGCACATTATATCCGCTGACCCAGGAAGTCCCAAAATTAAAATGCAGTACATTCCAGATATAATTCCCGTACTGAACCAGGATCGGCTGATCCAGATACATCTCCTTTTCCAGTGTCTCAATCTGTTCCGGCGAAGCATCTGCCCCCAGAATCTGCAGCGCCGGGTTTCCAGGTGACAGAGCCATTACATAATACAAAATCAGGGTAACTCCTAAAATAACCGGAATCAACATCAATAAACGTTTGATCGAATATTTTACCAAATACATAGTTTCCTCCTCATTCCTTATGACGCCAACTGTAATCCGTTTATTCCCAGCTCCAGTGATAGAAGTTATAAGTCCCGAGACAATGTGCTTCTACCCCCTGAAGTGAATCCTGAAAAGCTACCGTTATAATACCGTTATACAGAGGAACTAAATAAGCTTCCTCGGTAATCATATTGCAGGCCTCGGTATAATAAGGAATGCGTTCCTCTCCCTGCGCCTTGCATCCTTCTGCAAACAAAGGATAAATTTCCTCTGCAAGAGGATATTTACAGTTTTTCGTATAAGCAAACCCCGGCGTAGTGTTAAAGTAAGTGGAAGCGCCATCCGCATCTACCATGGAGCTCAGCTGTTCCCGAATAACTGCGTCAAAGTTTCCTCCGGCATCCAAATCCGTATAAGTCATGTTATCTACCGCTATAATCTTCGCATCAATCCCGATATCCATCAGCTGGTACTGAATGATCTTTGCAGCAGTTTCAAATGTGGTTCCGCTCTTACAAAGAATCTCAAATGGCTCTCCATCATAAGAGGACTGCTTCAGATATTCTATCGCCTTATCACGGTCATAAGAAACTGTCTCGATTCCCTGTGTTGGATATCCTCCGTACATCGGACACATATCGATATCCAGAACCTTTGCATACCCACTGTTTGTTCCCAGATTAATCTCGTCCTTGTTCGTTCCTGCCTGAATAGCTTTCCGCAAATTCTTATCTTCACAGGACCGCCCGCCCCACGCTGCCAGATACAGGGTAATCCGCGCAGTAGAGTCCGTATAATCCCAATCCAGTCCAGTTTTTCCATTCAGCCTCACACATGTATCAATGGCCGGGTTACGCACCACATCATAATCCCCATTTTCCAGTCCCAGAATCTGTGTCGATACATCCGGTACAATCTCGATTGTCACCTCCCGGATTGCCGGTTCTCCCCTCCAATAATCCTCATTTGCTTCCAGAACTACCTTCTCACCGCTGACGGCTCCCGCAAACCGATAGGGACCGGTACCCACCGGAGCTTCCAGATACCCCTCATCACCAACTTCTTCATAATAGTCTTTGCTGCAGATTCCTCCCAGCCGGGAAGCAACTCCATAAAGAAAAGCTGCGTAAGGCTCTGTCAGATAAATTTTTACCGTATAATCATCCACAATCTCACACCGGTCATAGTTTACGAAAAGGGCAGAACCAAGCGGTCCTTCAAACCCTTTGTCAAAAGTAAACTTCACATCTTCCGCCGTAAAATCATATCCATTGTGAAATTTGACTCCTTTGCGGAGATGGAAGGTATAGCATTTCCCATCTTCCGAAAGTTCCCAACTGTGTGCCAATCCTTCTGAGATCGACCCATCTGCCTCCAGGAAAGTAAGGCAGTCATAAACATTACTCAGAACCAGATTATCGTCACCGGCACATCCCTCATCCGATAATGCGTAATAACGGGTAGGTTCTCCTGATGTAGCAAGAATAACAGAGCCCTGATCAGCTCTTACAGCCGACTGATTTTTTCCTTCCGTTTTTCCCGCGGTGGAGCATCCGGCTAATCCCAACAGCAGAGCTCCAATCAACAACAATGATATTCCACGATTTGCCAGTTTTTTTATCATATTCATTCCCCTTTACTCTGAACTCCATTAGAATCACCAGAAATGCCCAAAGACATATTACGGGAGTACAGACGACCACCAAGATCTCGGTAAACGTACACTTTATCCCGTCGATACCATAAATAAACGGGAGGTCTCCCGCCGGCCTCCCGTCTGTCATTCCTGAAGTCTTATCTTTTCAGCCATCCAGGAGTTTTTGATATTTGATTCGTTACCTTCGTACTCTTCTTCGAATCAATAATAACGCTCCCAACAGCAAAGCAATCCACAGCAACGGCTGCGCCAGGTCTCCTGTGGAAACTCCCGTACTGCCGGAAGTCTCGTTATTTCCGCCGCTTTCCTGAAGTTTCCAATTTGCCGTATAAGACCGGTTTCCACCAGAACCTTTCTTAATTGTCACTTCTGTTTCTGGTTTTTCCCCGTTGCTTCCGGTCCATCCCAGGAAGATGTATCCTTCCCGCACCGGATTGATCAAGGTAAAATCTTCTGTTTCTGCCGTATAGGCAATCGGATTCGTTCCCTCCACTCTTCCTCCGGCCAGATCATAAGAAATGCCATACCGGACAGGATTCCATATAGCCTGAAACGTCTCATCCTTCGTCACCTTATAGATATGACCTGGATTATACTCTCTCTCATTGGAATTCTGCCACCACGCAAAGGTATAATGTTCTCGGACAGGCATATCCGGAAGGGTAATCTCACTGTCATATTCTGCATTTATAGAAATGGAGCCAGTCTTACCATCGCTCCAGGTTCCTCCTGCAGGATCAAATGTAATCGTCTTCATCTCCGGTTTCCAGTTTGCCCGATACGTCCGGTCACCACTGGAACCTTTTTGAATCGTCACTTTCTTTTCCGGCTCATTCCCATTGCTTCCGGTCCATCCCAAAAAGATGTATCCTTCCCGCACTGGATTTTGCAAAGTAAAATCTTCTGTTTCAAAAGTATACGTGGATGGATTCGGCTCTGTAAGAGTTCCCCCTGCCAGATCATAGTCTATGGTATAATCCACCAGCCTCCACTGAGCATACAGATCTAATTTAGAACCTTCCTCTCCATTGTATGATACAAACTCAGATTCATCCGGATAAGAAATTCCTGTTCCATCTTCTTTTGTATTCCATCCGGTAAATAGCCAGTGTTCTCTGGTAAATTCACAAGGCGAAAGGGTTGTTATAGTTTCATAGAATGTTTTTTGAGATAACATACTTCCGTTTCCGCCGTTTTCATGGAAGTTGATATATGTCTTCACAGGATTCCACTGGGCATTCAAAGAAAACTCGCCGTTATTTTCGGCGGTTAAGTTTTCAACCTCCTCTCCGTCTTTATATTCCTTTCCAACCCATTCAGCTGTCTCTGTCCATCCTGCAAAATTATAACCATATCTGACAAAAGAATTCGCAAACAGATTCTGAGGTTCATCATAAACCATATCCTGTAAAACCGGTTCTCCTCCGCCCTCAAAATTTGGATTAAATATTACCTGATACCGGTTGGCCACCGGATGGCCGGTAATTAAAACCTGTCCGGTTATCGTAATCGTTTGGTTCGGCCTGGTTGCATCATTTTCTTCAAATCCCGGTGCGCTTCCGGTAGCTGTATAGCTTTCAAAGCTATAGCCCTCATCTACTTCTGTACCGATTTGCAGCTGCGTGCCCACCAGTACTTTTTCTTTTTTCGTTGTTCCTTTTTCACCAATCCAGGATGTGGTATGAGGAGCATCGGCCAAAATCTCAACCGTATAAAAATCAAAATTGTAAGCCCCTGGAGTTGGCGACACTTCTATTGTCCGGTCTGAAGCATCATATCCTTCCAAATCACCTGTAAATATAACCTTATAAGTACCTTCAGGTACTGTTGTTCCGGAAATGCTATTAATTTTATAAATTCCGTTTTCTACTTTTGTAAATATTCCTAGAAACTCCGTTGTTCCATTAAGGTCTTTCAAAATAATATTATTGCCCGGATCTGCTGTATCCACCATTTCACCATTATTTCTGATGATAATCGTCGTGCTGTTATTCTCAATCCAGTTTGCTCTTAATTCTTTGCCAATCGGAGTACCATTGTCATCTAACGTACACAGATTCACGACCATCTCTTCATTCGAGTAACTGCTTCCCAATGCACGTGTATCCCAGTGGGTAAATATAGAATTTTCTTTTGTAAACTTACATGCATCCAGTTTGGCTGCCTGATCAAACGTCATTTCCTGCGTATACTTTTGCTGATTCTCATCCGTAAACGTAACCGTATATTTCTTTGGTTGCCACTGAGCATACAAGGTAACTGTTTTTTTCTGCCCGTTTTCTAATGGCTCTTGAATTAATGCCTGATCAGTATAAGGATTGCCTGTTCCATCCGGTTTCGTGTTCCATCCGGTGAAACTCCATCCTGGTAAAGTGTACATATTCTCAGCAAGATGGAATGGATCCTTATAAGTTGGAGACATCTCAGCCATTTTTCCAGTCATTTCTGTAGATGCATTTCCCGGTTTATTGGAATCAAACTGAACTGTATATTTTTCATATGCCCAGACTGCGTACAACTGCTCATCTTCCGCTGCAGTAATATTGTCTCCCGGTTTATAATCCACTGTTAATGCAGACTGGTTCTTAGACCATCCCAGGAAAATCAATCCGTCTTTTTTCGGTGTCTGATCCGGTATGTTTGTCGTCGTCTGATCCGGATACGTATAAATGACATCCGGCATATCCGTTGCTTTTCCTTCCTGATTCAAATCGATAAAAGAGATCTTATAGCGGGTTGTATCCAATGTAATGTTCAGGTCCGGTGTATACAACTCGTCTGTTTCCGGATTATATCCTTTTTCCTCAAAATCCACTTTCACCTCATAAGTATGCCCGGTATCATCCTTTGCCGAGACGGAAACCACATGCTTTCCTTCCGGAAGATAGATGGTTGCCGTTCCATTTGCATCTGTTTTGCCGCTTCTGACCGATTCAAACTGTGGATCCCGCTTATCCTCAGACTCATCTACATCATAAGAAACCTCTGCTCCCACCACTGGGTTCATGTTTTTATCTTTCACATGAACATAAAGGCGATATCCATAATGCGGACAATTGGTCGCAGCAGAATCATTATATGTGCCCGAGTAATAAAACGGAGTAATCTGGACGGTAGGCCCCAGATCCCCGGAAATACCTCTGCTGAAAATGGCCGCATTCAAACTGACACTGTAACCCAGACTCTTATAACTCACATCTCCATCCACACACTGAAAATCTTTACATGCATGATACCGTTTTTCTCCGCTAAAATAATGCCCACTGGTCAGTTTTCCAGAAATTTCATATCCCGTTTCCAAATCTGCACTGAGCGATATCAGTTTCATCAGATTAAGCGAAAATCCGGCAGTAGGACCTAGAAACACGGAACCCTGAAGCGTAAACCCCTGAAACTTTGTGGTCGGACCTGAAGATTTATTATTGACATACAGATTGCAGCCTGTCCATCCTACAGACGCCCCAATTTCAATTCCCGTCGTCATATCAAAGTCAAACCGCACTCCGCCGGTGACCGTTCCGGAAATTCGAAAATTCAAATCAAACTCAAAATTTATCAGACCAGTAACAACAAGCGGTATGGAAATAAGCGTAATATCATAGGTAACCGTTGGAAGGTCCAGATCAACTTCTGTGTCAGGACAATGCATCTCATTTATAACCGTAACACTGGCAGTCGTCTTCGTCCAGCTTGAATTGACCACGAACGACAGACTCAACTTGCCATGTAAGTCCAAATCCAATGATCCCCAAACAGAAATTGGAAATGTCTTTTGGAGATCATAGCTTTCTGTAACCGTTGTTATATTTGCAGCGCTTAAGAATGTACTAAGCGTTTGCGTATCTGTCAATCCATTCTCATAAACCCCCTCATCAACGGTTCCCTTAAGAACGGCAGAACCTCCGTTTTCATCCACACTTGCACTTTCTGCTGTAAACATATAATACGCAGTATGTACCTCATCCCCTTCAACCGTTTCATCAATGATAAAAACTGGAGAATCCTGGTCTATCTGCTCCAGCTGACCAGCCATTTCGCTTCCCACGTTGCCAAGATTACAATATAACGTTCCATCATTCGCAGGCATCATATCTATCATAAGCCCGCCAGTATTTTCGATCCCGTCTGCTGGTCTTGCTCCTTCTTCAATCCTAAGGACATCATCTGCAAGAACCAGATAACTCCCCTCAGCCGCTCCGGAAGTTTCCGTCAGTTCCACCAGGCGGTCTCCTTCTCCCCGATAATCATCCGCTGTCTTCTCACTTACTTCCCTTATCATCTGAGTATATGCATTGGATATGTACGGCTCTGTGACAGACTGCCCTAAACTATCTTCCAGGGAAACTTTCAATACAAAATACTCCGGCATAGCTTCTTCAAGATGGATAATGGTCTCCACCGCGAGCTCTGTAGTCGGAACAACCGCCTCTACCTTTTCATAAAGAAGCTGTAGATCCTCCAGTTCCTTTTCATCTGCATCTTCATAAAAGCTAACGCGGATCTGTTCCACCTCTCCATACCAGGTTATATTGGCAGTCTTGCCGGCCGGATCAACCGACACATTAACAAAGCCCCCGAGATCTCCCGTGGCACTGTTATCCTGGGATGCAGAATCCGTTCCATTGTCCGAAACGTCTGTCCCCTCCTTTGCCATGGCTGTCAATGCCTCTGTCTGACCTAAAAAACAACTGGTTGCAAATAACGCAACAGCAAGTACAACCGATATAATCTTCTTCATATTTTCTTCCTTTCATAACTTCAGAAATTCCCGGCAAATCAGCCTCCACGCTTCATATATCCGGTAATGTCCGCCTTCTTTCTTCCTCGTGCTGATCACACGAATCGTCACATATTAGAAATTCCAATATCCTTATTTTCCCAATTCACTTTTATTATACCTAAACATTCACATTTTTTCAACGAAACCTTTATGCATATCTCACAAAAAAACCTCACGGCAACTGTTTTCTGTTGTCGTGGGGTTTTTTCTTTTCAGACAATATTAATTTCTGAAAATACACTCATTTAAACATTTTTTCAGATCATCTGCAGTTAGCTTCATTTGCGT